>WNFI01395779.1_pt1 | contig 122949 bp, 128 predicted proteins | sample 5400471 | NCBI WGS metagenome assembly WNFI01 (sample SAMN13153348, study PRJNA577476) | soil metagenome | isolation source: 100 cm saprolite on Douglas fir-dominated hillslope | place: USA:California | collected 2013-09-17
CGGACGCGGTGCCGCTGGTCCGCGTCGCCGGCACGGCGGTCGACCGCATCCAACGCCACCGCGCCGACATCGAGCGCCAGATCGTGGCTTACGCCGAGACCGAGCTCGTCTGCCACCGCGCCGAACATCCGCCCGACCTGGTGGCGCGCCAGCACGCCGCCTGGCAGCCGCTGCTGGATTGGCTGGCACTCCGTCACGATGCGCTGCACGTCACCACCGCCGGCATCCTGCCCAAGCCGCAAAGCGCCGCGAGCCTCGCGGCCCTGCGGACCGCGGTCGCCGGGCTCGGCGACTGGCACCTGGCCGCGCTGTCGATCGCCGTCGCCGCCTCGGGCTCGCTGGTGATCGGCCTGGCCCTCGCCGACGGCCGGCTCGACGCCGCGGGCGCCTTCGACGCCGCCGAGCTCGACGCCACCTACCAGATCGAGAAATGGGGCGAAGACGCCGAGACGACCAAGCGCCGCGCCGAAATCCGCGCCGACCTGCAACTGGCGGAGCGCGTATTCGTTCTACTCAGGAGCTAAGGAAAGAGGCGAGCTCGCGGAAAGAGTTTTCAAGCTGCTGTCGGAAGACTACAGCGGCGCGCGTCCTTATTACTCAGGCGGGCGCCGATATGACGAAAGTGAGAGAAGTTCTGTAAACGTTCTGGCCGAAAACTGCCTGTTGATAACACTGATTTATCCTTGGATTCTGGTATTATCGCGCCCACCTCGCTTTGTCCGCATCAGGAGATCCCATGGCCCCGCGCGCCTATTGGAAGGGTTATCTGAAGCTGTCGCTGGTCTCGTGCCCGATCGCGCTGTATCCGGCCGCGTCGAGCAGCGAGCGCGTCTCGTTCAACCGCATCAACAAGAAGACCGGCAACCGGCTGAAGCAGCAGCTGGTCGACGGCGAGACCGGCCAGCCGGTCGAGCGCGAGGACGTCGGCCGCGGCTACGAGGTCGGCAAGGGCCAGTACCTGCTGATCGAGGACGAGGAGCTGGAGAAGATCAAGATCGACAGCACGCACACCATCGACATCAAGAGCTTCGTGCCGCGCTCGGAGATCGACAACCGCTATCTCGACAGCCCGTATTACATCGCCCCCACCGACCAGGTCGGGCAGGAGGCGTTCGCGGTCATCCGCGACACCATCCGCGCCAAGAACATGGTGGCGCTGGGCCGCATCGTGCTGTCGCGGCGCGAGTACGTGGTCATGCTGGAGCCGTTCGAGAAGGGCCTGCTCGCCACCTCGCTGCGCTATCCCTACGAGGTGCGCGACGAGAAGGGCTATTTCGACGAGGTGCCGGACCTCAAGCTGCCGGCCGAGATGAAGGACCTCGCCGCCCACATCGTCGACAGCATGGCGACGCATTTCGATCCCGCGACCTTCGAGGATCACTATGAGACCGCCCTGGTCGAGATGCTGCGCGCCAAGCAGGCCGGCCGCGTGATCGAGAAGAAGGAAGAGCCGGCGCCGCAGCGCGTGATCAACCTCATGGATGCGCTGCGCGCCAGCATCGGCGCCGAGACCAAGAAGAAACCCGCCGCCGCGAGCACCAAGACGCGCGCCCGCGCCGCCGCCGGCGGCCAGCGGAAGTCGGGACGCTGACGGGGAAGGCCGAGCCGGACGCGGGCACGCTCGAAGGCACCGTCGCCTTCACCGGCCGTCTCGCGTCGATGAAGCGCGCCGACGCGTTCGCGCTCGTGCGCAAGCGCGGCGGCAAGCCGCGCGAGGGCGTCACCAAGCAGACCGACGTGCTGATCGTGGGTGAGCTCGGCTGGCCGCTGCTCGACGATGGCCGCCCGTCGAACAGCCTCGCCCATGCGCATACCTACCAGGTGCCGATCGCCAGCGAGCGGCAGTTCCTGGAGTGGGTGGGAAAGAAGAGCGCCGAGCAGCAGGCCAAGAGCTACACGCCCGACCAGCTGGCCTCCCTGAGCAAGCTGCCGCGCGACGTCGTCGACCAGCTCGGCATGTTCGGGCTGATCGAGGCGCGCGGCGGGCTCTACGGCTTTCGCGATCTCGCCTCGGCGCGGCAGGTCGCGGCGCTGCTCGATCATGGGACCACGCTCTCGGTGATCACGCGCAGCCTCACCGACATCCGCAAGTGGCTGCCCGACGCCGGCCTGTCGAACCTGCGGCTGTTCCCGGAATCGTCCGACCGCATCCTGGTCGAGCAGGTGAAGGGCCGCACCGACAAGACCGGCCAGTTCGTGATGGAGGTCGGCGAGCCGGCCGGCGACGACGCCGATCAGCTGTTCGACGCCGCCCAGGCCGCCGAGGAGGCTGGCGACACGGAAATCGCCGAGCGTCTCTACCGCCGCGTGATGAACCTCGACCCCGGTGACGCGGCGGCGGCGTTCAATCTCGGCAACGTCCTGCGCGCCCGCAGCCGCGCGGTTGAAGCCGAGGCGGCGTATCGCGCCGCGGTGAAGGCGGATCCGAAATACGCCGCCGCCTGGTACAACCTCGCCGACGCGCTCGACGAGCAGGGCCGCCTCACGGACGCGGTCGAGGCGCTGAAGCCGGCGCTCGCCGCCGAGCCCAGCTACACCGACGCGGTGTTCAATATGGCGCTGTTCCTGCAGCGGCTGGAGCGGCCGGCCGACGCGGTGAAATGGTGGCGGCGCTATCTCGAGCTCGACGGCAGCTCGACCTGGGCCGCCCGCGCCCGCCGCGCCCTGAAATTCTGCGAGATGCAGCTCTCCTCGTCGGGCTCTTAGTTCGCTCATGTGTCCTTCCCCTCACCCCGGCGCCCCCTCTCTTGCCGCGAGCGCTTTGGCTCGCGGCCGCAGATTGGGCCTGCCCTCTCCCACAAGGGGAGAGGGAGTAGTCGCGCGCACATTGTTCACCTCTCCCCTTGAGGGAGAGGTCGCGAGCGGCAGCGAGCGGGTGAGGGGTTGTTTCGCAGCGACGTAGCCATGTCCGCTTTTTTCTTCGTCATTCCCGTTCTTTCCTTCGTCATTCCCGCGAAAGCGGGAATCCAGAGAGGCAAAGACTGGATGCCCGCCTTCGCGGGCATGACGGAATAGGGTGGTCATGGCTGCGCGCGCCAAGACCAAACCCGCCGCCAAGCCCGCGCCCAAGCGGCCGAGCAAGCGTCCGCTGGCCGACTACGCCAAGAAGCGCGATTTCTCGCGCACACCGGAACCAGGACCGACGGCGGCGCCGGCGGCGGCGGCGGGCGAGGGCGGCTTCGTGGTCCAGAAGCACGACGCGCGGCGGCTGCATTACGACCTCCGGCTGGAGCTCGACGGCGTGCTGAAGAGCTGGGCGGTGACGCGCGGCCCGAGCCTCACCGTCGGCGAGAAGCGCCTCGCGGTCCGCACCGAAGACCACCCGATGATGTATCTCGACTTCGAGGGCAACATCCCGAAGGGCGAGTACGGCGGCGGCTCGATGATCGTGTGGGACCGCGGCCGCTGGGCTCCGGCCTACGATCCGCGCAAGGGCCTCGCCAAGGGCCATCTCGAGTTCACCCTCGACGGCGGCCGGCTCCAGGGCCGCTGGCATCTCGTGCGCATGCGGCCGAAGCCGGGCGAGAAGAGCGAGCCGTGGCTGCTGATCAAGGCCGACGACGAGTTCGCGCGCCCCGCCGGTGCCGCTGAGATCACCGAGGAAGAGACCACCTCGCGGCTCAGCGGCCGCACCAACCAGGAGCTGGCCGCGGCCGGCACCTTGCGCGCCGATCACGACGCCCGCACGGCGGTCGCGAAAGCCCGCAAGCTCGTCCTGCCCGACATCGATAAAATCAAAGGGGCGCGCAAAGGCCTGCTGCCGACGTTCCTCGAGCCGACGCTCGCGTCGCCGTGCGAGAAGCCGCCGAGCGGCTCGAAATGGATCCACGAGATCAAGCAGGACGGCTATCGCATCCAGGCGCGGGTCGACGGCCGCAATGTGAAGCTGCTCACCCGCAAATCGCTCGACTGGACGGAGCGGTTCACCAGCATCGCCGGTGCCGTGAAGGAGCTCGGCCTTGCGTCGGCGCTGATCGACGGCGAGATCGTGGTCGAGGACGCGGGCGGCCTCACCACTCTCAACGACCTGCAGGCGGACCTGCAGGCCGGCCGCCAAGACCGCTTCCGCTACTTCGTGTTCGACGTTCTCTACTGCGAAGGCTTCGATCTCACCGGCGCGGCGCTCCTCGACCGCAAGTCTCTGCTGCAGCAGATCACGGCCGGCCTGCCCGCGACTGCGCGCATCCGCTTCAGCGATCACCTCGACGCCGACGGCCCGACCGTGCTCGAGCATTCGTGCCGGCTGGGGCTGGAGGGCATCATCTCCAAGCGCAAAGACCTGCCGTATCGCCCCGGCCGCGGCGAGCACTGGCTGAAATCGAAGTGCCGGCAGAGCCAGGAATTCGTGATCGTCGGCTTCACGACGTCGACCGCCGCCAGCCGCGCCATCGGCTCGCTGGCGCTGGGCTATTACGACGGCGGGCAGATCGCCTATGCCGGCCGCGTCGGCACCGGCTGGTCCCTGGGCCAGGCGCAAAACCTGTGGGCGATGCTCGACAAGCTCAAGACGAAGAAGCTGCCGTTCCGCAAGGCGCTGCCCGATGGCGCCGAGAAGGGCGTCACCTGGGTGGAGCCGAAGCTGGTCTCCGAGGTCGAATATCGCGACTGGACGCGCGACGACGTGATCCGCCAATCGTCGTTCAAGGGCCTCCGCGAGGACAAGTCGCCGGACGAGGTCGGCCGCGAGATGCAGCAGACGTCGTCAAAGCCGCAGCGCGCCAAGACGGGCACGCCCAGCTTCAAGCTCACCCATCCGGAGCGGATCCTGTGGCCAGAGCCAGGCCTCACCAAGCAGGGCCTCGCCGAGTTCTACACCGACATCGCTGACTGGATCCTGCCGCACATCGCCGGCCGCGTGCTGAGCCTGACGCGCTCGCCGTCCGGTGTGTCGGAGAAAAGCTTCTACGCCAAGCACGAATGGGCGGGGCTCGGGCCGGAGATGCGGCGCATCGACGTCGGCGAGAAAGACCCGATGCTGGCGGTCGACGACCTTGCCGGCCTGATGGCGCTCGTCCAGGCGAGCGTCACCGAGATCCATCCCTGGGGATCGCGGGTCGAGACCCTCGAACAGCCGGACCGCCTGATCTTCGATCTCGATCCGGGCGAGCGCGTCACCTGGCCGGACGTCATCGAAGCGGCGCGGGCCGTGCGCGACCGGCTCGCCGCCCTCGGGCTCAAGAGCTTCGTCAAGACGTCGGGCGGGAAGGGGCTCCATGTCGTCCTGCCGGTCGAGCCGCGCCTCGACTGGGAGCGCGCCAAGGCGTTCACCCAGAAAATCGCCGAGGCCATGGCGAAAGAGAGGCCCGACCGCTATGTCGCGACGGTCAGCAAGCGCGCCCGCGCGGGACGCATCTTCATCGACTATCTGCGCAACGGCCGCGGCGCCACCGCCGTGGCGCCCTATTCGACCCGCGCCCTGCCGCGCGCCACCGTGTCGGTGCCGCTCGACTGGGACGAGCTCTCGGAGGGCCTGCGCTCCGATCACTTCACGGTCGACAATGTCCGCCACCGCCTGGAATTCCTCTCGCGCGATCCGTGGGCGGACATCTTCAAGCTGCGCCAGCGCATCCCCTGATGGGGGGCAGCGCCGCACGAAATAATGTAGAACCCTCACCCTGCCGCTGCTGACGCAGCGGGCCCCTCCTTCTTCCGCAAGCGGAAGAGGGACCGAAAGAATACGACACGGACGTCATGGCACAGACCTCACACGCGCGGGTCCTGGTTTGGTCGATCATCGCGTCGCACTTCGCGCCGCCGTTCATGGCCTCCGGCGTGGCCGTGGCGCTGCCGGCCTTGGGCGCGGATCTTAACGCCGGTGCCACCTCGCTGAGCCTGGTCGAGACGCTGTTCCTGGCCAGCCAGGTGGCGTTCCTGCTGCCGGCCGGACGCCTCGCCGGCGCCAGCGACAAAGCGACGCTGTTCAAACTGGGGCTCGCGGGCTTCGCCGTCTCCTCGCTGCTGATCGGCATCTGCTCGTCGATGCCGATCCTGCTGGCGCTCCGCTTCGTCCAGGGCGCCTCGTCGGCGATCTTTGCCGCGACCGGCCCGGCGATCCTCGCCGACGTCGTCGCCCCCGGCGAGCGCGGGCGCGCCTTCGGCGCCTCGATCGGCGCGGTCTATGCCGGGCTGACCTTTGGTCCCGTCGTGGCCGGCGTCTTGACCGATCTCCTGGGCTGGCGCGCGGTCTTCGGGGCCGGGGGAATCCTGGCGATGGCCATGGGCTTTCTGGTGCACGCGAAGCTGCCGTCGTCGTGGCGACGCCCGCCGCCGGGCGCCGTCCATCTGCCGAGCGCCGGCGTGCTGCTCGCCGCCGCGATGTGCCTGGTGGCGGGAAGCGCGACCTTGCGCGAGGGGCTGTATGGCTACGTCTTCGTCGGCGCCGGCCTCGCGCTGTCGGTCGGGTTCGTGATCCTGCAGCGGCGGCTTCCGCAGCCGCTGGTGAACATTCATCTGCTGATGCGCAACCATCTCCTGGCCAACGCACTGTTCGTGCAGGTGGTGCTGTACCTGAACGGCTTCTGCGTCGTGTTCCTGCTCGCCATCTACATGCAGGTGGCGCTCGGCCACCCGGCGAATGTGGCCGGCGAGATCGTGGCCATCGGCGCCATCTTGATGACGGCGCTGGCGCCGGTGGCCGGCCGATTGTCCGACCGCTACCGGCCGGATCTGATCCTGATCTTCGGCGTCGCGTGTATCCTGATCTCAGCCGTGATGGGGATCCCGCTCTCCGGCCAGACGGGCTTGCTCTACGTCACGGCCATGCTGGCGATCCACGGGTTGGGGTGGGCGCTGTTCTCGTCGCCGAACATGACCATGATCATGGGCAGCGTGCCCAAGGAGGCGACAAGCATCGCCGCCGCCCTCGGCGCCACGTCGCGCGCGCTCGGCATGCTGTCGGGCATGCTGGTGACGGCACTGCTGATCTCGCTGTCGCTCGGCAATGAGCCGGTGGACCGCCATCCCGCCGAATTCATCTCCATCATGACGAAGACGTTCTGGGTCCTGGCCCTGGCGACGACGGGGATTCTCGCTCTCGCTATTGTCGCAGCGCTCCGGACGAGGGGATCCAAGAGCGATGCCGCTTGACGTCGACGGGATCGCCGGCGGTAGCGTGCGCCACAACGCCGGTTGGGACGGCCGCACTGCCTGCACTAAATTGATTCCGCTCGCCCCCATTCTGATGGGGGGAGGCCGTGAGCACGGGCGGATGCCCGAGCGAACGAGAGAGGGGCTCTTATATACTAGGGTGAGGGGGTCCGTTCGCGACGACTCTCACCTTCCTTCCGCCGACGCGTCGGGTTTTTTAGCGAGGCGCTCTAAAACAAAGTCATGAACTCCGCCATTAACTCCTTCCTGCTCGTCTATGCCGGGCTGTTCCCGATCGTCGACCCGATCGGGGGTGCGCCGATCTTTCTCGGCCTGACGCGGCGGGTCAGCGAGGAGAAGCGTCGGGCCCTCGCGGCCCAGGTGGCGATCAACGGCTTCTTCCTGCTCCTCGGCTCGCTGTTCCTCGGCTCCTACGTGCTGGAGTTCTTCGGCATCACCCTGCCGGTGGTGCGCATCGCCGGCGGCCTCGTGGTCGCCTCCTTCGCCTGGAAGCTCCTGCACGAGAACGTCGAGCTTCAGGATCACAGCGACGCCGGTGCCGCGGCCAGCGAAAACCGGCCGATCGACGCCTTCTATCCGCTCACCATGCCGCTCACCGTCGGGCCGGGCTCGATCGCGGTCGCGATCACGCTCGGCAGCCAGCGGCCGCAGGGGGCCGCCAGCGTCACCGACCTGGTGCTGGTCGGCAGCGGCGCCATCGCCGGCCTGCTCGCGATCTCGCTCACCGTCTATCTGTGCTATCGCTTCGCGGCGCAGATCATCCGCATGCTCGGCGAGAGCGGCACCAACGTGGTGGTGCGCCTGTCGGCGTTCATCCTGCTCTGCATCAGCATCGAGATCCTGTGGGACGGCTACAGCGCCCTGGCCCATCCATGAACGCGCTCGGAAGCTGGCTGGCCACGACGCCGAACCGGACGTTCATTCTTTATCCACTGGTCGTCGTCGCGGTCGAGCTGGCACTTCGCCGGGGTGGGCTGGTGATCGTGCCGTGGGGCGTGCCGCTGCTGATCTGGGGCTATCTCCAGTATCGCCAGGTCGGTCGCTACCGTCGCCGGCGGGGCAAGGGCGGACCCGGAATCGACATCCCGCCCGAGCGGCTGGTCGTCGAGGGGCCCTACCGCTATGTGCGCAACCCGATGTATCTCGGCCATCTGATCTTCATCCTGGGACTCGCGATCACGTTCCAGTCGTGGGCCGCCCTCCTTCTGCTCGCTGGCAACGCCGCGTGGTTCCATCGCCGGGTCCGCAGGGACGAGAGGCGTCTGCACAGGTTGTTCGGTCGTGATTACGAGGAGTACAGAGACCGGGTGAAGCGCTGGGTGCCTGGCCTGTTGTTATCCAAACCTTGCGCCGGTCGGGTGCCCGGCTAAAGTCGAAGCCTTGGCGATCTCGGCCGGACGGAGTCGGGGGAGGCATCGTGCAGAAGATCCTGAAGCAGCTCGAAGACATGCGCGCCCGCGCCCGGGTCGGCGGCGGCGAGAAGCGCATCGAGGCGCAGCACGCCAAGGGCAAGCTCACCGCCCGCGAGCGCATCGACATCCTCCTCGACGAGAACTCGTTCGAGGAATGGGACATGTTCGTCGAGCACCGGTCCTCGGATTTCGGCATGGGCGACCAGAAGATCCCCGGCGACGGCGTGGTCACCGGCTGGGGCACCATCAACGGCCGGCTGGTCTTCGTGTTCAGCCAGGATTTCACCGTGTTCGGCGGCTCCCTGTCCGAGGCGCATGCCGAGAAGATCTGCAAGATCATGGACAAGGCGATGCAGATCGGCGCGCCGGTGATCGGGCTCAACGATTCCGGCGGCGCCCGCATCCAGGAGGGTGTCGCCTCGCTGGCGGGCTATGCGGACGTCTTCCAGCGCAACGTGCTCGCCTCGGGCGTCATCCCGCAGATCTCGGTGATCATGGGCCCGTGCGCCGGCGGGGCGGTCTACTCGCCGGCGATGACCGACTTCATCTTCATGGTGAAGGACTCCTCCTACATGTTCGTCACCGGGCCCGACGTGGTGAAGACCGTCACCCACGAGACGGTCACGCATGAGGAGCTCGGCGGCGCGGTCACCCACACCACGAAGTCGGGTGTCGCCGACCTGGCGTTCGAGAACGACGTCGAGGGGCTGCTGCAGACCCGCCGGCTGGTCGACTTCCTGCCGGCGTCGAACCGCCACAAGCCGCCGGTGCGTCCTGTCATCGATCCGGTGGACCGCGTCGAGACCTCGCTCGATACGCTGGTCCCGGCCAGTGCCAACAAGCCCTACGACATGAAGGAGCTGATCCTGAAGGTCGTCGACGGCGGCGATTTCTTCGAGCTGGCCCCCGGCTACGCCGGCAACATCGTGGTCGGCTTCGGGCGGATCGAAGGCTCGACGGTTGGCTTCGTCGCCAACCAGCCGATGGTGCTGGCCGGCTGTCTCGACATCAACTCGGCGACCAAGGCCGCGCGGTTCGTGCGCTTCTGCGACTGCTTCAACATCCCCATCGTGACGTTCGTCGACGTTCCCGGCTTCCTGCCCGGCACGGCGCAGGAATTTGGCGGCATCATCAAGCACGGGGCGAAGCTGCTCTTCGCCTACGCCGAGGCGACGGTGCCGAAGGTGACGGTGATCACGCGCAAGGCCTATGGCGGCGCCTACGACGTCATGTCATCGAAGCATCTGCGCGGCGACGTGAACTATGCCTGGCCGACCGCCGAGATCGCGGTGATGGGCCCCAAGGGTGCGGTCGAGATCATCTTCCGCGGCGATGCCGGCGATCCCAAGAAGATCGAGGCGCGCACCGACGAGTATCGCGAGAAATTCGCCAACCCGTTCGTCGCCGCCTCGCGCGGCTTTATCGATGACGTGATCATGCCGCGCTCGACCCGCCGCCGCGTCGCCCGCGCCCTGTCGATGCTGCGCGACAAGAAGCTCGAGAACCCCTGGAAGAAGCACCCCAACATCCCGCTCTGAGCGTGCTTCGCCCGATGGCCGAAGATGGACCCCCGCTTTCACGGGGGTGACAAAAACGTCTTCTTTGCAGTTTATCGATTTTGTCACCTCTTCCCGTTGATGATCTTCCACGGGTCCTTGACCATCGGGATCATGTCGATCTCGACATTGGCGAGCTCGCCGTTCACCCTTTCGACGCGGCGCAGGTATTCGTTCTGCACGATGTCGCGCGTCTCGGGATCGATCATGATCGGGCCGCGCGGGCTCCCGTCGGTCTTCCAGCCCTTGAGCAGTGCGATCGTGCGATCTGAGTCGATGTGGCCCTTCTGCTCGCGCACCACGTCGAAGATCGCCGCCATGGCATCCCACGCCGCGACCGACATGAAGCTCGGCGTTGCCCGCGGCCCGTATTCGCGCCGCCACGCCTCGATGAACGCCTGATTGGCCGGCCGCGTCGCGGCGGCCGAATAATGCTGCATGGTCATGACGCCAAGAGCCACGTCGCCCATGTTCGGCAGCTCCTCGTCGGTGGTGATGTCGCCGGGGCCGATGAGCTTGATCCCGGCGTCTTTCAGGCCGAGATCGCCGAAGGCCTTCATATAGGCGGTGGCGTCCTTGCCCGCCGGCACGAACACGAACACCGCGTCGGGCTTCGCGTCCTTGACCCGCTGCAGGTACGGGACGTAATCGGGGCTTTGCAGCGGTGTGCGCACGCTGCCGACGATCTGTCCGCCCGCATCGGTGAAGCCCTTGGCGAAGGCCTGTTCGGCGTCGATCCCGCCGGCATAGTCGGTGACCGTCGTGTAGACCCGCTTGATGCCGTTGCGCGCCGCCCACTCGCCGAGGGGCAGGCACGACTGCCAGATCGTGAACGAGAAGCGCACGATGTAGGGCGACAAGGTCGACACGACCGCCGTGCCGGCGTTCATCAGGATCATCGGGATCTTCGCCTCGGTCGCCAGCGGCGCCACCGCCGCGGCGTTCGGCGTGAATGTGAAACCGGTCAGGATCTGCACCCGGTCCCGGCTGATCAGCTCCTGCGCCAGACGCTTGGCCAGCTCGCCGTTCGGCCCGCCATCGTCGCGGCGGATGAGCTCGATCTTGACCCCTGGCGGGAGATTTTTCTCGTGCTCCTTCATGTAGAGCTTGATGGCATTGTCGATGTTGACGCCGAGTGACGCCGCCGGGCCCGACAACGTGTTGATAATGCCGATCTTGACCGTCTGCGCGGCCGCACCACTCGTGGCCAGCAGCGCGGCCACGATCGCCGCAATCGCCGATGTCGATCTCGTCATGGCATGTCCTCCCCAGGCAGGGCGGCGCGCCGCATGGACGAGCCCCCGTATCCGCCCATGATATCGCGTCACCGCGATCGCCGCACCCGCGGCACCACCATGCCGTGGACACCGGCGCAAAAAAGCTAGGAAACATCTGGAAGCGTCACCGCCGGGGGAAGAGCCCGGAACTCGCCGGCGCGTCCTGGGTTTGCAAGTGGACGTGGAAACCGCCGGCGCCGCTGGCCCGCTTGCGCGAGCGGCCGGTAACCGAGGCCATCGCCATGTTCGGTCAGCGTCTCCCCCTGTTCCGGCTGTTCGGGTTCGAAGTTCGTTTCGACCTGACCTGGTTGATCTTCGTTGCCCTGATCGTCTGGTCGCTGAGCGTGGGGTATTTCCCCTCGATGTACGAGGGCTACAGCGCGCTCACCTATTTCTCGATGGCGATCGTCGGGGCGATCGGCCTGTTCGCATCGATCGTTCTCCACGAGCTGGCGCATTCGCTGGTGGCGCGACGCTTCGGCATGGAGATCCGGGGCATCACCCTGTTCATCTTCGGCGGCGCCGCGGAGATGGCGGACGAGCCGCCGAGCCCGCGTGCCGAAGCGCTGATGGCCTTGGCCGGGCCGGCCGTCAGTCTGGCGCTGGGGGTCATTCTTTACGCGGTGAGCAGCGCGCTCGACGCCGCCGGCGCTCCGGACCCGATCATCGGCGTCACCGCGTATCTTGGCGGCATCAACCTGATCCTGGCGGCCTTCAACCTGATCCCGGCCTATCCGCTCGACGGCGGACGGGTCCTGCGCGCGGCCTTGTGGGCCTGGCGGCGCGACCTGCACTGGGCGACCGACGTGGCCGCGCAGGTCGGCGGCGCCTTCGGACTGGTGCTGGTGGCGCTTGGCATCTTCGAGGTGGTGATCGGCCGCGTCGGCGACGGCATGTGGCTGTTCCTGATCGGCCTGTTCCTGCGGGCCGCCGCCGCCGCGTCGTACCAGCGGATGGTGGCGCGGGAGACCCTGACCGGAATACCGGTCGCCAGTTTGATGACGCGGGCGCCCGTGGCCGGGACACCGGACGCGTGCCTGAGCGACCTCGTCGACAGCCACTTCCTCGGCCGCTCCCTCAAGCTCGTTCCGATCGTCGACAACAACGGCCGACTGGTCGGGTCCATCGACGCGCGGCAGGTGAAGGCAATCCCGCGCGCAGACTGGGCTTCGACACGGGCGGTCGATGTCATGACGCCGATCTCGCGCGAGAACACGATCGATGCGTTGGCCGACGCCGCGACGGCGCTCGAGCGCATGCAGGGCGCCGGACGCAGCCGTTTGATGGTCGCCGACGGCGACCATCTCGAGGGCATCCTGACGCTCCGGGACATGCTCCAGGCGCTGAACCTCCGGCGCGATCTGGGTGAGCCGCCACCCCGCGGCGCCTGGCGGGAGCCGCCGTCACGCCCGGCCGGCGCGCACGGGGACTGAGATGGAGACCCGCAGCCTCCGCAAATGGCTGAGGGACCGCGGGTGCAAGTTCTCCCAGCACAAGCGCGCGAAGAGCCGGCAGCTCGGCCCGGCCGGCGTGACGGTCACCTGCGGGCGGCATACCGCCGAGTTGCCGGAGGCTGGACCGCGCAAGGAGCTGGCGCCGGAGGTGGTCGAGAACATCGTGCAGCAGCTCGGCCTAAATCCCGCGGAACTCCCGCGCTATCAAAGCCGGGTCTGATCCGACTTTAGTCGTCCTGCGCGCTGACCAATTCGGAGAAGTCGCTGAGACCGACCGAACGGTCGACCAATGATTTGACCACCTCTTCCAGCCGCGCGATTTCGGCGACGATCGTCGCATCGGCATCGTCGAGGGCGCCTGCTGTCGTGACGATCTCACGGATATCATTCAGCGCGCGCAGCTCGGACTTCAGCACGTCGGACAGGCCGAGCGGCAACGGACCACCCTCGGCGAGCCGCGCGAAGAAGGCGTTGAGTGCCGCGATCGCCGGACCGAGCACCATGGCGCGCCGCTTGCGGAACAGCTCCGCGAGCTGGCTTTGTTTGTCGCTTGCGATCCGCGTCAGCTGCGTCTCGATGACGTTGCAGAAGGCTTCGAACTCGCTGAGCCGCTGGCGGAACGTGCGATAGCTGGCGAACGTCTGGAAGCCGTTATCGGCCTCGATCGCCGCCGCGGTGTCCAGGATCTCGCGCACCTGCGTCTCGAGCTGGGTCAGCATTTCGAGACCGAGGGCCTCGTTGCGCTGCCGCTTTCGCTTCTGCTCGACCGTCTCTAGCTTCTTCGGTTGCTGCGTCATACTAGCCGCCCTCTGCCGTGAACCCCCGAGGGATGGTTACCTGACCGTAAACATGATCGGTTGAGAGTCCATTAACGCCATGGCAAAGCGTTGATTTCGTGCGTATAGTCGCCCGCGCATGACGTCCCGGCGCAAGACATCGAAGGCCCGGCCGGCGGCCCGCAAAGCCGGCACGGCGAGCCTCAAAACGACGAGCCCCAAAGCCGCCGCCACTGCCAGGACGTGGCCGCAAGCTCAGCCGGCACCATCCGCGGCGCCGCCGTTTGCCAAGATCCTGATCGCCAACCGCGGCGAAATCGCCTGCCGGGTCATCCAGACGTGCCGGCGGTTCGGCATCAAGACGGTCGCCGTCTATTCCGAGGCCGATGCCGACGCGCTGCACGTGCGCGAGGCCGATGAGGCGGTGTGCATCGGCCCGCCGCCGTCAGCCGAGAGCTACCTCAAGGCTGACGCGATCGTCCGCGCCTGCCGCGATACCGGAGCCGAGGCGGTCCATCCCGGTTACGGCTTTCTGTCCGAGAACGCCGCCTTTGCCGAGGCCCTGGAGAATGCCGGCATCGTATTCATCGGCCCCAACCGGGGTGCCATCGCGGCGATGGGCGACAAGATCGAGTCCAAGAAGCTGGCGCAGAAGGCCGGCGTGAACATGGTGCCCGGGCATCTCGCGGCGATCGCCGACGCCGACGAAGCGGTCGCAATCGCGCGCAAGGTCGGATATCCGGTGATGATCAAGGCCTCGGCCGGCGGCGGCGGCAAAGGCATGCGCCTTGCGGCGAACGACGCGGAGACACGCGAGGGGTTCCGCTCGGCGACCAGCGAGGCCAAGTCGGCGTTCGGCGATTCCCGCGTCTTCATCGAGAAATTCATCGAGCATCCGCGCCATATCGAGATCCAGGTGATCGGCGACGGGCACGGCAACGTCATCTATCTCGGCGAGCGCGAGTGCTCGATCCAGCGCCGGCATCAGAAGGTGATCGAAGAGGCGCCGTCGCCGTTCCTCGACGCCAAGACGCGTGCCGCGATGGGCGCCCAGGCGGTGGCGCTGGCCAAGGCGGTCGACTACAGCTCGGCCGGGACCGTCGAGTTCATCGTCGACAAGGACCGCAACTTCTACTTCCTCGAGATGAACACCCGGCTCCAGGTCGAGCATCCGGTGACCGAGTGCGTGACCGGCCTCGATCTGGTCGAGCTGATGATCCGCGTCGCGGCCGGCGAGACGCTGCCGATCCGGCAGAAGGACGTGAGGGTCGACGGCTGGGCGATCGAGGCGCGCGTTTACGCCGAAGATCCCTTGCGCAATTTCCTGCCGTCGATCGGCCGGCTCAGCCGCTATCAGCCGCCCGCCGATGCGCCCGGCATCCGCGTCGACACCGGGGTCCACGAGGGCGGCGAGATCAGCATGTTCTACGACCCGATGATCGCGAAGCTGATCGCGTTCGGCAGCACCCGCAACGAGGCGGCCGACCGGCTCGCCGATGCGCTGGACGCCTTTTACATCCGCGGCCTCAACCACAACATCTCGTTCCTCGCCGCCATTGCGATCCATCCGCGCTTCCGCGCCGGCCGCCTGACGACCGGCTTCATCGCCGAAGAATTTCCCGACGGCTTCAGGGGCGCCGAGCTCACCAATGAGAGCCGCCGTGTGCTGGTGGCGGCGGCCGCAGTGGCGCAACGCCGGCTCGCCGAGCACGAGCTGGCCATCGGCGACCAGCTGCCCGATCACAAGGCGAGGCCGCCGGACCGTCTGACCGTGAAAATGAACGGCAACGGCGAGGATGGCGAGGTGGTGACGTTGGAGCCCGCCGATGGCGGCTATTCGGTCACGCTCGGCCAGGACACGGTGAACGTCCGCACCGACTGGCGGCCCGGCGCGCCATTGCTGCGGGCGAACATCGACGGCCGTGCGATCATCGTGCAGGTCGAGCGCGACGGCGCCGGCTGGCGCCTGATCCATCGGGGTGCGACCGTGCGGGCCCTGGTGCTGCGCGCGCGCATCGCCGAGTTGACCCGGCTGATGCCGGTCAAGCGGCCCCCCGATACGTCAAGATTCCTGCTGTCGCCGATGCCCGGCCTGCTGAAGTCGATCGCGGTGTCGGAGGGCCAGGAGGTGAAGGCCGGCGAGGAGCTGGCCGTGGTGGAAGCGATGAAGATGGAGAACATCCTGCGCGCCCCGCGCGACGGCAAGGTGCTCAAGCGCCACGCCGCCCCCGGCGACAGCCTCGCCGTCGATCAGAAGATTCTCGAGTTCGCGTGAGGCTTGGCTCATGCGGCCGCGGACCCCTCACCCCGGCGCTTCGCGCCTTTCCTCTCCCACAAGGGGAGAGGGTGTAAACGCACGCTTCAATAACCTCTCCCCTCGTGGGAGAGGTCGCGAGCGCGAGCGAGCGGGTGAGGGGGATTCCGCACGAACCGTTGGTGATGGGCAATGACATGCGCGGGCTGAAACCTCCCGCACCGGCGGCGTGGGCGGTGCGCAACGACTGGTTCTGGCAGGCTCACGACGTGAACGCGGGCCCACAGTCGCTTGATCTGGCGCCGCGCGACGCCGCCTTGCTGGCAGAGCTTGAGCTGCTGTTCTGTGTCGGCGCCTGGGCCTCGGTCGTGATCGTTGCGTGGACGTTGGTCGAAGCCACCCTGCGGCGCGCGCGGCAGGGCGACGAGGCGCCCGCGAGCGACGTCGACTGGCTGCGCGAGCGCCGCAACGCGCTGGTCCATCTGTCGCACGACGATGCCGACATGCCCGACGAGCCGGCGCTCGAGGAGATGGCCCAAGGGGCGGTCCGCGTCGCCTTCAAGACCCTGTTCGCGCAGGCCTGGGTGGGGTCGCGGCGATGAGCGACGACGTTGCCGTCCGGGTCGAGATCAGCGGCCGTGTCCAGGGCGTGTGGTATCGCGGCTGGACGGTGGATCAGGCCGCCTCACGCGGCTTGCGCGGCTGGGTCCGCAACCGCCGCGACGGCTCGGTCGAGGCGCTGTTCATCGGCCCGAAGGAGCAGGTGGAGGGGATGATCGAGGCGTGCCGCGAGGGCCCGCCTGCGGCCCGCGTCGATTCGGTCCGGCGCTTTGCCGCGCGGGATACGGGGGACGTCGGCTTCGTGCAGAAGCCGACCGAATAGCCGCGTGGAATTCGCGCTCGCCGACGTCAGTGCCTGGGACTTCGCTCTCATCGCCGGCGTGGCATTCACGATGTCGATCGTCGGCGGGCTGTCCGGGTTCGGCATCGGCCTCGTGCTGCCGGCGTTCCTGGCGCCGATCGTCGGCGTCGTCTCGGTGGTGCCGGTCATGTCGGTGGCGATGACCTTCGCCAACGCGAGCCGCGTCTGGGCGTACCGGCACTCGCTGGCGCCGCGCAAGCTGGGCCTGGTCATGCTGTCGGCGTTGCCGGCTTCGGCCGTCACCGCCTTCCTCTATACCCGCATGTCGTCGGACGCGATCGCGGGCCTGCTCGGAACCTTTCTGATCGTGACGGTGCCGCTGCGCCGGTTCCTTCAGCATCTGAAGTTCACGCTCGACGAGCGCGGGCTGATGGCGATCGGCGCCGGTTACGGCTTTCTGACCGGGGCGCTCAGCGGGGCCGGCATGCTGATGGTGGCGGCCTTGCTCGCGGCCGGCGTCACCGGCGGGACGCTGGTCGGCACCGATGCCGCGATCTCGACGGCGATGAACCTGATGAAGATCGCCGTGTTCGGCGGGTCGTCGCTGCTCAGCCGCGAGCTCTTCTTCGCCGGCGTGCTGATCGGGCTGTGCACCGTGCCGGGCGCGTTCCTGGCCCGCCGCATCATGGACCGGCTGCCGATCCACCTGCATGTCTGGATCATGGAGGCGCTGATCGTCGCCGGGGGCCTGTCGTTCTTGTGGCAGGCATTTCGCCACTAATGGGCCATTCTCTGCTTCGTCATGCCCGCGAAAGCGGGCATCCATCGTGCCGCCTGAACCATGGATTCCCGCTTACGCGGGAATGACGCCGGGGAGAAGGAGCTCCTAACCGAAAACGTCCTTGAAGGTGTCGCGTAGCGCCACGTCGAGATCCGCCATCGTCGCCGTGATCCCGAGGTCGAGCAGGGACGTGACGCCGTATTGCGGCGCGGCGATCCCGCACGGCACGATGCCGGCGAAATGCGAGAGATCGCAATCGACGTTCAGCGCCACGCCGTGATAGGTGACCCAGTGGCGGACACGCACGCCGATCGCGGCGATCTTGTCTTCACGCCCCGTCGTGTTCCCCTGGGTCCCGCGCGCCACCCAGATGCCGACGCGCCCGTCGCGGCGCTCGCCCTTGACGTTGAAGCGGGCCAGCGTGGCGATCAGCCACTCCTCCAGCCGATGCACATACGCGCGCACGTCGGCGCCGCGGCGCCTCAAGTCCAGCATCACATAGCCGACCCGCTGCCCGGGGCCGTGATAGGTGTGCTGGCCGCCGCGGCCGGTCGGATAGACCGGAAACCGTCCCTGGTCGAGCAGCTCCTCGGGCCGCGCCGACGTTCCGGCGGTGTATAGCGGCGGATGCTCGAGCAGCCACACGAGCTCCGGGGCGGCACCGGCGCGGATCGCCGCCACGCGCTCCTCCATCGCCGCCACCGCCTCCGGATAGGCCACCGGTGCGTCCGCAAACCGCCATTCCACGGGCGTTGGATCGCTTGCGTAAGGCATTGCCTGAGAATGCCATTTTTGCAGGCGCTTTGCCCGATATTCCGCACCCCTCGTGCTTGCCTGACCAGCCCCGATTTGCTATGTCCGGCAGCCTGTAGACGGCTGCGGCATGAATCCGCGGCTCTCCCAGGCGGTCGTGGCGGAACGGTAGACGCGCTAGCTTGAGGTGCTAGTGGGGGAAACCCCGTGGAAGTTCGATTCTTCTCGACCGCACCATCTGATTCTCGTAGGGGCACGCCGTATGGCGGATGACAGGCTGCGCGAGGCGGCGCTCGAATATCACCGGGTCGCGCCCGCCGGCAAACTGGCGATCCTGCCGACCAAGCCGCTCAACAACCAACGCGACCTGTCGCTCGCCTATTCGCCGGGCGTGGCCGCCGCGTGCGAGGCGATCGTCGTCGACCCGGCGAACGCCGCGATCTATACCGGCCGCGGCAACCTCGTCGGTGTGATCTCGAACGGCACCGCCGTGCTTGGCCTGGGCGCCATCGGGCCCCTGGCCGCCAAGCCGGTGATGGAAGGCAAGGCGGTACTGTTCAAGAAATTCGCCGGCATCGACGTCTTCGACATCGAGATCAACGAACGGGATCCGGCCAAGCTCATCGAGGTCATCGCCGCGTTGGAGCCGACCTTCGGCGGCATCAATCTCGAGGACATCAAGGCCCCCGAATGCTTCGAGATCGAGCGCTGCCTGCGCGAGCGGCTCAAGATCCCGGTGTTCCACGACGACCAGCACGGCACGGCGATCATCGTCGGTGCCGCCATCCTCAACGGCCTGCGCGTCGTCGGCAAGGATCTGGACAAGGTGAAGCTCGTCGTGTCGGGCGCCGGTGCCGCGGCGCTGGCCTGTCTCGATCTGCTGGTCGATCTCGGGGTCAGGATCGAGAACATCTGGGTCACGGACATCGAGGGCGTCGTCTACAAGGGCCGCAAGGTCTTGATGGACCCGCGCAAGGATCGTTACGCGCGCGACACCAACGCGCGCACGCTGGGCGAGGTGATCGAGGGCGCCGACATCTTCCTCGGCCTGTCGGCGCCCGGCGTGCTCAAGCGGGCGATGGTCGCCAAGATGGCGCAGCAGCCGCTGATCCTGGCGCTGGCCAACCCGACGCCCGAGATCAACCCGGAAGAGGCGAAGGCCGAGCGCCCGGACGCGGTGATCGCCACGGGCCGCTCCGATTATCCGAACCAGGTCAACAACGTCCTGTGCTTCCCGTTCATCTTTCGCGGCGCGCTCGACGTCGGTGCCACCACCATCAACGAGGCGATGAAGGTCGCCTGCGTGCGCGCACTGGCGGACCTGGCCCTGGCCGAGCCGTCCGAGATCGTCGTTCAGGCCTATGGCGGGCAGCCGCCGGCGTTCGGCCCGGAGAACCTGATCCCCAAGCCATTCGATCCGCGGCTGATCATCGAGCTCGCTCCGGCGGTGGCGAAGGCGGCGATGGACTCCGGCGTCGCGACCAGGCCGATCGCCGACTTCAAGGAATATCGCCAGCGCCTGACCGAGTTCGTGTTCCGGTCCGGTATTTCGATCAAGCCCGTCTTCGACCGCGCCAAAGCGGATCCGCGCCGCGTCGTGTACTGCGAAGGCGAGGACGAGCGCGTGCTCCGCGCCGTCCAGGCGGTGGTCGATGAAGGCGTGGCGCGCCCGATCCTGGTCGGCCGCACCGATGTCGTCGTCCGGCGCATCCAGCATCTCGGCCTGCGCCTCAAGGCCGAACGCGATTTCGAGATCTGCAACCCTGAGAACGATCCGCGCTATCCGGAGTACTGGCGCCTCCTTCACAAGCTGCTGGAGCGCCGCGGCGTGACTCCCGAAGGGGCGCGCGAGCTCGTGCGCACCCGGCCGACCCTCATCGGGGCGCTCATGCTGCATCGCGGCGAGGCGGAGGCGATGCTGTGCGGCACCAACGGCGGCTACTCGAACCATTTCCGCGAGCTCTGCGACATCCTCGGCCTCGCCCCGGGCGTGCATGCGGCGGCGGCGCTGACCATGCTGATCCTTTCGAAGGGCATCTATTTCATCGCCGATACGCACGTCGCCTTCGATCCCTCGGCGGAAGACGTCGCCGAGGTGGCGATTCTGGCCGCGCGCGAGGTGCGCCGCTTCGGCATCGAGCCGAAGATCGCGCTGCTCTCGCACACCAATTTCGGCAGCCGCGACACCGCGACGTCGCGCAAGATGCGCGACGCCCGCGCCCTGATCGAAAAGCTGGCGCCTGAGCTCGAAGTCGAGGGCGAGATGCAGGGCGACGCTGCCGTGTCGGAAGCGATCCGCGAGCGCATCTTCCCGAACTCGCGCCTGAAGGGGCAGGCCAACCTGCTGATCATGCCGAACCTCGATGCCGCCAACATCTCGTTCAATCTGCTGAAGCAGCTCGGCGAGGGCATCTCGGTCGGGCCCATACTGCTCGGCCTGACCAAGCCCGCGCATATCCTGACCTCGTCGGTCACGGTGCGCGGGATCCTCAACATGAGCGCGCTCGCCGTGGTCGATGCCCAGGTCCATGCCGCGTCGCCGCCCGCCACCAGCTGACGGGCGCGCGGCATCGCCTCAGGCGAGCTACGGCATCGCGGAGCTCGCGCGCGAATTCGACGTCACCACGCGCACTATCCGCTTCTACGAAGCCGAAGGCCTGATCGCGCCGACGCGGCAGGGTCAGCGCCGCATCTTCGGCCCACGCGACCGGGTGCGGCTGAAGCTGATCCTGCGCGGCAAGCGGCTCGGCTTCTCGCTCGGCGAGATCAGCGAGATCATCGACCTCTATGACCGCGCGCCGGGCGAACTCGGGCAGCTCCGCTTCTTCATCGAAAAGATCCGCGTCCGCCGGGCCGAGCTCGACCGCCAGCGCCGCGACCTCGCGGACGCGCTGCACGAGCTGGCGGACGTCGAAACCCGCTGCCTCGAGCAGCTGCGGCGGCTGGAGCGCGCCCGCCGCTGATTGAGGGGGCGAGTAGTTGACGTTTACGTAAACGTCAACTATGATGGCGGCATGGGAGGACCGGCCATGTGCGACCCGGTCACGGGATGAGCGCCCGCTTCATGGCGGCGAATCCGGCTTTTGCCACCCGCGTGCGCGACAGCTTCGGCCGCCAGGGGGCGATGGCCCTGATTGGCGCCGAGCTCGTGCATCTCGACGCGGGCGCGGCCGACGTCGCGGTCGCCTTCCGGCCCGATCTGGCGCAGCAGCACGGCTATTTTCACGGCGGCATTGTCGGGATGATCGCCGATTCGGCCGGCGGCTATGCGGCGTTCAGCCTGATGCCGGCGGGTGCCTCGGTGCTGACCGTCGAATACAAGATCAATCTGCTGGCGCCGGCGCATGGCGAGCGGCTCATTGCCCGTGGCCGGGTGGCGAAGCCCGGCCGCACGCTCACCGTCTGCCATGTCGACGTGGTGGTGATCCGCGAGGGCCGGGAGACGACGTGCGCCACCGCGCTGCAGACCCTGATGGCCATGGCCGGCAAATCCGATGGACACGGGCCCTGAGCCGATGAGTGCCGGCGAGGCGGTGGCGCGCACCACGCCGGGGAGCTAGAGTTTCACGAGGAGGAGACGGCGCATGCTTCCCAATCGGCTGCCGGAATTCGACTTCGGCCTCGGCGGGGACGCCGACATGCTGCGCGAGAGCGTGCGCGACTTCTCGGCCGCCGAGATCGCGCCGCGCGCCGCGGCGATCGACCGCGACAATGAATTTCCCGCCGATCTGTGGCGGAAGATGGGGGCGCTCGGCATCCTCGGGGTCACCGCCGAGGAGGAGTATGGCGGTGCGGGGATGGGCTATCTCGAGCATTGCGTCGCGATGGAGGAGGTGAGCCGCGCCTCCGCCTCGGTGGGATTGTCCTACGGCGCCCATTCCAATCTCTGCGTCAACCAGATCCGCCGCAACGGCAGCGAGGCGCAGAGGCGCAAATATCTCCCGAAGCTGATCTCCGGCGAGCATGTGGGTGCCCTGGCCATGTCCGAGCCCGGGGCCGGCTCCGACGTTGTCGGCATGCGCACGCGCGCCGATAAGAAGGGCGACCGCTACGTCCTGAACGGCAGCAAGATGTGGATCACCAACGGGCCGGACGCCGATACGCTGGTCGTTTACGCCAAGACCGACCCGAACGCCGGCCCGCGGGGTATCACCGCGTTTCTCATCGAGAAGGGCTTCAAGGGCTTCTCGACCGCGCAGAAGCTCGACAAGCTCGGCATGCGCGGCTCCAACACCTGCGAGCTCGTGTTCCAGGACTGCGAGGTACCGGAGGAGAACGTGCTCGGCTCGCTGGGCAAGGGCGTGAACGTGCTGATGAGCGGTCTCGACTACGAGCGCGCCGTGCTCGCCGCCGGCCCGTGCGGCATCATGCAGGCCTGCCTGGACGTCGTGGTTCCCTATGTCCACGAGCGCAAGCAGTTCGGCCAGGCGATTGGCGAGTTCCAGCTGGTCCAGGGCAAACTCGCGGATATGTACACCAGCACCAACGCCTGCAAGTCCTATGTCTATGCGGTGGCGCGCGCCTGCGATGCCGGCCGCACGTCGCGCAAGGACGCCGCCGGCGCCATCCTGTATGCCGCCGAGAAGGCGACTCAGGTGGCGCTCGATGCGATCCAGCTCCTCGGCGGCAATGGCTATATCAACGACTATCCGACCGGACGGCTGCTGCGCGACGCCAAGCTGTACGAGATCGGCGCCGGCACCTCGGAGATCCGCCGCTGGCTGATCGGTCGCGAGCTGTTCAGCGAGACGGCGTAGGCATGATCTATCTCGTCGCCATTTTCATCTCGCCGCTGGCGCTGCTGCTGATCGGCAAGTGGTTCCAGGCGATCCTCAATCTGGTGCTGTACGTCGCGGCGTGGATTCTCACGTTGACCATTGTCTTCCACGCCGGCGGGTTCATCTGTTGGGCCCTCGGCGTGCTCCACGCCGTGCTTGCGATCAACAGCCATCGGGCCGAGCGCCGCCATCGCGAGATGATGTCGGTGCTCGCGGCGGAGAAGAAACTGTGACCCGTCGCCTCATCTCCGGCGGGTCGGCTTACGAGGCGAAATGGGGCTACAGCCGCGCCGTGGTCGACGGCGATTTCGTCTTCGTCGCCGGCACCACCGGTTTCGACTACGCGACCATGACCATTTCGCCGGACGCCGCCGAGCAGACGCGCCAGTGCCTGCGCGCCATCGCCAAGGCGCTGGCTGACGGCGGCTCGTCGCTCGCCGATATCGTGCGTGCGCGCTATTACCTGCCCGACCGCCAGGATTGGGAGGCCTGCGGCGCCGTGCTCGGAGACGCGTTCGGGGATATCCGCCCGGCGGCGACGGTCGTCTTCTGCGGCCTCGCCGATCCTCGGATGAAGATCGAGATCGAAGTCACCGCGCGGCGAAGGAGCTGATATGCCGACTGTTCTCATCACGGGTGCCGGCCGCGGCCTTGGGTTCGAGCTGGCGCGGCAATACGCCGCCGACGGCTGGAAGGTGATCGGCACCGTGCGCGACCCGAAGGCCGGCGCCAGGCTCTCGGCTCTTGGCAAGGGGGTTGAGGTGCATCTCGCCGACGTCACCGACCGGGCGGCGATCGCGCGCCTGGCCAAGGACCTGAAAGCGGCGGCCATCGACGTCCTCATCTGCAACGCCGGCATCTATGGCCCGAAGGGCCAACCGTTCGGGAAGACCGATTACGCGGCCTGGGAAGAGGTGATGCGGGTGAACGTGCTGGCGCCGATGGCGGTCGTCGAGGCACTGGTCGACAACGTGGCGGAGAGCGATCTGAAGCGCATCGTCATGATGTCGAGCCGGCTCGCCTGCCTCGGCGTGTTCGAGGGCGGCGAGACCATCTATCGCTCCAGCAAGACGGCGCTCAACCAGGTCACCAAGTGCCTTGCCGTCGAGCTCGAGAAGCGCGGCATCACCGTGATCTCGGTCAGCCCGGGCTGGGTCAAGACCGACATGGGCGGCTCCGGCGCACCCCTGACGCCCGAGACGTCCATCGCGGGCCTCCGCCGGGTGATCGCGGGGCTCAGCCGCAAGGACACCGGCAAGTTCATCCATTACGACGGCTCGGAAAACCCTTGGTAGCTCCGATGCAACTTACCGAAACCCAGACCATGATCCGCGATGCGGCGCGCAGCTTCGCCCAGGAGAAGCTGGCGCCGTTCGCCGCCGAGTGGGACCGCGCGCACAGCTTTCCCAAGGAGGCGATCGCCGAGATGGGCCGCCTCGGCTTCATGGGCATGCAGGTGCCCGAGGAGTGGGGCGGGGCGGGTGTGGATCACGTCGCCTACGCGCTGGCGGTCGAGGAGATCGCAGCCGGCGACGGCTCGTGCTCGACGGTGATGAGCGTGCATAACTCCGTGGTGTGCATGCCGATCCTGAAGTTCGGCACCCCCGAGCAGAAGGAGCGGTTCCTGAAGCTGCTGGCCCGCGGCGACATGCTGGGCGCCTTCTGCCTCACCGAGCCGCAGGCGGGGTCGGACGCCTCGTCGATCAAGACGCGGGCGAAGCGCGACGGCAATCATTGGGTGCTGAACGGCACAAAGCAGTTCATCACCTCGGGGAAGAGCGCCGACGTCGCGATCGTGTTTGCAGTCACCGATCCGGCGCGCGGCAAGAAGGGGATCAGCGCCTTCATCGTGCCGACCAAGACCGCCGGCTGGACCGTGGCGCGGGTCGAGCACAAGCTCGGCCAGAACGCGACCGACTCCTGCCAGATCGTCCTCGATAATCTGCGGCTGACGCCCGACCACATGCTGGGCCAGGAAGGCGAGGGTTACAAGATCGCGCTCGGCAATCTCGAGGGCGGGCGGATCGGCATCGCGGCGCAATCGGTCGGCATGGCGCGGGCCGCGTACGAGGCGGCGGTCACCTACGCCAAGCAGCGCGAGACCTTCGGCAAGAAGATCATCGAACACCAGGCGGTGGCGTTCCGGCTCGCCGACATGGCGACGGGAATCGAGGCGGCGCGGCTTCTGGTGCTGAACGCCGCGCAGTTGCGCGATGCGGGACAGCCCTGTCTGACCGAGGCCGCCATGGCGAAGCTGTTCGCCTCGGAGATGGCCGAGCGCGTGTGCTCGGACGCGATCCAGATCCACGGCGGCTACGGCTACCTCAACGATTTTCCCGTCGAGCGGATCTATCGCGACGTGCGGGTCTGCCAGATCTACGAGGGAACATCCGACATCCAGCGGCTGGTGATCAGCCGCGCGATCGCGGGGGGATGACATGGCCACACCGATCGACTTCTATTTCGATTTCTCGAGCCCCTACGGCTACTTCGCCGCGGCGAAGATCGACGAGATCGCGGCCCGTCACAAACGCGGCGTCAACTGGCGGCCGTTCCTGCTGGGGGCGGTGTTCAAGATCACCAAGATGCAGCCGCTGGTCGACTACCCGCTCAAGGGCGACTACATGAAGCGCGACTGGCAGCGCTTTGCGCGCCTGGTCGGGGTGAAATTCAAGCCCCCGGAGGTGTTTCCGTTCTCGGCGCTGACGGCAAGCCGGCTGTTTTACTGGCTGAACACGAAGGATCCCGAGCTCGCGCGAAAATTCGCCAAGGCCGTGTACCAGGCCGCGTTCGGCGAAGGCCGCGATATCGCAGCCATCGGCGCCCTCACGGCGATCGGCGAGCCGCTCGGAATCGCCGCCGGCGACATGGTCGCCGCCAGCAACGATCAGGCGATCAAGGACTTGCTGCGCCAGGAAATCGACGCGGCGATCGCCCGCGGCGTGTTCGGCTCGCCGTTCGTCGTGGTCGACGGCGAGCCGTTCTGGGGGGCGGACCGCCTCGACCAGGTGGATGGCTGGCTGGCGACGGGAGGCTGGTAAGCCCGAACATGGCCGTCCTGAAGTCCGCCCTCGATGCCCGCGCCGAGCCGTTCCGCTCGAACGAGGCCGCGCTGCGCGACATGGTCGCCGACCTGCGTGAGAAACTCGCCCGGATCAAGCAGGGCGGCGGTCAGGCGGCGCGCGACAAGCACACGGCGCGCGGCAAGCTCCTGCCGCGCGAGCGCGTCCGTCTCCTGCTCGACGTCGGCTCACCCTTTCTCGAGCTGTCGCAGTTCGCCGCGTACGGGCTCTACGGCGGGGAGGTTCCGGCGGCCGGGCTGATCACCGGTATCGGCCGGATCATGGGCCGCGAATGCATGGTCGTCTGCAACGATGCGACGGTCAAAGGCGGCACGTATTTTCCGATGACCGTGAAGAAGCATATCCGCGCCCAGGAGATCGCCCGGCAGAACAACCTGCCATGCATCTACCTCGTCGATTCCGGCGGCGCCAACCTGCCCAACCAGGACGAGGTCTTTCCGGACCGCGAGCATTTCGGCCGCATCTTCTACAACCAGGCGACGATGTCCGGCGCCGGCATCCCGCAGATCGCCGCCGTCCTGGGATCGTGCACGGCCGGCGGCGCCTACGTGCCGGCGATGGCGGACGAGGCGATCATCGTCAAGAACCAGGGCACGATCTTCCTCGGCGGGCCGCCGCTGGTGAAGGCGGCGACGGGCGAGGTCGTCACCGCCGAGGAGCTGGGTGGGGCGGACGTGCATGCCCGGGTCTCCGGCGTCGCCGACCACTATGCGCTCAGCGACGAGCACGCGCTCGGCCTCGCCCGCCAGATCGTGTCGCGGCTCAACCGTGTCAAGTCGGCGACGCTCGACCTGCGGCCGCCGGCCGAGCCGCTGTACCACCCGGAGGAGATCTACGGCATCGTGCCCCAGGACGTGCGCAAGCCCTACGAGGTGCGCGACGTGATCGCGCGCATCGTGGATGGCAGCGAGCTCGACGAGTTCAAGCCTCTTTACGGCACGACGCTGGTGACCGGCTTCGCGCGGATCTGGGGCTATCCGGTCGGCGTCGTCGCGAACAACGGCATTCTGTTTTCGGAATCGGCGCTCAAGGGTGCGCATTTCATCGAGCTGTGCTGCCAGCGCGGCATCCCGCTGGTCTTTCTGCAGAACATCGCCGGTTTCATGGTCGGGCGGAAATACGAGGCCGGCGGCATCGCCCGCGACGGGGCGAAGATGGTGACGGCGGTGTCGTCCGCCAGGGTCCCCAAGTTCACGGTGATCATCGGCGGCAGCTTCGGCGCCGGCAATTACGGAATGTGCGGCCGCGCGTTCGAGCCGCGGTTCCTGTGGATGTGGCCGAACGCCCGCATCTCGGTGATGGGCGGCGAGCAGGCGGCGAGCGTGCTGGCGACCGTGCGCCGCGACAACCTGGAGGCCCAGGGCAAAGCATGGTCGCCCGCGGACGAGGAGGCGTTCAAGGCGCCGCTGCGCGCCCAGTATGAAACGCAAGGTCATCCCTATTATGCCTCGGCGCGGCTGTGGGATGATGGCATCATTGATCCGGCAGAGACTCGCCGGGTGCTGGCGCTGTCGATCGCGGCGGCGCTGAACGCTCCCATCGAGTCGACCCGATTCGGCGTGTTCCGTATGTGAGGTGATATGGTCGATACGATCCAGACCAACATCGACGACCGCGGCGCCGCCACCGTCTGGCTCAATCGTCCCGAAGTGCACAACGCGTTCAACGACGAGCTCATTGCCACGTTGACCGCGGAGCTCAAGAAGCTGGAAGCCGACGGGACGGTGCGCGTCGTCATCCTGGAGGGCCGCGGCAAGAGCTTTTCCGCCGGCGCCGATTTCAACTGGATGAAGCGCACGGTGACCTACACCGAGGCCGAAAACATCCGCGACGCCGAGGCGCTCGCCAACCTGCTGAAGACGCTCAACCGGCTGAAGAAGCCGACCATCGCTGCCGTGCAAGGCAACGCCTATGGCGGCGGCGTCGGCCTCGTCGCCTGCTGCGACATCGCCTTCGCCGCCGACCATGTGCACTTCGCGTTCACGGAGGCGCGGCTCGGCCTGACGCCGGCCACGATCAGCCCCTACGTGATCGCGGCGATGGGCGAGCGGCACGCCCGGCGCTATTTCCTGACCGGGGAGAGCTTCACGGCGCACGAGGCCTGCCGGATCGGCCTCGTCCACCAGGTTTGCAAGCTTCCCGACCTCCTGCCGCTGGTGAACCAGACCGTCGATACGCTGATCACGGGCGGACCGGTCGCGCAGAAGGAAGCGAAGAAGCTGATCCGCCGGGTGGCGCGCAGCCAGATCGACTCGGAATTGATCGCCGAGACGGCGCGCCGCATTGCCACGATCCGGGTGTCGCCGGAAGGGCACGAGGGGATGACGGCCTTCCTCGAGAAGCGGCTGCCGGCGTGGCGGAAGAACCACGCTAAGAAATAGGGCCGGCCCGAGCGTGTCATGCTGCGCAAGCTCCTGATCGCCAATCGCGGCGAGATCGCCTGCAGGGTGATCCGCACCGCGCGCCGGCTGGGCCTGCAGAGCGTCGCCGTGTATTCCGAGGCCGACGCGGCGGCGCGGCACGTTGCACTGGCCGACGAGGCGTACCTGATCGGCCCCGCGCCGGCGCGCGCGAGCTATCTCGACATCGACGCCATCATCGCGGCGGCGAAGCGGAGCGGGGCCGACGCGATCCATCCGGGCTACGGGTTCCTCTCGGAAAACGCGAGGTTCGCCGAGGCGTGCGCCGCTTCCGGCCTGGTGTTCGTCGGTCCGCCGGCGGCCGCGATCCGCGCCATGGGCGACAAGATCGCGGCAAAAAAGCTGATGGGAGAAGCCGGGGTGGCGGTCGTGCCCGGCGCTCCCGGGGCCATCGCCGATGTGAAGGCGCTGGCGGCCGCGGCGAAGAAGATCGGCTATCCGGTGCTGCTGAAGGCCTCGGCTGGCGGCGGCGGCAAGGGCATGCGGGTGGTCGAACGCGAGGCCGATCTCGCCGACGCCTTCGCCGGAGCCCGGCGCGAGGCGGCGTCCGCGTTCGGCGACGACCGGATCCTGATCGAGAAATATCTCGTCTCGCCGCGGCACATCGAGATCCAGGTCTTTGCCGACAGCCACGACAACGTGGTGCACCTGTTCGAGCGCGACTGCTCGATTCAGCGCCGCCATCAGAAGATCGTCGAGGAGGCGCCCGCCCCCGGGATGACCGCGGAGCTGCGGCGGAGCATGGGCGAGGCGGCAATCCGCTGCGCCCGCGCCGTCGGCTACCGCGGCGCCGGGACGGTCGAGTTCATTGTCGACCGGCAGGGAGCTTTCTATTTCATGGAGATGAACACGCGTCTCCAGGTGGAGCACCCGGTCACCGAGAACATCACCGGCGAAGACCTGGTGGAGTGGCAATTGATCGTGGCCGACGGTGGCGCCCTGCCGAAGCTGCAGGACCGGCTCGCGATCTCCGGTCACGCGTTCGAAGCGCGCCTCTACGCCGAGGATCCCGCGCGCGACTTCCTACCCGCCACCGGCCGGCTGCAGCACCTCGTCTTTCCCCCGGAAGGCGAGCACGTGCGGGTCGAGACCGGCGTCGCCGCCGGCGACGCGGTCACCATCCATTACGATCCGATGATCGCGAAGCTGGTCGTGTGGGACCGCGACCGTGACGCGGCCCTGGCGCGGCTGCGCCAGGTGCTGGCCGGGTGCGAAATCGTCGGGGTTCCGACCAATCTCTCGTTCCTGTCGGCACTGGCGGCCCATCCGGCGTTCGCCGCCGGCGAGGTCGAGACCGGCTTCATCGCACGCCACCTGAAGACGCTCGTGCCGCCGGCGTCGCCAGCGCCCGCTCCCGTGCTGGCGCTGGCCGCGCTTGCGGTGATGCTCCGCCTGCAAGGTGAGGCCGCGGCGACCAGCTCCGCCGATCCCTACAGCCCCTGGCATCCGGCCGACGGCTGGCGGCTGAACGACGATGCCTGGCACGTGCTGCGGCTGCGGGAGTCCGTGGGCGGCACGCCGGCGGAGACGGCGCTCACCATCCATTTCAAGCGCCGCGGCTTCGCGATCGATCTGCCCGGTGGGGCGCTCGCGGTCAGCGGCGAGCTGCACGCCGACGGGCACCTGGTCGCCGATCTCGGCGGGGTGCGATGCACCGCGGCGGTGGTGCGGCGCGGCGACGAGTTGACGGTCGTCGTCGACGGGCGGAACCACGTGTTCACGATCGTCGATCCGATGCTGGCCGCGGACACGGCGGCGGTGGACGCCGGCCGCCTCACCGCACCGATGCCGGGCAAGATCGTGGCCGTTCACGTGAAGGAGGGCGACGCCGTGAAGCGCGGCGCCGCCTTGCTGGTCCTGGAGGCGATGAAGATGGAGCACACGATCACGGCCCCCGCCGACGGTGTCATCGAGCGCCTGCGCTACAAGGTCGGCGACCAGGTCGAGGAAGGTGCCGAGCTGGTCGGCCTGAAGGCGGCGGTTCCCGCCGCAGGCGGGTGACATGCGCCTCCCGAAATCGGTGAAGATCGTCGAGGTGGGCCCGCGCGATGGGCTGCAGAACGAGTCGAAGACCGTCCCGGCGGCAACCAAGATCCGGCTCATCGAAGGCCTCGCCGATGCCGGGCTGACTTCGATCGAGGCCGCCGCCTTCGTGTCGCCCAAATGGGTGCCGCAGATGGCCGACAGCGGGGAGGTTCTGGCGGGCCTGAAGAAGCGGCCTGGCGTGCGCTATTCGGTGCTGGTGCCGAACCTGCAAGGGTTCACGGCGGCGATGGCCGCCGGCGCCGCCGAAGTCGCCATCTTCGGCGCCGCATCCGAGACGTTTTCGCGCAAGAACATCAACTGTTCGATCGCCGAAAGCCTGGGCCGGTTCGCGCCGGTGGCGGCGGCGGCGCAGCAGGCCGGCGTGCCGGTCCGCGGCTACATCTCCTGCGCCCTCGGCTGTCCGTATGAAGGAGAGGTTGCACCGGATGCCGTGGCCGACGTGGCGGCGGGGCTCCTGGACCTCGGCTGCTACGAGATCTCGCTGGCCGATACGATCGGCGTCGGCACCCCGGTACAGGCCGCGGCGATGGTCGAGCGCGTCGCGGGGCGGGTGCCGCGCGAGCGGCTCGCCGTGCATTTCCATGACACCTACGGCCAGGCGCTGGCGAATATCCTCGCCTGCCTCGAGGCCGGCGTCGCGGTCGTCGATTCGTCCGTCGCCGGTCTCGGCGGCTGTCCCTATGCCAAGGGAGCCACGGGGAACGTCGCGTCCGAGGACGTCGTCTACATGCTGGACGGGCTCGGCGTTAGGACCGGCGTCGATCTGGACAAACTTGCTGACTCCGGGTGGCGAATTTGCGAATATCTCGGCCGCACGCCCTCGTCCAAGGTGTCGGTCGCCTTGAGAGGCCGCAAACAGACGCCTAAGTCGTTGTAGAAACAGCAACTCAGGGTGGCCGAGAGCAGGTGGGGACAGCCAGGACGACGTTGAGTCGATAGCGCCTCTCAGGGGGAGCCGGCCCGGATTCGGGCTGACGGCGCGGCGGGGAACACCAGCAGCTTCATGGGTTACAATCTTTCCAAGCTCCGTGTTCTGATTGTCGACGACAGCAAGAACATGCGCATGCTCGTCAAGACGGTGCTGAACGCGCTGGGCGTGCAGGTCGTGCGCGAGGCCGGCGACGGTCAGGCGGGCCTGCAGGAGCTTCGCTCGGGGCCGGTCGACATCACCATCGTCGACTGGGTCATGGAGCCGATGGACGGGCTGGAATTCGTCCGCCAGGTGCGCACCGCCGACGACAGCCCCAATCCATTCTTGCCGATGATCATGATGACCGGGCACACGGAGCGTCACCGCATCTTCAAGGCGCGCGACGCCGGCGTCACTGAATTCCTGGCCAAGCCGATCACCGCCAAGACGCTGCTGTTGCGCATCAGCAATATCATCGAGCATCCGCGGCCGTTCGTGCGGGCGAGGGGCTATTTCGGCCCCGACCGCCGCCGCCGCAACGAGGATTACCAGGGCCCCGAGCGGCGCGGCACCGGCAAGCCGGCCGAGGGTGGTGCATCACCCACGGCGGCCTCCGACCCGAAACCCGTTCAAGCGTGATTCGTATTCCGGAGTAAGGCAGCGATGAGCGAGCAGGAAACCAAGGTTCAGATCATCAACCCGCCCAACAGCCTGCGCTCGCGCGTCGATGACGGAAAGGGCAGCAAGGGTCTCGACCCAAGCCTGCTGGCCAAGGCCGAGAAGGCCATGGACGACGTGAAGCCGCAGGTGCAGGAGCACGTCAAAGGCGAGGTCGGGCGGCTGCAGGCGCTGATGGCGAAAGTGAGCGCCAGCCAGGGCCAGGATCAGGCGGCGCTCCAGGAGATGTTCCGGGTCGGGTTCGAGTTGAAGGGGCAGGGCACCAGCGCCGGGTTCAACCTGATCACGCGCTTTGGCGACTCCCTGTGCCGCTACATCGAGGCGAACAAAACTCCTGGCGCCAAGGAGCTGGCCATCGTGAAGGCGCATGTCGATTCGATCGCCGCCATCATGGGAAGGGGCATCCAGGGGGATCAGAATCCGATCGGCCTCGCCATAGCGGCGGAGCTCGAGAAAGTGGTCGGCCGGCCGACGTAAGAGCCCTCTCGCTCCCGCTGCGGCCGTGTCCGCGAAACCGGGAGCACGCGTCGGCCTCGCGGCGACGAGAAAACAACGTCTTTCAAGACCAAGATGACCCTGCATCTCATCAAGCTTTGCGTTGGCGTGTCCGAACCGCATGAGCTCGCCGCCTGGCAGAAGAAGCGCTGGGACGACGCCAAGAAGGCGGGCCGCAAGCCCGAATGCCGCCACCTCACGCGCAACACGCCCAAGCGCGGCGATGAGATTCTGGGCGGCGGATCGCTCTACTGGGTGATCAAGGGCGTGATCCGCGTGCGGCAGCGCATCATCGGCATCAAGCCTATGGTCATGGACGGCGCGCCGCGCTGCAAGCTGCTGCTCGAGCGCAAGCTCGTACGCGTGGCGCCGCGGCCGATGCGCGCCTTCCAGGGCTGGCGCTATCTCGAGGCGGCGGACGCGCCGCCCGATCTCGATTCGCTCGGCAAAGGTGCAGCGAACATGCCCCCGAAAATGGTCGAAGAGCTGCGCGAGCTAGGCCTGCTCTGATGCAGCCGGAACGGCGGCGTGTCCTGGGCGCCGTGCTGGCGCTGCTTGCCGCCGGATGCTCGGCGGAGAAAGAGCCCGACGAGGCCGCCATCCGCGAAGCGATCGAGCGGTTGCATCAGGACTGGGCGGCCCAGCGTCGGAAGGACCAGAAGGCGCAGACGCCGGATCTCTTTCGCCGTCTGCCGAACGTCAACCTCGCCTTCGAGGCGGACCTGGCGCTGCGCATCACCTCGGTTCGAAAGATCGACTGCAAGCGTCCGCCGGGCGGCGAGCTCGGCTATGTCTGTCGCGCCGTCATCGGTGCGTCGATCGCGGGGCGGGCGCCGGTGCTGCAGAACATCCAGGGCCGGTTCATGCAGGGCGGCGGCGGCTGGCTCGCCCGCGACGTCGTGGTGCTCGACCCCGCCGGTTGATCGGGCGGGCCGGCGGGCGCAGGATGCGGTCGACGCGCCATCCGGCGTGAGGGAGGGGCTCATGAAAAGGGCTGGACCATTCATCACCCGGCGGAGCGTGCTGGCCGGCACCGCCGCGGCCGTGGCGGCGGGACCGGCATTGGCGCAGATCCCGGGTGAGCCGAATCACGTGAAGGGCCCGCGCGTCTTTCTCGACTACGACCAGGCCGAGCTCGATGCCGCGTACGACCAGTCGGTCTACGCGCCCAATCAGCCGCAGATCACCGGCCGCTATGCGACGAACAGCGACGCCACGCGCGCCCGTCTCGGAGCGCCGAAGCAGTTTGCCTACGGCCCGACCGCGGTCGAGACGCTCGACGTCTACCCGGCCAAGCGTGCGAATGCGCCGATCCACGTGTTCATCCACGGCGGGGCGTGGCGCGGCGGCAAGGCCAAGGACTACGCGTACCCGGCGGACATGTTCGTGACGGCCGGCGCCACCTATGTGGTGCCGGACTTCGTGTGGGTGCAGGACGCCGGCGGCGATCTCGGCGTCGTGGTGGACCAGGTGCGGCGGGCCGTCGCCTGGGCCTACAAGAACGCCGGCAGCTTCGGCGGCGATGCCAACCGGCTTTACGTGTCCGGCCATTCATCCGGCGGGCATCTCGCCGGTGTCGTGCTGACGACCGACTGGCAAAAGGACTTCGGCCTGCCGCCGGACATGATCAAAGGCGGCATGTGCGGCAGCGGCATGTACGAGCTGTCCCCGGTGCGGCTCAGCGCCCGCAGCAAGTACGTGAGCTTCACCGACGACAGCGTGCAGGCGTTCAGCTCGCAGCGCCACATCGACAAGCTGAATTGCCCGGTCACGATCGTGTACGGCACCTTCGAGACCCCGGAATTCCAGCGCCAAAACCGCGAATTCGCCGCCGCGGTCAAAGCCGCCGGAAAGCCGGTCGAGCTCGTCGTCGCCCAGGGCTACAACCATTTCGAGGTGATGGAGACGCTGGCGAATCCATATCTGTTCATGGGCCACGCCGCGCTCCAGCAGATGAAGCTCGGGCAGACGTAAGGAGAGCTGTCAGCGATCAGCCGTCAGCCATCAGCCGAAGGGGCCTATGCCTCCATTTCGTCATGCCCGCGCAGGCATCCATTGTGCCGCGGAACCATGGATTCCCGCTTTCGCGGGAACGACGAAGTAGGGCTGGCCTGGCTGACGGCTGTCAGCTGAAAGCTGACACCTTCACCCGCCCCACAGGCGCAGCCGCTCGGTTTCGAGCAGATGCCGTTCACGCACCCAATCGGGATTGCCGTCGAAGCCAGACCCCGACATCGCGCATGAGCTGCAGCGGCAGATCGGTGGACGACGGCGGGCTCAGCCACCGGGACGCAAATCTCAGCAGAAACGCAAACGGTTTCATGGCACGGGTCTCCTTGGTCGGATCGATCTTGCGCCGGCACGAAGGCCGGCGGCGCCGCAAAGCGTCAGGTCTCGATCGATCGTCGTCGCAAGGCGTGCATGTTCGGAGGCTACGAGAGATTCGCGGCCGCCGCAACTCACCCGTCGCTGACGGTCACTGCGTCGCCTTTATGGGGCCCAACTGGTGGATGAGATCCGCCCACAGCGTCGTCTGCTCCTTGAGATATGCACCGAACGCCTCGGGCGTGCTCCCGACCGGCTCCGATCCGACAGCCGCAAGCCGCTGCGTCACGTCCGGCTCGGCGATCGTGAGCGCGACCTCCCGCTGTACGCGATCGATGATCGGGCGCGGAGTTCCCGCCGGTGCCACCAGACCGGCCCATTCGTAGATGTCGAAGCCGGGCAACGTCTGACTGACTGGCGGCACATCGGGCACGGCGGGATCGGACGCCAACGAGGTCACGCCAATGGCACGGACCTGCGCGTCTTGGAGCCAGGGGGCCGCCGTCGGGAGGGAGGTGACCTGGAGGTCGAGGTCGCCTCGGGCGAGCGCCTGAGTCGCACCTCGCGTAAACGGAACGTGCGTCATCTTGAGGCCGGCGCGCGAAAGGAACATCTCTGTCATCAGGTGCCCGGAGCTGCCGATGCCGGCGGACCCGTAGTTCAGCGCCCCGGGAGGCTGCGACTTGGCCCAATCAATGAACTCCCGCATCGTGCGCGCCGGCGTCTTCGGATTGACGATCAGCAGCATGGGTGTGCGCGCGACCAGCGTCACGGGCTCGAAGTCCTTCAACGGATCGTAGCCCATCTTCTCGATCAGAGTTGGATTTGCGGTGAACGCAAAGCTCGCCACCCCGAGCGTCAGTCCGTCGGGCGCTGCCTTGGCGACGGCGGACATTCCGATCGTGGCGCCGCCCCCCGGCTTGTTGACGACCACGATGGGTTGGCCGAGCCGGGTGGACAGAAGCGGGGCGATCACCCGCAAGGTGGTGTCGACGGACCCTCCGGCCGAAAACGGCACGACGATCTCGATCGGGCGGCTCGAGTTGGATCGCTGCGCCGCCGCCGGTCCGGCCAGACAAACACAGGCAAGAAAAGCGACTGCCGCCCGCGATGCCACGATCGTTGATGCGCGGGAGGTTTTCATTGCGGCGGATGATAGCCGCATAAAATCGCGCGTCAACGATTGTCTGACAATCTCTCTCTGTGGTATGGAGGCGACCCAAGGGCGGACCTCGAAAAGGGGCCCTGCCACGCGCATCGGCACGACCGGGAGGAGCAGACTCACATGGTGAAACGCCGCAAAGCCGGTCTGACGCGATGGCTGGCAGTCCCGTTGTTCTTATGCGCCATCGGCTTGGCACCAGCCATCGGGTCGGCTGCGGATTACCGGCATTTCGCCTGGCAGAACGTTGCCGACGGCGTGTGGTTCGGCACGACGCTTCCGAATTCGTTCCAGACGGGGAACACCGTCATCGTTGCGCTCCCGAGCGGAGGATCGCTGGTCGTCGATTCTGAGCTCTCGAATTTCCTCGCGCGCGAAATCATCCAGAAAGCGAAGGAGGTGGCACCCGGCCCGGTCCGATATCTGGTCAACACCCACATTCACCAGGACCATGTCGGCGGCAACGCGGCCTTCAAGCAGGAATTTCCGCAGGTGCAGATCATCGCTCACCGGATCACGTGCCGCGGCATTCCCCTGAAGACGATCCCGCGGATGCAAGAGCGGCTCGAACCGATGCAGAAGCAACTGGCGGCGATGCAGACGAAGCGGGCGAGCCTCGCCGACGGCGATCAGGAGGCGGCTGGTCTCGACCGCCGCATCGCCGGCGCGCAGCTCTACCTGGATGACGCCAAGGATTTCAAATGGGCCATGCCCACGACGTGCCTGGACCTGAAGCCGGGCGCGTCGAAGGTGATCACGGACGGCGCGCGGCGCATCGAGATCGCCTATTTGGGCCGCGCGCACAGCGCGGGCGACCTGGTGGTGTTTCTCCCGAAGGAAAAAGTCCTCGCCATGGCGGACCTGTGGGCGGAGAACACCGGCCAGATGCTGCTCGACAGCGGGCTCGATGGCCGTGACGGCTCCGTGCTGGAAGGCCCCGTGACCCTGAAGCTGATCCGAAAACTCGATTTCGACATTGCGCTGCCCGGGCACGTCGGCGTGATGCACGGCAAGGCCGCCCTGGATGCGGCGATCGCGAACGGCGAGAAAATGATCGCCCAGATCCACGAAAGATGGGCGCGCGGTGACGACGTCGAGGAGGTGCTGCAGAAGATGCCGCCGCCCGCCAACGCGTCGCCGTTCATCGCGGATCGCTGGCGCCGCGTCGTCATCAGCGCGTTCGAGGAAATGGATCAGCGCTGGCAGCTTGGAATGAAGCTGCCTAGTCAGCCGTGAGGCGGCGCTGAAACGGCGGCTCTATCCGTCGAACTCGCTCTGCCGATAGCCCTGAAGGTAGAGCAAGGCCGTGAGGTCGCCGTGGCGGATGGCCACGGACGCCGCATCGGCCAGGATCGGCTTGGCGCGGAACGCGACGCCGAGCCCGGCGGCGCGCACCATCTCGAGGTCGTTGGCGCCGTCGCCGACCGCGATGGTCTCGGCGAGCGCCAGGCCGCGCGCCGCGGTCAGCCGCTGTAAGGTGGCAAGCTTGCTGCCGCGGTCGAAGATCGGCTCCCGCACCTTGCCGGTGAGGCGGCCGTCGATCACCTCGAGCTCGTTCGCCTCGGCGAGGTCGGCGCCGAGCATCGTCTGCACCCGCTCGGTGAAAAACCGAAAGCCGCCGGAGACGATCGCGGTGAGCGCGCCGTGGCGCCGCATGGTGGCGATCAGCGTCCGGGCACCCGGCATGACCTGCAGTCGGGTGTAGACTTCGTCGAGAAGCTCGGCATTGAGCCCGCGCAGCATTGCCACGCGCTCGCGCAGGGCTCCCGCGAAATCGAGCTCGCCCGCCATGGCGCGCCGGGTGATGTCAGCGATCTTGGGGCCGATCCCGGCGCGCGATGCGATGTCATCGAGAAACTCGTTCTCGATCAAGGTCGATTCCATGTCGGCGATGAGGAGCTTCTTGCGGCGGCCGGCGGCGGGCACCGCCGCGATGTCGATCGCCTCCTTCGGCATCGCCGCCAGGGCCGAACCCCGCGCCGACGCCGGATCGCCGGTGAACGGGATGTCGGCGGCGATGCCCGGCGCCAGCCATTCGACAGCACCCGGCCGCAAGGCGGCGTCGCCCAGCGCGTCGCGAACCGCACGGGCAATGCTATCGTGCAGCCCGGCGCGGGCGGGATTGGCGATCAGGACGAGAACATGGGTCATTGTCGGGCCGAACCAAGCGAGCGGCGATCATCGTGAAGCGGGACGGGGTTGGCAAGCAAACTCCGGTCATCGTGATCGGCGGCCCGACCGCCGGCGGCAAGTCGGCCCTGGCGCTGGCGATCGCCGAGGAGTTCGGCGGCACCGTCATCAATGCCGACGCGATGCAGGTCTATCGCGAGCTCGTCGTGCTGACCGCCCGTCCGACGCCGGCGGAGACCAAGCGCGTTCCGCACCGGCTGTATGGCGTGCTCTCGGCACGGCAGCGCGGCACGGCGGCGCGCTGGCGCGTCATGGCGCTGGCGGCCATCGCGACGGCCCAAGGCAAGGGGCGGCTGCCGATCGTGGTCGGCGGCACCGGGCTGTACCTGAAAGCCCTGACGGAGGGTCTGGCGCCGGTCCCGGCCGTCCCGCCGGAGATCCGCAGCGCCGCGCGGGCCCGCCACACCGAGCTGGGCGGGGCTGGCTTCCACGCCGAATTGAAGCGCCTCGACCCGAAGATGGCGGAACGGCTCAAGCCGGGCGACACGCAACGTCTGCTGCGGGCCTGGGAGGTCGTGACGGCGACCGGCCGCTCGCTCGCATTGTTTCAGAAGATCCCGCCGGCGCCGACCAAGCTGTGGTTCGAGAGCTTCCGCCTGCTGCCGCCGCGCGACATCCTTTACGCCGCATGTGATGAACGCGCCCGGCGGATGATCGATGGCGGTGCCCTCGACGAGGTCCGGGCCCTGATGGCGCTGAAGCTCGATCCCGACCTGCCGGCGATGAAAGCGGTGGGCGTGCGCGAGCTGGCGCAGCACCTCGCCGGCGACCTCAGCCGCGCCGATGCCTTGGCCTGCTTTCAACGAGCGACGCGGAATTACGCCAAGCGGCAGGTCACCTGGTTTCGCCACCAGATGCCGGACGCGCAGACCTGGGATGCGCAATTTTCGGAAAGTGTTCAGGAAAAAACCTTTTCATTTATTAGAAAAGTTATTGACCGCATCGAATGAGCCCATTAGGTTACGGCCTCTTTTGCGGGCCGGGGCAGAGTTGGGCGCGCAAAACATTTAGATTCAAGGACTTGTGTCATGGCACCGAAGACGACCATGGCCGACCAGACGGCGGCCACGCCCAAAGCGACCAATTGGACCGGTTCCGAGCTTCTGCTTAAGGCTCTGGTCGATCAGGGTGTGGACGTCATTTTCGGCTATCCCGGCGGCGCCGTGCTGCCGATCTATGACGCGCTGTTTCAGCAGAATTCGCTCCGCCACATCCTCGTCCGCCAGGAGGGCGGGGCCGTGCATGCGGCCGAGGGCTATGCGCGGTCCACGGGGAAAGTCGGCGTGGTCCTCGTCACCTCGGGGCCGGGCGCGACCAACGCCGTGACCGGTCTGACGGATGCGCTGATGGATTCGGTGCCAATCGTCTGTCTGACCGGCCAGGTGCCGACGCACCTCATCGGCAACGATGCCTTCCAGGAAGCGGACACGACCGGCATCACCCGGCCGTGCACCAAGCACAATTACCTGGTCAAGGACATCACCAAGCTGGCCCAGACCGTCCACGAGGCGTTCTACGTCGCGCGCAGCGGCCGGCCGGGCCCGGTGGTCGTGGACCTGCCGAAGGACATCCTGGTCGCGCGCAGCCCGGTCTATGCGGGCCCGGAAACCGGGGCGCGCAAGACCTACAGCCCGCGCACCGAGCCGGATCCGCGGCGCATCGAAGAAGCCGTCGAGCTGATGGCGCAGGCCAAGCGCCCCCTGTTCTATTGCGGCGGCGGGGTCGTGAACTCGGGTCCGAAGGCCGGCCAGCTGCTGACCGAGCTCGTGCGCACGACCGGGTTCCCGTGCACCCTGACGCTCATGGGGCTCGGCGCGTTCCCGGCATCGGATCCGCTGTTCCTCGGCATGGTCGGCATGCACGGCACGTGGGAAGCCAACCACGCCATGCACGACTGCGACCTGATGATCAATATCGGTGCCCGCTTCGACGACCGCGTCACCGGCAAGCTGTCGGCCTTCTCGCCGGGCTCGAAGAAGATCCATGTCGACATCGATCCGTCGTCGATCAACAAGAACGTCCGGGTCGATCTGCCGATCGTCGGCGACGCGACCAAGGTGCTCACGGGCCTGCTCGCTGGTTGGAAGGCGCGCAACAGCAAGGGCGATCCAAAAGCGCTGGCGGCGTGGTGGCAGCAGATCGACAAGTGGCGCGGCCGCGACTGCCTGCGCTACGAGCACACCGACAAGATCATCAAGCCGCAATTCGCGCTGCAGCGCCTATACCAGCACACGAAGGACCGCGACTGCTACATCACGACCGAAGTCGGCCAGCACCAGATGTGGGCGGCGCAGTTCTACAAGTTCGAGACGCCGAACCGCTGGATGACCTCGGGCGGCCTCGGCACCATGGGCTACGGTCTGCCGGCCGCCATGGGCGTGCAGGTGGCGCATCCGGACTCGCTGGTCATCGACATTGCCGGCGAGGCGTCGATCCTGATGAACATCCAGGAGCTGTCGACGATCTGCCAGTACCGGCTGCCGGTGAAGGCGTTCATCCTGAACAACCAGTACATGGGCATGGTGCGGCAGTGGCAGGAGCTGCTGCACGGCGGTCGCTATTCCGAGAGCTACATGGACTCGCTGCCGGATTTCGTGAAGCTCGCGGAATCCTTCCACTGCGTGGGGCTGCGCGCGACCAAGGTGTCGGAGGTCGACGACGTCATCAAGGAGATGCTGAAGGTCAAGAAGCCGGTGGTCGCCGACATCGTGGTCGACCAGACCGAAAATTGCTTCCCCATGATCCCGTCGGGGGCCGCGCACAACGAGATGCTGCTCGGGCCCGCCGACCGCAAGAAGCCCGGCGGGGACATTTCCGAAGAGGGAATGGTGCTTGTCTAGCTGTCAGCCGTCAGCGATCAGCTGTCAGCCTCGGCTGCCGGCTTGCTGATGGCTGAACGCTGACTGCCGAAAGCTTCGCCATGGACGCCATCGAACGCCACACCATTTCCGTGCTCGTCGACAACGAGCCCGGCATCCTGGCCCGGGTGGTTGGGCTATTCTCCGGGCGCGGCTACAACATCGAGAGCCTGACCGTCGCCGAGACCGACGCGCGCGAGCACCGGTCCAGGATCACCGTGGTGACATCGGGAACGCCGATGATCATCGAGCAGATCAAGGCGCAGCTTCAGCGCCTGGTGCCGGTGCACAAGGTGAGCGACCTGACCGAGGCCCAAGGGCATGTCGAGCGCGAGCTGGCGCTGATCAAGGTCCGCGGCACCGGTGAGAAGCGGGTCGAATCGCTGCGCATCGCCGACATCTTCCGCGCGCGGGCGATCGATTCCACGATCGACTCGTTCGTCTTCGAGATGACCGGGTCGACCGACAAGATCAACGCCTTCATCAAGCTGATGGAGCCGCTCGGCTTGATCGAGGTTGCGCGCACCGGCGTTGCCGCCATCGCCCGCGGCAACGAGCCGCTGTGATCGCGGCCCCGGTGATCCGCGGTCTCGCCCTCAGCGCTGCGGCGGCCGGCTGGATCGCCGCTGGTCCGGCGTTCGCTGATTTTCTGGAAAGCCCAGCCGCGGAGACGGTCGACATCCCGACCCGGCCGGGCATTACTGAGCGCTACGCGCTGTGGATGCCGGATGCGGCGCCGAAGGCGGTGGCATTCCTGTTCATCGGCGGCGAGGGCGTCGCCAATCTCCAGGAAAAAGTGCCGACGACCTATGCGCAGCGCGGGAATTTCCTGACCCGCTCGCGCGAGTGGTTCCGCCGCCGCGGCTTTGCCGTCGTAGCGGTCGACGCACCGTCGGACCGCAAAGGCGGCATGGTTGCCGGCTTCCGGCTTACCGCCGAACACGCGACCGACATCGCGGCGGTGATCGCCGACGTCCGGCGGCGGGTGCCCGGTCTCCCGGTGTGGCTGATCGGGACCAGCCGCGGCAGCGTGTCGGCCGCGTCGGTCGCCTCGCGCGTGCCGCCATCAAGCGGGCCCGACGGCATCGTGCTGACGTCATCGGTCAGCCGGATACCCGGCGCAGGTGCGGCGTCGCGCGATCATGTGCTCGACGTCGACTTGTCGTTGATCCGCGTGCCAGCGCTGATCGTCTATCACCGCGCGGATTCCTGCTTCGTCGTGTCGATCTCGGACGGTGGCCAAATCCAGCGCAAGCTGACGAATTCGCCGCGAACCGAGCTCCTGGTATTCGACGGCGGCGATCCGCCGCAATCCCCACCTTGCGAGCCGCTGGCGCCGCACGGGTATTTCGGCATCGAAGGCAAGGTCGTCGATGCCATCGCCGACTGGATTCTCAGCCCCAAAAGCTGATATTTGACCGTTTCTTCCGAAGGAGAGAGCTATGCGCGTCTATTACGATCGTGATGCCGATGTGAACCTGATCAAGGGCAAGAAAGTCGCCGTGATCGGCTTCGGCAGCCAGGGCCACGCCCATGCCCTCAACATGCGCGACAGCGGCGTGAAAGAGGTCGTGATCGCATTGCGGCCGGGCTCGCCCTCGGCCAAGAAGGCCGAAGGCTATCAGTTCAAGGTCATGACCCCGGCCGAGGCCGCCAAATGGGCCGACGTCATGATGGTCGTGACGCCCGACGAGCTGCAGGCGGCGCTGTGGCGCAACGACCTCAAGGACAACATGAAGAAGGGTGCCGCGATCGCCTTCGCGCACGGCTTCAACATCCATTTCAGCCTGATCGAGCCCAGGCCCGATCTCGACGTGTTCATGATCGCGCCGAAAGGCCCTGGCCATACGGTGCGCTCTGAATATCAGCGCGGCGGCGGCGTTCCGTGTCTGGTGGCCGTGCATCAGAACGCCAGCGGCAACGCGCTGGAGATCGGCCTGTCGTATGCGTCGGCGATCGGCGGCGGCCGCGCCGGCGTGATCGAGACCACGTTCAAGGAGGAATGCGAGACCGACCTGTTCGGCGAGCAGTCGGTGCTCTGCGGCGGTCTGTGCGAGCTGATCATGGCCGGCTACGAGACCCTGGTCGAGGCGGGCTACGCGCCGGAGATGGCGTATTTCGAATGCCTGCACGAGGTGAAGCTGATCGTCGACCTGATCTACGAGGGTGGGCTCGCCAACATGCGCTACTCGATCTCCAACACCGCCGAGTACGGCGACTACACCCGTGGCCCGCGGATCGTCACCGCGGAAACGCGGGCCGAGATGAAGCGCGTGCTGAAGGAGATTCAGTCCGGCCAGTTCGCGAAGGAGTGGGTGCTCGAGAACGCGGCCGGCCAGCCGAGCTTCAAGGCGATGCGCAAGCGCAACGCCGAGCACGAGATAGAGGAGGTCGGTGCCAAGCTGCGCGGCATGATGCCGTGGATCGCCAAGAACAAGCTGGTCGACCAGACGAAGAATTGACGCGGCGAGGGCGCGTCATCCCGCGCTCGACGCAGGATCCAGCATGAGAAGGGCGGGCCCTCGGGCCCGCCCTTCTTATTTCTGACCAAAAAGCCTGTAGGGAGCTGTCGGAACGCCCCGGCGTGGTTCGTCCTTGGGCCGACGCACCGCCAATCCCCGGAGATTCATCCATGAACACCAAGATCTTCGTCAACCTGCCGGTGAAGAACCTCGACAAGTCGATGGCATTCTTCAAGCAGCTCGGCTTCACCTTCAACCCGCAGTTCACCGACGCCACGGCCGCCTGCATGGTGATCAGCGAGGACATCTACTCGATGCTGCTGACCGAGCCGAAGTTCAAAGAGTTCACCAAGAAGCCGATCGCCGATGCGACGAAGACGACCGAGGTCCTCACCTGCCTTGCCGTCGCCAGCAAGCAGGAGGTCAACCGCATCGCCGACGCGGCGCTGAAAGCCGGCGGCTCGGAAGCCCGCGCGCCCATGGATTACGGCTTCATGTTTGGCCGCAGCTTCAACGACCTCGACGGCCATATCTGGGAAATCATCTGGATGGACCCGAACCACGTCTAGAAGTGAGGCCGGTGTTCAGGGCGGGCCGCGGTGCCCGCCCTGTCGGTTCCGCCAAAAGCCGCCAAGGAGATCAGCATGCAGAAGATCACCCCATTCCTGTGGTTCGACGGCAAAGCCGAAGAGGCGATGAACTTTTACGTTTCCATCTTCAAGAATTCGAAGGTGCTCGCCATCAGCCGCTATGGCGACGCAGGTCCCGGGCCGAAGGGTACCGTGATGACCGCCGCGTTCGAGCTCGACGGGCAGAAATTCGTGGCTCTCAACGGCGGTCCGCAATTCACCTTCACGCCGGCGGTCTCCTTCGTCGTCGATTGCGAGACGCAAGCCGAGGTCGATCATTTCTGGGAGAAGCTCTCGGCGGGCGGAAAGCCCAACCACTGCGGCTGGCTGACCGACCGCTATGGCGTGTCCTGGCAGGTCGTGCCCACGATCTTGCCACGGCTGCTGACCGGCGACGATCCGGCAAAGGTCCAGCGGGTGATGCAGGCGATGATGCACATGGACAAGCTCGACATCGCCGGATTACAGGGCGCCGCCGAGGCGGCCTAGCGCAACAAGCGGATCCGTTCTGCCCTGCTTTGATTGTCGGGGACGCGGCGGGCAAGGCGCGGCTTTATGCCTCAGTCGACGCCGTTTGTGCCCTGGCGCGCTCCAAAACCGGTACCATATTACGCGCTGACGCCGCTGGCGCCGGTGCGGCGGCGCGCGCCCGGCAGGAGGTGAACAGCCAGCCAAAACAAAGGCTTGCTGTTGAGGAGGACACGCGCGTGCGGGGACTGGCACTGCCCAGGCTTTAGGCCCTCGGGATAACCCCTTGAAGAGACAGTGAAAAAAAGGTAGAAACGCTTGGTTAACTATATTTCTCGTAAATTATTAACGGACGCGGCAAGACACTGATTGCGCTGTGAAGTCTCGGTGACTCGTCCACGCCGAGCAGAGGAAGAAACGACGTGGCACCATCGACGAGCCATCGTGACGTGAAGAGGACGGCGCGTGACATGCGCGCCTCTCTCTGCGCGCCGTCGACGGCCGCATCGGGGGCAGAGGGGAGAGCGATCGCTCGACTTACCATCGCCCGGACCTGATCCGCCCCTCGATAGCGAGGACGCGGGCCGGCCGGGGCGAGCGACGCACAGCTTTCCCGTCAAAGGACCCCACCATGACGACCAGCGCCAAGCCGAAATCCACACCGCCCTCCGATAAGACCCGCGTCCGGATCTTCGATACCACCCTGCGCGACGGCGAGCAGTCGCCGGGCTGCTCGATGAACCTCGAGGAGAAGCTGCGGGTCGCCAAGACGCTCGAGGAGATGGGCGTCGACATCATCGAGGCCGGATTTCCGATCGCGTCCAACGGCGATTTCGAGGCGGTGCGCGAGGTCGCGCGCGCGGTGAGGACTTCGACCGTGTGCGGCTTGGCACGCGCCGGCCGCAAAGACATCGACCGCGCCTGGGAGGCGCTCAAGGACGCCAAGCGTCCGCGCATCCACACCTTCCTGTCCACCAGCCCGCTGCACATGAAATTCAAGCTCCAGATGGAGCCCGCCGAGGTGCACCAGGCGGTGATCGACGCGGTGACCCACGCGCGCAATTTGTGCGACGACGTCGAGTGGAGCCCCGAGGACGGCAGCCGGACGGAGCATGATTTCCTGTGCCGCTGCGTCGAGAGTGCCATCAAGGCCGGGGCGCGCACGATCAACATCCCCGATACGGTCGGCTACGCGGTGCCCGCGGAATTCGGCGCGCTGATTGCGATGCTGATGAACCGCGTGCCGAACATCGACCAGGCGGTGATTTCCGTTCATTGCCATAACGATCTCGGGCTCGCGGTCGCCAACTCGCTGGCCGCGGTGGCGGCAGGGGCGCGTCAGGTCGAATGCACGATCAACGGCATCGGCGAGCGCGCCGGCAACGCCGCGCTCGAAGAGATCGTGATGGCGCTGCGCACCCGTCACGATCTGATGCCGTTCGCGACCGGCATCAACACCGAACACATCATGAAGGCGTCCCGCCTGGTCTCGGCGATCACCGGCTTCGCGGTGCAGCCGAACAAGGCGATCGTCGGCGCCAACGCGTTCGCCCATGAATCCGGCATCCATCAGGACGGGATGCTGAAGAATGCGCAGACCTACGAGATCATGACGCCTGAATCGGTCGGGCTGCACCGCTCGACCCTGGTCATGGGCAAGCATTCCGGCCGCCACGCGTTCAAGGAGAAGCTGAAAGAGCTCGGCTTCCAGCTCGGCGACAACGCCGTCGAGGACGCGTTCCGCCGCTTCAAGGACCTGGCCGATCGCAAGAAGGAGGTCTTCGACGAGGACCTCGTGGCCCTGGTCGACGACACCGTCGGCAGCGCCAACGACCGGGTGAAGTTCGTGTCGCTCCAGGTGGTCGCCGGCTCGAAAGGGCCGCAGATCGCTGACCTCGAGCTCGAGATCGACGGCGTCGTCAAAGACGTGCAGTCGCGCGGCGTCGGCCCGGTCGATGCCGTGTTCAACGCCATCCAGAAGCTGGTGCCGAACACGGCCAAGCTTCAGCTCTACCAGGTCCACGCCGTGACCGCCGGCACCGACGCCCAGGCCGAAGTCACCGTGCGACTCGAAGAAGACGGCAAGACGGTCAACGGATCGGGCGCCGACGCGGACACGCTCGTCGCCTCGGCGCGGGCCTACATCAACGCGCTCAATCGCTTGTTCACCAAACGTCAGAGGACGGCGCCGGCGGGACCGGCGGCAGAAGCATCGAAACCCGGAGTCGCGGCCTCAAAAACCGTGGCGAAGGGCGCAATCTCGGCATAGGTTCGCCGCAGATCGCGTTAACGCAGAGTCGGGACTTGGACGGCAGCCGACGGAGTGCCGATCCTGGGCCAAAACGGCGACGACGCCGACGTACGGCGCCGCCGCGTGTGCAACGGATCAAGGTGGAGCAATAAGAAGTTAGATGTTCTCTCGAATTCTCGGCATGCTGTCGGCGGACATGGCGATCGACCTCGGCACTGCCAACACCCTCGTCTACGTGAAGGGCCGCGGCATCGTTCTCAACGAACCGTCGGTCGTGGCCATTGCCGAAGTCAAGGGCAAGAAGCAGGTGCTCGCCGTCGGCGACGAGGCGAAGCTCATGCTCGGTCGCACTCCCGGCAACATCACCGCCATCCGGCCGTTGCGCGACGGCGTGATCGCGGACTTCGAGGTGGCCGAGGAGATGATCAAGCACTTCATCCGCAAGGTGCACAACCGCCGCAGCTTCGCGAGCCCGCAGGTCATCGTCTGCGTGCCCTCGGGCTCGACTGCGGTCGAGCGCCGCGCCATCCAGGAATCGGCCGAGAGCGCCGGTGCGCGCCGGGTGTTCCTGATCGAGGAACCGATGGCGGCGGCGATCGGCGCCGGGCTGCCGGTCACCGAGCCGACCGGCTCGATGGTGGTCGACATCGGCGGCGGCACCACCGAGGTCGCCGTGCTGTCGCTGGGCGGCATCGTGTATTCGCGCTCGGTGCGCGTCGGCGGCGACAAGATGGACGAGGCGATCATCGGCTATATCCGCCGCAACCATAACCTGCTGGTCGGCGAATCCTCGGCCGAGCGGATCAAGAAGGAAATCGGCTCCGCCTGCCCTCCCGACGAGGGCGAGGGGCGGATGATGGAGATCAAGGGCCGCGACCTGATGAACGGCGTGCCGAAGGAGCTGGTCATCAGCGAGCGCCAGATCTCGGAGAGCCTGACCGAACCGGTCAGCGCCATCGTCGAGGCGGTCAAGGTGGCGCTCGAGCACACGGCGCCCGAGCTCGCCGCCGACATCGTCGACAAGGGCATCGTGCTGACCGGCGGCGGGGCGCTGCTTAGCAATCTCGACCATGTTCTGCGGCACGCGACGGGCCTGCCGGTCTCGGTGGCCGACGACCCGCTGTCCTGCGTGGCGCTCGGCACCGGCCGCTGCCTCGAAGAGATGCGGACGCTGCGCAACGTGCTGATCAGCATGTACTGAGACGAGGATAGGGACGGGGACCAGCGGATGGTTTGGCGAGGGAGATCATGAAACGTCCGGGCCGTGTGCTGCGCTTTGCTGCGCCGCTGCGCGTGATGGCGCAGCGTTTCACTTTCCTCGGGCTCCTCGCACTCTCGGTCGGGCTGATGGTGCTCGGCAAGGCCGAGATGCCGATCATCGAGCAGGTGCGGACAATGGTCGCGGACGCGTTCGTCCCCCTCCTCGATGCGCTGTCACGCCCGGTCGCCACGGTCGCCGAGATGGGCCAGAAGGCTGCGGCGATGATGAATGTCTATTCGGAAAACCGGCGGCTGCGCGAGGAAAACGACCGGCTGCTGCGCTGGGAGACGGTGGCTCGCAACCTCGAAACCGAAAACCGCAGCCTGCGCGACGTGCTGCGGCTGGCACCGGAATCGTCGGTGAGCTACGTGACGGCCCGCGTCGTCGGCGATGCCGCCGGCATGTTCGTGCGCTCGGTGCTGGTGACCGCCGGTGCCCGCGACGGTGTCGCCAAGGGCCAGACCGCCATCACCGGGGACGGCCTTGTGGGCCGGGTCGGCGAAGTGGGCGAGCGCTCGGCGCGGATCCTGCTGCTCACCGACCTCAACAGCCAGGTGCCGGTCCTGATCGAGAACAGCCGCGCGCGGGCGATCCTGGCCGGCGACAACTCGGACCAGCCCAAGCTCACCTTCCTCCCATCAGACGTCCGGCCGCAGGCCGGCGACCGGATCGTGACCTCGGGGCACGGCGGCGTGTTTCCGCCCGGCCTTCCGGTGGGCATCATCAGCTCGGTCAGCGACAGCGGCGTGCGGGTGAAGACCTTCGTCCAGTTTTACCGGCTGGATTACGTCCGGCTGATCGACTACGGCCTGTCCGGCACCCTGTCCGTCGGCGCACCGCCCCCGACCTCGCGCCGCTCGGGTCGATAACGAACGCGGGGCGCCGGTCATGCGTCCGCTCCTCCTCCAGCGCGTCGACGCCGGTGCGCGTGTCTCGGCGCCGCTCGTCCTGACCCTGATCATCACGATCATCAACGTCGTTCCGTTGCGCCTGCCGGCCTATTCGGCGATCGCCCCCGACCTCGTGCTGATGGCGGTGTTCTACTGGACGGTCCACCGGCCCGATCTTCTGAGGCCGTGGGGCGCTTTCCTGGTCGGCATTCTCGACGACATTCTCACCGGCACGCCGCTGGGCGTGAACGCGCTGGTGCTGCTGCTGGTCCACTGGATGATCATCAACCAGCACAAGAGCTTCCGCGGCCTGTCCTTCGGGCCGCTGTGGGGCGGCTTCGCGATCATCGCGTTCGGCGCCAAGGTGGTCCTGGTGGTCCTGGCCCTGGCGCTCAGCCGCGGCCTGATCGACCCGATGGTGCTGCTGGCACAGCTTTCGTTCACGGTCGCGCTCTACCCGCTGATCGCGATGCTCCTGGGCCGCGCCCAGCGCGCCTTCCTGCCGGCGATCTAGGGCCATGAAGAAGGACGACGTCTATCGGACGCGACTGTTCACCCGGCGGACGGCGCTGCTGGCCGGCGGGCAGCTTGCGTTGTTCGGCGGCCTGATCGGCCGCATGTACTACCTCCAGGTCGTCGAGAGCGACCGCTACAAGATGCTGGCGGACGACAACCGCATCAGCCTGCGCCTGCTGCCGCCGCCGCGCGGCCGAATCCTCGACCGCTACGGCGATCCGATCGCGATCAATCAGCTGAATTATCGCGTGGTGGTCATCCCCGAGCAGACCGGCAGCGTGCCGGCCACGCTCGACGCCATCTCGGAGATCGTCCCGATCACCGAGTTCGAGCGCCGGCGGATCATGCGCGAGATCGCGCGGAAGCGGAAATTCCTGCCCGTCATCATCAAGGAGAACCTGGCCTGGGAGGATGTGGCGCGGGTGGCCGTCAACGCGCCCGACCTGCCGGGTGTCATGATCGACGTCGGCTCGAGCCGCTTCTATCCGACCGGCGAGCGCGTGGCCCACGTCATCGGCTACGTGGCGCCGCCGTCCGAGGCCGATCTGACCGGCGATCCGCTGCTCGAACTGCCGGACTTCCGCATCGGCCGCAACGGGGTGGAGCGGGTCTACGACCTGGCGCTCCGCGGCCGCGCCGGCTCGAGCCAGATCGAGGTGAACGCGCTTGGCCGCCCGATCCGCGAGCTGGCGCGCCAGGAAGGCCAGCCCGGCACCGACCTGGTGCTGTCTCTTGACCTGAAGCTCCAGACCATCGCCTCCGAGCGCCTGGCGACGCAGGAGAGTGCCGCCGCGGTGGTGATGGACGTGACGACCGGCGAGGTGCTGGTCCTGGCCTCGTCGCCGAGCTTCGATCCGAACGAATTCAACAAGGGCATCAGCGGCGCCACCTGGCGCGAGCTGATCGGCAATTCGCGCAGCCCGCTCACCAATAAATGCGCCAGCGGCCAGTACGCGCCAGGCTCGACCTTCAAGCCGGTCGTCGCCATGGCGGCGCTGGAATCCGGCTTGATCACGCCCGAGTTCCGCGTGTCGTGCCCGGGGCATTACGACCTGGGCAACGCCAAATTCCATTGCTGGAAGAAAGGCGGCCACGGCAGCGTCGATATGGTCGACGCCATCAAGGGATCGTGCGACGTCTATTTTTACGAGGTGGCGCGGCGCATCGGCATCGACCGCATCGCCGAGATGGCCAAGCGGTTCGGCCTCGGCCAGACCCTCGGCTTCGACGTTCCGGGTGAGCGCGCGGGCCTCATCCCGACCCGCGCCTGGAAGATGGCGACCACCGGCGTGCCCTGGCAGACCGGTGAGAACCTGGTGGCCGGCATCGGCCAGGGCTACGTGCTGGCGACGCCGCTGCAGCTCGCGGTGATGTGCGCGCGGGTCGCCAATGGCGGTTATGCGGTCATGCCGCGGCTCGCCCGTGACCGCGTCGACGGCAACCATCTCGGCCAGCGGCCGCCGGCCACGTTTGCGCCGATTGGCGTCTCCCAGACCAATCTCGCGGTGGTCGCGCGCGGCATGCGCGGGGTGGTCAATGACCCGCGCGGCACGGCGTTCCGCGCCCGCATCATGGATGCGACCATGGCCATGGCCGGCAAGAGCGGCACCTCGCAGGTGCGGCGCATCACCGAGGAGGAGCGCCGCGCGGGCTTGCGCAAGCCCGAGCAGGTGCCGTGGAAAGAGCGCGACAACGCGCTGTTCATCGCCTTCGCGCCGGTGGACAACCCGCGCTATGCCTGTGCGGTGATTGTCGAACACGGAATCGGCGGCTCGGCGGTCGCGGCGCCGATCGTGCGTGACCTCCTGATCGAGGCGCAGAAGCGCGAGCGTGAGAAGCTGCCTGCGGCTCAGCATTACGCCGCTGCCACTCCCACGCCCGGCACGGACACGCGGTGATGGCGCTGCTTGCGGCCTCGCGGCGCGGCATGGGCGTCATCGACAAGCTCCGGCAGGTGAATGCCGGCCTGATCGTCCTCATCGCCATCGTTTCGTCGATCGGCTTTGTGACCCTGTATTCGGCGGCCGGCGGCAGCTGGGACCCGTGGGCGTCGCGGCAGATGATCCGCTTCGGTGTCGGTATCTTGCTGATGCTGGCGGTCGCGGTCATCGAGCAGCGGTTCTGGTTCCGCATCGCCTACGCGCTGTATTTCGGCGCCTTCGTCCTGCTGGTCGCGGTCGACGTTGCCGGCGCCATCGGCATGGGCGCACAGCGCTGGCTCGATGTCGGTGGCATCATCCAGATCCAGCCGTCGGAGCTGATGAAAATCGCGCTGATCCTCACCTTGGCGCGGTATTTCCACGGCCTGACCATCGAGCAGATCGGCAATCCGCTCTACCTGTTGTGGCCGACCTTCCTCGTCATGGCGCCGGCCGGGCTGGTGGCCAAGCAGCCCGATCTCGGCTCGGCGATCCTGCTCGTGCTCATGGGTGCCGTGGTCTTCTTCCTTGCCGGGGTGCGGGTGTGGAAGTTCCTCGTGATCGGCGGCTGTGCGGGCGCCGTGGTGCCGATTGCCTGGAAGTTCCTCCGCGATTACCAGAAACAGCGGGTACTGACCTTCCTCAATCCGGAAAGCGATCCGCTGGGCTCCGGCTATCACATCATCCAGTCGAAGATTGCGTTGGGCTCGGGCGGTATCTGGGGCAAGGGGTTCATGCAGGGCACGCAGAGCCACCTGCAATTCCTGCCGGAGCGCCAGACCGACTTCATCTTCACCATGCTGTCGGAGGAGTGGGGCTTCGTGGGCGGCCTGACGTTGATCGGGCTTTACACGCTCATTCTGCTCTACGGCATCAGCATCTCGCTGCGTTCGCGCAGCCAGTTCGGGCGCCTGACCGGTATGGGCGTGATCGCGGCGTTCTACATCTACGCCTCGATCAACATGGCGATGGTCATGGGCGTGCTGCCGGTGGTCGGCGAGCCATTGCCGCTCGTCTCGTACGGCGGTACGTCGATGATGAGCCTGCTCATCGCCTTCGGCCTGTTGATCAACGTTTACGTCCATCGCGATCAGTTCATCGGCCGCTGGGGCTCGGGCGCCGACGCCTGAGGCTGGCGGTCCCCCTATCGACAAAGCGGGTCGCGTTTGCTATACCGCCCGCCGGTTCGCGTCCTGGCGGGCGCTTAGCTCAGTTGGTAGAGCAGCTGACTCTTAATCAGCGGGTCGTGGGTTCGAGCCCCTCAGCGCCCACCATCCTTATCCGCCTGGACGTAAACCGACGTTTCCGATGGCCTGAACGGCGTCAGCCCTGACAAAACCGACTACGGCGCGTCCGACACGGTCTGTGTGCGCTGCTCCGTCCCATCCGGCCGCGGTTGGTGAACGTTATCGTAGTCCAGTGGCCCGAACGGCAGCACGCCATCCTCGGTCGGCAGATCTGTCGCACTCCAGCCCCCTCCCAGCGCGCGGACGAGGGTCACCGCCGCCTGCAGACGGCTCACCTGCACCTGAAGTTCAACGATGCGGGCGGTCAGCGCCGTCTGCTGCGCCACCACGACATCGAGATAGTTGGTCAGGCCACCGATGTACAGTTGCAGGGTCAGATCCTGGGCCCTGTAGGCCTCTGCAACCGCCGTTGCTTGCTGTTGCGTCTGGTCCCGCAGGTGCTGGGTCAAGGCCAGGCCGTCCTCGACCTCCTGGAATGCCCTCAGCACGGTCGAACGATAGCTGTCGCGCGCCTGTGCATACGCGGACCAGCTGCGCTGCAGCTCGGCGCGCCGGAGGCCGCCCTCGAAGAGCGGCATTACGGCGCTGGCTCCGATCGCCCACAGGGCGTTTGGCAGGCTTGCCAGGTTCCACCCGGTATCCTGGAAGCCAGCGACGGCGCTGATGGTGATGTTCGGGTAGAACGCAGCGCGCGAGACGCCGATCCCCGCGTTTGCCGATGCCATCTGCCGCTCGGCACTGGCGACGTCCGGTCGGCGCTCGAGCAGTTGGGAAGGCAGCCCCACCGGCACGACCGGGGCGGCCAGCCGTGACTCATCCGCAACCGGGATTGAGAAGCTGCTCGGGTTGGCGCCGACCAGGACGGCCACCGCGTGCTCGAGCAGGGCACGACTGGCGAGGATGCTGCTGTGCAGCGCCTCCGTCGATGCCAGCTGTGCTTGGGAGCGCGCCACGTCGAGAGCGGAGGCAATAAGGCCCGAAAGGCGTTGCGTCGTGATCTGGACGGCCTTCTGGTAGTACGCGATCGATGCGCGGTAGACGGCCTCCTGCGCGTCAAGGCCGCGCAAGACGATGTAGTCGCTGGCCAGTTCGGCCTGCAGACTGAGCCGCGCTACGGCCAGCGACGCGGCGCTGGCCTGGGCGAGACGCTTCTGGGCCCGCGTGCGGTTGCGGATCGCGCTCCAGAAATCGGGCTCCCAAGACGCCGTCGCCGAGATCACGTTGCTGGGCTCCTTCTGGGGCAGGGGGCTGTTCGGGTTGTGGAAGAGCCTGTGCTTCGATTCCCTGTTCTCCGAAAGCTGCCCGTTGACACCGAGTTGCGGGAAGAGTTGGGAGCGCGCCTCGGCGGCAAGGTCGCGGGCCTGGGTGTACTGTTCGGCCAGCGCGGCCAGGTCGGGATTGTTCGCTGCCAGTTGCTGCTCAAGCTGGTTGAGAAGGGGGTCGCCGAACCCCTCCCACCATGGACCGCGTGGCAGAGTGTCCCGTGGACGGGCGATCGTGAACGGCCCCGATCCCTTGTAGTCGGCGGGCACGACATATTGCGGCGGCACGTAATCCGGGGCGAGATCGCAGCTGCAGAGGCCGATCAGCGCCGCCGCTGCAAGGCAGGCAGGGCGCCGTGCGCCAAGGCCCCGTCCGGCAAGGCTGGGGCGGCCCGCGCTCACTGCAGGGTTTCGCCGGCCGGCTTCGACCCGTTCGCGGGCGCCGCCTGGGCCGCGCTGGGATCCGGAGCCGGAGAGGGGGCGTTTGCGCTGGGTTCGCTCGTCGGGAGCGGCGGCGCCGGCTGCGGCGGGACGCCGGGCTTGCCGCTCGAACCCGCCTGATAGCCCTCTACCGCTTGCGCGATCTTGACCTGCTGACCGTCGAGCAGGCCGAGTGACGGATTGGCGACGACCTTGTCGGTCGCCTTCAGCCCGGAGACGATCTCGACATCGGTATTGAGATTGCGTCCCAAGGCGACGTCCTGCAGGTGGACCCGGTTCTGGTCGTCGAGGACCGCCACCTGCATTCCCTGAGCCCGGAACAACAGCGCCTGCTCGGGCACGATCAGTATGTTCGGGTCGCTTGGGAAGTTGAAGTGGACGTTCACGTAGGTGCCTCCCCACAGTTCCCCCTTGGCGTTGTCGACGGTAAATTCCGTGACAATGGTGCGTGTCGCCGTGTTGACGGCATTTGCCGTGGTCAGGAACTGCGCCGGGATCGGATTGCCCGGTTTTTGCGGCAGCGTCAGGGTGGCGGTCAGGCCTGGCTTGAGTGCGTCTGCATAATCCTGCGGCACGGACACGAATATTCGCATCTGATGAATGTCTGCGACGGTGAACAGCGCAGCCGAGGCGCTGCGAGCCGTCGGATCCCCGCCCGTGGCATTGACATACTCGCCGACATTGGTGTGCCGGGCGGTCACGACGCCGTCGAACGGCGCGACCAGATTCTTGAACGCGATCATCGCCTGAAATTGAGCGACAGTCTGCTCGGCGGCGGATACCTCTGCCTTCTGCTCGGCGGCATCCGCCGCCTTCACGTCGACATCCTGCTGCGCCACCGCCTGCGTCCCCGACAGCGCAGCCCAGCGTTTGGCGGTGATGACGGCCAGCTTGTAACGGGCCTGTGCCACCTCGAGCTTCGCCTTGGCGGCTTCGAACTGCGCATCGAGGCTGGGCGTGCTGATGGTCGCCAGGACATCGCCGGCCTTCACCGGCGCGCCGTAATCCTTGAACCAGTGGGCCACGTAGCCGCTGACCTGGGCGTAGATCGGCGCCTCGTACCAGGCATCTAAGTTGCCCGGCAGGGTCAGCGTGCGGTGCGGCGGCGCCGGCTTGGGCGATACCACCTGGACGCGGGGAATCGACGCGTCGTCCGCCTCCTGCTTCAGGCTCGCGACCGTATCGCTGCGCGACCAGATGCCAAACGCGGCGAGCCCTCCGGCCACCACGACGCCGAGGAGCGCCAACATAGGGCCCCGACGCCTGGGTGCCGCGATGGCCGCGGAGTTGCTGCTCATACGGGCTCTCCCTCCTGTGCGGGCCGGCGCGTGCTCGATTTGCGCCCATGCAGAATGGCGAAGACGCACGGCACGAACACCAAGGTCGTGACCGTCGCGACGAGCAGGCCGCCGATCACCGCGCGGCCGAGCGGAGCGTTCTGGGTGTTGCTGAACGACATCGGCAGCATGCCGACGATCATGGCCAGGGCGGTCATCAGGACGGGCCGGATGCGCGCATAGCCAGCCTCGATCGCCGCCCGCACCGAGTCGCCATGCTCGTCGAGACGCTCCCGCGCGAAGGCGACCACGAGGATGGTGTTGGCGGTCGCTGTTCCCATGCACATGATCGCCCCGGTCAGGGCGGGAACCGACACCGTCGTGTTCGTCAGGAACAGGCTCCACGCGATCCCGCCCAACGCTGCGGGCAGCGCCGTGATGATGATGAAGGGGTCGAGCCAGGACTGGAAATTGACGACGATCACCAGGTAGATCAGCAGGATCGACAGGGCCAGTCCGGCGAGCAACTGGACATAGGCGGAGTACATGGTTGCCGATTGGCCCCGGACGGTGACGGTCGCGCCGCGCGCCAGGCTTGGCTCCATGTCCTTGATGATCTGCGCGACCTCGTTGCTGACCGCGCCAAGATCGCGCCCCTCCACGTTGGCATAGATGTCGATCACCGGCATGATCGCGTAGTGCGAGACCAGACCCGGCGTGCCCGTCTGCTTGATTTGCGAAAAGCTGCCGGCGATCTGCGGCGGGACGTTGCTCGGGTTGCCGTCGCCCTTGTCGATCGGAATGGTTTCGAGGTCGTTGATGCTGGCCAGCTGATTCTGCGGAGTCTGGATATTGACCAGATGCGAGATGCCGTTCGTCGTGTCGAGCCAGTAGGTTGGCGCGACCTGGCCGCTTCCCGATAGGGTGGTGAGGGCGCTGCCGGCGATGTCCGCCTCGGTCAGGCCTGTCCCCAGCGCGAAGGTGCGACTCGACGCGAGCAGCAGCGTCGGCTGGCCCATGACCTGCTGGACCCGGACGTCGGCGATACCGGCAATCTGCTTCAGTCGCGCCGCCAGCTTGGTGGCGTAGGCGAAATTGGTGTCGAGATCGCGGCCGCTGACCTGAATGTCGATCGGCGAGGGCAGGCCGAAATTCAGGATCTTCGCGGTGATATCGCCGGGCAGGAAGCTGAAGTCAGTACCGGGAAAGCGTTCCGTCAGACCCGCACGCAGGATCCGGCGATAGCTGTCGACGGGAGCAGCCTGATTGTCGAGCGAGATCGTGATGTCGCAATCCTGAGCGCCGACCGTGCCGGTGTTGCTGTAGGCCTGATTGATGCCGCTGATCGGCAGGCCGCAGTTCACCAGGGTGCCCGTCACGTGGCCGGGCAGGAGATTGCGGATCTGCTGCTCCACCAGGATCGCGATCTTGCCGGCTTCTTCGATCCGCGTGCCGATCGGGCCCCGCATATGCATATCGATCTCGCCCGACTTGATGCCCGGGAAGAAATCCTGGCCGACGAAGATGAGTAGCAGCAGCGATGCCAGGGCGCCGCCGAGATACAGGGTCACGAAACGCCGCCGGCGTGCGGCAAGTCCGACAAGCGTCGCGCGGTAGCGGTCGCGGAACCGGCTGAAGCGCGCCTCGAATCCCGCCTGGAAGCGGGTGAAGATGCCGGGGCGCCTCGTGCGCTCCGCCGGGTTGTCGCGTGCCGCCACCTGGCCGCGCAGCAGCCAGGCGGCCATGGTCGGCGTCAATGTGCGCGACAGGATGAAGGAGGCGACCATCGCGAAGATGATTGCCTCCGCGAGCGGCAGGAACAGATAACCGGCAACGCCGCCCAGCTCGAACAGCGGTATCCACACGATGCAGATGCACAGGGTGGAGACCAAGGTCGGCACAACGATCTGGTTTGCCGCGTCGATGATCGCGTCCTCCAGCCCTTTGTGGCTGCCGTCCGCCCCGGCCTCCTCCAGGTGGGTGTTGATGTTCTCGATCATGACCGTTGCGTCGTCGACGAGAATGCCGACGGCGAGGGCGAGGCCGCCGAGTGTCATGACGTTGATCGTCTGACCAAGCCAGGACAGCATCAGGATCGAGCTCAGGATGGAGAGCGGGATGGAGGTGGCGACGATCAGGGTCGAGCGCCAGCTGCCGACGAACAGCAGGACGGCGATGCCGGCAAGGACCGCGGCGGTCACCATCTCCTGCACCACGTCCTGGATCGAGGCGCGCACGAAGCTGGACGCGTCGTTGAGCGGCGTGATCGTGATGCCGGCCGGCAGCGTCTTGAGCAGTCCGGGAATCTTTGCCCGCACACCGGCGACCACCGCCAGGGTGGAGGCATCGCCGGTCTTCAGGATCTGCAGCAGGATGGATTGCTGGCCCTTCACCAGCACGGCATTCTGCTGCGGCGGACCGCCGCGATGGACGAAGGCCACGTCTCGCAAGTAGATCACCGCATTGCCGACCTGCTTGAGCGGAAGATTGTTGAAGGCGTCGATGGCGAGCGGTGCACATCCTGCTGTGCGCCGCCGTAAGGGGCCGGTATGGCCACACCCGGGACCGACACCAGCGCGGGCCTAATCAGATTGGACGCCACGTTGTAGACATCCGTGGGCGTCATGTTCTCCGCGGCAATCTCCAGGTCCAGCACCGGCACGGAGGACGCGTCGAATACCAGCACCTGCGGCGGCGTGATTCCCGCCGGCAGTTGCTTGAGCACGGTCTGAGAGGTGGCGGTGACCTGCGCCTGCGCGGCCGCCACATCCGTACCCGGCTGGAAGTAGATTTTGACGATGCCGCTGCCGTAAAGTGACTGGCTCTCGATGTGCTCGATGTTGCCGACGGTCGTGGTCAGGGCCCGCTCGTAGTAATAGACGACCCGCCCGGACATGTCCGCCGGCAAAAGCCCGTTGTAGTTCCAGACCGCCGCGACGACAGGGATCTTGATGGGAGGAAATATGTCGGTGGGGGTCTTGAACACGGCCATCCCGCCGAACAGCAGGATCAGGATTGCGAGCACCACGAAGGTGTAGGGCCGCTTTAGGGCGACGACGACGATGGCGTTCATCGTGGCCTTACAACCCCCTCGTTCATGCTCACTGTTCGCATCCGGCTCGCTCCCAGCGGCAGCCGCCCGTATTGACGTCGCCGGCCGGCACCGGGAAAAATTTCGCCCCGGAGCCGCGGCAATCGATGGGGCGAGCTTAGGCCCTGTACGCCCAATTTAATGGGAGCGCGGCGACGCGGATTGTTCGGAACCGCTGCCGTTGGACGTTCTTGCGGCAATTTGGACGGAATGCCGTCGGTCTCGTTCGGCACGGGATACAGAATCAGAATCCCCGCGCGAACCGTCCTGCGACAATGGACCTCATGACGAGCACGTCCTGCGGCAGGGCTCCGGCACGTTATTTCGGCAGCGTCTTCAGATAGGCGATAACGTCCTGCCGGTCTTTCTCGTTCGGCACGGAATAGACCATCTTCGTGCCCCGGACGAACTTGCCGGGGCCTTGGAGATATTGGTCCAGGGTCGTTTGGTCCCAGGTGACGTTCAGCCCCTTCATCGCCGACGAATAGCTATAGCCGGGCTCCGTCCCGGTCTTGCGGCCGAAGACGCCGGCCAAGGATGGTCCGAATTTGTTTTCACCCGACTTGTTCGAGTGGCAGGGAGCGCAATGGGCGAAGACCTTCTCGCCGGCCGGCGCATCGCCCTGCGCATACGCCGGGAGCGGCAGGGAAGGCGCCGCGATGGACGCCAGCATGATCGAGTAGCCCGCAGCGCGGATCTTCGTGAGGAAGAGCATCAGCAGACTCCTGGGTAATTGAGGTAATCGGAGGGAATTGGTCGGGTTCGGCCTATTTCAGGCCCCTGGTGCTGACCAGGTAAGCGAGGATTGCGGCGCCGTCCGTGGGGTCGATCGGCTGAAATTACGTTGCGACAGGTGGTTAACCGCCATCGCGCCAGACTTTTTGGCGGCCGCATCCGTCAGAGCCCGAGCGCGCTTAGTCCGGGATGATCGTCGGGGCGGCGGCCCAGGGGCCAGTGATATTTCCGCTCGCTCTCGGCGATCGGAAGGTCGTTGATGCTGGCGATGCGCAGCCGCATCAGGCCCTCATCGTCGAATTCCCAGTTCTCGTTGCCGTAGCTGCGGAACCAGTGGCCGCTGTCGTCGTGCCACTCATAGGCAAACCGGACGGCGATGCGATTCTCGCGGAACGCCCACAGCTCCTTGATCAGGCGGTAATCGAGCTCGCGGTTCCATTTGCGGGTCAGGAACGCCTCGATGGCGGCGCGGCGGCAGGGGAGGACGGCTCATGGGGCTGGACCTCATTCACCTGATTTGCCGCGGCTGGCCTCGAAGAGGAACCAGGCGCGGCCTTCCGCCTCGTCGACCCAGGTTTCGATCAGACTGGCGCCTGCGATATCGCCGTGCTCGTCGCACACCCCGTGCGCCTCGCGCATCCGCGCGGCCATCTGGACGTTGTCCTCGCGCAATTCGGCGAGCATGTCGCGCGGCGTGACGTAGTCGGCGTCGTTGTCCGAGACCCGCTGCAAACGGGCGATATGGCCGACGGACCTGAGCGTTACCCCGCCGAGCTTCCGGACGCGCTCGGCGATGGTGTCGGTGGTGGCGAAGATCTGCTCCGCCTGTTCGTCCAACAGCAGGTGATAATCGCGAAAATGCGGCCCCGAGACGTGCCAATGGAAGTTCTTGGTTTTCATGTACAGGGCGAACATGTCCGCCAGCAGCGTGTTGAAGGCGCCGGCGATGTCGCGCACCGCATTGGCGCCGAGATTCGAGGGCGTGCCGAGGGGTGCCATTCTCCGGGCCTGCGCATCCTTGACGTTCATGATCGAGTCTCCTGGGTTGAAAAGTCGAGCGGGAGGTGGTTCACGAGGCGGAACCGGTTGCCGTTTTCGCGACCGAGTTCAACGCGTTGGCCATGGCAATGACAGCACCTTCAGTCCTGTCGCCCAATCCGTGCCGTTTCGCGACCCAGCCCGGATCCGTGTACGAGAGCCATGTAGCGCCCGCCTCGTCCTGCCAGACCAGCGCTTTCAGCGGCAGATCGATCCCGATCGTCTGGGTGAATTGCATGAGCGGCGTGCCGGCTGCGGCACTGCCGAAGATCAGAAGCTCGGTCGGACGCAGCGCGAGGCCCGCCGCCGCGGCGCCAGCCGCGTGATCGATGCGCGCGAAGACGGTCATGCCTTTCGCCCTAACCGCAGCCTCGAGCCGGTCCATTGTTTCCTTCGGCCCGTAGCTGCTGCGGATGGTCGTCAGGTTGTCCGCGGCCATGGCCGGCACTCCCCATAGACATGTCACGGCGATCAGGAGGAAGGCCGCGATCCGGCTTGCGCGGACGGCCATTGCTCACTCCGCCTGTAGCGAGAGCTTCACTGTGCGGGCTCTGGTTGGGTCGGCGAGGGGAGCGATGTTGCTATTGCCCGAGATTGGCCAAGTAGTCCACGATCGCCGGTATATCCTCCGCGGCGACCGGCGCCTTGTAGGAATCACGCATCTTTTCGACCTCGGCCTGCCATGCGGCGCGGGACAATCGAGGCTGCGTCAGCACCATGCCGGCCGAATGACAGGCGAGGCAGTTGTTGTTGACGGCGTCGGCGGCGGGCGTATCTCCCGGGAACATGCGATCGCTGGTCGGCAGATCGACGTTGACCGACTGCAACTTCGGTGCCGCCTGCGCCCAGGCCAACAGAGGAGACAGCGCGACACCGATCAGCAGACCAGCCGTCAGCAGGCGATGTAGCATCCGTCCGCTCTCCTTCACGCCACCGTGAGGGGCGTGGTTTCGATCACGTTCCGCATGAAGCCGGCGGGATTCCAGTTCGCGACGCCCGGCTGGGCGACGCCAGTGCTGTTGGTGCAGCGGACCATGAGCCCGCGCGTGCCCCCGTCGGCGACGGTGAAAGTCGTCTCCCACTGGCGGAAACTGTATTTTCCGGCGTCCGGGCCGAGCTTCGTCGGCTGCCAGCTCTTGCCGCCGTCCACCGAGACATCGACCTTGGCCACCCCGGTATCGCCGCCGAACGCGATTCCGCGGGCGAGGGTCGGCGCGCCGGCGGGCACCACCGCACCGGCCGCGAGGTTGGTGACGAAGGAGCGCGGCACCATGCGATTGATTGGCACCGTCTTGAAGCCGCTGTCGCCGGGCTTCACGTTCGCGCCCGGCGTATCGGGAATGCGATAGGCGGTCGCCGTCCAGTAGTTGTCGTCGGCCGCGTGCAGCACCTCGATGTCGTTCAGCATCTTGACCCAGTAGGTGGAGTACCAGCCGGGCACCACCAGCCGGAGCGGGAAGCCGTTCAGCAGCGGCAGCTGCTCTCCGTTCATCGCGAACGCGATCATCACCTCGCCGTCGCGGGCATGATCGATGTCGAGCGACTTCATGAAATCAGGTGCGCCGTCCACCACCGGCTTTTCCAGACCGTTGAAGCGGACCGCGACCGCTCCGGCCTTGACGCCGGCGCGATCCAGCAGGTCTTTCAGGCGGACGCCCGTCCATTTGGCATTGCCCATGGCCCCGTGATCCCACTGCCCGCCGGCCACGCGCGGCTGGAACAGTCCGCGCGAATTGCCGGAGCACTGATTGACCGCCGCCAATTCGACCCGCGGCATCGCCAGCACGTCCGCCAGCGACAGCATGAGCGCCCGATTGACGTGACCGCGCACGCCAAGCTTGAACTTGGCCACGTCCACCTCGCCGGGGATGACGGCCCAATGCCAGCGCACATAGAACTGGTCGTTGGGCGTGAAGATGCCGCGGTCGAAGACCTCGAACGGTGTCTCCAGCAGTGGCGGCCGCGTGCGCTGTAGGATCATCTTGCCCTTCTGCGGGAAATCCGTCGCGACGAACCGGTCTTCGGGACCGCCGGGCAGGGGCAGCTTGACGATCGTCTCCGCCCACGCCGGTGCCGCCGCGAGGCTCAGGCCGGCGGCGCCGGCCTGGCTGAGGAACGCACGCCGGGAGGAGAGGCGTTCTCCGTTCCGTCCGATCATGATCGCCCTACCTTCTCGTTCAGCCATGCGGGGACCGCATTCACTCCCCATGAATCGCATTATGGGCCGGCGAGCCGCGCATCGTCTTGTACGATGCCGCGCTCCTCGATCGCCTCATGCTGCAACCGGCGGCTTCACTGCATCCGATCGAGCACCTCGGCTGTCGATAACACGGCATGCGCCAGGAAACGGTAGCTGATCATTGCCGCCTGATACCCGTCGCCCCAGACCGGGTGCCGAGGCCCGGCGGTCGCGTCCTTGACCACGGCCACTTCGAATCCCTGTTCCAGGAGATCGCGCAGATGGGCTTCGACGCATATATTCGCCAGCATGCCGCCGAGGATGACCTTGCCGAATTCGCGCTTGCGCAGCTGCAGGACCAGATCGTTGGTCTGCGGCCCCCATACTTTGTGTGGACTGCAGACGATCGTCTTTCCATCTTCGATATACGGCTTGAACCGGTCCAGCCAGTCCGCGCCGGAATTCTCAAATCCCTCCAACGTCAGCGGCCCTTTTCGCGCGAAACTATGGGTCCTGAACTCGTCGGCCTCGAGCGGTCCGTTCATCTTCCAGCCGGTGTCGGTTGGGTAGAAGTAATGCGGGGAGATGAACACGTCGGATCCGGTCGCCTTGGCGGCCTTGAATATCCGCTCCATGTTCTCGACCGTCCGGTTTTCGGTGACGCTGGCTCCGACCGCTCCCCAGTTTGCTCCCTTCGGGCTCAGCACGTCGTTTTGCGGATCGATGAACACGACGGCGGTGTCGGTCTTCCGGATGTCCATGTGACTCTCCTGATCGTTGACCGGTTCCGCGACGCGGGGCGGCGCGGGCGCTATTTCGGGAACGCCAGACCGTTCCACGGGCCGCGTGGCGAGAATTGTATGCTCCTGCGCTTTTGGTCCGTCCTTCCAAAACCCCCGGGGGCTACGGACTACATCCACCCCAAAAGACAGTTTCGTACCGTCAAGTCCCTTGCGATCAGTCGTCCGTCCGTTCGAGAGGCTTGGCGCTTGCGACGTCGTCCTGGCCGCTTCGGTTGCTGTAGAACACGAGCGCCATCAATCCGACGCCGAGGCCCACCGTGAACAGGATGCCCAGCATCGCGGCCACGGTCGCGGTCGCATCGAGGCCGAGCGAACCGAACCCGAAGACAATCCAGCAGATGGCGACAATCGCCACGACGGCGGCCACGCAGACAATCGAGAACCGGGCGATCCGCGGCAGCGTGTACCACTGGTTCATATTCATGTGGGCCCCGCGTCGCGTCCGGCTGTCCCGCCACTGTGGCTTGGGGAACAAGCGGCTCCGAACGGCGAGCCGCAATGTGCCAACCCGGATCATGCCATTTAGCGGCGACGCTTTTATTTCACAAACAGCGCGAATTTGTACGTTGGTGATGGATTGCCGCCGCGCGACAACGGATGACGCAGTCGTGATCAGCCGCGACCTGCGCTGTAATTATACGTACACATACGATCTCCTATAATCCCACCGGGTGCGGCGATGGCCGGGCGGAGGATGAGCCCCGACGTCGCAAGATGGGCATCGGTCATGACGAGAGCTGGCGTCGTTGCCCTCACGTGATCCGGGTGATGACGGCCCGCTCGTGTTCGTTCTCGACGACATGTGCTGTGCTTGTAGGCGGCCTGGACGACTTCGCTCAGTCTCGTGAATGTCTGGAGGCTCCGTCCCCCCAGCGCCTGCCTCGCCGACGAACACGGCAGTTACCCGGACAAAACTGAACCATACAAAAGTATGGGACGTTCATACACCTTCCCGGTTCCAGCACACCAATGTGGGATTTAGCGGCTCCTACTGAGAGCAATACTGTAGCGAGTACTCGAAAATAAACATGGAGGCTTGCCATGGCCACCGAACTGCTGTCCCGCCGCGATGTTTCGCTCGACGACGCGACATCTGGATCGATCCTCGCCGCTGACGGCGCGACGACGTGGCAAGCCGAGCCCGAGAGTGCGGTCGTCCAGCTTCTGCATAAGGCGGGCGAGGCGCTGCGGAACGACAGAAACGAAGCGCACCGCTACATTGAGAAAGCCGCGGCGCTGCTGCGCGGCAAACACAATCTTCTGGTAGGGCATGATCGGGCGTCGCCCAAACCCGCGCGTTGCCGCCTGGCACCTTGGCAGGTTACCCGGGTCACACAGTTCGTCGACAGCAATCTCGGCGAAAAGATCGCGATCCAGGATTTCGCCGACATGGCGGGGCTCAGCGCCAGCCATTTTTCACGAGCCTTCCGGTCCACCGTCGGCGAATCGCCGCATGCGTACGTCATCCGCCGCCGGATCGAACGGGCGCAGGAAATGATTCGCGCCACCAACAAGCCGCTCTCCCAGATCGCGCTGGATTGCGGCCTGTCCGACCAAGCGCATCTGACGAAGCTTTTTCGCCGCGTCGTCGGTGCAAGCCCCGGTGTCTGGCGGCGGATGCAGAACGTCGCCCGGCGCGACATCGCGGCGTAGCCGCGGATTTCGGGGGCTTTGCACACACGGCCTACGCTGGGCTTCGGTGAATGGGCCCGATCGTCACAAAGCTGCCATATGACTGCGTCTCCACCGTCCCGCCCCGACCTTGAGAGAAAGCTGATGGCGTCCTTCGTCGAGGGCGTGCATTGGCCGATCGATCAGGCCTCGCTGGTGGCGCTTTTGGACATGGGGGTGACGATCGAGCAAATCGCCCGGTATTTCGCCGTCCACCCCGCGGAGGTCCGTCGGCTGCTGCAGCAGGGTGCTCGTCCGAGGAGATGACGCCAGCGTTGCGGTTCCTGCCGGACCATCTGCGCCGCGACCGCAGCGGCGGCCGATTTGGACCGGAATCGACAAAATCAGCAAGGCCGAACAAGCGGCCGGGACGCCCGCTCGCCATGTTCGCCGGGGCGGACTTCCTCGCCCAGATGAACCGCACGTGCGCCGCGGCACATTCGCGCAAAATGGACGTCGCGGGCGGGGTGGGGCTCCAGACGCAATCGGGGTGGCTCTTGAAACTCGGAATTAGGCCCGCGTCGTAGTTTGACTCGAGGAGCCACCGCCATGTCCCCCCACGACAGCAAGAAGGCGCATCGCAAGAGCCACAAGGGGCAGGCGCGGCCGCCGTTTGAGTGCATTGCCCTGCTGCTGCAGGGCGGGGGCGCCCTCGGCGCCTACCAGGGGGGAGTCTACGAGGCGTTGTGCGAGGCGAACCTCGAACCCGATTGGGTCGGCGGCATCTCGATCGGCGCGATCAATTCTGCGCTGATCGCCGGCAACCCGCCGGAGGCGCGCGTCGAGAAGCTGCGCGCGTTCTGGGAGCTCGTGACGCGCCCCTCGCCGTGGGATGGGCTCGAACGGCTCATGACGCGAGGCGATGGCCCTCGCGACGGCCGGGAGAACAGCTGGCTGGGCGGGATTTGGGGTATGGGCGCCAAGGCTTTGCCGGCCGGCTGGTCGGACTTGAGATCTCTTGCGGTCCGCGGGGACATTGCGCGCGCGGCCGCGAACTGGTTCAGCGCCAATCTTGCCCTGGTGCAGGGCACGCCGGGCTTCTTCGCCCCGCGCCAGCCGGTCCCTTGGCTCCAGCCGCCGGGCTCGCTCGAAGCGACCAGCTACTACGACAGCACGGCGCTGAAGGCGACGCTGGAGCGCCTGGTCGATTTCGATCGCATCAACACCGACACGATGCGCTTCAGCGTCGGTGCCGTGAATGTCGGCTCGGGCAATTTCGTCTATTTCGACAATACGACCCACACGATCCGGCCCGAGCACGTGATGGCCAGCGGCGCGCTGCCGCCGGGTTTTCCGGCGGTCGAGATCGAGGGCGAGCATTATTGGGACGGCGGACTCGTCTCCAATACGCCGCTGCAGTGGGTGCTCGAGACCCAGCCGCGGCAGGACACGCTGGCGTTCCAAGTGGATTTGTGGAGCGCCCGCGGCGAGTTCCCTCGCACGATCGCGGAGGTCTCGACGCGGCAGAAGGAGATCCAGTACTCGAGCCGCACGCGCGCGAACTCGGACCGGTTCAAGTACACGCAGACGATCCGTAATGCGCTAGCGACTCTTCTCCAGAAGCTGCCGTCAGACCTGCAGAACCAGCCGGAGCTCGCGATACTTCGGCCGATCGCCCAGCGCAAAGTGTACAATCTGATCCAGCTGATCTACCGGTCGAAGCAATACGAGGGGGATTCCAAGGATTACGAGTTCTCGCGGCTCAGCATGGAGGATCACTGGCGCGCCGGCTATCACGACACGGTACGTACGCTGCGCCATCCCGAGGTGCTGGCCCGACCCGACAACCCCGCGGGGGTCTTCACCTTCGACCTTGCGCAAAACGGCCGCGAATAGGCGAGCGACGGACGTGCAACTCCATTCATCACCCCGAGGGCGACATGAAAGAGCGTGACATTCGCGAGAACGCCTTTGCGATGCCCTTCACCAATCCCGCCTACCCGAAGGGACCGTATCGCTTCGTCAATCGCGAGTTCTTCGTCATCACCTACCGCACCGATCCGGAGAAGCTGCGGGAGGTCGTGCCGGAGCCGCTCGCGATCGACGCGCCGCTGGTCAAATACGAATTCATCCGCATGCCGGACTCGACGGGGTTCGGCGACTATACGGAGACCGGACAGGTCATCCCGGTGTCGTTTCGCGGCCGCAAGGGCAGCTATACGCATTGCATGTTCCTCAACGATCACCCGCCGATCGCCGGCGGCCGCGAGCTGTGGGGGTTCCCCAAGAAGCTCGCAAATCCAAGCTTGCGGGCGGAGATCGACACGCTGGTCGGGACGCTCGACTACGGGCCGGTCCGCGTCGTCACGGGAACCATGGGATACAAGCATCACAAGGCGGATCTCGCGGCCGTCAAGGCGTCGCTCTCGGTTCCGAACTACCTGCTGAAGATCATCCCGCATGTCGACGGCAGCCCGCGGATCTGCGAACTCGTCGAGTTCTATCTCGAGGACATCGAGCTCAAAGGTGCATGGACGGGGCCGGCGGCGCTGTCTCTCGCCCCGCATGCGCTCGCCCCGGTCGCTGAGCTGCCGGTGCTGGAAGTCATCTCGGCGGTGCATATCCTGTGCGACCTGACGCTTGGCCTCGGTAAAGTCGTCCACGATTATCTGAAGTGAACCCAATCCATAGGGAGAGCACCATGCGCCTCAAGGACAAGGTCGCCGTCGTCACAGGTGCGGCGAGCGGCATCGGCAAGGAGATCGCCCGGACGTACGCGCGCGAGGGCGCCAAGATCGTGATCGCCGACCTCGACCCGGCCGGCGCCAAGGCGACGGCGGCTGAACTGGGCGGGGCCGAGCGCCGTGCCACCGGCGTCGCCATGGACGTGACGAACGAAGCCCAGGTCGATGCTGGTATGGCCGCTGCCGTCGAGGCGTTCGGGCGCATCGACATCCTGGTGAGCAATGCCGGCATCCAGATCGTCGCCCCCCTGGACGAATTCAAGTTCGCCGACTGGAAGAAGCTGCTCGCCATCCACCTCGATGGCGCGTTCCTGACCACGCGGGCCGCCCTCCGGCAGATGTATAAGCAAGGCGGTGGCGGCAGCATCATCTACATGGGCTCGGTGCATTCGAAAGAGGCCTCGCTGCTGAAGGCGCCCTATGTCACGGCGAAGCACGGCCTCATCGGTCTGGCCAAGGTCGTGGCCAAGGAAGGGGCGAAGCATGGGGTCCGGGCGAACGTGATATGTCCCGGCTTCGTGCACACGCCGCTTGTCGACAAGCAGATTCCGGAGCAGGCGAAGACGCTCGGGATTTCCGAGCAGGCCGTCATCAAGGACGTCATGCTCAAGGAAACGGTCGATGGGGAATTCACCACCGTCCAGGACGTGGCCGAGGCCGCCCTGTTTTTCGCGGCGTTCGACTCAAACGCCCTCACTGGCCAGTCGCTGGTCGTCAGCCATGGCTGGTTCATGCAGTGATGGCGAAAAAATTGCGGGAATTGTCAAAAATTCGCAATTAGCTTCAAGCGCCGCCCCGTTCGGGTCGGCAATCATGGACGTCACGATGAGCGAACGCAGCGCAAATCAAAGCGGCGGATTGAGCCGCAATCAAATTGCCTGGCTGAGAGCGAATGTGCCGGCGTTCGACGACGCGTGGCGCGCGGTCAAGGCGTCCGACGCTCACGCCGCCCGCATCCGCGCCCTGCTCGATCTGACCCCGACACAGCGGACCAAAACGACCGGCCAGCCGGGCCGACGGTTCGATCAGCGCGACCCGCAATTCGTCGCAGAAACTGACAATTAGCACGGGAGTGGACAAGAAATCCGCCCCCCGAACCGCAATATGTCCAAACTGAATTCCGTGGCACTCCTCCCCCCGGCCACGGATCGGAGCATCCACCCCCCAACCGGATCGCTCCATTGCCCGCGGCGTTTTCCCCTGACGCCGCGGGCATTTTTTTCGGTCGCTTGCCCCGCGGATGCGGCCTGCGCCGCCGACCGGGTGAGCCGCCGGGCGGCGGGCGCTCCCGCCGGCGCAGCCCATATCGCCCGCCGTTTGGCTGCGCTATGATTTCCGCGATGGCAAAGGAAGTGACTGAGCAGGCGGTCGTTCACGTCATTGACGATGACCTATCGCTGTGCACCGCACTCGACAGCTTGTTCCGCTCGGTGGGGCTCCGCTGTCGGACCTACCACTCGGCCCGGGAGTTCCTTGAGGCGGAGATCGACGACGCGCCCGGATGCATCGTCGTCGACGTTCGGCTTCCCGGGATGAGCGGGCTCGAGTTTCAGAAACATCTGGCGGAGCTCGGTGTCCATCTGCCACTTGTCATGGTCACGGGCCACGGCGATATACCGATGTCCGTCAGGGCCATGAAGGCAGGTGCGGTCGACTTCCTGCCGAAGCCGTTCCGCGATCAGGACATGCTGGACGCGGTCGCCTCGGCGGTCGACCGTGACCGCCAGCGACGCGCCGTCCAAATGAGCCTTTCGCACGTGCAGCAGCGTTTCCAAACGCTGTCCGCCCGCGAGCAGCAGGTGATGATGCTGGTGACGGCCGGCAAAATGAACAAACAAGTGGCTGGAGACCTGGGCATCAGTGAAATCACGGTTAAGATTCACCGCGGCGCAGCAATGCGGAAAATGGGCGCCCGGACGCTGGTCGACCTTGTGCGCATGGCCGAACTGCTCAAGCCCAAGACTTAAGTTCTAGGCCCCGTAACACCCCTGTATAATTCCCTTGGCCACCGCCGAGTGCGAAAAAGTTCCTTGGCACCCTTGGCCGGATTTGTCCAAGGCCCGGGAAAGGAACTTGAGTGTCAGACCAGCCGCTGATTTCAGTTGTCGATGATGATCCGTCCTTGTGTGCCGCAGTTGCCGGCCTGCTTCGCACGCTCGGTTACCAGTCCCGCAGCTTCCTGTCGGCGGAAGCATTTCTGGCGTGGGAGGGTGCGCGCGGCTGTGCCTGCGTCATCACCGACATCCATATGCCGGGACTGAGCGGCATCGATCTCAAGCAGCTGCTGGTGGCCCGCAATAACGCGGTGCCGGTCATCATGATCACGGCGCGCAGCGATGAGGGCCTGGAAGAGCGCGCCTTGTCCAGCGGCGCCATCTGCCTGCTGAAAAAACCTTTTGCGGCCGATGTGCTCATCGACTGCCTCAACAAGGCACTGCACAGCTGACGTCGGCCTGCCCCGTCCGGTGCGCCCCGGCGGGCTTGCCACGCTCCGTTTAGCCAGCCTACAACTACAGCGTTTTCAGGTGGGGATGGCCGCCGCTTCCGTGATGTCGCGCGACCACATCGCGCGTCCTGCCGAAGCCGATCCGTGGGAGATGGTGTGGATCGCGACATGCGCCCGCCAGGTCACAACACCCCGTCTCTGGCCATGAAATGGCAGCAGGTCGGCCGGTGGCGCTACTTGATCGCGCTGTGGGCGGCGGGCAGCATCGCCCTGGCGACGGTGACCTGGGCGTGCTTACGGCTTGATCTCGGGATCGCCACCACCGGCTTCATTTATCTGACGGTCATCGTCGTGCTGTCACTGATGGACAGCCTTATTTCGTCAATCGTCTTCTCGCTGATCGCGGTCGGCTGCCTCGATTTCTTCTTCATCCCGCCGCTGTTCCGCCTCGACATCGATTATGAGCACAATATTTCGGCGCTGATCGCTCTGGTTGTCAGCTCCGTTGCCATTACCGGCCTCATGAGACGGGTGCGCCGGTCCGTCGAGATGGAGCGCCGCCAGGCCCGCCTCCTCGATCTCACCCACGATGCGGTCTTCGTCTGCGACACGAGCGACAAGATCATCTACTGGAACCGCGGCGCCGAGGAGCTCTACGGATGGACGCGGGAGGAGGCACTCGGCAAAGGTCCGTCCCAGCTGTTGCAATCGGAGCTTCCCGACTCGCTCGAGGCGATCAAGGCGGATTTGGCGCGGATCGGCCGATGGGACGGGGAGATCGTCCACACGAAGCGGGACGGATCGAAAGTTTGGGTGGCCAGCCGATGGTCTCTCCAGCGCGACGAAGGCGGACGACCGCTTGGCACCCTGGAGAGCAATAACGACATTACCGAGCGCAAGCGCGCCGAGGACGCGCTCCACCGCAGCCAAGCCGCCTACCTCGCCGAGGCGCAACGGCTGAGCCATACCGGCAGCTTCGACTGGAACGTCGCCACCGGCGCGCTCTTCTGGTCCGAGGAAACCTATCGCATCCTGGAGTATGACCCGGCGAGCAAACCGACGGTCGGCATGGTCCTGCAGAGATGGCATCCGGATGACGTGCCGCTCTTCCGACAGGTGACGCAACGGGCGATCAGTAACCGGGAGGCATTGGATTTCGAGCATCGCTTGCTGATGCCGGACGGCTCGGTCAAGACCGTCCACGTCGTGGCCCATCCTGTGAACGGTGCTTCGAGTGAGCCGCGGTTCATCGGCGCCATGATGGACGTCACGGCGCGGACGGAGGCCTACGCGGCACTTGAGCAGAGCGAACAACGCTACCGCCATCTATTTCACAATATGCCGGTGGCGCTTGTTCAGCTCGGCAACCGCGGCCACCTCATGAGATACCTGCGTGCCGAACGTGTGACGGACCTCGATGCGTACGTGGACGATCATCCGGAATTTCTCAGTTACGCCATGGAGGTCTTCAGCGTCGAAGCGGCGAATGAGCGGGCCGTCAAGATGTTCGGCGCCCGCGACGCAAACCAATTGATGTCCCTGAGCGCCGCCTATTTCTGGCAAGAACGTCCGGACACGTTCCGCCGCACCATGCTGAGCCGCTTTCGCGGCGAGCCGATATATCAGGAAGAGACGAAGGTCCGGACTTTCGACGGCCGCGTAGTCGACGTGCTCTTCACGGTGGCCCGTCCCGAGCCGGTCACCACCGACCTTGGCGGCATTCTCTACGGGTTCGTCGACATCACGGAGAAGGTCCGGACGCAGGAGAAGCTTCAGCAGCTGCAGGCAGAGTTCGCCCACGCCGCGCGGATATCGGTGCTCGGCGAGCTGGCGGCGTCGATCGCCCACGAGGTGAACCAGCCCCTGACGGCACTGGCGGCCAATGGCGAGGCCGGGCTGCGCTGGCTCAACCGGCCCGAGCCCAACCTGGCGGAAGCGATCGAAGCGATGCGGTCCATCGTCGCCGATTCACGCCGCGCCGGCGACATCATCTTGCGCATCCGGGCCATGGCCGCGCGGCGGGTGCCGAGGCGGGTCGTGCTGTCGCTCCACGACGTGATCGACGAGGCGCTGCTGTTCGTCCGCCACGAGCTGCAGTCGAAAAATGTCGCGGTCTCGCTCGATCTGGCGCCGTCACTGCCTCCCGTGCTGGCGGACCGCACCCAGCTTCAGCAGGTGATCGTCAATCTCGCCATCAACGCCGTCCAGGCGATGAATCAGGCGGGAACCGCGCACCGGATCATCTCAATCAGCACGGCTCCCGCCGAGGCGGGCGGGCTCACTTTCACCCTCGAAGACAGCGGCCCCGGCATCGCGCCGGAGCACCTCAATCGCCTGTTCGAGAGCTTCTTCACCACGAAGGAGTCCGGCATGGGCATGGGGCTGGCCATTTGCCGGTCCATCATCGAGGGCTATGGCGGAAAATTGCGGGCGGAGACCGGATCCGCTTACGGCGGCGCCCGCTTCAGCTTCACTCTGCCTGCAACCCAGGCGCCCACGCCGAGCGCAGGCGCGGGCGGCGGCCCGCCAGCCGCTTGAGCCTTCGGCCCGGCGGCGCCCCGATCCGAAATCCCCGGGAGTGTGACGGACCGGGCATTTTTGTTCAATTGAGAGCGGAATCTTCAAGCCGGCACCGGCGCGCCAAACCATATCGTCCCATAGCCATATCCGGCCGACGATATCCGTCGGTATGACGCCTCCACACCATGAGAGCATCTGAAGCACCCTACATCTGATGTTGGGACGTGCGGCTCAGGCTTATCGTGATTGGGACACGATCTAGAGCCGGAGATTGACCATGGAGACCGGATCCGTACGCCCGATAAGTGCCGTACTGCTGATCGCCTACGACAAGACCTCCGACAAGGCCGTCGCCGCGTTTCACCGGCGGCTGCGGCCGCCGGTCCAGGCAGCACCCGAGGGCGCTGGTGCGCGGACGGCAGAGATCGTCGATCTTGCGGCCTACCGGCGGTGGCGGTTGAGCCAGCGCAAAGACATGCCTTCGCTGACCAGGTCGTACTGGTAAGAGCGTTCCCAATGAATTCGAAAGCGGACCTGATGTCGGACCGTGTCCAGGGCGCGGGGGCTCATCCGGCGACCGATCGCTTGGCGCCCTCCGACGAAAATCCGACCTATCTCAGACAACGCGCCAACCGCCTCAGGGACGTCGCCCGCGGCGTGTACGACCCGAAAGCGCTCGAAGAGCTTGAACGTTTCATTGTCACGTTGGAGTCCCAGGCCGACCAGCTGGGCTCATAGCCGGATGACCACGTCGTGCCGACTGCATGATCAAGGAGAAGCAGCATGACCACCATCCTTCGTTCCGGTTCCAGGTTGTCCGTTGTCGCAGGCGCACCGGCAGCGGCGGTGGAACCCATAGTTTCCCCGAGCGCCGCGGCCGCGGCACCACAGCGACCGGCGCCCCTCAGCCGCGTGGTTGCCGGCTCGGTCGGCGATCTCCCGTTCATGGCCCGCTTTGCGGTGATCAATCTGGTCGGTTTGGCTCTGATCGGTGCCGCATGGGCGGCGGGTTTGCTGTTCAAGCCCTACGAGGCCGACAGTTCGGGGATGTGCTACCTGATCACGGCGCTGTTTGGGCTGGGTCTCGTCGCCGTCTCGCGGAAAGACTGGCAGACCGTGCGCTGGGCTGGAAACGCTCTCGTCTATCTGGGCATGGTCGGGACGGTGCTCGGCCTGATCATGACGGTGAGCGATCTCACCGTCGATAAGGCGGAGAATTTCGAGAGCTTCAAGACCCTCATCGCGGCGATCTATGTCGGCTCGGGCACGGCGCTCTACACGAACCTGATCGCCTGCATCGGCTATCTGTGGCTTGGCACCAACGCGCATCTGCTCGCTCGCCAGGAGGTCTAGAGCCATGTGGCGGGGGATGAATGTCTCGTTTCGCGACATGCTGTTCCTGCTGGTGTTCGCCTACCTGATCATCAGCGCCGTGGCGCTCGCCCATGTCGCGAAGAAAGACCAGGACGCAGCCAAAAGCACGACCCCGCCAGGGCACGTCGTCGTCGAGCTCACCTGGCTGAGGGACAGCGACGCGGACGTCGACCTGTGGGTGCAAGGACCTGGCGACGTGCCGGTCGGCTATTCCAACAAGTCCGGCATGATTTTCAATCTGCTCCGTGACGACCTCGGCCACTCCGGCGATCCGAACTCGATGAACTACGAGGTGGCTTACGGCCGGGGCCATTGGGCCGGAGAGTACGTCGTCAACGCCATGCTCTATCGCAGCCGCGATCGTAGCCTGCCGCTGCCGGTCCACGCGCAGGTCTTGCTGCAAGACGACGGCGGAGCGGTTCAGCAGGTCGTGGCATCGAACGTCGAATTTTCGTTCGAGGGCCAGGAGATGACCGTCTTCCGCTTCCGGCTCGACGACAAGGGGGCTTTCGTCGCGGACAGCGTCAATCGCATCCACAAGGATCTCCGCAGCGCAGCCGGGAGCGTCAAATGACGAGCTTTCTGATCGCCTTCGTCTCTCTTGCCGTCCTGCTCGGCGTCTTCGCGTATGTGGCGCTGCCCGCCGCGAGCCGGTTGCGCCGGGCGATCGTCAGCGCCTCCCTGGCCGTGGTGCTGGGGGTCCTGTTCTTCGGCTACTCCGACATGCTCGGGCGGCCAAAATCCACCAGGCTCGAGGTCCTGCGCGGCGCCCAGGAGGCGCGGGTGCTGGGCACCTACCTCAAAGAGGGCCAGGGAATCTATCTCTGGCTCCAACTGCCCGGACTGGACGAGCCCCGCTATTACGAGCTGCCGTGGAGCCAAAATACCGCCAAGGCCATGCAAGAGGCGATCCGGCAGAACGCAGACGGGCATGGCGCCGGCGTCGCGATGCACCTCCCGTTCGAACGCGGCTGGAGCAAAGAGGAAGAACCGAAATTCTATCCGCTGCCGCAGCCGCAGCTTCCCGATAAGCCTGGCGAGCAGCAGACAGCGCCGACGATGGTCTACCAGGCGCCCGAACAGGGCGTGTGAAGCGGACGCCTCGACCCTCAGCCGCCCGTTCCGCGGTCGGCCGTGACGGGCCGCGCCCCGAAGACCAGCTCCTCCAGCCGCGCGTCGTATTGGGCGGCGATCGCCGACGGTGCTTGCCGGAGCCAATCGACGCCGGGAGCTGAATTGCCTGACATCAGCGCCGCAACGACCGCATCGTTGACGAAATCCATGTAGTGGAGGCCGTCATAGGTGTTGGTGGTTCCGACCGTTATTTCCGACGGCACGCTGAAGTCGAGAAATTCATCGAAGCCCGCCGAGATGCGTTGCAGGGCGCCGAGATAGGCCTGGAGAGAGCCATCGAGCTTGAGCTGCGCGATCGTCCACGCCGAGATCGGCGGCACCCAGCCGATGGCCCTGGCGTCCGGAAAGACCTGGCGCAGCTCCAAAAACGCCGCCGCAAGCTCGCCATGGAACGGCGGCGGCTTGTCATGCGCTGCCAGGCGGCGCGGCGGCCGGTAGGCGTGCGATTTCGGAATGATGTGCATCTGCGCGTCGCGGTCGTAGACCAGGTGGTTGGGATAGGCGCCGCGCAGCGTGCGGAACGAGAAATTGAGTGCGTCGAGCGTCAGGTACGTCCGCAGGACGGACGGCGGATCCGCGGCGTTGCGAACGAAGTCCGGGATCGTCAGGGCCGCCGGGGGATCCTGAAAATCGTACAGGTCGACGTTGACGAAGATCAGCGACGGCCGGAAACCGCGGTCGCGAATGTATTTGGCATACGCGAGGAATTCCTGCACGCGGCCATGCGAAAACCCCAGGTTGAAGCAGCGATGCCCGGAGATGCCCTCTTCGTGCATCAGGGCCGTGTGCGAGCTTCCGATCAGCAGGCAATCGTAGTCCGCCATGCGCGGGACGAAGCGGATCATCTTCGATGTCCGCTCGTTGAACGCGTAGTTGATGCCGGTGAGAACGTTGCCGCGGAAATACCACAGAGGATCGACCAGTGCATTCACGGCGAAGCAGAGGACGGCGACCACCGCGGCGCTGCCCACGAGGCCTGCGAGATACGCGAGGAGCCGTCGATGGGGGTGCTTGATCATGGCATTTCGCGCCGCTCAAAATTCGAAATAGAGGAATTCGCTCACGTGCTGCAGGCTGAGGAACGCCAGCGCCGCCAGCACCCCAACCAGGGCGGCGTGCCGCAGGTCCGGGCGCCAGTGTATCACCGGCCGCAGCAGCGGGACACGGTCGAGGAGGGGGCGGTCGCGACGGTAGTTTGTAAGGTTGTAATTGAAGGCGGGGCGGAACTTAACCATGAGCTGCTGGGTGTTCGGCACCAGCCAGAGGATCGCCAGCCAGACGGCGCCCCACAGCATCAGTTGCAGATCCTCGCGCTCAACCGCCGGCCCCTCGAAGCGCACGCCGACCCAGCCCAGCGCCGTCGCAACCGACCCGAGCGATGCGGCAAATTCGGCCGGGAAGTTGATCATCCCGCGATACATGGCGATGGCCGCGGCAAATGACGTTGCGCGAAACGTGACCAGCGCCACCACCACGGCTATGAAGGTCACGAACCGGGCGATCGTGTGCGACCACCAGGTGTCGATCGGCGTCCACACCGCGCGCCAGGCATGATTGATGATCAGATAGGCGCCGTGCAGGAATCCCCAGAACACGAACGTCCATGCCGCCCCATGCCAGAGGCCGCCGATGGTCATGGTGAGCAGCAGATTGACGTAGCGCCGAAACAGCCCCTGCCGATTGCCGCCCAGAGGGATGTAGAGATAGTCCCGCAGGAAGCGCGACAGCGTCATGTGCCAGCGGCGCCAAAAGTCGATGATGCTGGTCGCCTGATACGGGGATTCGAAATTCAGGGGCAGGCGGACCCCGAACATCCGCGCCGCGCCGATCGCCATGTCCGAATAGCCGGAGAAATCGAAATACAGCTGCAGCGTATACGCGACTGCCCCCTCCCAGGCCTGGAAGAAGTGGAGATGCTCCCCGCCCGCCGCGGCGCCGAAGACGGTCGAGACGTAAGGCGACAGACGGTCGGCAACCACCACCTTCTTGAACAGGCCGATGAGGAAGATGGAGATGCCGACCATCAGGTTGAGCGGCCGGACAGCGAACGCCCCCGGGCCCTTGGTCTGCGAAAAGATCTCGTGATGGTGCACGATCGGTCCGGCGATCAGCTGCGGGAAGAACATGACGAAGAAGCAATATTCGAGGAAGTCGTGCTTCTCGACGTTGCCGCGGCTGGCGTCGACGAGGTAGGCGATCTTCTGGAAGGTGAAGAACGAGATTCCCAGCGGAAGGACGACGTGCTGGAACGGGATTCGGTCGTCGAGCACGGCATTGGCGGTGCCGATCAGGAAATCGGCGTACTTGAAGTAGGCGAGTGCCAGCAGGTCGAGCCCAACGCCGGCCGCGAGCAGGACATGCGCCTGCGTCATGCGCTGGCGCTGCCGCTCGGCCGTGATCCAGCGCGCCATCGCGAAATTGAAGGCGGCAAGGCCGCCGAGGAGCGGCAGGTAGAACGGGTTCCACCAGCCGTAAAAGACGATCGAGGCGATCACGAGCACGCCGAGAACGGCGCGCGCACCAACGAGCCTCCGCGCTACCACATAGGCGCACAGCGTCAGCGGCAGAAAGACCAGCAGGAAGTGCGGATCGTTGAACAGCATGGCGTCAGTCCGTGCCAACGCTGGCTATTGGGGGACGGTATCTTGGGGCAGGGTTGCGCGGCGCCGTGGCGCCTGCGGAGCCAGTGGCATACCACAGAACAGACGCCGCCGCGATCACAGCGGCGCGACCGCCGGCCGGCCGGCGGGGTCTGCCTCGGGTCGCCGCCTAATGCTTGGTCTCGCCGAGGAAGGGGACATCGGCGAATAGGAAAAACCCGTTCAGCATGAGCAGGATCGCGACGGCGCCGACGGCCACGCTGCTGCCGAGGAGGGGCCGGGCACCGGAGAGGATGCTGACCGAGCACATGACGATCGCGATCTGGAACAGCGCCTCGGCGAAGTCGAAGTAGGGGTCTTGGCGCTGGGCATGATCCCGCCGCGCTTCATAGGCCGCGGCCCTGGCCAGAAGCTCCTGTCGGCCCTCGCCGGTCTCCGGCTCGCTGTCGTAGCGATCGATGGTCTTACGGTAGCGATCGAGGCGCTGCTTCACTCTCTCGCGGACGGACTCCGGGATCTTTGCCTCCGCCGCAAGGTCCACCTCCAGCTCGTCCGCCGCCACCCGGTAGACGGTCTGGCGGATCGTCTTCGCCTGGTAGAACGCGTAGGTGTTCGAGGCGAGGATGTTGTAATTCAGCATTTCCTTCGACGCGTTGGCGCCGCCCAGGCCGTTGATGGCCAGGAACATCGCAAGAACGCCGACCAGCATGGCCGCCAGCCTCTTGAACCGGTCTTCGGCTGCCTGATGATGGTCGTGCGGCATGTATTCGGACGCGTCTTCGGCTTTCATGGCTCGGTTGTCCCCCGTGACAAGAAGAGCCACCATATCGCAGTTCCCGATTCGGGTCCGCTGCGCCGGCCGTATTTACCTTTTTTAAGTATATCCTGGCCGACACTCGCATCCGGCTGGCGGAGAGCCTGGGCCTGGGGCTGTCCGAAGGGATTTTGTCACCTCATCATGTGAGTCACTGCTGCAGTGATCGTCACCAAGCCCCGACATCGCCCGAGCCACGCTGAGCTCAAGCGGATCCTGGATCAGCACCAGCGGTTTCTGGCCGGCCGCGGCGGCGTGCGGGCGTTGCTCGCCTTCGCCGACCTGTCCGGGCGGGCGCTGATCGGCGTCAATCTCGCCGAGGCCGACCTCAGCGGCGCCTGCTTGCGCGGCGCCTACCTCGCCGACGCCAAGCTCGATAAGGCGATGCTGTTCGGCGCCGACCTGAACGAAGCGGATATGGAGGGAGCGAGCCTCGTCGCGGCCAATCTGCGCGGCGCCACCTTGCGCGGCGCCAATCTCACCCGCGCCAATCTGCTGCGGGCCGATTTGCGTAGCGGCGCTATCGCGACCAAGGATCTCAAGGGAAATCTCTACTCCACGACCAGCGAGAGCGGGATGGCGATCAAGGCCGGCCCCGCCGAGCTGCAGGGCGCGCGACTGGTCAATGCCAACCTGACCGACGCCGACATCACCGGAGCCATCGCGACCGAAACCGACTTTACCGATGCGATCCTGCGCGGGGCCAATCTCACCTACGCCAATCTGCAGAACGCCAAGCTGATCGGCGCCGACCTCGAAGGCGCGGACCTGTCCGCCACCAACCTGCGCGGCGCCGATCTCGAAGGTGCCGTGCTCACCAGTGCCAAGACCGAGCTCACCGACTTTCACGGCGCCTCGCTGAAGGACGTGCTGACCAACAAGCCGGCCGGCAAGCCGCTCGAGGCGCTCGGGATCGGCATCGAGGATCTGGTGCGCCAGCACATCCTGTGGGTTGAGAGCGCTGGCGCCGACGGCAAGCCGGCGGACCTCAGCGGCGTCGATCTGCGCAACGGCCCGTCGCTGAAAGGCGCCAATCTCACGGCATTGCGCGCTGAAAACGCGACATTCTACGGGCTCGATCTGGAAGGGGCGTCGCTTCAGGGGGCGAGGCTGCAGGGTGCCGATCTGCGGATGTGCGGCCTCGCCGGCGCCGATCTTCGGGGGGCGCAGCTCCAGGCGGCCACGCTCAATCGGGCGGATATGCGCGAAGCCAATCTCGAGCCGCTGGTGATGGACTCCGGACGCCATTATCCGACCAACCTTGAAGGTGCGCGGCTGCGCTGCGCCGATCTGCGGGGGGCCAAGCTCCGCGAGGCAAACCTGTGCGGCGCCGATCTGAGCGAAGCGCACCTGGCGGACGCCGATCTCCGCGAGTGCCGGTTGGATCAGGCAAAGCTGCCGCAGCGGCGCGCCGTGGCGAAGGCCTGACCGCCTATCCGGCGCCGCCCTGGGCCGCCGGCCGCTCCGTCCCGGCGAGCGGGATTTCGTAAACCGCCGGCTTGGCGTCGAACTCCGCCAGCTCATCCGCCGCCAGGCCGAGATCGATCAGCGCGGCTTTCTCGGGCTCCACCTTGAGCCGCAGATTGAACGCCTCATGGGCGTGGCCGTGCTTGTCGGTCACCGCGTATTTGACGACGCTGTGCGACCTCTTGTCGACCGTGCCGCCGCTCAGGATGGCGCGGATCTCCTTGATCACGTGCTCGCCGACCGCCCGGCCCTTGAGGCGCGTCAGCAGGGCCTCGGCGCGCGCCAGGAACAGCACGGTATCGAGCGTCCCGGTGGCACTCTCGACCGGGCGCTGAAACACGCCGATCAGGATCTGGCCGGTCAACGCCTTTTGAAGCATCCGCGCCAGCGCGATGGTCACCTGACCGGTCGCATATTCGAAACTCCGCGGCTTGTTCGCCTCGACCTGATGATAGGAAAAGTGAGACCCCACGGTGAACCCGCTGCGCAGCGTGGGCACGAGAGGGCTGTCGAAGCCGACTTGCTGACGGCCGAGCGCGTTGTCGGTGAGCGCCATCAGAAGGGCCAGGTACGTGCGGAGGTCCGCCTCGAGACCGGCGGCGCGATTCCACACATAGATGAAGCCGTCGCCGGCGGTCGAGCGCGCCAGCTCGACGTCGAGCCCGGCTTCGCACATGATCTCGCCCGCCGTGCTTATGCTGCTTTCAAGCGAGGTGAACTGCGCCAGCTGGATAATGGGGGGTGCGGTCTGGAAGCCGACGATGTCGAACAACATCACCGCCCGGTGGCCGGTGCGCACGATCGAGTAGCGCCGGATCACGGTGTCGATCGCATCCGGGTGGACCTCGCCCGGCCCGGTGCCGATCTTGAACGGCAACGCCAGCTGCAGCGGCCGCACCTGGAGTACCCGGCAGGTTCGGGAGAAGACTCGCGACTCCATGCGTCGGCTGCCGTCGAGCAGGTGCGGATTGTCGGTGGTCTCGCTCAACACGCGATACGCCGGCGCAAAACAGACCTGCAGGCCCGCATCGTCGGCCATCCAGCCGACGACCATGTTCTTGCCGAGCGCCCAGAGGTTATGGACCGCGATGTCGATCTCGCGCAGTCCCTCGCGAACCTGATTGAGATCGGCCATGCGGCGGGCGCAGCGTCCTCTCGCGACAGCGGTTGAACCTTATCCCGCGCCCGTCGGTACAGCAACTGCGCCCGGTCCGCGGATCATTTGGGATAGCACGATTTTGCGGCCAGGCTGATGTTGGTCACCGGGAGCAACGCGGTCAGGAAATTGTACGTATAGGTCGCCGTCACCTGGTTGCCGCAGGCCGGCGTTGTGGCGGTGAAGGTGTTGTTCGCGAAGGTCAGGCCATAGGCCTGGGTGCCGGCATAGGTCTGGATCTGGCTCGTGGTGCCGCAATTGGTCGTGTTGATGCTGGCGCACCGCGCCGCCATCTCGACCGCGTGTTGCAGCGCGGTCTGGGTCCAGAAGAGCTGTCCAAGGTCGATCACGCCGAAGACCAGGGTCGCAAAGACCGGCATCAGAATCGAGGTCTCGACCAGCGACCCGCCGGCGCGGTCTCGCCACAGGCGGTGGAGAAAGCCTCCGATGCGCGCGGCCGGTCTCATTGCAGCCGCACCGTCGCCGCCGCGGTCAGGGCAAAGCTGTTGGGGATACCCGGATACGGGATGAGGGTGCTGTACGTCGCCTGGGCGGACACGGTCACATAGGTACCGGCCGCGGCACCGCCGGCACAGGTGGACCCGCAGGTGGCGCTGTTGATGGTGGTGCCGGAGGCACAGCCGCAGCTCTGCGCCGGGGCGGGAGTCGCCGCGATTCCCGAATAGGACGTGGCGCCGGTGACGGCGGTGGCGATCGCCGAGCTGCTGAATCCGTTCTTGATCGCGTATTCCGCTCCGGCTTGAGCGGCGTGCTGGACCTGCATGTTGCGGTAGGTGGCGGAGCCATAATCTGCGATGCCGACCAGCAATAGGATCAGCGGCGACGCCAGCAGGGCGAGCTCCATCGCCGCATTCCCGGCGCGCTCGCCCCTAAGCGATGTCAGCCGCTTGCGCATGGCGGGTCCTAGCGGGACGCGGTCGGGCCCACCGGCGGCGCCGAAGCCGGGGGGGCCGCCGATGCCGGCGCCGGTGGCGCCGCCGGCGCGCCGACGGGTCCCGCTCCGGCCTGGGTGTTGATCGCCACGCACCGCTCGTCGCACGAATAGGTAGTCGTCATCGTGTCGCGGAAGACGGTGACCGAGCGGTCGTTCTGCGGCACCACCACGATCTCTCGCTCGAGCAACGGCTGGCCATTGGCGCCATAGATATAAAGCCGCGTCTCGCCCGGCCGCTTGCCGATGACGAACAGGAGATGGTCCCGCTCGACCACCACGTCGGCGATCTGCGAGTTGGCGACCAGCACGACCGACGCCGGGGCGCCGAGCGTCATGACCTCGGCCTTGTCAACCGCTACGCGCAGCGTGCGGCCGCCTTTCGGCTCGCCAAAGCCTTGCCCCGCCATAAAGCCGAGCGACACGATGGTGACAACGGCCACCATGGCGGGCCGCCAGCGGATTCTCCAGTTACGATACCGTCGCTGCATGGTGTCCTGCCTTTCCGCCGATCAGCCCGTCCAAGTGACTAAAAATACGGGTTAAAATCGCTTTGGGTTAAAATGTTGGTAACCAATGCTCGGATAGAGTCTGGCAAATGCGCGTTTGGGCATCAGTGCGAAATCTCACGCTCGCGGTTGGCTGCCTGGGGCTGCTCGGCGGCTGCGGGACCAACCCCAATGCGCGGCCGGCCGGCGACGTCCTGGACCGGCCGGAGGTGACGCGCTCGCTGCTGGAGGCCGCCGCCGCCGCCGAGGCGCAGAACGATTTCGCCACCGCCGCCGGCTATTACCGCAACATCTATGCGCGCGACCCGAACAACGTCCGGGCCGCGGTTGGGCTGTTGCAGAGCCTGCGGTCGCTTGGCACGCTCGATCAGGCGCGCGAAATCGCGGACCGGGCGATTGTCGCCAAGCCGGGCGATCCCGCCATCGTCGCCGAAGTCGGCAAGGTGCGGCTGGCGACCGGCCAGCTTCAGGACGCGGTCAGCCTGCTCAAGCGGGCGTCCGAGCTCGACCCGCAGGACTGGAGATCGCGCTCGGCGCTCGGCGTCGCCTACGACCGCCTCGGCGACTCCCAGCATGCCGCGGAGAGTTACGAGGCGGCCCTCCGGGTCTCGCCGGACAACGCGGCGGTGCTCAACAATCTGGCGCTGTCGCGCGCGATGGCCAGCGACCTCCCGGGCGCGCGCGAGCTGCTGCAGCGGGCCGTGGCCAGCGCTGGTGCCGATCTGCGCGTGCGCCAGAATCTGGCGCTGATCTATGCGCTGAGCGGCGACATGGCCCAGGCCGAAGCTTTGACCCTGCGCGATCTGTCGCCGGACGCCGCGCGCGAGACGCTTGCGTATTACCGCGAGCTCGCCGCGCGTGCCCAATCCCGGCCGCCCGAACCGACGCGATCGCCCTGACATCGGGACTGCGCGGCGACGGTGGCCTCAGCCGCTGCCGAACGTCTTGATCACCTGGATGATCGTCGGCCCGATCAGCACCATGAACAGGACCGGCAAGAAGAAGGTCACCATCGGCACGGTGAGCTTCGCCGGCAGTGCTGCCGCCTTTTCCTCGGCCTTCGCCATTCGTGTGTCGCGGCTTTCCTGCGACACCACGCGCAGCGCCATGCCGAGCGGCGTGCCGTAGCGCTCCGACTGTACGAGCGAGGTGACCAGCGACTTGATCGGCGCGGTCCCGGTGCGCTCGGCGAGATTTTCCAGCGCCTGGCGGCGGTCGTTCAGGAATGCAAGCTCGGCCGTGGTCAGCGCGATTTCCTCGGCGATGGTGCGCGCCTCGGCGCCGAGCTCGTCAGCCACGCGGCTGAATGCCGCTTCCAGCGACAATCCAGCCTCGACGCAGATCACCATCAGGTCGATCGCATCGGGGAATTTGCGCTGGATGTCCTGCTGGCGCCGGGTGACGGCGTTCGAGACCAGAATGTCCGGAAGGTAATAGCCAAGCAGCGTCGCGCAGACGCAGAAGAGCAGGCGCACCATGATCGGCAGATGAACGTTGGGCGATCCGAACAGCAGCAGGGCGGCGAAGCCGGCGGCACCCAGCGGCAGCACCAGGCGCAGGAAGGTGAAGGTGATCAGCGGCGCCGGACCCCGCCACCCGGCGCGCACGAGCCGGCGCTTCAGCTCGGGCTGCTCGGTGAGGTTCTTGACCTTGAGCTTCTCCAGCACGGCGCGCATGACGTCGACGCGAAAGGACTGGCGCCGCAAGGCGGGGCGGTGCTCCAGCCGCTGGCGGCGCTGTTGGCTGAGCTCCTCCCGCCGCTTGCGGATGACCTTGAGGCGGTTGGCGAAGATGTCCGGCTGTAGCCACGGCAGGCCGAGCCCGATCACCGTCAGGAACGCCAGCACGCTGAAGACCAGCGGCACCACGATGTTGGGATCGAGATTCATCTCTTAGCGCAGCTCCCCGATCAGATCTCGAACGAGACCATCTGCTTCATGATGAAGAGGCCGATCGCCATCCAGATCAGGCCGCCGTAGAGAATCACGTTGCCGAGCGGATCGGTCCACAGCAGCATGATGTAAGCCGGGTTGAGCAGGTAGATGGCGAGGGACACCAGGAACGGCATCGCGCCGATGATGCTCGCGGTCATCCGCGCTTCCGACGACATGGCCTTGATCTTGTCGGCCATCTTCTTGCGGCCGCGCAGCACGTTCGACAACCCGGCGAGCGTCTCGGCGAGATTGCCGCCGGTCTGCTGCTGCAGGTTCAAGACCACCGCGAAAAACTTCATGTCTGCCGTCGGCATTCGTTTGCACGCGCGCTCCAGCGCCTGCTTCGTCGTCATGCCCAGCCGCTGGCGCTCGATCAAAAGCTTGAACTCGGCCCCCACCGGATCTGGGCTTTCGCGCGCGATGATGTTCAGGCATTCGCCGACCGGAAGGCCCGAGCGGATGCCGCGCACGATGACATCGATCGCGTCGGCGAACAGCTGCGTGAACCGCTTTTGACGCCGCTTGGCCAGCTGGTACAGCACGTAGCGCGGCAGGCCGAACCCGTTCGTCGCAAGCACGGCCGCTGCGAACCACGGCGAGTAGCCGAGAAGCAGATAGACCAGCGCACCCGCCACCGCGGCGAGAGCGCTCAGCGCGTAAAAGCTGCGTTGCGAGATCGTGAGCCCGGCGCGCTCCAGGCGCAGCCGGAGCTCGACGCGCCGCGCCCTCGCGCCCGCATGGCCGGTCTCCTTGAGCCGGGTTTCGACCTGGCGGAGCCGCCGCGCCGCCGGCGTCTTGGCGTCATCGATGAGGGCCGCGTTGCCGCCGATCGCCGCGAGGCGCGTCCGCAGCCGGGCGCGCGGGCCGAAATGCTGCGCCAGCATATAGGCCAGCACCGTCGGCAGGATGATCATCAGCCCCAGGCTGAGGGCCAGGACGCCGCCGGCGGGCAGGCCGAGAATGAGGTCGTCAGAGCCCATGCTCGGCCGCCTCGAGCGCCGCCACGAGCTCGCGCTCTTTACCGAAATAACGGGCCCGGTCGTAAAACTTGGGGCGCAGCCCGGTGTAGCGGAACTTGCCGGACAGCTTGCCGTGCCGGTCCTCGCCGGTGATGTCGTACAGGAAGAGATCTTGCAGGGTGACGACGTCGCCCTCGGTGCCGGCGATCTCGGTCACGTGCGTGATCTTGCGCGAGCCGTCGCGCAGGCGCTGGGTCTGCACGATGACGTTGATGGCACCGGCGATCTGTTCGCGCACCGTCTTCGACGGCAGGGTGAAGCCGCCCATCGCGATCATGTTCTCGAGCCGGCTGATCGCCTCGCGCGGGTTGTTGGCGTGCACCGTGCCCATCGAGCCGTCATGGCCGGTATTCATCGCCTGCAGCAGGTCGAAGGCCTCGGGTCCGCGCACCTCGCCGACGATGATCCGCTCGGGCCGCATGCGCAGGCAGTTACGCACGAGGTCGCGCATCGTGATCTCGCCCATGCCTTCGAGGTTGGCCGGCCGCGTCTCCAGCCGCACGACGTGCGGCTGCTGAAGCTGCAGCTCGGCGGCGTCCTCGCAGGTGATCACGCGTTCGCCGGTGTCGATGTAGCGGGTGAGACAATTGAGCAAGGTCGTCTTGCCGGATCCGGTGCCGCCGGAGATCAGGACGTTGAGCCGCGAGTGGCCGATGACCTTCAGGACCTCGGCCATGGCCGGCGGGCAGGTGCCGTATTCGACCAGCTTCTCGAGCGTCAGCTTATCCTTCTTGAACTTGCGGATGGTGAGCGTGGCGCCGTCGATGGCCAGCGGCGGCCCGATCACGTTGACGCGGCTGCCGTCCGCGAGCCGCGCGTCGCAGATCGGGCTGGATTCATCCACGCGCCTACCAACGGCGCTCACGATGCGCTGGCAGATGTTCATGAGCTGCGCGTTGTCGCGGAACTTGATGTCGGTGAGGACGATGCGGCCGGCGGTCTCGATGTAGACCTTGTCGTGGCCGTTGACCATGATGTCGGCGATGTCGTCGCGCGCGAGCAGCGGCTCGAGCGGGCCCAGGCCGAGAATGTCGTTGCAGATGTCGCCGACGAGCTGCTGCTGCTCGGCCGCGCTGACCACGAACTTCTTGATATTGACGATCTCGCTGATGATATCGGTCAGCTCTTCGCGCACCCCTTCGGGCGGCAGCTTCGCCAGCTCCTTGAGGTCGACGGCATCGAGAAGGGCCGCAAAGACGCCGACCTTGACGTCGTGCAACCGGTCGTTGGTGTCGGGGGATCCGGCCTTCGGAGCGGCCGGCTTGGCGGCCGGTGGCACGGCAAGCTTGGGCGGTGCCGGGGCGCTCTCGGCCGGAGCGGGGACACTCTCGGGGAGAGCGGCCGGCGCTTCCGGCTGCGGGGCCCTGACGGCGGACGTGGCGCGTTTGCCGAACATGGACGACCTAGGCGGGGGCGCGCAGCCGCGGCTTCAGCGACCAGGAGACGAACCGCTGCAACGCGCCGAGCCCGTCGCGCGTCCGCTTCTCGGGCAGGGGCCGTCCGCTGACCGCGACGGCGAGCTTGACGATCGGCTCCAGGACCCGCTGGCCTTTGGCGCTCTCGCCGACCATCTGGCCGGCATTGGCCGCCTGCGTGAAGACCGCCGCCTCGTGGGGTATGAGGGCCGCCGGCTGGGCGCCCAGCGTGGCGGCGAAATCCTTGACCGGGATGTCGGTCTTCGGGTTGGCGCCGACCCGGTTGAGGACCACATGCAGCCGCGGCCCGCCCGAGCGGCGGCCATTGATCGCGTCGGCGGCGCTTTTCGCGTTCCTGAGGCTGGCCAGCGACGGCACCGCGGTCATGACCACGTCATCGGACGCGTCGACCACGTGTCGCACCCAGCCGGCCCAGCATCGCGGCAGGTTCAGCACGACCCAGGCGGCGCTGCGCCGGGCGGTGCGGATCAGCTGGTCGACCGCGGCGACATCGACGTCTGCACCGGCCTCGCAATCACCGGGGCTGGTGAGCAGGCGCAAATTGTCGTTGTGCTTGGCGACGAAGCGCTCGAGCATCTGGCTGTCCAGCCGGTCGGCCTGCGCCAGCGCCTGCGCCGCCGTCTGCGGGGATTCGAGATTGAAGTCGAGCCCCACCGTGCCGAACGCGAGATCGAGATCGATCAGCATCACCTCGCCGTCATGAACCCTGCCGATCTGCCAGGCGACGTTGTTCGCGAGCGTCGTCGAGCCGGCGCCGCCCGACGCGCCGATGAACGAGATCAGCCGGCCCTGCCGGGCCGTGTCCGGATCGGCGCAGACGCTGAGCACCGCGTCGATCAGGTAGGCGGGATCGGCCGGCAGCGGAATGTATTCGTGCACGCCGCGCTTGGCGAGCTGCCGGTACAGCGCCACGTCGTTATGCGGCCCCAGCAGGATCAGGTTGGTCTCGGTGCGGCAGACCTCCGAAAGTCCGTCGAGCTGCTCGAAGATCGCCGGTGCCGGATCGCGCGTCTCGACGATCACCAAGCCGGGGCTCGGCTCGTCTTTGTACTTCTGCACCGCCGCGGCGAGGCTGCCCTCGAAATGGACGGGGCGGATCTTGGTCAGCCGGCGGTCGGCCAAGGCCTGCTCGACCGCCGACCGGCTCTCAGACCCCAGCGAAAAGATGTGAATGTCCACGCGCTGCATGATCTTCTCCTTCGGCCCTACCGCGACAATCCGGACGCGCCGAGGAACTGCGGCGGGTTGGGGACCGAGCCCGGCGGCTGGCCGGCGCGATAGCGTTCGATCACGCGGTTTGAATTCTGCGCATCGGCGGGGTCGGATTCCCGTTTGCGGATCAGGTCCGCAGGGTCGGCCGCCATCGCTCCGATGTTGTGCTGCGTGGCGCAGCCGAAGTTCGGGTGAACCTCGTTGTAAGGGTCGAAGCTGAGGGACTTCGACCAGTCGCCGCAGGTCGGGAGCTGGACCTCGTAGCGCTCGTAGCTCACCGTCACGGCGTCGGGAGCGCCCTGTTCGGTCACCAGGACGCGGATGGCGCTGGCCGGCACGCCGGCGGCGAGCAGCCGCTCGCGAACGCGGCGCAGGTTCTCGGGGGCGCCGCGCCTGAGGTCCGGCGCGCGGGCGGCAATCGTGATCTGGCCATGGCCGCGCTCGAGAAAGCCGGCGATGAGCGGTGCGAAGCGCGAGTCTTCGTCATCGGCGAGCGTGTCCTGCTCGACATGGACCGGCATGATCACCGTCGTCGGGTAGGGACGCAGCGCGAATTTGTCGCGGTAGTCGGTGGGCAGGGGCTCGGTGCAGGCCGCCAGGGTCGCGAGCGCTGTCGCGGCAAGGGCGGCGCGGGCGAGGCAGAGAGATGTCGTGCTCGTCATGACCGTTACTCCACGATATAGCCGAACGGCCCGATCGGGCGGCCGCGGGGCGCGCCGGGCGTCGGCTTGGTGTAGGTCGCATTGAGCCGCTTCATCAGATACATGTTGAAGTCGCTTGCCGGACCGAACCCGTCCGTCGGCAGGGCGATCACGTTCGGATCGACCGGGCGCACCAGGAGCGGCGTGACGGAGATGACGAGATCCGACTCGCGCCGCTGGAACTCGGTGCTCGAGAACAAGGTGCCCAGGACCGGAATGTCCTTCAGCAGCGGGTAGCCCTGGATGGTGTTCTGGATGTCGTTCTGCAGCAGGCCGGCGATCGCGAGGCTGCCGCCCGACGGCAGCTCGACCGTCGTCTCGGCGCGGCGCATCGAAAGGGCGGGGATCGAGAAGCCGTTCAGCGTGATCTGGCCCTGGTTCGACAGCTGGCTGACCTCGGTCGCGATCTTCAGGTTGATGAGGCCGCCCGACAGGACCACCGGCGTGAAGATGAGGCGCACGCCGAAATCCTTGTAGGTGATCGTGATGATCGTGGTGCCTCCCGATCCGGGCTGCGGTGCCGGAACCGGGAACTGGCCGCCGACCAGGAACGAGGCCGTCTCGCCGGATACCGCGGTGAGGTTCGGCTCGGCCAGCGTCTTCACCAGCCCGTTCGATTCCAGCGCCTGCAGCAGCGCCGTCAGGCTGCTGGCGCCGCCCAGCGGGAACACGCCACTCAACGCCGAGACCGGCGCGTTCGCGAAGTTCGGCGGCGTGCCCAAGAGGTTCAAGGTCGAGCCGCCGATCTTGAAGCTGGACGCCGCCGGCGCGCCGGGCGTGATGCCGAGCTCCTTGACGATCTGGCGCGACATCTCGGACACACGGACGCGCAGCAGGACCTGGTTCTTGTCGCGGATGTTGATCAGGTTGATGATCGCAGTGTCGTCGGCGACGAACTGGCGCGCGATCTGGCGGGCGTTATCGGCGACCTGCGGCGAGGCGACGGAGCCGCTGAGGATGAGGCTCTGATTGGCCGTGGTGACGGCGATCTCCTCGTTCGGAATCATCCGCCGCAACACGGCGTTGACCGCACCCGAGTCGAAGGTCACCGTCAGATCGAGCGCATCGATCTGATGCCCCTCGCCGTCGAAGAAGAAGACGTTGGTCTCGCCCACGCGCCGGCCGATCACGAAGGCGGTGTCGGCGCTGCGCAGCACGATATCGGCCACGGCCGGGTTGGCGACCAGCACGTCGCGCGCCGGCCGCGCCAGGCGGACGATCTGCGACTTGTTGACGTCGAGGCTGATCGCGCGCATCCCGGGCTGGCTCGTGGAGGCACGCGAGAACTCCGCAGGCCGCAGCTCGCGGGCGGCCGGTGGCGCCGGCGGCACGGTCGGCACCGTCTGGACCTGGGCGGGGGCGGGAAGTGACGGAAGCGGCGTCTGGACTCGCTGCGGTGCCGCGTCGCGGCGCGGGGCGACGGCGGCCGCCGTAGCTTTGACGACGACAGGGGCCGGAGCGGCCACAGGGGCCGGAGCGGCAACCGCCTCCATCGCCTTATCCGCCGGCGCCGCTAGCTCGCGCGAAGTCGGATCCGCGGCGGCCGACGTCGGCGCATCCATGGTTTTTTCGGCAGCGGGGGTCGCAGCTTCAGTCTTATCCGCCGCCGGTGCGACGATCTCGGGCGTGGTCGGATCGGCGGAGGCTGGCATCGGCACATCCGCTTCAGGTGCTGCCGCGGCGAACCCCGCCGGCAGCGCCAGCAGGACGGCGACGGCCGCTGCGGCCAGACAGGTGGAGATGAGGCGACTCGCGCGCATGGGGCACCTACTGGCTTACATTGACCGCGATGGCACCGCGGTAGACCCGGACACCCGCGGTATGCGAGGTGCCGTGCACGAGGTTGCCGAGGAAGGGGCTGACATCGGCGTCCTGAACGATGCCGCCTTCGCGGGCGGGCGGCTCGGCCTGGACCAGGCTGCGCAGCGCCAGCGACAAGGCACCCATCTGGCCGGCAAGCACCGCCTTCTGCGCCTGAACCGCGTCGACTTCGATGGTGGCCGTCGAGCCGACCTTCGGCTTCTTGTCGATGTCCTGCATCTCCTGGTCGATCGCGAGCACGCGCACGTCGTGCAGCACCACGCTGTTGACCTGCTTCTGCGTCGGCCGCAGCCCGCTGAACGAGGCCTGCTCGTCGGCGCTGTACATGATCGGGTAGCGTTCGGCGAGCAGCACATCGACCCGGTCGCCCGGCACGATGAAGCCGCCGTCGCCCGACACGGCGTCGATGTGAACGCTGACCGCGCGCATCCCCGGCGTCAGTGCGGCGGCGAGGAATCCCGCCTCGCCGGGCCGGAGCAGGCGCGGCGCGGTGATCGGCTCGCCGGCCCCGAAGCCGCGCAGCACGACGCGGCCGATCGTATCCTTCTGCGGATCGGCGCCCTTGTCGCGCATCAGGAAGTTCGGATCGAGACCCTCCTCGGGCCAGCGCTGCCAGCGCACGTCGTCCGACTTGACGATGGTGCCGGCCGGCAGGTTCCGCGCCGCGACAAGCACGTCGCCGGCGGCGATGCGCAGCGCCGGCACCGGCTGCGCCGCGACCTGGGTGCGGTTCATCAGCTTCGGCACCACGAAGAACACCACCGCCGACAGGGCGAGCGCGAAGACCACGATCATGATGCTGATGGGGCGCATGGTCGTCTCCTTCAGTTCACGTCGGCGGGCGACAGCCCGGTGAGGCCGAGCTCAGACAGCAGGGCCAGGCCCGAGATCGCGATGGCGACGCCATAGGGCACGCCCTCACCGTCGCGGAGCAGCCGGCTGTACCACCGGCCGGTGCGAAGACGCGGCCATCTGGCCGCCACCCATCGGGCGGCGAGCAGGCCGAGGGCCAGGGCGGCACCCACCAGCGCCGTCAGCACGACGAACGCGGCGAGATGGCGCCAGCCCATCCACAGCGCGGTGGCGGCGAGCAGCTTGACGTCACCGCCGCCGCAGATGCCGGCCGCGAAGGCGAGCGACGCCAGGACAAAGACAAGAGCCGCCGCCGCAACATGGCCGCCGGCGGCGGCGAGGGGTAGCGACGGCGCGATCAGGACGAAGGCGCCGACGAGCAGCAGGCTCGCCGCGTTGGGAATCTCGTAGCGGACGAGGTCGCTCGCCCCGGCGGTGGCCAGAGCCGCTGCATAACAGCCGATTGCAACACTGCCCCACATGATGCCCCCAGATCGAAACTCAGTGACCGGATCAGGCGGAGCGCCGAGGATAGAAGCCCCCGGCGCTCCGCTCTGATGGTGCGGACGTCAGTTGGTCGCCGGCGTCAGCGCGGTCGAAACCGCGCTGAACTTGCCCGCGATGTCGGTGCCCAGCGTCGTGACCGTCGTGATGATCGCAACCGCGATCGCGCCGGCGATCAGACCGTACTCGATCGCGGTGACGCCCGAGGTGTTGCGGCGCAGCCGATACACGAACTCGCTGACCGCGACATAGGTCGAGATAAACATATCGTCCTCCGTATCTGCTACGCCGTTACTGGTTAGTTCGTCGCGGGCGTCAGCGCGGTGGCGACCGCGTTGAATTTGCCCGCGATGTCGGTGCCGAGCGTCGTGACCGCGGTGATGATCGCGACGGCGATCGCGCCGGCGATCAGACCGTACTCGATCGCGGTGACGCCCGAGGTGTTGCGACGCAGGCGATAAAAGAACTCGCTGATCGCCACATAGGTAGAGATAACCATCTTGCCCTCCGTATGTTGGCCCCCACATTGTGGGACCGGTTGAACTCCGCGGCCTTCGAAGATCTCCGGCCCCGGCTCCGACCAGGCGATGAGCGACAGACCCACAGCCCGACCTGACGCGGAGGCTACCGGAGTGAAAGCGCCCCGCATGTGTGGTTTCTCACACCGTCTTTCGCTGTGTTCGGCGACACTCTATGTATGAAAACTATGGGTCATGGGCCGCCGGCGGAGACACTGGATCGCGAGCGATCCGGCTCCGCGATGTCGCTGGTGAACATCGCGATGCTCCGGCGGCTCTCTGTCGACGAGCGGAAAATGCTCGAGACCAAATGCACCTTCCGCCGGCTCGCACCCGGCGAGGTCGTGGTCGACCGCTTCAGCGCTAACGTCGCCGTCTTCTTCATGATCTCGGGCGCGGCCCGGGTCGTCCACTATGTCGGCGACGGCGTCGGTGACGGCCAGGAAATCACGATCGCGATGGTGGCGGCCGGCGACACGCTCGGCGAGATCTCCGCGATCGACGGGCTCGGCCGCTCGGCCACGGTGGTGGCCGAGGAGAATTGCGTCGTCGCGGAGCTGCCGCAGGTGGAGTTTCATGCCTTGATCGTGCGGCGCGGCGACGTGGCGCTTGAGCTGCTGCGCCGCTGGGCCGTGACCATCCGCCAGCTCTCGGACAAGGTCAGCTACCTGTCGACCGGCAGCCCCGACCAGCGCGTCTATGCCGAGCTGATCCGGCTCGCCCGCGTCGAGAAGCCGGGCGGCGAGCGCTGGTTGATCCGCGAGCTGCCCAGCCATCAGGATCTGGCCAAATGGGCGCAGACCAGCCGCGAGACCGTGGCCAGCGCCGTGGCCGAGCTGGTGCGCCGCGGCGTCGCCGAGCGTCGCACCAAGACGCTCTACATCAACGATTACGCAGCACTCCGGGACATGGTCTCCCGGTCATCCGCCAAGCCGGATTAGCCAAGTCGAGGCCGCGGCTGGACTCCCAAGCACAGCCGGCCCGGCTGCTCTTCTTTTTCGTCATGCCCCGAAGGCGGGGCATCCATGGTTACGCGGCACCTTGCGCTGCGTCGCAGTGAAGCGCCGGCGGCGCTTAGACGACTTGGGGATGTCCCGGTCAGGCCCATGACGACTTTTGCTTGTGCTGCGCTGCGTCTGACTCGTTCAGATTGCGAAAATGTCTAAACCGGACAGCCGTGGGTCAAGCCGGGCCATGACGCGCTGTTGTAAAGCACCGCGCCGCCTGCTCACTTGACGGCCATTCCTGAAATTGTCATACAGACGGAAATTGTCATACAATCTTTGGGGAGGAGTTCTCCGATGGGCGCGTACGGGTGGAAGGCAACGATCGGTTTTCTCGGCCCGCCGCGGACGAACGAGACCGTCCTCCACGAGGCGTTCCGCATCGCCCCGGAGGGCGTGGCTTGGTGCTGGTCCGTCATGGGCCTGCCGGAATTCGGCCAGTATGAATTCGACGAGGCCCTCCGCTTGGCGACGGTGTGCGCCAAGGAGCTGGCCGACCGCAATGTCGACATCATTGTCGCGGCGGGCATCCCGCTGATCACCTCGAAGGGCCCCGGGTACCACGAGCGGCTGGAGCGGGAGCTGTCCGAGGCGATCGGTCACCGCAAGCCGGTGACCACCGACATCCGGTGTGTGATGAGCGCGCTGAGCGCGTTCGGCGCGAATGACATCGTGATCTCGTCGCTATATCAGGGCTACATCCAGGACAATGTGATCCGGTACTTCCAGCATTACGGCATTCGGACCTTAGCCGATGAGCGCCTCAGCTTCGCGCTCGCCGATTGCATGACCAAGCCGACGATGGATACCGCCTACGATGCTGCGGTGCGGGCCGACGCCAAAGCCCCGGCAACCCAGGCCATGTTCCTCGGCTGTCCGCAATGGCCGGTGGTCGGAAATCTGGATCGTCTCGAGCAGACGATCAAAAAGCCGGTGGTGGCCCATCTTCCCGCGATCATGTGGGGCGGATTGAGCCAGATCGGCGTGCGCGAGCCTCGCCCCGGCTTCGGGGCGCTTCTCAGGGATTGGCCCCAATGGGTCGAGCGGCCCGCCCGTGCGGCCTAGACGATGAACAAGCAGGTCATCATCACCTGTGCGGTGACCGGCGGCGATGACACGGCCGGGCGTTATCCGAACGTCCCGGTGTCGCCGAAACAGATCGCCGAGGCGGCCATCGAGGCGGAAAAAGCCGGTGCGGCGATCGTCCACATCCATGTGCGCGATCCGGCCACCGGCAAGCCCAGCATGGAGACGGCGCTCTATCGCGAGGTGGTCGAGCGGATCCGCGACAGCGGCAGCCCCGTCATCATCAATCTGACCACCGGTCCGGGCGCCCGCTTCATCCCCAGCGACGAGCGGGCCAACACCGCCATGGACGGCTCCAACCTGCGACCGCCGCAGGAGCGCGTGCGGCACATCACCGAGTTGCGGCCGGAGATCTGCAGCCTCGACATGGGCAGCCTGAATTTCGGCAAGGGCGCCCTGATCAATATCCCGAAACATATCGAGGTCATCGCCGCCGCGATCCGCGCCGCCGGCGTGAAGCCCGAGCTCGAGGTCTTCGACAGCGGCCACATCGCGCTGTCCCTCGACATGATCCAGCGGGGGCTGATCGGGCCCAATCCGCTGTTTCAGATCGTGCTCGGCGTGCCCTGGGGCGCGCCGGCGACCACCGAAATCATGGCGGCGATGAAGAGCCTGCTGCCGAGCGGCGCGCAATGGGCGGCGTTTGGAATCTCGCGCTGGGAATTTCCCATGGTCGCCCAAGCCGTGCTCCTGGGCGGGCACGTCCGCGTCGGCATCGAAGACAACCTTTATCTCGAAAAGGGCGTGCTTGCGCCGAGCAATGCCGCATTGGTCGAGAAGGCGCGACGGATCGTCGAGCTTCTCGGCACCAGCGTGGCGACGCCTGACGAAGCGCGGAACATACTCGGTCTCAAGACTCCGATCGTTGCCGCGACCGCATAAGGCCGGCGCCAAGTCGCATCGGACGGGAGGAAATGATGGTCGACTCTGCGGAAGGAGCCGCCGGCGATGCGCTGTTGCGCCCGGCGATCCGAACAGTTCCCACCAAGCGCTTCCAGCAGACCTTGAAGGTCGTCCGGGTCGCGAGCGGCAACTTTCTCGAGAACTACGACCTCACGATCTACGGCTACTATGCCGCGGCCATCGGGTTGGCGTACTTCCCGGCGAGCAGCCAATACGGGTCGGTCATGTTGGCCCTCGCGACGTTCGGCGCCGGCTATGTGTTGCGCCCGCTCGGCGCGCTGGTGCTGGGCGCCTATATCGATCGGCGCGGCCGCCGGCCCGGGCTTCTGCTGACGCTCTCGTTGATGGGGCTCGGCACGTTTCTGATCGCCGCCCTGCCACCCTACGCAGTGATCGGCTTGTTCGCGCCGATGCTGGTCCTCGTCGGCCGGCTGTTGCAGGGCTTTTCAGCCGGCGGTGAGATCGGCGGGGTCGCGGTTTATCTCTCCGAAATCTCCACGCCGCGGAACCGGGGATTCTACGTCAGCTGGCAACCCGCCACGCAGCAGGTCGGAGTCATTTTCGCCGCCGTGCTCGGCTACAGCCTGAGCGTCGGCCTCGGCCAGCAGGCGATGACCGAATGGGGCTGGCGCATTCCGATCCTGATCGGGTGCGCGATTATTCCGCTGTTCCTGCTGCTCCGGCGGTCCTTGGAGGAGACCGAGGTCTTTGCCCGGCAGACCACTCATCCGCGGATGGGCGAGATCTACCGATCGATCCTGGCCAATTGGAAAATCATCGTCGCCGGGATGCTGTTGGTCGCCAATGCCTCGGTCACCTTCTACTTCATCACCGTATATACGCCGACGTTTGGGAAGACGGCGCTGCATCTCGATACCGACGATAACCTCCTGGTCACTCTCTTCGTCGGCATGTCCAATCTGCTGTGGCACCCGATTTCCGGGGCGCTCAGCGACCGCATTGGCCGTAAGCCGGTGATCATCACCGCAGCGCTCATGGCCATGGGCACGACCTATCCCGGCTTGCTGTGGCTTGCCGAAGCGCCGTCGTTTGGACGACTCCTCGGCGTCGAGCTGTGGCTGTCCCTCATCTTTGGGTTCTACAACGGCGCCAACCAGGTGTTTCTCACCGAAATCATGCCGTCGCGTGTCCGCGTCACCGGCTTCTCGATCGCCAACGCTCTCGGGCCGACGGTCTTTGGTGGATTTACGCCGGTCATCTGTACCTGGCTGATTCACGCGAGCGGCAATCCCGCAGCACCCGGCCTCTGGCTCTCATTCGCCGCACTGCTCGGCCTCGCGGGAGCATTCCTCGCCCGACCGGCGCCGGCAACCTAGTGGTCGCGGGGCCGGTCCGCGGTACCCGCGCGGAGTGATTGTCAGACAATCAATTGACACCAAGGCCGGGTTCTTCGATAGTCACTGAAACAGATCCGGCCCTATCCGAGGAGACGTCCATGGCAGGCAAATTGCGGCATCTGGGCATCGCGAGCAAAGACCCGTGGAAGACGGCCGACTTCTACATCAAGGCCTTCGGGATGCGGAAAATCGGCGAGATCAATCCGAATCACGTGGGTGCTGCCGGCGTGTACCTGACCGATGGCGTGATCAACATCACCATCATCAAGTTCAAGACCGACGAATATGCCGGTGAGGACTTCGGCAAGGACTACGAGGGACTGCACCACATCGGCTTCGAGGTCGAGAACCACGAGCAGGCGCGCGCCGCGATCGAGGCCGCCGGGGGCAAATACATGTGGCCCGGCGGGCTGGATCACCAGAAGTACCGCGACGTCGACAACATCATCTTCGAAGTGACGGCCGAGGGGTTCGTCACCGAACCCGAGAAGATTTCCACGACGAACACGGGGGGCGGTCCGAAAGCGAAAGCAAACGCCTGACCGGCATCTTGGAAGGCGGGCGAGCTGGTATGGGAGACGAGAAGTGACGGTCAAGGATATGGATTTGGCGACCGCCAACAAGATCATCGAGACGGCGATGAAGATCGCCCGCCGTGAGAAGCATCTGCCGCTGACCTTCTGCGTCGTTGATCGCGGCGGCCACATGGTGTCGGCGCAGCGCGAAGACAACAGCAGCACGTTCCGGTTCGAGATCGCCTTCGGCAAGGCCTGGACCTGCATCGCACTCGGCCACTCCACGCACTTCGTGGAGAAAACGATGACCAAGAACCGCCCGCACTTCGTCGACTCGCTCGCCGCGGCGTCGGGCGGCAAGTTCATTCCGGCTTTGGGTGGCGTGCTGATCCGCGACCGCGAAACCAACATGATCGTGGGAGCGGTCGGGGCCACCGGCGATTCCGGCGAGAACGACGAGAAGGTCGCCATCGAGGCCATCGAACACTGCGGGTTCAAGGCCGATCTGAGTTAGCGGGAGACGACAATGGCTGCCGGGATCCAACCTCAAAAGCGGTCTGGGAAGCGCGACCGCGCGAAACTTGAGGCGCTGACGTCGAACGTCCCGCTGTCGAGCCGAAAATCCGGCCGCGCCTCGCGCGATCCGACGCCGGTCCGGGCTCAGCTTGCCCAGAAGCTCCGCAGCCTCATCACGGAAGGCGTTTACAAGGCCGGCGATCGCATGACCGAGCGCGCGTTGTGCGAGCGCCTCGGCGTGAGCCGGCCGTCGGTGCGCGAGGCGCTCCGTCAGCTCGAGGCGGAAGGCCTCATCGACATCCTCCCCAACCGCGGCCCGGTGGTGAGGATGGTGAGCGTGTCCGATGTGCTGGAGCTGTGGGAGGTGCGGACGGCGCTGGAGACTCTGATCGCACGCCGGTTTGCCACGCAGGCCACCGAGCGTCAGATCCAGGATCTGGACAAAGCCATCCGTGATTTCGACGCGGCCCTCCGCTCCAAGGATACGGGCTTCATCAAATCGACGAAGACGGCCCTCTACGAGGCGTTTGCGGCGGGCGCCAACAGCGCCATCCTCACCACGTATTTTCGGCAGGTGAACGCACGGCTGAGCTTCCTGTGGTCGTCGTCGTTGATGTTCCCCGGGCGGCCGGCCGAAAGCATCGGCGAGCTTTTTGCGCTGCTCACCGCGATCAAGAACCGCAACGCGGCGGCCGCCGAGGCGGCGATCCTGCTCCATATCGAGCATGGCAAGGCGATCGCCATGTACGGGCTGCGCGTGTTCGAGGAATCGCGGCGCATCGCCGCCCCCGGCCGCACGCGGCAAGCGGCGTCTCCGGAGACGCAATGATGGCCGGCGCCGGCCAGCCCATGACGGCGGTTCAGAAGGTGATGGCGCGCGCCTCCGGACAGGCTCACGTCGCGGTCGGGGACGTGGTCCATCCCGAACCCGAGCTGGTGATCATTCACGACGGTTACGTGGAATCGGCCCGCGCCGAGCTTGCGAAGCTGGGTTATGCCCGCATCACCCGGCCCGAGCGCGTGATGTTCGTGACCGACCACGAAGTCTCTTATGCCTCGCAACGGGCGGTGGAGCGGGGACGGAACATCCGTCGCATCGCGGAGGAATGGAAGGTCGGCCACTTCTTCGACGTGGGACGCGGCGGGCACGGTCACATCTATCCGATGGAGGCCGGGCATGTCCGGCCCGGCATGTTCCTGTTCGCCTACGACATGCACTGCACCAACTTCGGCGCGATCGGCGCCGTGGCGGTCGGGGCGGGTGCTGAAATCACCACCGTCCTGGCGACGGGCACGCTGTGGACCGAGGTGCCGGAAAGCGTGCGCGTGGAACTGGATGGGACGCTCCGGCCCGGCGCCCACGCGCGCGATGTGGGCTTCCTCCTCGCGAAGGGATTTACCCAGGGCAGCTGGGATGTCGACCACGACAACCGGGTCATCGAGTTCGCGGGTTCCGGAATCGCGAGCTTCGATCTCGCCTCGCGCGTGGCGCTGTGCAACACGCTCACCGAAATCGGGGTTGCGAACGTGGTGTTCGCGGCACCGCCGCCCGGCCTCGATGTGTCCGAGGCGGCCGATTTCACCAGCGACCCGCAGGCCGCTTACGCCGGCCGCGTGCGCTTGAACCTGTCCGAGATCAAGCCGCAGGTGGCACTGCCGGGCAGCCCGGACCGCGCCGCCGATATCGAGCACGTCGTCGGCACGCCGATCGATCACGCCTTCATCGGTGCGTGCGGCTCCGCCATGTACGAGGATTTCGCGGCCGCGGCGAGCATGATGCGCGGCCGGCGCATCGCCGACCGAGTGCGCATGTTCATCGGACCCGGGACGAACGCCATCGCGCAGCGGCTCGCGGACGACGGCATCATTCAGGCGTTCATCGAAGCCGGCGCGATGGTGCTGCCGCCGGGCTGCGGTCCGTGCGCGGGCGGCGCCATGGCGCCGCTCGGCCCGAAGGAAGTCTCGATCTCTACGGCCGCAACCAACCATTCCGGACGCTTCGGGGCAAAAGACGGCGAGGTTTATCTCGGCAGCCCATTGACGGTCGCCGCCTCGGCCGTGGCCGGCCGGCTGGTCGACCCCAGTCAGTTCTTCGGACGCTAGGAGAGAGCGGATGGAACCGTCGTTCAAGAAGCGCGGCACATGCCATCTCTTCGGAGATGAAATTCCGCTCGATGAAGGGATCATGGCGTTCAAGTTCGCGATCGAGCGCGTCAACGATCCCAAGCTGCTCATCCCCCATCTGTTCGAGCAGGTCGATCCGACCTTTGCCGGGCGCGTGAAACCGGGCGATATCGTGATCGCGGGCAAGAGCTTCGGCTGCGGGAAGCCGCATATTCAAGGCTTCGTGGCCATGGCCGCGCTCGGGCTGGGCGTGCTCTGCCAGTCGATGCCGCACAAGTCGCTGCGGCGCGCCGTGGCGGCTGGATTGCCGGTTCTGACCGGCTGCGTCGGCTTGACCCAGTTCGCCAGCAACGGCAACGAGGTCGAGATTGATTTCACGAGCGGGGCGGCGCGGAACCTGTCGACCGGCATCGTCGCCCAGTTCTCGCCTCTGCCGCCGATCCTGCAGGACATATTGGCCCACGGCGGCAGTGCCGGCAGCCTGCGGGCCTGGCTTCAGGCCCATCCGGAGCTGGCCGCGGCACACGTGGCACCGGCGGCCTGAACCAACCGGCACCGAGCGACCAGGGGTGAACGATCGATGAGCGCGTCAGCTGGGGCCGGCAATCCGGTCATGATCATGGTGGCCCCGAATGGCGCGCGGTCCCTGAAGAAAGACAACCCGGCGATCCCGATTTCGCCGAAAGAGATCGCCGAAGAGGTGATCCGCTGCGCCGGTGCCGGCGCGTCTATCGCCCATATTCACGCCCGCCAGCCGGACGGACAGCCGACGCAGTCGATTGAGGTCTTTCGCGAGATCGTCGAGCGGATCCGGGAGCGCAGCGATATCGTGCTGCAAATCTCGCTGGGCACCCGCGGCTTCACGGTCGAGCAGGCCATCGAGCCGGTCGACCTCAGGCCGGAGATGGTCTCCCTGCCGCTGGAAGCCTATCAGGGCAGCGATGCCGCCGCTCAGGATGGCGTCCGCCGCATGGCGATCCACATTCGCGACCGCGGCGTCCGCCCCGAGCTGTCGGTCTACGACGACCGGATGCTGCAGGGCGCGCTCGGACTGATTCGCCAGGGCGCGATCGAGCTGCCGGCCTTTTTTGGTTTGATCATGAGGGATCCCCCGTCGATGCGGCAGGGTTCCGAGGCGCTCATGGCGCTCGCCGATGCGCTGCCCAAGGGATCGGAATGGTGGGTCGCGCGCGGCGGGCGCTTCGGCTTGGACCTGCGCGCCTTTGCGATCGCGCTGGGTGGTCATGTGCGGGTCGGGTTCGAGGATTCAGTCCTCGATTTCGACATGAGCCGCCCTGCGGCGAGCAACGCCTATCTCGTCGAACGTATCGCCACGTTATGCAGCGTCCTGGGCCGGCCGGTCGCGACCGCCGCCGCGGCGCGGGCAAAGCTGACGTGACTGGGAGGAAGCGATTGAAGAGGGCGCTTAGACACGCGTTTGCCGGACTGTTCGCCGCTCTGGCTGCGACCACAGTCTTTATCGGCCCATCCGCCGCGGCGGATGGTTATCCGACCAGACCCGTGAAAGTCTATGTCGGCTTCGCGCCGGGCGGCAGCGTCGACCTGATGGCGCGCTTTTATGGGAAGCGGTTCGCCGAAGCGTTGGGGGGATCGTTTGTCGTCGAAAACCGTCCAGGTGCCGGCGGCAACATTGCCGCCGAGCTCGTGGCGAAGGCGAAACCCGACGGCTATACGCTGTTGCTGACCAGCGTCGTTCATTCGATCAACGCCAGCCTCTATCACTCGCTGCGCTACGACGCGGCGAAGGACTTCGCGGCCATCAGCCCGGTCGGCCTGGCGCCTAACGGGATCTTCGTCGCCCCCTCGCTCCCGATCCGCACCCTGGCCGAACTGGTGACGTATGCGAAAGCGCACCCCGGCGAGCTGTTCTACGCCTCGGCCGGTAGCGGCACGCTGATGCATATGGGCATGGAGCTCTTTGCCGAAACCGCCGGGATCAAACTCGTCCACGTGCCCTATAACGGCACCGGCCTCGCGATCAACGCGGTGATGTCCGAACAGGTTCCGGTGCTCTCCAGCGGGTTCGGCTCGGCGGAGCCTTACGCCGAGAGCGGAAAGCTCCGGACCTTGGCGATCTCGACCGCGGAGCGCAGTCCGCTGGCGCCCGACGTGCCCACCGCTGCCGAGGCCGCCGGGCTGCCCGGTTACGAAGCCGTGGGCTGGATGGGTCTGCTCGCGCCGTCCGGCACGCCCGCTGACATTGTCGCGACATTGAATGCCGAGATCCTGCGCGTCCAGAAATCTCCGGACGTCCCCGACTGGCTGGCGAAGCAGGGAATCACGCCCTATTACCTCTCGGCCGACGCCTTTGGGCAGCTGATCAAGACGGACGTCGAGAAGTGGCGCAAAGTCGTGCGGGAAACCGGCGTGAAGGCCGATTAGGCCCTTCCCGATATCAGAGCGAGAGGAGCGAGCATATGGCGTTCAGCATGTGGCGGGGCACGGTCGGTCTGATCAAGCCCACCTACCGGCCCGGGAGCACCGAGGACCTCATCCGCATGCTGCCTGACGGCATCGGCGTCATCCCGATGCACCTCAACATCCGCAAGGGAACGCGGGATGAATTCTCCCAGGCCATCCCCTTGTACGAGGAAAAAATCGCCGAGCTCGTCGAAATCGGGGTCGATCTCGTTCACCCGGCGGGCGCGCCGCCCTTCCTGCTGCTCGGATACAAAGGCGAGCAGGAGCTGCTGAGGCGATGGGAAGCCAAATACAAAACGCCGGTGTTCACGAACGGGAGCAATCAGGTCAACGCGTTCCACGCGCTCAAGGTGAAGCGGTTTATCGGAGTCAGCTACTTCCGGGGTGAGATCAACGCGAGCTTCGGCAAATATTTCCAGGAAGCGGGATTCGACGTTCTAGCCATGGTCGGCTTCGACGTCGACTTCGACCAGGTCGAAACCTTGTCGAGCACGGAGATCTACCGCTTTATCCGGCAGCTGTATCTCAAGCATCGAGGCGCCGAAGCGATCTACATGCTCGGGCCGGCGTGGCGGACGCTCGATATCATCGAGCTGATGGAGCGGGATTTCGGAATCCCGGTCGTTCACCACATTCCGGCGCAGAGCTGGGAAATCCAAAGACGGCTGCTTGTCCGTCAACCCTTCAAGGGATTGGGCCGGCTGATCGGCGAGATGCCGGACCTGCCGTCCGGCGGGGCGTGACGGGAAGCAGCACCTACCAGCGCCAACCCGGGGCGCCGCGGAGGTTGACGACGTAGGCCCCTGGCCAGCGTCCTTCGGACAGGTCAATCAGGATTCGCGCGGTTGTGACCTGCAGCTCGCGGAGGGAGTCATCGTCCAGGCCGGCGATATGCGGGCTCAGCAGGACGTTCTCGAGCTGCAGCAGCGGGTTGTCCGGTGCCGGCGGTTCGGTGGCGAACACGTCGAGACCGGCGCCGGCCAGCCGGCCGTCCACGAGGGCGGTGTGAAGCGCCCGTTCATCCACCAATCCGCCCCGTGAGGTGTTGATCAGGATCGCACCGGGCTTCATCAGCGACAGCGTCTGTCGGTTGATCAGGTTTCGTGTCTCGGCCGTGAGCGGAAGATGCAGCGACAGGACGTCGCTGTTCCGCAGCACATCCTCGAGGCTCGCCAGTTCGACTCCGTGCGCGGCGGCGAACGCGCGGTCGGGGTTGCGCGCCGTGGCTATGACCTTAAGCTGCAGTCCGGCGATCCGTAGGACAAGCGCCTGGGCGATGCGGCCGAACCCCACGAGGCCAAGCGTCCGGCGGGCGAGTCGCGGCAGTGGAAGCTTGGTCCAGGCTTCGCCGCGGCGGACCATCAGGTCACGGCGCGGAAAGCCGCGGGCAACCGCGAGCAGCATGGCCAGCGTATGCTCCGCGACGGCTTCGTGATTGGTCCCCGGCGTCGCCGCGACGACGATGCCGCGCTCGTCCGCGGTTCGGAGATCGATTGCGTCATAGCCCGCGCCGCAGCGCACGATGGCTCGGAGCCGGGGCGCCCCGCGGATGACGTCGGGCGTGTAAGCCTCCGTGCCCGCGATCGCCGCGTCCACATCTCCTATCATGGCGGCTAGGCTGTCAGGGCGGCTCGTGTCCGCACCTCGAGGCGGCAGGCGAATATCGAAGCCGGCGTCACGCAGCAGCGCGATATGCGGACCTACGCTGTGCAGGAGAGGGGGGACGAGGAGGACGGAGCGCGCGCTCACCCGGAAACACTCACGGCATGTCCCGAACGAGTCGTCCGTAGCCTTGCACCGGACGCCGGAAGCCCAGGCGCCTCTGAATCTCCCAGCTCTGTGCCGGAACGTGGTGGATGACAGGAATGCCGTAAGTGTCTTCGAGCTCGTCCAACATGTCGAGCGTTGCGCGCCACGCCGGACCGATCAGCCACAGGGCGTCAGCGTCGCGGCGGTGCCGGCCATGAAGGGCGTCGAAGAATTTCCGAAGTACGGCGGCGTCCGTTTTCGGCACCTCCGCGAAGGGCGCATCGAACCCGATCGCTTCAAGCACCTCAAAGCCCGCTACGACAAGATACCTCGCAAACGACTGATTCAGGTCGCCCGGGAAATAGCTGGCGGCGATGATGCGCTTTACCCCGAAGGCGTTGAGCGCGTTCACTTGGCTTGTTCCGGTGGTGAAAATAGGAATGCCATGCCGCTGTTCCCATTTGTCGATCAGCGCGCGTTCGCCCTCGCGGCCCAGGAGCAAAAAGGGGACGCCTGCCGGGTGGATGAGGTCCACGCGAAGCGCCGCCATCTCGGCGACCTTCCCTTCGAAGTCGGCGAACGACCGCTCGAGCTCCTCGCGGGTACCCCGGGCGATATTACAACCGGCATGCGCCAGCTCGATCTCCTTGGGCAGCATCATCACCAGCTCCTCGGCGCGCCCGGGGCGGGTGCTCGGTTTGATCACGCCGACGGTCGGCATCACAAAGCCTCGGGGCGCAGCTGGCGGATCAGCATCGCGGATATCTCCCTCCAGTCCTGATCGGTGGCATCCTGATCGAATACATCGCGGTCCGGCATCGCATAGCTGTGCTGCGCGTCCGCATGCACCCGCCGCTGATAGCGGACGCTGCAGCCGGCCAGGGCTTCGTCGAGCCGCTGCACGACGTCTGGGCGGGCGTATCTGTCCCGGCCCGCGTGCCCACAATAGATCTCGCCGGCCGCGCGCCGGGCCAGGAGATGCGGCGAGGTCTCGCCGTCCTTGACGAGATCGGTCCCATGCAGACACGCCGCCGCGCGGAAGCGGTCGGGAAACGTCCCGGCGGCGCACAGCGCATGGCGTCCGCCCATGCAGTAGCCCACGGCGCCGAACGGCCCCGGCCTGACCGGCTCGCCTTGAGTCATGAACTGGAGCAGAAACGCCGTATCCCAGATGACCATCGCGTCGCTGAGCTTGTTCATCGCCGCTCGCAAGGCGATCTGGCGCTCGGGGTCGAGGTCGGTGAAGGACAACCCCTTGCCGGCGTCGTCGTGTGCGGCGTACCGGACCTTGCCGCCGCGGTAGTAGAGGTCAGGAAGCACGCAGTAATACCCCGCCGCCGCGATCCTGCGCGCGATGTCGGTGACGGCAGTGCGCATTCCCCACATGTCCATGTAAAGCATCACCGCCGGGAAGGGGCCGCCGGCGCTCGGATGGGCGATGAATGTCTCCATCTCGCCGCCCTCCCTGCGCAGCTGGATTGTGCGTTCGATCATGTGCGGCGCTCGTCCGGCCTCCCTCCGGTTGAACTGACCTGGACAATAACGCCTTATGGATTGTCAGACAATCATTGACACGGCGCCTCGGGCAGGTACGATGCGCGACTGAAAACGAATCCTCAGGGAGGAGCGCGGTTACGATGGGAACGTTCGCCCTGCGGAGGGTGTTTGGGCTTTCGGCCTGTCTCTGTCTGCTCGACGGTCCATCGGCCGCTCAGCAGCCCTATCCCAGCCGGCCGGTCGAGATCGTCGTACCATTTGCCGCCGGTGGGGCGATCGACATCGTGTTTCGGACCATCGGTCCGTCGCTCTCCAATCGCCTCGGACAGCGCGTGATCATCGTCAACAAGTCGGGCGGCGGCGCCACGATCGGCATGTACGCCGTGGCCCGCGCCGCACCCGACGGATATACGCTGGGTGCGGCGAGCTTCGCCTTCGCCGCCAACCCCGCCGTGCTCGACAACATGGGGTACGATCCCATCAAGGACTTCCAGCCGGTGACCTTGGTGGCGCGGGCACCCATGATGCTGCTCGTCAATCCGGAGACGCCGGCGCGGACGGTGGACGAGTTCATCGCCTGGGTCAGATCGAAGCCGCCTGGAACGCTCAACTACGGGTCGGTCGGTGTCGCGAGTTCCGGTCATCTCATGACCGAGCTGTTCCTGGCGCGCGCCGGGATCAAGATGACGCACGTGCCCTATAACGGCAGTCCGCTTCCGGGCCTCGCGCAAGGCGACACGCATCTGCAGTTCAGCCCGATCTCGACCTCGCTGCCGTGGATGAACGATGGACGGCTGCGCGCGGTCGGCGTCACCTCGCTGGACCCCGAGCCGAATTTTCCCGATCTCCCGCCGGTGAGCCGGACGTTGGCGGGCTTCGATACCTATGAATGGCCGGGGCTCGTGGCGCCGGCGGGCACACCCCGTCCGATCATCGATCGGCTGCAACGAGAGGTCGCGGCGACGGTCGCCGAACCGGAGGTGAAAGAGCGTTTCCTGGCGCTCGGATTCGTGCCGGCCGGAACGACGCCCGAAGAGTTTGGAGCCCACATCAAAAAAGAGAGGGAGCTGTGGGCGGGGGTCGTTCGTCAGCTGGGTCCGCTGCGCGTGACCCAATGACCTCCAGGTTGATCGCGGCCGACGCGTTGGTGAAGTCGCTCCGCACCGGTGAACACTCCGCCGCGGTTGCGCTGGAGCCATACCTGGATGAGGGCGTGATCCTCGAAAGGAGCTGGAGAGCGACCTGTGCGTGCGGGAGCCCGTGATGTTTGACGTCGACACCGAAGAATTCGACTACGTCTCTCATGCCGGAACGCAGCTTCGTGCCCGGCTCTATCGGCCGCGTGGCCAGGGGCCGTTCCCGGCGATGGTGGATCTGCATGGCGGGGCCTGGATCCAGGGCAGCTTCGCCAACAACGATCCGATCAACCGGCCGATCGCCGCCGGTGGCGTCGTCGTCCTGGCGGTCGACTACAGGCTGCCGCCGGCCGGGACCTACCCGTCCTCGGTGGCGGACGTGAATTACGCGATCCGCTGGCTGAAGATGAATGCGGAGCGGTGCGGCACCCGGCCGGAGCTGGTCGGGGTGATGGGCACCTCGGCTGGTGGCCATCTCGCGGTGCTCGCGGCCCTCAAGCCACAGGATGCCCGATATGCGGAGGTGCCGCTCAAGGGCGGTGCGGCGTTTGATGCCCGGGTCGAATGCGTCGTAACGATGTGGCCGGTCATATGCCCGTTGACGCGCTTTCGTGAGAACCTCGAACGAAACGCGCGGGGCGATCAGCTCCATGCCGACCGGATCGGGAGCGGATTGGATCAGATGAAGTATTGGCTGACCGAGGACGCGATGGCGGACGGCAGTCCAATGCTGGCGCTGGGGCGCGGGGACCGCGTCGAGTTGCCCGACACGCTCTATGTACAGGCCTCCGGCGACCAGCTTCACCCGCGACATTGCATGGACCGTTTCTGCGCGGCTTACCAGAAGGCTGGCGGGTGGCTGGAGACCGTGCTTGTGGAGGGCGAGCCCTACGACCTGGTTCGATCCGATGCCGGGTCCTCGGAAGCCAAGCGGGCGGTGAAGCGGATCATCGAATTCATTCACGAGTGCAAGGGACGCGCGGTCCGGTGAGGCCTCGAGCGATGGAGAACAACGTGCGGGAACCGACGGTCAAGATTGGTGATATCGCCTTCGGGCGGCTTCGCGCCCCGGATCTCGACGTGATGGAGGAGTTCCTCACCGAATTCGGGATGTTCAGGTCCGCGCGAACCGACACGGCGCTGTACATGCGCGGCACCGCCCCCAGCCATCACATCCACGTCACCGAAAAAGGCCAGCCGGGATTCGTCAGCGTCGCGTTCCGCCTTGAGAGCGAGGACGATCTGAAAGCGCTCGCCGCGCTTCCGGGCGCATCCGGGATCGAGGGCATCGATGAGCCCGGCGGCGGAAAGCGGGTACGCCTGCGCGATCCCTTCAACGGCTTTCTCATCGAGGCCGTCCATGGCATCGCGGCGCCGGCGCTCCTGTCGGTGGGCGACCGCCCGTTGAACTGGAGCGCCGAAGTCCTGAAAACCGTCGGCGACCCGCGGCGGCTGCAGTTCGGGCCGTCGCGCGTGAAGCGGATCTCGCACACCGTGTTCTCGACTCCGCGGCTCACGGAAACCCTGGCTTGGTTCCGGCAGACGTTCGGGCTGTTGTGCACCGACGAATTCTATGTTGGCGAGCGGTCGAACGTGGTGGGCTCGTTCAATCGCCTCGACCGCGGAAACGAGCCCGTCGATCACCATGTCCTCAACTGCTATCACGGCCCGACAGCGGGCCTGCAGCACCTGTCGTTCGAGGTCCAGGACATCGACGACTTGTTCATCGGGCACAACCATTTGAAACGCATAGGGAAATACGAGCACCTGCGGGGCGTGGGATACCACGTGCCGGGCGGACAGGTTTACGATTACTGGCTGAACCCGTGGGGTCAGATGCACGAACACTGGCTGACCACCCGCCGGTTCACGGCCGCGAGCCCGACCAATCTCATGCCGGCGCCCAAGGAGCACGATCCGAACTCGCGGTTTGCCAAGACGATCATGTTGGAGACGGCGGCGTAGGGTCGAGCCTGGGCGCCCAGCACACGGAGGTTGAATTGGCTCAGCAATCACGCGATGGCGTTCGTTTCGCGCCGCTCGCGCTCGATGACATGACCACGGAGCAGCGGACGATCGCCGACCGCGTGATCTCGGGGCCGCGGCAGGGCATGCGGGGTCCGTTCAATGCGCTGCTGCGCAGTCCCGATCTTGCCGACCGCGCCGAACGCGTCGGCGAATACATCCGCTTCAGGAATTCCTACAGCGAGCCGCTCAAGGAACTGGCCATCATCATCACGGCGCGACACTGGACGGCGCAGTATGAATGGTACGCGCATCGTCGCTTCGCCGAGCAGGCGGGGATCAGTGCGGAGATCTGCGACGCGATTGCAGCCCGCCGCCGGCCGACCGGGATGAGCACCGAGCACACCGCGGTGTACGAGTTCTGCACCGAGCTCCTGCAGACGGCGAAGGTGACGGACGCGACCTATGCCGCGATCCATGACCGGTTCGGCGAGCGCGGGGTGATCGATCTGATCTACACGGTCGGCCACTACAGCACGGTGGCGATGATCCTGAACGTCGACCGCTGTCCGCTGCCGGACGGGGCGAAGCCCCTCGAGTAGCGGCGCGCTGGCCGCTCCCGCGGCGGCGCCTGTCTCTATCTCTCGCGCAGCGCCACCTGCTTGGTGCGCAGCAGCGGCGACAGCAGGTAGTCGATGACCCGCCGCTGGCCGGTCTTGATCTCGGCCGTCACCGCCATGCCGGGGCCGAGGTTCACCATCCGGTCTTCGACCGCCATTTGGGAGCGATCGAGCGACACGCGCGCCGCATAGGCCAGCTCCTGGCCCTGTTTGGACCGAACTGACGTGGACACTGCCGGAATGAGACCGCCCCGCATGTGTGGTTTCTCACACCGTCTTTCGCCGCCTTCGGCGACACTCTATGCATGACAGCTTTGGGGCATGAGTCGGCGGGCGCGGAGACACTGGATCGCGAGCGATTCCGCTCCCTGATGTCGCCGGCAAACATCGCGATGCTCCGGCGGCGTTCCGCCGACGAGCGAAAAACAGTCGAATGCGCCAAGCGGGATTGAGAGGCAGCTGGATGACCCGCCTGGCCTCCGCATTTGTCGACCTCTGGCGCGATCGCCGCGGCGCGTACTCGATGGTCACGGCGCTGTTGCTGCCCGTCTTGGCCGGATTCACCGCCTTCGGCACCGAAGTCGGTCTGTGGTTTTACAGTCACCAGGCGATGCAGAGCGCGGCCGATGCCGGGGCGTTCAGTGCCGCAACCGCTTATTTCTCCGGCAGCACGGCTTACAGCACCGAAGCAAAGGCCGTCGCCGCGAGTTACGGCTTCGTCGATGGGCCGAGCGGCAACGCCACGGTCACCGTGAACAAGCCGCCGACATCGGGTCCGAACGTCCGAACCCCGGACGCCATCGAGGTCATTGTTTCGCAGACCCAGAAGCGCCTGTTTTCCGCGGTGGTGACGAGCTCGACGCTCACGATAGGCGCCCGGGCGGTGGCGGTCAGCGGCATCGGTGGCACGGGTTGCGTCCTCTCGCTCGACAAGACCGCCAGCGTCGACATCAGCGCCAAGGGCACGCCGAACGTCGTGCTCAGCGGCTGCAGCATGTACGACAATTCCAACAGCTCGTCGGCGCTGACCGACAGCGGCAACGCGACGATCAGCGCGAAATCGGTTTCGGTGGTCGGCGGCATTTCAGGCCTGACCCATGTCACCACGACCGACGGCATCAAGACCGGTGCGGCTCCGATCTCCGATCCCTATGCCGACGTGACCGTGCCGCCTTATACGCCGACCTGCACGCCGAGCTCCGGCTCGGTCCTGAACCCCGGGGTTTATTGCGGACTGACCATCCAGAGCACCGTCACGCTGAACCCCGGCCTGTACGTCATCGACGGCGGTGCCCTGACGGTGAATGCCAACGCGAACCTCACCGGCACCGGAGTCACCATCGTCCTCACCAGCCACACCGGCAGTTCCTATCCCACCGTGACGATCAACGGCGGCGCCACGGTCAATCTCAGCGCGCCGTCCGACAACACGACCGGCCCGGCCGGCTTCCAAGGCATGCAGGGCATTGTGATGTACGAGGACGGGAAGGCGCCGGTCGGGACGGCGGTGAAGCTCAACGGCGGGTCGACCCAGACGTTCCAGGGAGCGCTCTACCTGCCCACCGCCGCCGCGACGTTCACCGGCGGCTCGACCACCAACAGCGCCTGCCTGCAGCTCGTTGCCGACACGATCGCCTTCGGTGGCAATGCGAACTTCGCGATCAGCTGCAGCGGCGCCGGCACGCGGCCGATCGGCGGGTCCGTGGCGCTGGTGGAGTAGAGGAGACGCGGCCGTGGCCGACGACCTGACCCTCCCCGAGCTCTGGGCGCTCCGCGTTCTGGCGGCGACGGTCAAATTGATGACCCAGGTGCTCGACAGCACGTCGGCCGTGTGGTGGCCGTTCCTGCTCAGCGCCGGGCTGATCGCGCTCGCGGTCTTTTGGCTGAAAGCGGGGCGGACCGCCGCTTCGTTGCGCGAGTTCCGCCGGCGGTTCCTCGGGCGCGACATCTGGCTGCACCCGTCGGCGCGCGCCGACTATGCGTACTATGTCGTGAACGGGATCGTTTATCCGCTCGTCGTGGCACCGCTGGTGATCGGCGGGGCCGCCCTCGCCGCTTCGGTCCAGGGCGGGCTCGCCGGCATCTTCGGCGCGCGCGGCGCGCCGCTGCTCGAGCCCGGCCTGGCGCGCGCGGTCTACACGCTCCTGTTCTTCGTCGCCTATGATTTCGGGCGCTTCGCGGCGCACAGCCTGCTCCACGAGATGCCGCTGCTGTGGCCCTTCCACAAGGTGCATCACTCGGCCGAGGTCCTGACGCCGTTCACCAACTATCGGGCCCACCCGGTCGATATCGTGGTCATGCAGACGGTGCCCAACCTGATGACCGGGCTCGTCAGCGGCTGCGTCTGGTATCTCTCGGCCGGCGAGATCGGCTTCTACGCGTTCTTCGGCCTGCACGCCGGCGTCGCGGCCTTCAACGCCATCGGCAACCTGCGGCATTGGCATGTGTGGGTGTCGTTCGGACCCGGGCTGAACCGCTGGCTGATCAGCCCGGCGCATCATCAGATCCATCACAGCGTCGAGCGCCGTCATCTCGGCAAGAACCGCGGCTTCGAGCTGGCGATCTGGGACCGGCTGTTCGGCACGCTGTACGCGCCCTGTGCCGAGGAGCGCTTCACGCTGGGCCTCGGCGACGGGACGGACGGGACATGGCATTCGGTCGCGAAGCTCTACGCAGAGCCGTTTCGCGACGCCTGGCGCTCCGCGTGGGGGTGGACGGCGCCGGCCGGCGCCGCGGCGACGCCGGCACCGGCCCGCCGGCGCTTTCTCGCCCTCGGCGTCGGTGCCCTGGGCGCCAGCCTGCTGCCCCTGCCGCGCGCCTGGGCTGCCGGTCCGCAGAGCGTCTTTATGGAAGACCTGACCTGGATCGAGCTGCGCGACGCCGTGGCCGCCGGCCATACCGTCGCGATCCTGCCCACCGGCGGGATCGAGCAGAACGGCCCGCACATGGCGCTCGGCAAGCATCACGCGATCGTTCGTCACACCGCGGGCGAGATCGCGCGACGCGTGGGTCAGGCGCTGGTGGCGCCGGTGATCGACTATGTGCCCGAGGGCCGCCTGGACCCGCCCGAGGGGCACATGCAGTTCCCCGGCACGCTCGGTGTCAGCGAGGCGACGTTCGAGGCGATGCTGCGCGATGCCGCCGGCAGTCTGGCCCTGGCCGGGTTCACCCTGATCTGTCTTCTCGGCGATCACGGCGGCAGCCAGGCGGCGCAGCAGAAGGTCGCCGCCGAGCTGAGCCGCGAATGGCGCCGGCGCGGCGTGCGGGTGGTGAACCTCCAACGCTACTACGCCGCCAACGGCCAGGAGGAGTGGCTGAAAAGCCAGGGCTTTGCCGCCGGCGAGATCGGCACCCATGCCGGCCTGCTCGACACCGCCGAGCTGATGGCGGTGGCCCCCGGGTTGGTGCGCGGCGCGCGCCTGTCGCCTAAGGCCTGGCCGGCCGGCCCGACCGGGGCCGCTGGCGATCCGTCGCGCGCCTCGGCGGAGATCGGCGCCCGGCTGATGGCGCTGAAAATCGACACCGGTGTCGCTGAAATCCGCGATCTGGCGGCCCTGGGACCCGCCCCGGAGCCCCGGCACTGGTGGTGAGACGCCCGCCCGGCGGTCAGAAAAACGTAATGACTAGCGTCACTTAGCTTTTTACGGCACACTGGGCGGGATGTCGGGTCCCGTCAGTGTCAAAAAGCCGCCGCCGATCGATCGCCGCGCGGCGCTGGCCAAGAGCGAGCTGCTGCGCGGCGTGGCGCCGGCCGAGCTCGACGCCGTGGCCGCCAAGGTCATCTGGCGCGTCTATGAAAAGGGACGCGAGGTCATCGAGCAGGAAGGCGGCAGCACCGACGTCTACCTGATCGGCTCCGGCCGGGTGCGCATCACCATCTACGCCGCCAGCGGCCGCGAAGTGGCGTTCCGCGATCTCGCCGAAGGGACCAGTCTCGGCGAGCTGTCGGCGGTCGACGGACGGTCGCGCTCGACCAGCGTCATCGCCCTCGAAGACACCTGGGTGGCGGCGATCTCGCGCGACCAGTTCTGGACCCTGTTGCGCTCCAAGCCCGCCATTGTCGAGAACGTGGTCAAGGGGCTGGTGGCGCTGGTCCGCAACCTCACCGAGCGCGTCGTCGACTACAGCACGCTCGGCGTGCGCAACCGCATCCAGGCCGAGCTGGTGCGCATGGCGCGGCAGACCAAGCCCAAGGGCAACCGCTGCGTGATCTCGCCGTCGCCCAAGCACGCCGACATCGCGAGCCGCGTCAGCACCAACCGCGAGGAGGTGGCACGCGAATTCGGCCACCTGACGCGGGAGAAGATCATCGAGCGCGGCCGCGGCGAGCTCGTCATCCTGGACCTCGCCCGGCTGGTCAACATGGTCGAGCGGGTGCGGGAAGATTAGGGAGACGAGCCGGCGCGCCGCGCCCCGGCCGCCGCTTTAAGCCGCACCGCGGGTCTGGTATGACTGCCGCTCAAGATGCCCCCGCTCAAATTGCAGCGGCAGGGCACGCCTGGAGGAGAGAGAACAGCCGATGACGAGTTCGGTAGCGCCCCTGCGGCTGCACACGCTGCTCGCGGATTACCCCAATACACTGGCCTTGAAGAAGGGCGAGGTCCGCTCGCCGCTGGTCAACTTCGACTTCGCCGACATCAAGATCGCCAACCAGGGCTTCAAGCCGCTGGTGCGCGAGTCCAAATTCGACGCCGGCGAGCTCGCCATCGTCACCTATCTGCAGGCGAAGCAGTACGGCAAGCCCTACGCCCTGCTGCCGGCGGTGGTGATGGGGCGGGGGCAGCATCACACCATCGCCTATAATGCGGAGCGCGGGACGCTCCGCCCGGCCGATCTGCCGGGCAGGCGGGTGGGGGTGCGCGCCTATTCGCAGACCACCGGCGTATGGCTGCGCGGGATCCTGCAGAACGATTACGGCGTCGACATCGGCCGCGTGACCTGGGTCACGGTCGAGGACCCGCATCTCGCCGAGTATCGCGACCCGCCGAATGTCGACCGGCAGCCGGCCGGGAAGGTGATGCTCGACATGCTGCTGGCGGGCGAGATCGACGCCGCGATCGTCGGCGACAAGCTGCCCGACGACAAGCGGGTCAAATACCTGATCCCCGACCCGCAGGCCGCGGCGCAGGCCTGGGCGGACAAGCACGGCTTCTCGCCGGTCAATCATTTCTTCGTCGTCCGCGAGGCGATCGCCAAGGAGCGGCCGGACGTCGTGAAGGAGATCTTCCGCCTGCTGGCCCTGAGCAAGACCGCCGCGGGCGGGACCGCCAAGCCCGATCCGCTGCCGATGGGTATCAACGCGGTGCGCGACGCGTTGACCCTGATCGTCGAATATGCGGTGCAGCAGCGTCTGATCCCGCGGCGCTTCTCGATCGACGAGCTGTTCGACCCCGCCATGCGCGCCCTTGGCGCCTGATCCGACTTCAATTCGCCCCCTTCAATTCGCGACGCAAGTGAACGGAGAGACTTAAGATGATCATCGATTGCCACGGCCATTACACGACGGCGCCCAAGGCGCTGCAGGACTATCGCGACGCGCAGGTCGCCGGCCTCAAGGACAAGTCGTGGAAGCCGACCAAGGCCAACCTCAACATCAGCGACGACCAGATCCGCCAGAGCGTCGAGGGCGCGCAGCTCAAGCAGCAGCGCGAGCGCGGCACCGACGTGACGATCTTCTCGCCGCGCGCCGCCGGCATGGGCCACCACATCGGCGACGCGACGGTCAGCCAGTATTGGTCCGAGATCTGCAACGACCTCGTCTACCGCGCGTGCAAGCTCTATCCGCAGAACTTCGTCGGCGTGTGCCAGCTGCCGCAATCGCCGGGCGTCAATCCGAAGAACTGCATTCCGGAGCTCGAGCGCTGCGTCAACGAGCTCGGCATGATCGGGCTCAACCTCAATCCCGATCCGTCGGGCGGCTATTGGAAGGAGCCGCCGCTCACCGACCGCTGGTGGTACCCGGTCTACGAGAAGATGGTCGAGCTCGACGTGCCGGCCATGGTCCATGTCAGCCATTCCTGCAACCCGGCGGTCCATTTCACCGGCGCCCATTACATCAACGGCGACACGACCGCGTTCATGCAGCTGATCACCGCCGACCTGTTCAAGGACTTCCCGACCCTGAAATTCATCATCCCGCACGGCGGCGGCGCCGTGCCGTACCACTGGGGCCGCTATCGCGGGCTGGCGCTGGACCTGAAGAAGCCGCCGCTCAAGGAGTTCCTGCTGAAGAACGTGTTCTTCGACACTTGCGTCTATCACCAGCCGGGCATTGACCTGCTGACCAAGGTGATCCCGCCGGAGAACATCCTGTTCGCGTCCGAGATGGTCGGTGCCGTGAAGGGCATCGATCCGGAGACCGGCTTCAACTTCGACGACACCAAGCGCTACGTCGACGCCGCGCCGTTGAGCGCCGCCGACAAGAAAAAGGTCTTCGAAGACAACGCCTTCAAGGTCTTCCCGCGGCTTAGGCGGGCCCTCAAGGTGAACTGAGGCTGGAGGCCGGCCGGCATCGTGGGGCGGCGCGCGGCAGCCGCCCACGGCGTTGAGACGAATAGGCCCGGCCGTCTTATTCCGTGACGACGCCGAGCTTGTCGAGAACGGCCTTCCACGTCACGAATTGCTCCTTCTGGAACGTCGCCAGCCGGTCCGACGTGTAGCCCACCATGGGATCCATCGCGTAAACACGCAGCGCGGCTTTCAGGTCCGGCGTCTGAAGAGCTGCGTTGTAGGCCGTGTAAAGCTTATCGATGATCGGCCGCGGCGTATTGGTAGGCGCATAGATCGCCATCCACACCGTCCAATCCGCGGAGACATAGTCCGGCATGCCGGCGTCCACCATGCTCGGAACATCGGGGAGCTGGGCAAGACGCTCTTTCGATAACGAGGCGAGGATCGTGAGCTCGTCGCGTTGTGCGAGTGCCACCGGCAGCGTCGCGGCGGCGTATGTCAGCCGGCCTGATGCGACATCGGTCATGAGGCCAGAGCCGCCTCGATAATGGACAGCCTCCGCCTGACCGCCCGCGAGATGTGCGAGCCACGCCGACATGAAATGACTGGGCGTGTTTATTCCGGCTGTCCCGTAGCTCACGAATGCGCCGCCGTCCGCTATTCTGTCCTTCAGTGTCCGGATCGACTTGATTCCCGTGGCTTTGGAGGTCACGAACACGGAATCAAACGCTATTCCGCCGCAAACCGGCGTTAAATCCTTCAACAGGTCATAGCCCACGTCCTTGCTCGTCAGGGTGGACGTGATCATCGGCAGCCCGGCGAAGAGCAGCGAGTACCCGTCTGCGGGTGCTGCGGCAACGATTTGTGCGCCGATATTGCCGCCGGCTCCGACCTTGTTGTCGACGATGATCGATCCGCCGAGGTTCTTGCTCGCCACGGCGCTGATCAGGCGCGCCGCGACGTCCGCGACCCCGCCCGGCGCGAACGGCGCGATGAGTTTCACCGGCCGCTTGGGAAACTCACTCTCTCCCGCCGCGGGAGTCGCGGCGACGAGCGCCACCGCGAGACAAACAGATGAGAGGAACAGGGCCGAAAGGAGCCCGTGAGGCTTTGGCGGAATCATCGTTTCCTCGTTGCGTCGTTGGCCCGACCCGCCGGCGGCTTGGAGCTCCGGAGGCTGGTTTGTCGAACAGGCTATCGCCGGGCGGGCCTCGTTTCAACAGTAAAGTCGTATTTTGACATATTGACATTAATTCATATTTAGAACTATCGTCAGTCCGCGGGGGAGAGCCCCGATCGAACGTCACGATCTCGAGCTCCGGATTTGCGGCGATGAGCAGCCTCGATCGCGTATTTGATGTCCTCAATCTTTTCTCGGTGACCAAGCCTCTCTGGACCGTGGACGAGGCCACCGTCGCGCTCGGGCATTCGCGCAGCACCGTGTATCGGTATATCCGGGCGCTGGTGAAGGCGGGTCTGCTCGTCTCTGTCGGCCGGTCTTATGGCCTCGGCCCGCGGATCGTCGAACTCGATCAGCAGATGCGGCTGACCGATCCGCTGCTTCAGATCGCCCGGCCGCGGCTGTCGCAATTGCGCCAGCGGCTCAACGCGGTGGTCCTGCTGATGAGGCTGTTTCACAACCGGATCATTTGTATCCACGAGGAGGGCGATGAAAGCACTGGCGTTCCCTCCGCCGGCCGGGGCCGTGCCGTCGCGTTTTTTAGAGGCGCAACCTCGAAGGTTATCCTAGCTCACCTGCCGACCCGCCGGCTCAAGGACCTCTACGTGCATCACGCGAGGGAGGTTGCGGCCTCGGGGTTGGGCGAAGATTGGACGTCGTTCAGGAACAACCTCCGCGACGTCAGGCGCCGCGGCCATCACGTGAGCCAGGTCGGCGAGTTCATGCCGAACGTGTTCAGCATCGCGGTGCCGATCTTCGCCGGGGATGGAAAAATCATCGGCAGCCTGACCGTCCTTCAAAGCGCGACAAAAAAGAGCTCTCGCAATGATGAAATCCGGCTGGCCGCCGTGCGCAGAGCGGCCGGTGATCTAACCAAGGCATACGCGGCCGTCGAAAAAGGTCTGTCATTTGGCGCACGGACCGAAGGCCAACTTGCAGTGTCGATCTGACAATTTAGAAAACAGGAGGAACGCCAGTGCTCAACCCTGCTGAAAACGAGATGCTCACGCGGGTAGGACCAGGGACGCCGGGCGGCGAGCTCATGCGGCGTTATTGGCAGCCGATCACCGGAAGTTCCTATTTGAGGAAGAAGAAGGTCGTGCCGATCCGGATCCTCGGTGAGGACCTGGTGCTCTACCGCGATTTGCGCGGTCAGATCGGGTTGATCGATCACGTTTGTGCGCATCGGCGGGTTGACCTGGCGAATGGATATCCGGTGGAAAGCGGATTGCGGTGCCCCTATCACGGCTGGACGTACGGTGCGACGGGACACTGCATCGCCCAGCCCGGCGAGCCCGCGGACAGCCCGTTGAAGGACAAGGTGAAGCTCAAAAGCTACCCGGTCCAGGAGCTGGGTGGGCTGGTGTTCGCCTATCTCGGGCCGGAGCCGGCGCCCCTGTTGCCGAGATGGGACTATCTCGTCGATGACCGCATGCTGAGACAAATCGGCTTCGTGATTGCGCCGTACAACTGGCTCCAGGGCATGGAGAACAGCTACGACGCCACGCATGCGGAGTGGCTGCACGGACACTTCTTCAAATATGCGCTGGACGAGCAAGGTGATCCGGACGATCCGCGATACGAGATCAACGTGATGCCATTCATGCGCCGGCATGAGGATTTCGACTATGAACGGGTCCCCTATGGGTTCATCCGGCGCGTCGTCCTGGAGGGCGATCGAAAAGACGCCGACACCTATGCCGTCGGGCACGCGAAGATATTTCCGAACATAACCACCATCAACGCCGGCGGCACATGCATCAGCACGTATCAGATACCGGTCGACGACACGCACACGCTGTACATCGGGCATCGCGGCTACCGGTTTCCGGACTGGGTGCAGGTCCCCCGACAAGATGACGTTCCCTGGTTTGAGATACCGACCCGCGATCAAAACGGAGAGTGGATCCGCGACGACATTGTCGCTCAGGACATCATGGTCATGACGGCGCAAGGCCCGATCCTGGACCGCTCGCGTGAATGGCTCGGCACGACCGACATGGGCATCGTCAAGTTCAGGCGGCTTCTCAAGGATCAGATCGAGCTCGTCCGCGGCGGCGGTGAGCCGATGAACGTCTACCGCGACCTGGCCGGGAACAGACGGCTCGCGTTGCCCCATTCCACGAACTTCTACGAGCGCGGAATGTTCGGGCGCGGCACGTCCTACCGCCGCGGCTCTGCGACAGGCGCTCTCGGGATGCAAAACAGCCCCATCAACGACCTGATCGAGGACCTGTTCGAAGAGGCGGCCCGCGGCGCTCCGGCCATGGCTAAGTAGCGCGCACGTCCAGTCCTTGGGGCCGACAAGAAAAGATCTACGAAGACAACGCCTTCAAGGTCTTCCCGCGGCTTAGGCGCGCACTCAAGGTGAACTGAGGCAATTGTGGCGGCGCGGCTTTCGCACCGCCTCCTTCTTTCGCCCACTTGTTTCGCCGGGAGCGCCGACCCAGATCATCTCCGGGTCGGCCATGCTTGTCGAAACCCTCACCCGCTTCGGTCCCGTCAATTTGCGCCCGATCCATCCCAAGGACGGCGGCGCGCTGGTCCGCTATTTCGAACGGCTGACGCCCGAAGACGTGCGCTTCCGCTTCTTCGGCCCGATGCGCGAGCTGTCGCCCAGGCAGGTCGAGCGCTTCACCCATGTCGACCATGAGCGCGAGATCGCGCAGGTCGTCGAAGACCCGGAGACCGGTGACTTGCTCGCGGTCGGACGCCTCGCGTTCGATCCGGGCGGCCGCCGCGCCGAATTCGCGATTTCGGTGCGCAGCGACCTCAAAGGCCGCGGCCTTGGCCGGTTCGTCATCGCGCATCTCATCGAGCGGGCGCGGCAGCGCGGCGTCGAGGAGCTCTTCGGCGACATCCTCGAGGAGAACACGACCATGATCGCCTTCGCCAAGGAGCTCGGGTTCACGATGACCCGCGTGCCCGAGAGTGCGGCCATCGTGCGCGCCGTCTATCGCCTGTAGAGCGGGCGTCGACTTACCTCTCCCGCGGGGAGAGGTCGGCGCGAAGCGCCGGGTGAGGGGAAACCTCACCGCGCCGCGATGATGACGGATCAGAGCTCTGCGGAACCGGTGCCCCTCACCCGCTCGCTGCCGCTCGCGACCTCTCCCCACGGGAGAGGTGAATAACCGAACCCACGAACGCTGCTTACAGAGCGCCATCCGGTACACGCTCTAGTGGTGCGACTCTGACGGATGATACCCAGTGCAGGACATCCTCAGTCGTCACCCCGGCCAAGCGGCGCAGCCGCGCGAGCCGGGGTCCATGCTGCCACGGGCGAGATGGACCCCGGATCTCGCTTCGCTCGTCCGGGGTGACGAGGGAAAAAGGATCGGGACTCATCTGTTGGCGTCGATCCACTAGCGCCTCCTCCCTTCGCCTGTCTGCCCCGCTCGTGCTAGCTTGCAAATGACTGAGGGAGGATCAACCATGAAAAAATCGATTGTGCTGGCGGGGTTTCTGCTCGGCCTGCTGCCGGCGACGGCGCTGGTCGGCGCCGAGGGGCCGATCGCCCGCGTGCCGGCGGTCCAGGAATCGACGACCGACCCTGACGTCAAGGCGATGTTCGACAGCGCCCAGGCCCGCGGCGCCCAGATCATCAACCTCAGCCTCATCCGGGCGAACGCGCCCAAGCTCGCCAAGCCCGGCTCGGCGGTCGCCTATGCCATCCGCTACGATACCAAGACGCCGCGCTCGCTGATCGAGCTCGCGATCTTCCGCACCGCCCAGCTTTACCAGGGCGAGTACGAGATCAACCAGCACACGCCGATGATGAAGGCCTGCGGCTACACACCGGACCATATCGCGGCGGTCGCCGACTGGCGGGGGAGTTCGCTGTTCAACCCGCGGCAGAAGGCGCTGCTCGCCTATGTCGACCAGGCGGCCAAGGGCGACGTCGACGATGCGACCTTCGCCGAGTTCGAGAAGTTCTTCGACACCCAGGAGATCGTCGAGGTGACGATCACCGTCGACAACTATGTCGGAACCGCCTTGTTCACCCGGGCGCTCCGCATCAAGGTCGAGGACGACGGCCGCCTCACCTCGATCGGCAAGTGCGAGTCGTGATACGAAGCGGCATCACGAAACAAAACAGGCCGGCGCTTCGCCGGACAACAAACAACCGGCGCAAGTGCGCCGGCGCGCGCTTATGCGCGCGGGAGCCAAGGACCGCGGATGCGGTCCGCCCGGCGTTTGAGGGGCTTAATAGGTGAATTCATGGACTTCGGCATCTTCGACCATCTCGACCGCTACGACATCCCGCTCCAGGAGTATTACGAATCCCGCCTCAAGCTGATCGAGGCGTACGACCGCGCGGGCTTCTACTGCTATCACGTGGCCGAGCATCACGCGACGCCGCTCGGCATGGCGCCGTCGCCGAGCGTGTTCATGGCGGCGATCGCACAGCGCACGAAGCGCCTGCGCATCGGCACCCTGGTCTACGCGCTGCCGCTCTATCATCCGCTGCGCATGATCGAGGAGATCTGCATGCTGGATCACATGAGCGGCGGGCGGGTCGATATCGGCTTCGGCCGCGGCTCGTCGCCGGTCGAGCTCATGTATTACGGCCAGAAGCCGGAGGAGGCGCAGCGCGTCTATGCCGAGGCGCTGGAGCTGATCATTCAGGGCCTCACCCAGAAGACGCTCACGTTCCGCGGCGAGACGTTCCGCTTCGAGAACGTGCCGATGGAGATCGCGCCGCTGCAGCAGCCGCACCCGCCGATCTGGTACGGCGTGCACGCGCCCGACAGCGCCGCGCGCGCCGCGAAGAAGGGGCTCCACACGGTGAGCCTCGATCCGGTACCCGAGACCCGCGCCTCGTTCGACCGCTATCGCGAGGTGTGGCGCGAGACCCGGGGCGACTCACCGCTGCCGAAAATGGGCCTGGGTCGGTTCATCGTGATCGCCGAGACCGACGCGGCGGCGCTGGCGGCCGCCCGGCGCGCCTATCTGGTCTGGCACCACAGCTTCACCTACCTGTTCAAGCTGCACAACCGCACCCAGGCGCATCCGCGGCCGCCGGATTTCGACGGCGTCATCAAGTCCGGCCAGGGCATCGCCGGCTCGCCGCGGACGGTCGCCGAGTTCCTGAAGGCCCAGGTGCGCGACACCGGCGCCAACTACGTCGTCGGCCAGTTCGCCTTCGGCGACCTCACGCTCGCCGAAAGCCTCGCCTCGGTCGAGCTGTTCCGCCAGCACGTCATGCCGGCCCTGCGGGGCTGAGCCGGATCAGGGGCGGGTCCCGAGCAGTTGGAATCGCACTTCATCATCCCGGGTCATTCCCGCGCCGGTGTCGCGTTCCGCGATCACCTGGCGGGAATCCAGAATCTTTTTCACCACGGAGACACATATGTGGACGGCCCCCGGCCTGCAAGAAAGAAGCGATGATATGATCGGTTGCTTGCGGTCATATGTCCGGCCTGTTTGTGCGGCC
>WNFI01015225.1_pt1 | contig 121697 bp, 123 predicted proteins | sample 5400471 | NCBI WGS metagenome assembly WNFI01 (sample SAMN13153348, study PRJNA577476) | soil metagenome | isolation source: 100 cm saprolite on Douglas fir-dominated hillslope | place: USA:California | collected 2013-09-17
GCGCTTTCCCTGCCGGGATGACCGCAAGTTCACGGTCATCGACGAGGTCAAGGCGCGGCTGGTCGCCGCCGGCGCCAGCTTCAGCGACGTCGACGGTGTCCGGGTCACGACACAAGATGGCTGGTGGCTGCTGCGTGCGTCCAACACCCAGGACGTGCTGGTCGCGCGCTGCGAGGCGCGCGACGAGGCGGGACTGGCGCGGCTGAAGGCGGCGCTGGTGGAGCAGGTGAAAGCCAGCGGGCTCGCCGCACCGGCGGGGCTGTAAATTCGCATGCATTGCGTACCCCCCACCCGCTCGCTGTCGCTCGCGGCCTCCCCCGCAAGGGGGGAGGCGAGTGGGTCGCGCGGCAAACCAGTTCACCTCCCCCTTGAGGGGGGAGGTCGGCGCCCGGGGTCCCGGGGGCTTCGCCCCCGGGAGAAGGCTGGGGCGCCGGGTGGGGGTGACTGCTCGATTCGCGCCAGCTGTTAGGCTGACCCGTCGTGCGGTTCTTTTTCTACGGCACGCTGATCGATCCGGAGATCCGACGGTTGGTCCTCGGCCGGCTTGCCCCGCGCCTCGTCGAGCCGGCGACGCTGAGCGGGTGGCGCTGCGTCCCGGTCCCCGCCAGGACCTACCCGATGATCGTGCCGGACCGGCGCGGCCGCCTGAGTGGCATTCTGGTGCGCGGCCTGAGTGCCGCCGCGCGGCGGCGGCTGGAGCGCTATGAGGACGATCTCTACGCGGTCGCCCCGGTCGAGGTGGGCCTCGTCGACCGCAAGCGGACACTGTCGGCGCTGGCCTTTGTTGCCAGGCCGGGCCGGACCGCGTGCGGCGCCAAGACCTGGGATTTCGCCGAGTGGCAGCGCCGTCATAAGCGCCGCTTCATGCAACGACTGAGGCGGCGGCTGGCGGCCTGAGCCGTTTCACTCTCGTCATGCCGGCGAAAGCCGGCGTAGCCGTTACCCTATACTCGTCATGCCCGCGAAAGCGGGCATCCAGTCTTCTCATGAGTCATCGCTGGATCCCCGCGTTCGCGGGGATCACGAAAGAGGCTTAAGCCTCTTTCGTCAGTTGATCGCCATCCGCACGGAGGGGCCGCGCAGATCGGTCGGCGACAGGACGACGCAGTCGCGGTCGGCCTTCACCAGGATGTTGCACGCATCGTGCGCCTGGTCGGAGGTCAGGCCCATCAGCCGGGCGCGGTGCACCGCGGCATTGTGTTTGTGCTTCTTCACTCTCAACGACGAGATCTCGATGCTCGCATCGACCAGCGGCGTTGCCGCGAGCTTCGTCGCCGCCTCCGCGGCGCGGCGGGCGCCCTCGATCTTGTTGAACGCGCCGACCTGGATCGCCCAGCCGTGCTCGCTGTCCGTGCCCGGCTTGTGGCTGAGCGCCAATGTGGCGCCGGGCGACGCGGCCGCCGTCGCGGCGACGTCCGTCTCGCTGGAGCGGCGCTTGGTCTTCTTGGCGGCCGCCTCAGCGGCGGCGACGGCCGGCAGTTTGCCACGCTTGGTGCGCGTCGCGGGCGCGGGCGTCGCGGCCGCTTCGCGGATGTCGGTCCGAGGCTGGATGCCTTGTTCGGCGAAGGCGACGTCGAGCAGCTTGCCCATGTAATGGTCGCGGGCGAGCGGCGAGGGGCCGCCCAGGACGACGCCGATCAGCCGGCGGTTGTCGCGCACCGCGGAGGCGGCAAGATTGAAGCCGGCGGCGCTGATGAAGCCGGTCTTGATGCCGTCCATGCCCTCATACCAGCTCATCAGATGGTTGTGGTTGGCTATGCGCTGGCCGGCATAGGTGAATTCCGGGGTCGAGAAATAGACGTAATGCTGCGGAAAATCGCGGATCAGGGCGCGGGACAGCCGCGACAGGTCGCGTGCCGTCGTCATTTGCAGCGGGTTGGGCAGGCCGGAGGCGTTCTGCCACGTGGTGCTCGCCATGCCGAGTCGCCGCGCGCGCTGGGTCATCATCTCGGCAAAATGCTCTTCGGTGCCGCCCAGCGCTTCCGCCGCGACCACTGCCGCGTCGTTGGCCGAACGTGTCACCATGCCGAGGATCACGTCGCGCACCGCGATCTGCTCGCCGGCGCGCAGACCGAGCTTGGTCGGCGACTGCTCGGCCGCGTGCACCGAGACCGGCAATCTCGTATTGAGCGTCAGCTTCCCGGATTCGAGCGCGTCGAACACCAGGTACAGCGTCATCATTTTGGTCAGCGACGCGGGATATTTTGGCGCGTCGGCGTTGTCTTCCTGGAGGACCGCACCAGTTGCTGCATCGACGACGATCGAGGAATAAGCCCGCGAGAGCGTCAGGACATGGTGGCGCCGGGGTTTGGCGGCATCGGCGTGTGATATCCAGCCGATCGAGGCGATGAGTGCTACGAGAATGAGGATCGATCGACGGCGTCTGGTCATAGTCGGATACTGTGCCTTAACCAGCGAAACACAACGCCCGTGCACGATAAAGTGTCCCCCGTTACCGACAAGTTAACAACCAGCGACTCGGTTAATAAACCCGGCGATTCTATGGCGGTACTTTCATAATGTCCAGAATCGCCGCACGATTCCATTGGCTTAGAACACCCAAAAAACGTCCTCTTGCCGTGCTAGAGCACCGCGCGACGCCCGCCAATCCAGGGACTCGATCATGCCCATACCCCGCCACCGCCTGATTTTATTCTTAGGTCTCGCGGGGCTGGCCCTGGCCGGCTGCACCTATTCGGGCGGCATCGACAACCCTCTGGTCCGCAAATTCGAGTGGTTCAGCTATGTCGCCGGCGACGACATCCGCTCCAAATGCGGCCCCGGATCGCCGCCGCAATATCGGCTGGTCTACAACGCCAATTGGGACGAGCAGGTGCGCGCCTACGACCTGCGCCAGAGCTTCGCCCAGGACGGCGGCGCGATGCTGTTCACACAGGTCTTCGGCGGCTACACCAATGTCTCGAGCTTCTCGCTCACCGACCCGCTGGGGCCGGCGCGCGGCGCGTCCGGGCAGGTGCGGCTCACCCCGGAGGAATATCAGGCGCTGGTGCGGGGGATCGATGAGAGCGGGTTCCGCGAGCCATCGCCGAAGGGGCTGCGCCTCGAGTCATGGGATTTCTATTGGATCGTGGCCGGCTGTGTCGACGGCCAGTTTCACTTCAATGCGTGGCTCTATCCGTCTGAGCGCTTCGCTACCATCAAGTTCGACAAATGGCTGATCGCTCTCGACGGCACCGGCGTGCCGCCCAATCCGCTGCGCAAGCTCGATTCGGCCGAGCAGCGCTATCTCGCGGATTATCCGCGCCGCCGGACCTACGGCGGGACCGGCTATACGTTTGAGCTGGTGGTTGGCGAAAACGGGCTGGCGGGCCGGCTGCCGCCGCTTTAGGCATCGCCGGCCGCCTCATTTTAACCAAAAATATGACGGCCGCTTCAGGGCGTTAACTCCATATTGCGCTGGCGATGCTGCGGCGCAGCAAAAAGCGCTTGACGCTTTCCGAGGCCTGCCTATATTTCGTCATGTTGCGCTGCAGCATTAGGCGCAGCCTTGTTTCCCGGTGCGATACGGACCAGAGGAGGCGTCCGTGAACCCGATAAGGGTCGTCCGTGTCGGGCCCGACCAGCGCGCCCGTATTGAGCGGGCGGAAGGAGCGATTTGACCATGACATCCCCATCCAAATCGAAAGGAAAGCCCCCCATGATTGACACCGCCATCGCGGGCGCGGAAAGCGCCCAGAAGAACTACGAGCGCATGTTCAGCGCGACCAAGGAGCAGGTCGAGAAGGCCAGCGCCTCGGCGTTCAAGACTTACGAAGACCTCTCGAAATTCTCGAAGGAAAACCTCGAAGCCTACGTCGCTGCCGGCACCACGGTGGCCAAGGGCTTCGAGAGCATCGGCCGCGCCTGGGTCAACTTCACCCAGGAGACGTTCGAGGCGAGCGCCCAGGTCGCCAAGGCGCTGCTCAGCGCCAAGACCCTGCGCGAGGCCGTGGACGTGCAGACCGACTTCGCGAAGACCACCTTCGACAAGCTCGTTGCCGAGGGGACCAAGGTTTCCGAGATCTCGGTCAAGGTCGCCAATGAGGCGGTCGAGCCGATCAGTGCCCGGCTGAATGCGGCGATCGAAAAGCTGCTGAAGCCGATCGCGGCCTGACGCACCGCACCATCCCGACGTCGTTCCCCCCGCGGACGGGGTGGATCGGTGGGCCAAGAATCAGGCCCGGCACAGCATGCCGGGCCTTTTTCTTTTCATTTACGGCCAGCGCGTTATCATGGGCGCACCGGCCCAGGCGCTGAAGCAGAAAGCGGCTTTGCCTCTTCCCCGGCGCGGCGGAATTCCCATATCATAGAAGGTGGTCGGGAAAGGGAAACGCGGCAACCCGAGCACGGCCGACTATGAGCGAGCGCGAAAAAGACAAAAACACCGACGACGGACAAAACGACGAGGGCACGGCCAGCGGCGTCGCCGTACAGACGCGGGCTAAGACCAAGCGGCCGTCGATGTATAAAGTCCTGATGCTGAACGACGACTACACGCCGATGGAGTTCGTCGTCCACGTCCTTGAGCGCTTTTTCAGCAAGTCCCGTGAAGAAGCCACTCAGGTTATGCTGCATGTGCACCGCCGCGGGGTCGGTATTTGCGGCGTCTTTACCTATGAGGTGGCCGAGACCAAAGTGAACCAGGTAACCGAGTTCGCGCGTCGCAACCAGCATCCGCTGCGCTGCACGCTCGAGAAGGAGTAATCAGCTATTTTGTTGTCGTCTTCGTCGATTCGTCTGCGCCACGCCACGGTTCTCATCTTCGCCCGGCCTGTGTCGGCCGGGAACTCAGGGGAGTAAGAGCAGCATGTTGTCGCGTAACCTCGAGCAGAGTCTGCACCGGGCGTTGGCCAACGCCAACGATCGGCGCCACGAATACGCCACGCTCGAGCACCTGCTCCTCGCCCTGATCGACGACCAGGATGCGATTGCGGTGCTCCGCGCCTGCGGGGTCGATCTCGACCGCCTGCGCCGCGATATCACCCACTACCTCGACCACGATCTGGCCGGACTGGTCACCCGCGGCGGCGGCGAGGCTAAGCCCACCGCCGGCTTCCAACGCGTGCTGCAGCGCGCCGCCATCCACGTCCAATCCTCGGGTCGCGAGGAGGTGACCGGCGCCAACGTGCTGGTCGCCATGTTCTCCGAGCGCGAGAGCCATGCCGTGTACTTCCTGCAGGAGCAGGACATGTCGCGGCTGGATGCCGTCAATTACATCTCCCATGGTGTCGCGAAGGTTCCCGGCCGCAGCGAGACGCGCCGCGTGCGCGGCGCCGCCGAGGAGGAAGGCGAGACCAGCCGGGCCTCCGGCGGCCCGTCCGAGCGCAGCAGCAAGAAGAACCAGGAGGCGCTCGCCGCCTATTGCGTCAATCTCAACAAGAAGGCGGCCAGCGGGCGCATCGATCCGCTGATCGGCCGTGAGCCCGAGGTCGAGCGCACGATCCAGATCCTGTGCCGCCGCTACAAGAACAACCCGCTCTATGTCGGCGATCCCGGCGTCGGCAAGACGGCCATCGCCGAAGGGCTGGCGCGCAAGATCGTCAAGGGCGAGGTGCCCGAGGTCCTGACCAACGCGGTCATCTACGCGCTGGACATGGGCTCGCTGCTCGCTGGCACCCGCTACCGCGGTGACTTCGAGGAGCGGCTGAAGGCCGTGCTCGCCGAGCTCGAGGCCCAGGAAGGGGCGATCCTGTTCATCGACGAGATCCACACCGTGATCGGCGCCGGGGCCACCTCCGGCGGGTCGATGGACGCGTCCAACCTCCTGAAGCCGGCGCTGGCCAGCGGCAATCTGCGCTGCATCGGCTCGACGACCTACAAAGAGTACCGGAACTACTTCGAGAAGGACCGGGCCCTCGTCCGCCGCTTCCAGAAGATCGACGTCAACGAGCCGACCGTCGAGGACACGATCAAGATCGTCAAGGGCATCAAGCCGTACTACGAGCAGCACCACAAGGTGCGCTACACCGCCGACGCGGTGAAGGCGGCGGTCGAGCTGGCCGCGCGCTACATCAATGACCGCAAGCTGCCCGACAAGGCGATCGACGTGATCGATGAAGTGGGGGCGGCCCAGATGCTGCTGCCGCCATCCAAGCGCAAGCGCACGATCACCGTGAAAGAGGTCGAGGCGGTCGTCGCCAAGATGGCGCGTATCCCGCCCAAGACCGTGTCCAGCGACGACAAGGAGACGTTGAAGAATCTCGATCTCGACCTGAAGAAGGTCGTTTACGGGCAGGACAAGGCGATCGAGGCCTTGGTCAGTGCGATCAAGCTTTCTCGCGCAGGAATGCGAGAACCGGAAAAGCCGATCGGCTGCTACCTGTTCTCCGGCCCGACGGGCGTCGGCAAGACCGAGGTCGCGCGTCAGCTGGCGCTGACGCTCGGCATCGAGCTCACCCGCTTCGACATGTCGGAGTACATGGAGCGGCACACGGTGTCGCGCCTGATCGGCGCCCCGCCGGGCTATGTCGGCTTCGACCAGGGCGGCCTGCTCACCGACGCGATCGACCAGCATCCGCACTGCGTGCTGCTCCTGGACGAGATCGAGAAGGCGCACCCGGACCTGTTCAACATCCTGCTGCAGGTTATGGACCACGGGAAGCTGACCGATCACAACGGCAAGAGCGTCGATTTCCGCAACGTCATCCTGATCATGACCACGAATGCCGGGGCCGCCGAGATGGCCAAGCCGGCGATCGGGTTCGGCCAGGAGGTCCGCATCGGCGAGGACAGCGACGCGATCACCAAGATGTTCACGCCGGAATTCCGCAACCGGCTGGACTCGACGATCGGGTTCGCTCGCCTCTCCCCCGAGGTCATCAGCCGCGTCGTCGACAAGTTCGTCGGTCAGCTCGAGGCCCAGCTCGCCGAGCGCAACGTCAAGCTGATCGTCAGCGACGAGGCGCGCACCTGGCTGGGCGAGAAGGGCTACGACGAGCTGTTCGGCGCCCGGCCGCTCGGCCGGGTGATCCAGGAGAACATCAAGAAGCCGCTGGCCGACGAGCTGCTGTTCGGGCGGCTGGCCAAGGGCGGCACGGTCCGGGTCAAGGTCGAGAGCGGCAAGCTCGGGTTCGAATACCCGCCGCCGCCGCCAACCGACGGCAAGCCGGAGCCCAAGGTCCCGGCGCTGGTCGAGTAACCGGCCGGCAGACTGATCGATTTATAAAGGGCAGGCCAAAAGCCTGCCCTTTCGTTTTGGAGGGGGAGGATGAAATCCGGTCGGCTCTATCTTGCGCTCGCTGTCATGCTGGCGATGATGGGATGCGAGGCGGTTGGCGTGGGGGCCTCGTCGGACCCCGAAGTCAAAATCGGTCAGGCGCGGGAATTAGAACGCGAGGGTAGGCTTTGGGTGGCCAAGCGCCTGCTTGATGAAGCCCTTGAGATCTACCAAAAGCGGAATGACGAAGAGGGCATTGCAGAGGCCTATCGCCAGTTCGCTCTCTTTTACCGGACGTCTCCCAAGGGGCGTGGCCTGCTAGTCCCAGATGAATTCGTCAACACGCCGGAAGGCGCTCAGAAGCGGTATCTTTTGGCGATCGATTATTTCCAAAAATCGCTGGCGATCGTGCAGAAACTCGGAAGGATCGACCGCGAAGTGAATCTGTATTTCGTGATGAGCGAGACGCAAGCATGGCTCAACGACACGACAGCAGCGTGCATGTCGCTGCAAAACAGCCTGGACGCAAGCCACAAGGCACTGCAGCTAAACCCACAGCTGCAATTCGAAATGGGCAGATTCAAGAGCTGGGACGAGCTCATCGATAGTACGAAGCGGGTGCTCAAGTGCGCGTAGCTCGCCGATATCGCGACTGAACCGTAAGGGCCGTCGCGAGTTCACATGGGCGGTGATTCAGAGAGGGGAGCATGAAATCCGGTCGGCTCTATCTTGCGCTCGCTGTCATGGTTGCGATGTCCGGATGCGAGGGAGTTGGCGTGGGGGCCTCGTCGGATCCCTTGGTCAAATTCGACCAGGCCCGGGAATTGGAACGCCAGGGCCGGTTCTTCATGGCGCAGCGCGTGCTTCTACAAGCCGTTGAGATTTCCGAGAAGCGCCGGGATGAATGGGGCATCGCGGAATCTTATCGTCAGCTCGGGTTTTTCTACCGCGCGCCTATTCCCCCTAATTCCCATGGCCTGTTGCCGGATGACTTCGCGGAAACAACCGACGGCGTTGAAAACCGTTATTTGCGGTCCAACGAGTATTTCCGGAAGTCCGCCGAGCTGTACGAAAAAATCGGCGATAACGCCGCGGTCTCGAATCTGGATTTCGTGATGGCCCAAAACTATCTCGGGCCCCTCAAGGATCAGGTGACCGGCTGTAAGTTGCTGGATCGCAGCCTGGAACTGCATCACCGCGCGGTCGATGCCAATCCCAGCCTGCAAGTGATATTGCCCCCGAACTACCAGAGCTTCGACGAGGCGATCAACGATTTCAAACGGCGCTTCTGCGCGCCGGTGGCACTTGGGCCCGCGCTGCGACGCCTGACGGCAGCCGAACCACGCGCCTGATTTCTAGCCACCCGCACCCGAATTCGCGACACTCGCGTCATGGCGCTGTCCTTCCTCTCCGGCATCCGGGTTCTCGATCTCTCGCAGTACATTCCCGGCCCGTATGCCGGACTGATGCTGGCCGACATGGGGGCGGACGTCGTCAAGGTCGAGCCGCCGGGCGGCGATCCGGCGCGCCAGCTGGGACCCAGGGACAGCGACGGCATCTCGCCGTTCTGGAAGCTGATGAACGGCGGCAAGACGGTCATCGAGCTCGACTTGAAGAGCCCGGAGGGTGCGGCCGCGTTCGCCGACCTCCTGCGCGGCGCCGACGTGCTGTTGGAATCGTACCGGCCCGGCGTGCTGGACCGGCTCGGCTTCACGCGGGCGCGCCTGGCGAAGGTCTGTCCGCGCCTCGTCCATGCGGCGTTGTCCGGCTACGGCCAGACCGGTCCGTGGCGGCTGCGCACCGGCCACGATCTCAACTACATGGCGCTCGCCGGCGGGCTCGCCGTCTCCGGCGCCCAATCCCTGCGAGAGGGGGCGCAGGACGACGTCTTGCGGCCGGCCATGGCCGCGCCGCCGACCGCGGATTTCGCGAGCGGCCTGCAGGCCGCACTCGCGGTGTGCGGCGCCCTCATCGGCCGCGGCCGCACGGGGAAGGGCGCCTATCTCGACCTCAGCCTCGCCGAGACCGTGCTGGCCTGGCAGAGCCACAGCTTGACCGCGGCGCTGCGGCCGGGCTTCGCGCCGGCGCTGGCCGCCAATCTGCTCAATGGCGGGGCCGCCTGTTATCAGATCTACCGGGCCGCTGACGGCCGCTTCGTGACCCTGGCCGCCATCGAAGAGAAGTTCTGGCGCAATTTCTGCGACGCCGTCGGTCGGCCGGAGTGGACCCCGCGGCAATGGGAGCCCATGCCGCAGCAAGCGCTGATCGCCGAGCTCGCCGCGGCGTTCGCCGCCAAGCCGGCGGCCGCCTGGGAGGGCCTCCTGGGCGGTATCGATTGCTGCTTCGGCCTCGTCGTCGACCCGGCCGAGGTGCCGGATCATCCGCAGATCGCGGCCCGCTTGATGCTGGCCCGGCAGGACGGCCCGGACGCGGCGGTCGAAGCGCTGTTTCCGGCGCATGTTGATGGGGTCCCGCCCGCACGGCGCCCGCCGCCGCGCCGCGAGGCAGTGACGGCGGTCATTCAGCGTTGGCGCGCTCCGGTGTAAACTCGCTGCCAGCGTCGGGGGAGGTCCGGATGGCCATTGATCCACAGCAGCTGATGCCGAAGCAGACGTTCGCGGCGGGAGATGTGATCTTCCGCGAAGGCATGATCGGCGACGTCGCCTATGTCGTCCAGGAGGGCGAGGTCGAGATCGTCCGCACGCAGGCCAAGAGCCAGGCGCGCAAGGTGCTGGGCATCATCCGCAAGGGCGGCATGTTCGGCGAAATGGCGCTCGTCGACGGCAAGCCGCGCATGGCCGACGCGGTCGCGATGAAGGAGACGACCTGCATGGTCGTCAAGCGCGATGTGTTCGAGCGGAAGTTCGAGTCGGCCGACCCGTTCATCAAGGGTCTGATCCGCATCTTCGTCCGCAACATCCGCTCGCTGGCGGACGAGTAGATCGCCCGCGCGCTCCACAGTACGCCGGAACCGGGGACAACCCTGGTCGTTGTGCTAACGCTCCGGATCGGGCGTCGTCGCGGTCCGCAGAATTGCAGAATTGCGGTCGCGAAAACGAAGCTCTGCAATTCTTTTTGAGCTTATTCGCTCGCCGTATCAATCACTTGGGAAAAGAATTGCAGAATTGCACGAGATTCAGGGGGCGCCCCCGTCAGCCGCAGCCTTCGGTGGTCTTGAACGGTGAATGCCCGGCGAGGGCGGCGACCTCGTGCTCGATCATCTCGGTCTCGCGGACCAGGAACGACGCGACGGCCTTGCGGAACCCGCTGTCGGGAATCCAATGGGCGCTGAACGTCGGCACCGGCAGATAGCCGCGCTGGATCTTGTGCTCGCCCTGGGCGCCGGCCTCGACCCGCTGCAGGCCGTGCCGGATGGCGAAGTCGATGGCCTGGTAATAGCAGGCCTCGAAATGCAGGAACGGGAACTCGCCGTGGCTGCCCCAGTTGCGGCCATACAGCGTGTCGGCGCCGATCAGGTTGAGGGCGCCCGCGATGTAGCTCTTGCCCTGGCGTGGCAGCACGAGCAGCACCCGGTCGGCCATCGCCGCCCCCAGGCGGTGGAAGAAATCGCGGTTCAGGTAGGGGCTGCCCCATTTGCGGTCGCTGGTCGCGATGTAGAACTCGAAGAAGGCGTCCCAGTGGCGGGGCTCGATGGCGCTGCCGGTCAGCGCGTCGATCTCGATGCCCTGTTCGGCGACCTGCCGCCGCTCGCGGCGGATGGACTTGCGGCGCGAGTGGCTGAGGGCGGCCAGAAAATCGTCGAAGCTCTTGTAGCCGTTGTTGTTCCAGTGGAACTGCCGGCCGTTCCGGATCAGCCACCCGGCGGCCTTGAACGCGGCCGCTTCGTCGGCGGTGCAGAAGGTGACGTGCAGCGACGAGACGCCGAGCCGCTCCGTGATCTCGGCCAGGCTCTCGATCAGCGCCTGGCGGATCGCCGCGGCGTCGCCGCCCGGGCGCACCAGGAGGCGCGGGCCCGGCACCGGCGTGAACGGCACCGCGGCCTGCAGCTTCGGGTAATACCGCCCGCCGGCGCGCTCATAGGCGTCGGCCCAGCCGTGATCGAACACGTACTCGCCGTAGGAATGGCTCTTGAGGTACAGCGGCACGACGCCGACGACGCGCCCCTGGGCGTCCTCGGCCACGATGTGGCGGGGCGCCCAGCCGGCCTTCGCCGCGACCGAGCGGCTGGCTTCGAGAACCTCGAGGAAGGCGTACGAGACGAACGGGTTCGCGGGATCGGCGCAGGCGTTCCACGCCGCCGCCGGAATTTCGGCGATCCGTTCCGCCATGCGAACCGTGAGTGCGTCGCCGCCGTCGGGCATCGTGTCCGTCCTCCGCCGGGCTACTTTAGGACGGCGCCCGGGAGGCTGAACAGGCTCTCGTTTCGGCTCAGGCGCTTCCGGCGACCGGCGACGCCGGGGCGAGGCCGCTGCGCTGCAGCTTCTGGTGCAGCTCGGCCAGGCGCTTGGTCTGGCTCTGCTTGTCCTCGGCACCGGCCAGCAGCGAGCTTGCGAAGCTCTCGTCCTGCATGTGGCGGCGGATCTGGGCGTGCGCGGCGCGCAGATTGGCGCCCTGGATGAAGGCGCCCTCTGCACATAAATCGAGCAGAACCAGCGCGCGCGCGGCGGGGGTCGGTTTTTCGCGCTCGATCTTGTCGAAGAGGCGGCTCTCGCGGATCACCTCCTCCTGCAGGGTGACCAGCGGCTCGGCATGCTTGGTCAACGCCGCTCCCGACAGCCCGGACGTCACCAGGGCGTCATGGAGCTTGGTGATGCGCTGGAGCTTGTGCGAGATCGGTTCCGGCTCCTTGCTGATCGTCAGGACCAGGCGCTCGGTCTCGAACAGGTACTCCACGTATTGGCGGACCTGCAACCGGCCGGGTGAGGTGGCCAGCCGGCGATGGATTTCGAGGGCCCGGACCAGCTTGTCGTCGACCTTCGGCAGCGCGCGCAGCGCCGCACTCAGCGTGTCGACGCTCAGCACGCGCGGCAGCCGCTGGCCGAACAGGTCGATGGTGTTCTCCCCGCCCGTCGCGTCGCCGGCCTTGATCAGCACGTCGAGCAGGCGCAGATGGGCGTTGAGATCCGCCGGCGGCGCGCCGGACGCCAGCGGCGTCTTGGCTTCGAGAGACCGGCGGAGCTGCCGCAGCAGTGCTGCCCGGGTTTCCGGCAACGGGTGCCGGGAGATCATCTCGCGCAGGCGCCGGGCCTCCGGGATATCCATCGTCGCCGGCTGCGGCGCCACGAGCATGTCGGCCAGCGCCTCGAGGAATCGCCCCATGGTCTCGGACGGCCCGAAGAGCTCGCGCAGCGCCGCCTTGCTTTCGACGATCTCCGACAGGACCTCGTCGATCAGCGGCAGCACGACCGCGGCCTCGGTGGCACCGTCCGCCAGTGCGCGCAGCCGGTCGATCTTCTCCGTCCAGGTCTTCGCCGGCGCCAGGTACAGCGTGAGCGCTGCGTTGACGAAGAGGTCATGCGCCTCGGTCAACTCGGCCTTGCGCGCGGCGTCCACGAAGGCCGCGAAGCCGGCCGGCTCGATCGCCGACGGCGGCTTGGCTTTGAGGCGCTCGGCGGTGTCGCGGACGGCACCGTCGACCACGTTGTAGAGCTCGCGCACGCGCTGCGCCACGTTCTGCCTCGCGGCCTGCGCCTGCGCCATCGCCGCCTTCTGCACCGCCGCCTGGTACTCGGTGCCGCGATTGAGATATTCCTGCTGCTTGTCCGGCGCGTGCAGCAGCTCGGTCGGCGTCAGGATGGACTTGTCGAGGAACTCGCGGCACAACCGGCCGATGACGCGTTTGGCGTTCGCGGCAAACAGGTCGTTCGGCTCGCGGCAAATCGTCGGAGCGGACGGAGTGGAAGTGCCTTCGCTTTCGGTCTCTTGCGCCATTGTCTTCGATCCAGCCGCGAAACGTCCCTAACGGACTCTAAACCGAGGTGATGAAGGTTTTGTTGATGCGACCACACGCGCTATGGCCGCGCAACATTTCAAAACTGCAGGACATTTTTCGCAAAATCGAAAGATCGCGTCTCTGCGCGGCCAGGCGCCGCATGGGAGGCTTGCGCCATCCTAGGGCCAAAGGCTGTGATATTCATCACAGCCGGGCGGTCCTGGGTGGAGCCTCCGGCGACGGCCGCCGCGTCAGACGACCTCGAAAACCGCCTCGACTTCGGTGGCGACGCCGCGCGGCAGGGAGCCGACGCCGACCGCCGCCCGCGCGTGCTTGCCGGCGTCGCCGAAGATCTGCACGATCACATCCGAGGCGCCGTTGATCACCTGCGGCTGGTCGCCGAAGTTGGGCACGGCGTTGACGAAACCGCCGACCCGCACGCAGCGCTTGACCTTGTCGAGGTCGCCGCCGAGGGCCGCGCGCATCTGGGCGATGACGTTGAGCGCGCAGAGCCGCGCCGCCTTCTGCCCGTCCTCGATCTGGAAGTCGCGGCCGAGCTTGCCGATAAATTGCGGCTTGCCGCCCTCCATGGGGATCTGACCGGAGACGAAGACCAGGTTGCCCGACCTGACGAACGGGACGTAGTTCGCCGCCGGCATCGGTGCCTCCGGCAGCGTGATCCCCAACTCCTTCAGACGCGAGTCGATCTTTCCAGCCATGGCAGTCTCCTTCGGTTTCTGCGAGCATAGCCGGCCGGTGGGCGGCGATCCAGGTGCCGGTTGCGCGGTACGCCGCCCCGGGCGCGCCGCAATTTCGCCACGGCGGTTTGTCACAAGTCGTGAGCAACGTTTGCGGAGCCTACATGTCGCGTCTGATCGGCCTTGTCCTGTCCTCGGCTCTGGCCTTCGCCGTCTGCGCCGCATCCGCGGCGACCAATCTGCTGGACCTGAAGGTGGAGTACAGCGCCGACACCGTGATCGGGAGCGGCGACAATCCGCGGACCGGGCATCTCTCGCGGACGCCGACGGCGCTTCGGCACGACATCGACGACCACGGTCAGACCCAGACCGTCATCGTCCGTCTCGACAAGAATGCGGCGTGGATGGTGCTGCCGGCGCTGAAGATGGCGCTGGGCACCGATCTCAACGGCCTGACCCAGCTGTCGGGAGCGGCCGGCGTGCTCGGGGCGGCGGAAAAGCTGAAACCGGTCGCCGTCGGCAGCGAAACGATCGAAGGGATGCGCGCCACGAAGTACCGCGTGCAGATGAACGATCCTGAGGCCGGCCAGTTCGACGGCTTCGTGTGGAGCACCAGCCAGGGCGTGGTGCTCAAGATCGACGGTGCCGGCGAGCAGAACGGCCGGCGGGGCACGGTGCACATCGTGTTCCGCAATGTGCAGATCGGCCGCCAGGACGCGGCCCTCTTCGAGCCGCCTGCCGGCTACAAGCAGGTGACGGTGGCACCGGACATGATCTCCACCATGATGAAAACCATGGAGCAGATGCAGCGCCTTCGCAGCGGAGCGCAGGCGCCGCCGCAATAGGGTCGTCGGCCGCCCGGTCGGCGCCTATACTGCGCGGGCGATGACCCGCCCGCTCCGCCTCGTTGCCATTTTGTCGCTCGCGGTCCTGGGCTGGGGCCTTGGCCGGCCGGCCGTCGCCGAGCCCGTGGATCTTCATCTCGTGCTGGCGGTCGATGTCTCGCGCAGCATCGACGAAGCCGAATACCAGCTGCAGCGCAAGGGTTACGCCGCGGCGCTGACCGATGCCCGCGTCCTGCAGGTGATCCGGTCCGGCGAGAACCGCCGCATCGCGATCTGCTATTTCGAGTGGTCGGGCGAGAGCTATCAGCAGGTCATCGTCGATTGGACGGTGGTCGGCGATCTCGAGACGGCGGCGGACGTGGCGAACCAGCTGCTCACGGTCCCGCGGCCGTTCGCCAACCGGACGTCGCTCGGCGTCGCGATCGACTTTGCGACCGCGCAGTTCCAGCGCAGCCCGCACCAGGGGGGCCGGCGGATCATCGACGTGTCCGGCGACGGCACGAACACGAACGGCATCGAGCCGTCGGTCGCGCGCGATGCGGCCATGGCGCTGGGCGTCACGATCAACGGCCTCGTGATCCTCAACACGCAGGAGATGCCGTGGATGCCCTGGCACACCCATCCGCCCGGCGGTCTCGACGAATATTACCGGCAGAACGTCGCCGGCGGGCCGGGCGCGTTCGTCATGGTCGCCGAGGATTTCGATGCGTTTGCCAGCGCCATCATCAACAAGCTGGTGCGCGAAATCGCCGATGCCGGCGGGACGAAAGGCGGGCGCGCCGTCGCAGCGGCGCCATAAACCCGGTATCCGGTCGGTAATGTCTTTACATCGGCGGCGCCGCCCCGTATGTCACGGCGGTTTTCCTTGCAGTTGTCACCGAAGTGGGAGGGTTCCATATGAAGCTGTATTTTTCGCCGGGCGCTTGCTCGTTGTCGCCGCACATCGTGCTGCGTGAAGCGGGCCTCAATTTCGAGCTCGAGCAGGTCGACACGAAGACGAAGAAGACCAAAGCCGGCGCCGACTTCTGGACGGTCAATCCGAAAGGCTACGTTCCCGTGCTTCGCCTCGACAATGGCGAGACGCTCACCGAGGGTCCGGCCATCGTTCAGTACCTCGCCGATCAGAAGCCCGAATCCGGCCTGGCACCGAAGCCGGGCAGTCTCGAGCGCTATCGTCTGGCGGAATGGCTGAACTTCACCACCTCGGAGCTGCACAAGGGCTTCACGCCCCTGTTCAAGCCCAACACGGCCGACGAGTACAAGAAGATCGCGCGCGAGACTCTCGCCACCCGGCTCGCCTATCTCGACAAGCAGCTGGCCGGCCGGCAATACCTGATGGCGGACCGCTTCACGGTTGCCGACGCGTATGCGTTCACGGTCGTGAACTGGAGCAATTTCCAGAACGTCGACCTGGCGCCGTGGCCGAACGTGAAAGCCTACATGGACCGCGTGCGCGCCCGCCCGAAGGTCCAGGAGGCGCTGAAGGCCGAGGGTCTGCTTAAGTAGTCGCCACGAGGCGGCATCCCGGCGTCTCGTGGACGCCGGGATGCCGCCTCAGGCCACCGAGAGCTGGTGCGGCTTGCCGCCGGGGTAAGGCAGCCGCATGGTGATCTGGGTTCCTTCTCCCGGCGCGCTGCGGATCGACAGCCCGCCGCCGTGCAGCTCGCAATAGGATTTGACCAGCGGCAGGCCCAGCCCGGCCCCCTCGTTGGCGCGGCTCATCACGTTATCGAGCTGGCGGAACGGCTGCAGCGCGAGCGGGATCTCGTTCTCCGACATGCCGGAACCCTGGTCGCCGACCTGGATCCGGAGCCAGGTATCGTCGCGGCTGACCCGCACGGTGACCGTCGTCTGCGGCGGCGAGAACTTGATCGCGTTGTCGACGAGGTTGATGAGGCACTGCCGCACCATCCGCTCGTCGGCGTGGAACGCGCTGACATTCGGGTCGACTTCGAGGGCGACATTGATCTGTTTGCCGGCAGCCTTCGTCTCCAGAAGGCGAAGCGCCCGCTCGACGACGGAGCGCGCATCCACCTTCTCGAACACCGGCTCGATCTTCCCGGCCTCGATCCGGGTGAGGTCGAGCACGTCGTTGACGAGATTGAGCAGATGCGTGCCGCTGAAATGGATGTCGTTGCCGTACGAGACATAGCGCTTGTTCGGGATCTCGCCCAGGAGCTCGCTCTTGATGATCTCGGAGAAGCCGATGATCGCGTTCAGCGGCGTGCGGAACTCGTGGCTGAGATGGGCGAGGAAGCGGGTCTTGGCCGCATTGGCGAGCTCGGCGATCTCGCGCTGCTTGCGATCGGTCACGTCGCGGACGATCTTGGCATAGCCGGTGACCCGCCCGTTATCGTCGCGGATCGCATAGACCACGATGTCCGCCGCGAACAGGCTGCCGTCCTTGCGCACGCGGACGCCTTCTTCCTCGTAGCGCCCCTGGTGGCGCGCCGTCTCGAGCGTGCGGTGCGGACGCCCGTCGGTCCGATCGCGCTCCGTGTAGAACACGGAAAAGTGCTCGCCGATGATCTCGTCCGCGGCGTAGCCGGTGATCCGCTCGGCGCCCAGGTTCCAGCTGATCACGACGCCGGTCGGGTCCAGCGTATAGATCGCATAGTCGGTAAGGCTCTCGAGCAGCAGCCGCTGGCGATATTCGCTCTCGCGCAGCGCCCGTGCGGTGACCTGACGCTCGGTCACGTCGCGGGTGATCTGCGCGTAGCCGGTCAGCTTGCCGTTCTCGTCGTGGATCGCGTCGATGATGACGTGCGCCGCGAACTTGGCGCCGTCCTTGCGGACCCGCCAACCTTCCTCCTCGTAGCGGCCGGTGTCGGCGGCGGTCTTGAGCGCGTCGAACGGCTTGGCGGTGCGTCGGTCCTCCTCGGTATAGAACCGGGAAAAATGCTGGCCGATGACCTCGTCGGCGGTGTAGCCCTTGATCCGCTGCGCGCCGCGGTTCCAGCTGGCCACGATGCCGTTGGTGTCCAGCATGTTGATCGCATAGTCGGTGATGCCGCTGGCCAGCAGCCGGAAACGGCGCTCGCTCTCATATAGCGCGCGCTTGGTCTGGCGGTCTTCGGTCGCGTCGCGGATGACGGTGGTGTAGCCGACGAGCTCGCCCGCGGCATCGCGCAGCGGATAGACGACCGCATGGGTCGCCAGAACGGTGCCGTCCTTGCGCACCCGCTGGCTCTCTTCTTCGTAATGGCCGCGCTCCTCGGCCGCACTCAGGACGTTGAGCGCGATGCCGGCCAGCCGATCGGCCTTGGTGTAAAGCTGCGAGAAATGAAGCCCCATCACCTCGTTCGGCGAATAGCCGAGAATCTCGCGGGCGCCGCGGTTCCAGGTGCGAATCGCACCGTTGAGGTCGATCACGTAGATCCCGTAGTCGGTGATCTGGTCGACCAACGGTTGGAACACCGTCGGCAGCGGCCACGCGCCGCCATGCGTGGGCAGGGGCGAAATCATGCCAATCCTCGCTCTATGTCGCCCCCGACAGCGCTTGGCAGAAAATTGTTAGAAGAGATCACTCGGGTTTGCAATCTTGATCCGCCTCTGCAATTTCGGTGGAGTCGCCGCGCACCGCCCGCTGTGGCGGGCGGGACGGCGGATCGATCTCCGGATCGGCTGGAATCTCGCCGACAATCTGGGCGGCCGCGGCGAGCCCCGGAGCCAGATCGAGAAGAGGAGTATCCATCGGGGTCCCCGCGACAGTCGGCGGTCCAGTGTCGCCGGATCGCCGGCAATCGCCAGCGATAAAACGGTGATCGCTTGCCGGGGCCGCCATCGGCCATCTAAGCTGAGCGCACAGCCGGCACGAACCGGCGCGACCGTCCCGGGAGAAACGCCATGTTCAAGACAGCCACGGTCCTGCAACTGGTTGCGGGCGCCGTCGGCCTCGCCCTCGCCGGCGCGGCCACGGCGCAGACCGCACCCCAACGCACGCTGGACGAGCTCAAGGCCGAAACCCAGGCGCGGGCGGACCGCAACGCTTATCCGGTCACGGGCCTTAAGCCGGACGAGGTGCGCGAAGCGCTGGCGCGCCTGAAGAGCCTCGATCGCGACGAATGGGCGGCCTCGTGGAGCGTCGTCGGCGACCGCTACATGGCGAAGGCGCAAGACGAGACCGCGGCCGCACCGGCCGCCGCGGACAAGGACTTCACCCAGGCGTGGCTCTATTACTCCTTTGCCCGCTGGCCCGTCCCCAACTCACCGGGCAAGGCTAAGGCCTATGCCAAGGCGCTGGACGCCTATGTGGCGCACGGCCGGCTGCTCGATCCGCCGCTCCAGCTCGTCCGCATCCCCTTCGACGGCAAGGAGATCATCGGCTATCTGCAGATGCCGAAGGGTGCTGCGGCGGCGCCGATGGTGGTGGCGATCAGCGGTCTCGATAGCCGCAAGGAGGACATGGCGGAGCGCTTTCGGCCGATGCTCGCGTACGGGGTCGGCTCGCTGGCGCTGGATGCGCCGGGGACGGGGCAGTCGCCGATCAAGGCCGCGCCCGGAGCCGAGCGCATGCTGGTCAAGGCGCTGGACTTCGTGGTCGACCGGCCGGACGTCGATAAGAGGCGGGTCGCCGTCTATGGTGGCAGCTTCGGCGGCCTGTGGGCGACCATCCTGGCGGTGACCGAGAAGCCGCGGCTGCGTGCAGTGGTGGCGCAGTCGCCGGCCGTGCACGAGACGTACAGCCGCGAGCGCACGATGAAGCTCGCCGCGAACCGCGAATACCTGTTCGACTACGTACCGGCCCAGCTGTTCACCTACGAGGGTGCGACCGATATCGAGAAGCTTGCCGACGTGCGCGAAAAGATCTCGCTGAAAGAGCGAGGGATGCTGGACAAGCCGACCGCGCCGATGCTGGTCATCGGCGGCACGCTCGATACGCAGGTCCCGATCGTCGACATCGAGCTCCTGCTGCGTAGCGGCGAGTCGCCCAAAGACGCGTGGATCAATCCGCGCGGCGGCCACATGGGACGCGACGCCAAGGATTGGCCGGACCCCGTCATCTTCAAGAAGGTGACGATGCCGTGGCTGCTCCGTCAGCTCGACATCAAGGCCGATCTTTCGCAGTAGGCAAGGGCAGCGGCCAGGCCGGCGGCAGCGCCTCGCGCAGCGGGTCGGCCGCGGGATTCTGGAACCGCCGGGCGATCACGATCTCGCGGGCGGTCGGGTTGTTGCCGTAATAGACGCGGTTGGCGCCATCGTCGGGCGTGAGCATGCCGCCCTCGAGCGCCAGGCCGCCGAACAGGCCCTTGGAGCTGGCGAAGGTGTAGATGTCCGCGCCGACATTGGTCGTGGTGCCGGCCTGGAGGCTGCCGCCCATCGGTCCCGCGGCGACGCTCACGTCGGCGCCGAGCGTGACGCGGTCGGTCAGGAGTTTCTCGACCGCCGGCTGGTTCATGACCACCAGCACCACCTCGGACACCTGCGCTCCGATCTGGAAGCCGATGCTGGCCGCCGCGACATTGTAGAACGCCGGGTCGCTCCATTCGCCCTTCGCGTCGCGCACGAGCAGCAGCCCCGATCCGCCGGCGCCGCCGATGATCAGCCCGGCCTTGATCAGCTCGGGAACGATGACAACGCCCTTCGCCTGATGCAGCAGCTCGTTGAAATTCGAGAAATTCGGATCCGCCTTCAGGTGCTCGACCGTGGCTTTCGCGCGGTCGACCAGGGCCTGCTGCTGGGTGGTCTCGGGACGGTCGGTGACGACGCCTTGCGCCGCCGCCTCGGCCCCGATCAGGCTCGCCGCCAGCAAGGCCGCCACCGCTACGGGCACCGCTCGCATGACAGGTCTCCTTCCGCCGCAGAACCCGCCCGCGCCGCGGGCGTGCGTTCAGCGGATGGTCAGCCAGCTCTCGTACCCGGCGCGATCGGCCTGAATGAGCGTCGCGCAGTCGAGGGTGGCGGGCCGTCCGTCGGCCAGTCGCACGGTGGTGCCGCGCTGCCGGCAATACTCGGCGCGATTTTCCGACGTATCCGGACGGCGCGCAACCGCCGCCACGCCCCCGTTTGCGACGGGATAGGGCAGGGTCATCGCGACCACCTGGTAAGACGGGTCGACGAGACCCGGTTGGGTCCGCGTCTCTTCGGACTTGACCATCGCCCCGACGCTGGGCGCATACCACATCGTCTTGAAGGCGTCGCCGCCGTCGATCGGCGAGTAGTCCACGCGCTGGACGACGTAGGTGAAGAACGTTCCAGCGGGCACGGTGACGGTTTCGGTGCGCAGCACCCGATAGGTGATCGCATGCGCGGTGGACGTCCCGGTGTCCGTGGTCTGGGAGGCGCCGACGGTGAGCGGCCACATGCGCTCGGCGGCGGCCCGGACGGGGATGCTGTTATGGTCGGCCAATCCTTCGGTCAGCAAAGCATGCGCGCGGCGTGTCGTGCCGTTCTCATCGAATAGCACGTCCCATCCGTCGACGGCCTGAACGACCCGCCGGCCGGCCGTGGTGTCGATCACCGTGCCCGGCGGCGCCGGATTGAACGGAGCCGCCAGCGGCGTTGTCGTGGTGGCAACGGCTTGAGGAACCGACGCCGGGGTCGTGAGGCTGGGCGACAGGACGATGACGTTCGAAGGGGGAGGCTCGATGACGACCGGCTGTGCGGCGGGCGGTGGCTCAACGGCCGGCGGATCGATCACTGGCGGCTGCGGAGCCGGCTGGACGATGACTTGGGCATGGGCGGACATGGCGAGGGCGAATGCACCGGCCGCGCCGAAAAGGGTGGCCTTCGGGCTCATGAACTACTCCCGCTGCAGCAATCCCAGAGGGCGGAACGGTTCCTGATCGACAAGGTTCCGGTCCGGGGGGCTGTTCGCGGTACGCCACTTAGGCGCCGGCGGTCAGACGCTGCAGAATGTCCAGGAGCTTCGCCGGGATCGGCTCGCTGAGAATGCGGGCCCCCAGCTCGCGGAGGCGGCTCGCCTGGCGGCGCAGGGTCTGAGCGCGGAACGCCGCGGCGGCGTTGTCGAGTTCATGTTCGACCGGGACGCCGTTCTCCTGATCGAGCCGACCTTCGACGTAATCTTGAACCGCTTCGGCGGTGACCATGCCTGATATCGCGCCCATCGAAGCCGCCCCCTAGCGCTGCTCGCCCGCTTTTTCCGGCACGCGGCGCGCCGGGCGAGGACTCAGCGGCCGCGGCTGGGGCCGCGCGCCCCGGCGCCCATGCGGCCGGGTCGTGCCGGGGCTTTGGCCGTGGGCTTCGATGCGCTTCAGCAGTAGGTTGCGCGCGCGAAATAGACGCGAGCGGACAGTTCCGACGGGAACGTCGAGGATCATAGCGGCTTCCTCGTAAAGGAAGCCCTCGACGCCGCAAAGCAGAAGGACCTGCTTGAACGACGGCGGCAACGTGTCGATCGCCGCGGCCAGCGTGCTCACTTCGAGGTGCGCATCGGGCTGATCCGCGGGATCGCTGCGGATTGCGGCGTCGATCGATTCGACGGACTGGACCGGGTTATGGCGTCCGCGCCGGACGTTGTTCCGCACCACGTTCTTCAGGATGGTGAACAGCCAGGCCCGGATATTCGTCCCGAGGCGGAAGGAGTCGGCGGCGCCGACGGCGCGCGTCAGCGCCTCTTGCACCAGATCGTCCGCTGTATCGGGGTCGCGCGCGAGAAACCGCGCATACCGCCGCAAGCTTGGAATCTCGTGCAGGATGGCGTCGTGGAGATCGTGTCGGGACGCGTTCTGGTCGGTGGTAGCGGACAACGTCATTCCTCGCGTTGGAGATGACCAACGGCATGCCGTCGATGCGAAGGCAAATGTAAGATTTGACTCCCCTGATTCGTTCTTGCGGTTTTGCAAAGGCGCTCGTCGCCGCCGACTTCCTCGTTTGAACGGCGGCGCCATCATGAAGTTCCGTATCGTGACAGCACCGGAACCATCTTTGTCGCGCCGAGTTGGAATCGTCATCCGAGGTGTAGAATGCCGACCCAGACGTCACCCGCGCCCGATCCGTGGACCCGCTATAACGGCCCCGAAGAGGTCTTGAAGGATCCTGCGCTGACCAACGACAGCAAGCGCGCCCTCCTCACCGAGTGGGAGCGTGACCTGCGGCAGCTCCAGACTGCGACCGAAGAGAACATGGCAGTCGACACCGGACCAGGGCACCACACGGCCGATGGCAAGACGGCCGATCTGCTCCAGCGCGTGTCGAATTGCCGGCTGATCCTCGAGACCGATTCGTAACCGATTTCAGACGGTTAGGTGCGGGTCGCGCCAAGTCTGGCTCATCCGCGTCTTGAATTTGTCACGCATGAATTTGCGTGACGGCCATTGGCGATCGGCCAAGGCGGCGTAGGTACGTAAGGAACGCCAACCGCCAGGGAGCCGTGAATGATGGCCGCAGACGAATTCTCGACGCTGTTCCGGGGCTGCATTCCTCACCTCCGGGCCTATGCGCGGTCTCTGATCCACAACGTCGACTCCGCGGACGATCTGGTGCAGGACACCCTTCTGCGGGCGTGGGCGTCGCGCGCGCAGTTCGCGGAGGGAACAAACTTCCGCGCATGGATGTTCACCATCCTCCGCAACCGCTTCCTCGACCAGCGCCGGCGTGACCGCCTCGGCAGCTGCTCGATCGACGACATCGTCGACGAGACACTGGTGTCTCGCGCCTCCCAGGACGTCGTGCTGTATTTCGACGATATGGCGCGCGCGTTCTGGAAGCTGAGCCCGCCGCATCGCGAGATCCTGATGCTCGTGGGCGCGATGGGCCTGGGCTACGACGAAGCCGCGAAGATCATCGGCTGCGCAGTCGGCACCGTGCGCAGCCGGCTGTCGCGCGCCCGTACCGAGTTGCAGACGACGCTCGACAAGGGTCGCACCACCGCGCAGCGCCAGAAGAACGCGCCCGAGCGCGGCGCGGCCGAGTTCCTGAGGGTCCTGGCGGCGGCTTGAGGTAAAGCCACCGCCCGAGGCCAGCACCGCGGCGCGGCCGCGGTTCTCGATCAATTTTGGATTTGCAGTTGCTCCGGTCATGGAACCGGCGCGACGGCAATGGGTTTCCTCATTACCCCAGCAAAGGAGCGACCATGACGACACGAGCACGTCCGAGCGGCCAGGAACACCGCGACACCCGTCAGCCCAAGGGCGCGTCATCGGCACGCCGATCCGGCAAGTCCCCGAATGAGGGCGAAGGAAGCCGCAGTGCGGCCCGCGATTACAATCAGCGCACCGCCGATTTCATCGAATCAGGCCGGGTGAACGAGAGCGCCGAGGCGGCGGAACGCGCGGTCAATAGCGGAGAGCGCGAGAAGCTGGAAGAGGCAGAGCGGATCGGTCGCGAGCACCGCAAATCTTGAATCCGGCTTCAGTCGAGAGTGGCACACGAACATTGTGAGGTGACGTTATGAAGATCGCTTTCCAAGAACTCCCGTATCCACAGGATGCTCTGGAGCCCCATTATCCGAAGCACACCGTGTCGCTTCACTACGAAAAGCACCATCGCACCTACTTCGATAACACGGTCAAGGCGATCAAGGGCACGAAACTCGAGGACCTGAGCCTCGAGGAGATCATCCGGGCGGCGGCCAAGGAGCGCTCATCCGATCCGGAGAAGAAGACCCTGTTCAACAATGCGGCCCAGGTGTGGAACCACGACCTGTTCTGGCGGTCGATGAAGCCGAAGACCGGCGGCGGGGAGCCCAAGGGCGAGCTCCGCCAGATGATCGACCGCGACTTCGGCGGCTATGCCGAGCTGAAGAAGCAGCTGCAGGAAAAGGCCGTCAAGCAGTTCGGCAGCGGCTGGGCGTGGCTGGTGCTCGACAACGGCAAGTTCTCGGTGAGCTCGACCGGCAACGCGGAAAATCCGCTCGTCACCGGCGGCACGGCGTTGCTGACCATCGACGTGTGGGAGCACGCCTACTATCTCGATTATCAGAACCGCCGCCAGGAATTCGTCACCGCGTTCCTCGACCACCTGGTGAGCTGGGACGATGCGGCGGCGCGGTTCGACGCCGCTCGCCATGAGCACGCTGAGGAGACGCCGCGCCGCGCGGCACGCCGCTAGTGGTGCGGCTCTGACAGATGATACCAGTGCAGAACATCCTCAGTCGTCACCCCGGCCAAGCGGCGCAGCCGCGCGAGCCGGGGTCCATGCTGCCGCGGGCGAGATGGACCCCGGATCTCGCGTCGCTCGTCCGGGGTGACGAGGGAAAAAGGATCGGGACTCATTTGTTGGCGTCGATCCACTAGCGGGCTCCCGAAGCAAAATCGGCGTGGCAGCGATTCGGCTGCCACGCCGATTTTTTATCTGTCTGCCGGTGCGGCTAGAAACGTCCCAGCAGCACCAAGATCAAAATGATGACCAACACCGTGCCAACGCCACCGCTGGGGTAATAGCCCCAGCCGCTGCTGTATGGCCATGTCGGCAGTGCTCCGACGAGCAGCAGGATCAAGATGATCAACAGAACCGTTCCGATCGTCATGGTTTCTCCGTTGTGAGACGACAGCCTTGGTAACAGCCTTCCCTAACAGCTCCCTTCCCAGTCCTTCACCTGGCGCTCGGCGTCTTCTTTGCCGAGGCCGTAGCGGGCCCGGACGCGGCCGATCAGGTGATCGCGGCGTCCGTTGATGTAGGTCAGATCGTCGTCGGTGAGCCGCGCCCATTGCTCTTTCGCGCGGCCCTTCAAGTGCTTCCAATTTCCCGCGATTTGGTGCCAATTCATGCGGTTACTCCATGTCCGGCTCCGATCGCCGTCCACCTCACAACGGCATCGCCGGGATTGAGTTCCTGATACCGCGCGCTACTCTGGGACCGCACCGCTCGAGGGAAGCTAAGGGGGAGAGGACATATGGACCACCGGGACGACAAGCTGGCGATCTCCGAGGTCATCCAAAACTGGGCGCTGTGGCGCGACACCGGCGATTGGGCGAATTTGCGCTCGACGTTCCATCGCGACGGGACGATGACCGCTACCTGGTTCAGCGGAACGGCCGATGACTTCATCGCCGGCGCCCAGGCCGGTTGGACCAAGGGTTCGCGCAGCGCCCATTTCATCGGCGGATCGGCCATCCGCGTTAACGGCGGCAAAGCGATCGCCGAGACGCGGATCATCCTGATGGTGCGGGACACCCTGGATGACGTCGAAGTCGACGTCACGTGCTACGGACGCTTCTATGATCGCTTCGTCAAATCGGCCGGGGCGTGGAGCATCCTGCGGCGCGGCGTGGTCTATGAAAAGGACCGCATCGACCCGGTCCCGCCCGGCGCAACGCTGGTGCTCGAGGACTTGCTATTAAAGCGCTTTCCGGAGGGCTACCGGCACATTGCCTATGTGCAGACCAAGCGCGGCATGCGGGTGGCCACGGACCGCCCGACGCCGCGCAGTTCCGAGCTGGAACAGCTGTACCGCGAGGGGAATGATTGGCTGAAGGCCGTCTGACCGCGGCGAGGGCCCTCAGTCCGCGATGACGGGAGCCGCTCCGCCTCGCGCCGGGCGGGTTGGTGAGATCAGCAACACCAGCGGCACCAGCACCAAGGTAATGATCATGATCGCCTTGAAATCATCAAGATAGGCGATCATCGATGCCTGGCGGGTGACCTCGGCGTTGATCGCGGCCAGGCCGCGGGCGGTGTGCAGATTCCACAGGTGCTCCGCAGCGGTCGTCTGGAACGCCGGATTGAAGGGCGTCACGTACCGCGCAAGCCCGGCGTGGACGATCTGCGTGTTCTCGGTGAGCAGGGCCGTCACCGCCGAGATCCCGGCGCTGGCGCCAATGTTGCGCATCAGGTTGAACAGGCCCGCGGCTTCGTTGCGCATCGCCGACGGCAGGGTCGAGAACGCGACCGTGGTGAGTGACACCCAGACGAAGCCGATCCCGAAGCCTTGCATGACCCCGCTGATGGCGATGTCGTAGCTCGGAACGTCGAGCGAGAAGCCTTCCATCCACCACAGCGAATACACCGACAACAGCAGGCCGAAGACCAGCGGATAGCGTGCATCAATCCGGGCGAGGAGCCGTCCGACGACGAGCATGGCGATCATGGTCCCGATCCCCCGCGGCGCCAGCAGCAGGCCGACCGAGAACACCGGGTAGTTCAGCAGTGTTTGCAGGAACGGCGGCATCAGCGCCAGCGTCGCGAACAGCACCACGCCAACGACCGCCATGAACAGAAGGCTGACGGCGAAATTGCGGTCGGCGAGCAGCTTGGGATTGATGAAGGGCTGGTCCGTGGTGAACGTGTGGACGAGGAACACATAGAAGAACAACCCCGCCAGCACGGCCTCGACGACGATCTCGGTCGAGCCGAACCAGTCCTTGAGCTCACCGCGATCGAGGAACATCTGCAGCGCCGCGACGGCCAGGCTCAGCATCGCAAAGCCGAACACGTCGAAGCGCAGGCTGCGGTTGATCTTCGTTTCCGGAACGGCGCTGGAAATGACCAGGAAGGCCAGCACGCCGAACGGAACGTTGATATAGAACACCCAGCGCCAGCTGTAATGGTCGGTCAGCCAGCCGCCGAGCGTCGGCCCGAGGACCGGGCCGACCACGGCGCCCAGCCCCCAGATGGCCATGGCGGATCCGTGGCGCTCGCGCGGATAGCTGTCGAGGAGCGTGGACTGCGACAGGGGGACCAGTGCGGCGCCGAACAGCCCCTGCAGGACGCGGTAGATCACCATCTGGCTGAGCGATCCGGCGAGGCCGCAGAGGATCGACGCCACGGTGAAGCCGGCGACGGACACCATGAACAGCCGCTTGCGGCCGAAGCGGTTGCTCAGCCAGCCGGTGGGCGGCGTCATGATCGCCGCGGCGACGATATAGGAGGTGAGCACCCAGGTGATCTGGTCCTGGTTCGCCGCGAAGTTCCCCTGCATATATGGCAGCGCCACGTTGGCGATGGTGGAATCCAGCGCCTGCATGAACGTCGCGAGCATCGTCCCAAAGGTGACGAGGGCCAGATTGACCGGCCGTTCGGCCTGGTGATCGCCGGCAGCTGGTGCCACGACGGTCGTTCCTTAGAACAGCTGTGCCAGCTTGGTCAGCCAGCGCGGGTGATGCGGGCCGGTATCGATCTCGACGAAGACGCTCATGCCGGCGCGCAGCTGTGGCGCGCCCGGCTGCGGCTCGACCGCCAGCCGCACCGGTATGCGCTGCACGACCTTCACCCAGTTTCCGGACGAGTTCTGCGCCGGCAGAAGCGAGAACTCGTTGCCGCTGGCCGGGCTCAGGCTCTCCACTTTCGCGGTCCACGTGACATCGGGATAGGTATCGACGGTCAGGGTCGCCAACTGTCCGTCGACCACGTGGGTCAGGTCGGTTTCCTTGAAATTCGCCTCGACCCAGATATGGCCGATCTCGGCGAGGCTGAACACCGGTGCGCCGGCGGTGACATAATCGCCGGGACGCAGGGTCACGTTGGCGACCACGCCGGGCGCCGGTGCGGCGATCTTCGTCCGGGCCAGCGCCAAGGCCGCATCGTTGCGCCGCGCCAAGGCCGCGCGGTAGAGGGCGATCTCTTCGGTCGGCTTATTCACATCGCCGCCGAGCTGGGCCGCGGTCGCCGCCATCTGCTGATGGATCATCTCGGCCTGGCGTTGCGCGTTCTCGAGTGCGCGCCGGGCTTCGTCGACTTTCTGCTCCGAGGCGACGCCCGAGGTCCGAAGATTGGCCTGCCGGTTGTATTCGCGCTGCTGGAATTGAATCAGCTCTTCCGCGTTCCGGAGCAGGGCGGCCTTCTCGAAATAGCCGGCCCGCAGGGCTGCGATCTGCGACGTCGTGTTCGCGAGATCCGCCTCGGCCTGGGTGAGCGCGATGGTGTAGGACGCCGGGTCGATCTCGAAGAGCGGCTCGCCGCCCTCGACGCGCTGATTGTTCCGGACGTGAACCGCGATCACCTGGCCCGCGACCTGGGCGCTGACCGACACGAGGTCGGTCTTCACGAACGCGTCGTCGGTGGACACGTAACGGCCGCTGGTCACGTAGTACCAGGCCCCCACCAGCAGCACCAGGAGCGGCCCGAGCGCGATCAAGGCCCACCGCAGCTGCTTGCGGCGCGACCGCTGTGGACGGCTCCCGCTGGACGTGTCCCCCGGCGCCGGCTGCGATGCGTCGGCGAGCTTGGTCCGAAGAGCGGTGACCGGTCCTCCGGACACGGGCCCTTCTGGGCGGGATGATTTCTTCAGCATCATTGGAGACGGTCCTTTGCAGATGCATCGCGCTGCGGCGGCATGCGGGCGCTCACCCATTCGGCTCCGCCCATCGCGACCAGCAGCTGAATCGTGTCTTGATAACGTTGGGCCTCGGCCCGGACGTGACCGAGCCGCGCCTGCTCGTATTGGCGCTGCGCGTCGAGCACGGAGAGAATGCCCGAACCGCCGCCGCTGTAGCTCAGACGCTGCAGGCGGACGGAATTGGACGCGGCATCGAGCGCCCGCTGCTGGGCCTGGAGAAGCTGCGCGTCGTGCACCAGCGCCTGCAGCAGGTCGGCAACCTGGACGAACGAGACCAGCACCGTCTGTTCGTAGTCGGCCAGCGCCGCGTGGAGATTATTCACCGCCGCCTTTCGCTCCGCCTCGAGCGTGCCGCCGTGAAAGACAGGGGCGGCGAGGCCGGCCGCGATGCTCCAGACCAGGCCCGATTTGTCGAACAGTTTGCCGGGCGACAAGGCGACCAGCCCGGCCGACGCGCTCAGCGTGATATCGGGATAGAGCTGCGCCGTGGCGACGCCGACCGCGGCGCTCGCGGCGTGAAGCTGCGCCTCGGCGGCGAGGATATCGGGCCGCTGGTGGACCAGCGCCGAGGGCAGGCTCACCGGCAGCGCGGCCGGAAGCGTCAGGCCCGCAAGGTCGAACTCCGGCGGGGACCAGTCGCCGGGCGCGCGGCCCAGCAGCAGGGCCATGGCGTGCCGGGCCTGGCTCAGCTGCTGCTGGAGCGGCGGCCGCAAGGTCTCGTCGGTTGCAAGCTGGCTTTCGGCGCTCACCACATCGGCATCCGGTGCGACGCCGGCGTCGCGCGATTTGCGGACCAGGTCGAGGTTCTCGCGGTCGATGGCGGTGATGTCGTCGACAGCCTGGAGCTGCGCCCGGAGCGAGGCGATGAGAACGGCTTGCGACGCCGTGTTGCCGCTCAGCGCCAGATACGCCGCGTACAGCTGGAACGCCTGGGTCTCGGCTTCCGCTGTCCGCTCCTCGACGAGCCGGTGCCTGCCGCCAAAAATATCCAGCGCGTAGCTGGCGGTCGGACCGACCGAATACAGATTGAAGTTCGGCGGCACGTGGATCACGCCGGGTTGAAGGCCGAAGCTGGCCACGCTGACTTTCTGACGCGAGACACTCGCGTTGAAATCGACCTGCGGGTAGAGACCGCCGGAGGCCACGGCAATCGCCTCGTGCGCGGCGGCCAGTCTCGCCTTCGCGGCCTCGATGCTCCGATTGCCGGCCATGGCGGCGCCCACGATTTCCGTGAGCTGCGGCGACTGGAAGAGCGTCCACCAGTCCGTGGCGATCGTGTCGCCCGGCGTCAGGGTCTGTCGGACGGCATTCGGTCCGGCGTCGATCGGCTCGGTCGGTTCAGTCGCGGGCGTGTATTGCTGCGTCGGCGGCGCCTCGGGCGGCGAAAAGTTCGGCCCGACCGTGCAGGCGCACAGCAGCGCCACGACGGATATCGCGCAATAGGACCATGGCCGCACGCGCAACATGGCAGGCCGTCACGCGCGACGCTTGCGCCTGGTCGGCGCGAGCTCTCCGACATCGCCTTCGAGGGTGCGGCGGAGGAGGTTGGACTTGACGCGCTGGAGCTGGCTGAGGAATTGCGTCCGCTCGGCGGCCGTCAACCCGACTTGCGCCTCGTCGTAGATCGAGTCGGCCAGCTCATAGATCCGGGTGAGGACCGGGCGTGCCTTGGGGGTCAATTCGAGCGCATAGGCGCGGCGGTCCTTTGGATCGGGCTTGCGCTGGATAAAGCCGGCATCCTGCAGGCGGTCGAGCAGGTGCACGAGCGTGATCGGCTCGACATCGAGCAACTGGGCGAGCGTTGCCTGATTGATGCCCTCCTGGCGGGCCAGATGGGCCAGAACGGCGCATTGGGTGCGGGTCAGCCCGATCGCGTCGGCGCGGAGATATTGCTCGAAGCGGCGGCGGAGCAGCCGCGCGACGTCGTGGAGGACGAAGCCGAACATTCGTTCCGGGTCGTTCTGCGTCATGGAAGCGTGGAACCGCCCTAATGCAAGGAAGGTCTATAATATACAAAGATTACTATATTATAAGCAAGACTTACTATATGGAGACAAGCATCGGCCCGCGTCCGGGCGAGGCCCGGGCGGCCGCGCAGCCGATGATTAAGAGGACTTAGGCGGCTTGCTTGGCGAGCCGCGAGACTTCGCGCTCGACCAGATCGCGATACGGCCCTTCCTGCCGCATCAATTCGTCCGGGGCGCCGTCCTGGGCGAGTCGCCCCTCGCGCAACACGACAATGCGGTCGAAGTTCCGCAAGGTCGAGAGACGATGCGCGATCGCGAGCACCGTGCGGCCTTGCATCAGATGGTCCAGCGCCTGCCGGATCGCCTCCTCGGATTCGCTGTCGAGCGCGGACGTGGCTTCATCGAGCAGCAGGATCGGGGAGTTCTTGAGCATCGCGCGGGCGATGGCGATCCGCTGGCGCTGTCCACCCGATAATTTGACCCCGCGGTCGCCGACGATGGTCGCCAAGCCGTCCGGCAGGGTATCGATGAAGTCCCGGCACTGTGACACCTCGATGGCCGCCAGCACCTCCTTGTCGGTGGCGTCCGGCCGTCCGTAGCGGATGTTTTCGAGGATCGAGCGATGGAGAAGCGAGATGTCCTGCGGCACCACGGCGATCGCCTGCGCCAGGCTCTCCTGGGTCACCTGGGAGATATCCTGTCCGTCGATCAGAACTCGTCCCGCGGAGACGTCGTAGAAGCGTTGCAGCAAGGCGAACAGCGTCGATTTGCCGCCCCCGGAGGGACCCACAAGTCCCAGACGCTGACCCGCTTCGACGCGCAGATTGAAGTTGTCGAAGACGGGATGGCCGGAGGAATAGTTGAACGCAACGTTCTCGAACCGCACCGCGCCCTCGGCGGCGAGCAAGGGCATCGCATCCGGCCGGTCGCGGAGCTCATGCGGGATAAGAAGCGTCGCCAAGGCTTCCGCGAGCCGCGCCAGGTGCTGCGTCACGTCGACGAGGGCGACGGCCAGGTCCCGCGTCGCGTGAAGGATCGTGAATCCCAGAGAGCAGACGAGAACCACGTCGCCCGTCGTGGCGGCGCCGCTCTGCCAAAGCCGGATTGCCCAGGCGAGGATCCCGACCGTCAAAATGATGACGATGACGGCATGGAAGAGACGCAGCTTCTCGAGATACTGAAGGCTCTGGCGGCGCGCCGTCATTTCGCGCGTGACCACTTTGTCGAATCGGCGATGCTCGCGGCGAATCCCGCAGAACGCGCGCACGATGGGCAGATTGCCGATCACGTCGACCATTTCGCCGTCGACGAGGGCGGCTTTGTCGGCGAACGCGAGATGCAGCGGCCGTCCGGCGGACGCCATCCGATACAGCACGAAGGCCAGCACGATCGAGACGCCGAACAACACCAGCGTCATCGGCAGGCTGACGAGCGACAGGAACGCGATCGCTCCCACGGTCGCCACACAAGGCGGGAGCACATTCCAGGTGAACATGTTCTCCATGGTGAAGACGGCGTTCGACGTCGCGGTGATGCGACTGGTCAGCATTCCGGGCAGGCGGTCATGAAAAAAGCCGGGTGAGTGTCCGGTGAGATAGCGGAACAGATCGCCGCGCAGATCGCCGGTGACCCGGACGAAGGCGTAGCTTCCCGTCCAGCCGGCGACCCGCCACAGGAGGTTGTCGGCGGCGACGAGCGTCACCAGGAACGAAAAGGCCAGCCATACATCGTCGCCTTTCGGCCCGTGCGACAGGGTATCGACCAGGAACTTGACGCCGTATTGGGTCGCGACCGAACAGCCGACAGCCGTCAATACCGCGGCAAGGATGAGTCCATGGGAGAAGGGGCGGCGGCGGATGTATCGGGCCAGGAAGCGGAGGGGGTGGTTTGCGTAGGGGCGTAAGGAGTCCATCGGTGGTTCGCGTCTCGCCGGGAATAGGTCAGGACCGACGTCGTTGTCAGGGGGCGTGTCGTCGCGCGACGTGCGGTGGCTTTTCGGTGGCGAGATGTCCGCGTGGCTCGCCCTTAAGCGGAGTTGATCGTGCATGTGGGATCGCAGTGGCGAGATGACAACGACTGCACCTGCCGACACGTCCCGGTGAACATCTCACATTGCCTGTGACAAAAATGTGTGAGTGGTGCCCAGATGCGGACCAAACTAATCACTTCCGTTACGCTTTAGCACGATGACAAAGTGCCGGCCCCAAGGAGTTATCTTTAAATGCGCATCGCTCAAATCGCTCCGTTGACCGAAGCCATACCGCCTAAGCTTTACGGCGGGACGGAGAGAGTCGTCTCGTGGCTGACCGAGGAACTCGTCGCCCTCGGCCACGAAGTGTCGTTGTTCGCGAGTGGCGATTCCGTTACTTCGGCCAAGCTGGAGGCCATGTGGCCCCGCGCCTTGCGGCTGGATGGGCGGGTGCGGGATCCGGTGGCCCTGCACCTCCTGATGCTGGAGCGGGTGCGCCAGCGGGCGCGCGATTTCGATCTGCTGCACTTCCACCTGGACTACTATCCGTTCTCGCTGTTTTCGCGGCAGTCGACCCCGTTCGTGACGACGCTGCACGGCCGTCTCGATCTACCCGAGCACCAGCCGGTGTTCACCGCGTTCTCCTCGGTGCCGGTCATCTCGATTTCCAACGCCCAGCGCCGGCCATTGCCCCAGGCCGGCTGGGTGTCGACGGTCCACCACGGGCTGCCCGAGCGGCTTTTCACGCCGCAGCCCGTGACGCCGCGATATCTCGCGTTCCTCGGCCGCATCGCACCCGAAAAGGGTGTCGACCGGGCGGTGAGCATCGCCAAGAAAAGCGGCTTGCCGCTCAAGGTCGCGGCGAAGGTCGACAATGTCGACCGTGAGTACTACGAAACGCAGATCCGCCCATTGTTCCAGGACGCCAACATCGAGTTCATCGGCGAGATCGGCGATCACCAGAAATCGGAATTCCTCAGCGGCGCGGTCGCCCTGTTGATGCCGATCGACTGGCCCGAGCCGTTCGGCCTGGTGATGATCGAAGCCATGGCCTGCGGGACCCCGGTGATAGCCTACCGCGCCGGCTCGGTTCCGGAGATTGTCGAAGACGGCCTGAGCGGCTATGTCGTCGACGACGAGGCGGGGGCGCTCGCCGCCGTCGAAAAGCTCTCACATCTCTCGCGCGAGAAGGTGCGACGCCGCTTCGAGGAGCGGTTTACCGCCAGCCGCATGGCCAAGGACTATCTCAAAATCTATCGGCAGATGATCGCGCAAGAGACGCCGCCGCTTCGCATGGTCAACGGCCACAACGTCCATCGCATCGAGCGCGCCGAGCAGGAGACGTACGGCTGACGCGATCTTTCCGCCTCCGCCCGATTTAATTTGAAGGTCACCCGGACGCGTACCTACCTGTTCTCCAGGAGGCCCCGGCCTCGCGCGAGAACAGGAGGTTGCGATGGACGATCGACAGATTCGCTTGATGCTGGAAGAGCTGTTTCCGGAGCGGGTGTCGCTGTTCAGGAAACTGACGTGGTCGCTGCTGAGCCTGATCGCGTTCACGTTCATCCTGATGCTGTGGGTGTTGGGCTCTCCTGACCCCTACCACGAGCACCTGGCCGAGCAGCCGCCCTCGGCGACGTGGCCGGACGGGTCGCCCAAGACCGCTAATGACTGGTGGGCCAACCCGGCACTGGCGCAGCAGCCGGCACCCCAGCCGGCGGCGCAGCAACCGCCGGCCCCGCCGGGCGGCTGATCGCCGTATCTCGGGAAGATCATCTCAGGAAGAAAAGAGGCGGGTCCACGGTTCGTTGATACCTTCGGCAGCCCCGCCCCGCCGCCGCCGAAAGCCGTAATGACGACGTCGCGCGAATCAATCCATGAATTGCAACGAAGTTCCCCGCCGATATTTGTCTGTTATGCTTGTCACACGGGGAGGTATCATGGGGCGCAAAGCGGACATGCGAATGTCGCAATCTGAGAACTCAAACTCATCGGATGGTTCGACGCCGCCGGGCGGCGGGCCGTCGATCCACGACTCGCTTCAGCAGCAGATCATGCAGCTGATCGACGATGCCGGCTTGAGCGAAGAGGAGAAGCAGCAGATCCTGGTCGGCATCCAGTGCCCGTGCTGCGGTGCCGGGGGTCTGTCGCTCAGCATCAAGCTGAAATCCGGGCCGCGCTCGACGCCGTCGTTTTAGCCGGAACTCCTCACGCGGTCTCGATCATCGCCGACGGCGGGGACCGCCGTGCGGCGCGCAGCCGTTCGGTGGCCGCGCGATCGACCTCGAAGGTCTTGTCATCGACGACCACGCCGTAGAGCTCGGCCGCGGCTTTCAGCGAGACGTAGCCCTGGCGGACGTCGTTCTGGACGTCCTCGATCGGGCGGTCGAGCGGCGAGCCGTAGCCGCCGCCGCCGCCCGACCGGAGCCGAAACGCATCGCCGGTCTTGAGCGTGGCGACCAGCACCTTGGCGTTCGGATAATCGGTCTTCCACTTTCCGTCGTGACGGATCGCCACGCCGTTGCCGGTGGCGGGGAGCCCGCCGTTCAAACCCCATGGTTTGCAGTGCGCGCGATCGACCTGGGTGTTGAAGACCATGTTGGTGCGGGCGCGGACCACGCGTTCGACGCCCAGCCCGCCGCGATGGCGGCCGGCGCCGCCAGAATCCGGCACCAGCGCATAGCTCTCTACGACAAGCGGAAATTTCGCTTCCGATTGCTCGTTCGGGCCGTTGTGGGTGTCGCCGTCGTTGATGCAGACGGTGCCGGAGACGCCGTCTTCGGTCATCTTGGCGCCCCAACCGCCGCCCAGTGGACCAAAATTGCCGAGGAAGAACTCGTTCGTCTTTGGCGCGATGCCGTGGACGGCCGCGATCAGCAGGTCGGCGTGATGGCCGGCGATGATGCGGTTTGGGATGGCCGGCGCCAGCGCCTTGAACACCGTGTCGACCACCGTCATCGGGAACGTCATCCACCATCGCATCGGCGCCGGCCGGGTGGCGCTGATCACGCGTCCCGGCGGAACGATCGTCTTCAGGCTGCGGAAGGAGCCGTCGTTGATCGGATAGTCGGTCGGGGAGGTGAGACATTTATACGCGACTTGGCAGCAGGCGTGCCCGGTCGTGATCCCCGAATTGTAGAAGCCGCGCACCTGTCGCGACACATCGGACAGGTCGATCGTCATCTCGTCGCCGGCAACCGTCACCTTCACCCGGATCGGCACCGGCTTGCCGACATCGATCCCGTCATCGTCCATGAATGATTCGGCCTCGTACACGCCGTCGGGAATCGTGCGCGTCCGGGCGCGGGCGCCGGCTTCGGCGCGATCCATGATCGCGGCGATCGACCGCAGCACCGGCTCGCGGCCGTAGCGCTCGATCAGCTCCAGGAACCGTCGCTCCCCGGTCTTGACTGCGGTGACCTGGGCGCGCAGATCGCCCATCGCCCGGCTCGGCAAGCGGACGTTCATGCGGATGATGTCCTCGAGGTCGCGGTTCACCCGGCCTTCGCTGTGGTATCGAAGGTAGGGAATCTGCAGGCCCTCGGAGAAAATGTCGGTGCTCATCCCGCCGAGTTGGCCGCCGACGTCCAGCCAATGGGCCATGCAGCAGGCGAACCCGACCAGCACGCCCTTGTGGAAGATCGGCATGGTGAGCGTGATATGGTTGAGATGACTGCCGGTGGTGTAGGCGTCGTTGGTGATGTAGATGTCGCCGGGACGGATGCCGTCTTTGCCGAAATGGCGCATCTTCGCCTTGACCGTCTCGGCCATCCCGCGAATGAACATCGGCAGGCCGATGCCGATCGACACGGTCTCGCCCTCGGCGGTGAACAACCCGACCGTGAAGTCCAGCGCCTCGTAGATGATGATGTTGTAGGCGGTCCGCATGAGATTTGTTTTCATCTCTTCGGTGACCGCGATGACGCCGTTGCGGACGATCTCGGTGATGATCGGATCCGCGGTGCGCCGCCGGGTGGATCGTTTGGCCATCGTCGTCACCGTGCCTTGGTTGCCGTGATCACGAGATTTCCATAGGCGTCAACCTCGAGCGCATCGCCGGGGAGAAGGACCGTGGTCGAGGCGTGCTCCTCGATAAGCGCCGGACCGCGGATGCGGTTGCGGGCCAGCAGTGCCGACCGCGCGTAGGTCGGCGTGCTGATGAACTTGCCCTTGGCGCCGAAGAAGACCGGCCGTTTGCCGGTGAACGCCGCCTTCGGCGGTGTGGTCCCTCCGCGCCCGATTTTTCCCGGCGGCGGCTTGCGCATGAGGCCCGTGACCGTGGTCCGCAGGCTGACGATTTCGGCGCGCTCGTCCGGGGCGCAGGTCCCGTACCGGCGCTCGTGCATCGCATCGAAGTGCCGCTTGATCGCCGCGCGATCCTTCTTCTTGAACACCGACATCGGCAGGTCGACCGTGACCGCGTGCTCCTGGCCGATATAGCGCATGTCGAAGGCGCGCTTCACGTCTATCTTTTGCGGGCGCACTGCCGTGTTCGCGATGGCGTCCCGGCCCTGTTGTTCGAGCTCGGCGTAGATCCGCTCGATCGCCTCGAACGACGCGTCCTCCAGCCGCATCAGCGAGGTCTTCACGAAGTCGTAGCGGAGATCGGAAAACAGCATGCCGAAGGCGGAGAACACGCCGGGCGCGGTGGGCACGATGACCTTGCGGATCCCGAGCTCGCGCGCCACCTGGGTCGCGTGCAACGGGCCGGCCCCCCCGTAGGCGACCAGGGCAAAGTCGCCGGCGTCGAGCCCGCGCTCGGTGGTGACGCCTTTCACCGCATACGACATCGCGGTGACCGCGATGCGCAGGATGCCATCCGCCGCCTCGGTGACGCTCAATCCCAGGGGATCCCCGATCCGCGATTTGAGCGTCCGCTCGGCCGCGGCGGTGTCGAGCCTCATCTCGCCGCCGAGAAAGCGGTCCGCGGCCAACCGCCCGAGGACGAGATTGGCGTCCGTCACCGTCGGTTCGCTGCCGCCGCGGCCGTAGCAGGCCGGTCCCGGCTCCGCACCGGCGCTTTGCGGGCCGACGCGCACGACGTCCTCCTCGACCCGCGCGATCGAGCCGCCGCCGGTGCCGACTTCGAAGATGTCCATCATCGCGATCTGGACCGGCAACGCGCGGTCGTAGCCGCCAAGGAGTGCTGCCCCGGTCGTCAGCGGCTCGCCCTTGTACACGACGCCCGCCTTGGCGGTCGTCCCGCCCATGTCGAAGGCGATCGCGTTCTGGAGCCCCAGCGTGCGGCACAGCGTCTGCGTGCCGATCACGCCCGCGGCCGGTCCCGATTCCAGCATGCGGACGCAGAACGACTGCGCCTGGTCGGCGTCGTATAATCCGCCGGTCGATTGCACGACCAGGAACGAGCCGCCAAAGCCTTCGGCGCGGATGTGACTGTCGATCTCCTGGAGGTAGCGCCGGACTTTCGGGCCGATATAGGCGTTGGCGGCCACGGTCGAGCAGCGTTCGAACTCGCGATATTCCTGTGACAGCTCGTGCGAGGCCGACACAAACATGCCCGGATGCCGGGACTCCAGGATCTGCTTGGCTTGCACCTCGTGGACGGCGTTGCGGTAGCAGTTCAGGAACATGATCGCGACCGCCTCGATTCCGAGCGTCTCCAGCTGGTTGCCGAGCGCCTCGATTTCGGCCGCCGCGAGCGGCTCCTCGATCTCGCCATCGGCCAGGATCCGCTCCTTGACCTCGAACCGGAGCGCCCGCTCGATCAGCGGCTCGTGTTTGCGGAAAAACAGGTTATAGGCATCCGGGCGGTTGATGCGGCCGATCTCGTAGATGTCGCGAAAACCCTGGGTGGTCAGAAGGGCGGCCCTGGCGCCAGTGCGCTCGAGGACCGTGTTGATCGCGATCGTCGAGCCGTGCAGGAACAGGCCCGCCGCGGCGTACGGCGTTCCGGTCTTGTCGACGCCGGCATTGATTCCGTCGACCAGCCGCGCGGGCGTCGAGAGCGCCTTGCCAAAGGCCAGGCGGCCGGTTTTTCCGTCGAACACTGCGATATCGGTGAAGGTGCCGCCGATGTCCGCGGCGAGCCGCAAATCGGCGCGTTTATCGTGAGTGCCGGCCAATGACGCGTTCCCCCCGCGATCTTATTGCTGCGAAAACACTGAACATGTTCGGAATTCGCGGGCTCCTGAATACATGAGAACTGCGGCCAAGGAAACGACCTCCGCCAACCGAGCGCCAGCGGTCCATAGGAACGACCCAAAAAGAGCGCCTCGCGATACCATATCCCTTCAAAATTCGCAGCTAAACCCTCGCATCATTGCGCATATTTACCACAATTTAGTTACGCCCGTTCGCCTGGCCGCTGTGTTCGGTTAGGTGCCGTAAAGCCATGGCAACACTCCACCAGCGAGCCAAAACCAACTCGACCGGGACACCCGGCGTTGGGGCGGATGACCGCTTCCGGAAGCTGATCGACGCCGTCACCGATTATGCCATCTATAACCTCGATCTCGACGGCGAGATCAGCAGCTGGAACGTCGGCGCCGAGCGGATCAAGGGGTACAAGGCGGACGAGGTGATCGGCCGCAACTACGCGATGTTCTTCCCCGAGGAGGACCGCAAGAACGGAAAGCCGGCGCGGGCGCTCGAGACGGCCCGGCAAAGCGGCCGCAGCGAGGATGAGGGCTGGCGCATCCGCAAGGACGGGACCCGGTTCTGGGCGCTGGCGGTCATCGACGCCATCCACGACGACGACGGGAAGGTGATCGGCTTTGCCAAGATCACGCGCGACATCACCGAGCGGCGCAAGGTGCAGGAGGCGCTGCTGGAGAGCGAGCGTCGCTTCCGGCTCCTCATCGACGCCGTGGCGGATTATGCGATCTTCATGCTCGATCCCGACGGACGTATGACCAATTGGAATGCCGGGGCGCAGCGGATTACCCAATACAAGGCGGAAGACATCGTCGGCGAGCATTTCAGCAAGTTTTACGCCGAGGAGGATCGCTCGCAGGGAGAACCGGAGGCGTCGCTCGCGACGGCGCGGTCCGCGGGCAAATACGAGGGCGAGGGATGGCGCCTGCGCAAGGACGGCACCCGCTTCTGGGCCGCCATCGTCATCCATCCCGTCCGGGACCAGAACGGCAATCTGATCGGCTACGCCAAGGTGACGCGCGACGTCACGGAACGGCGCGACGCGCAGCGGGCGCTCGACGAGGCGCGCGAGCAGCTCTTCCAGTCGCAGAAGCTCGAAGCCATCGGCCAACTGACCGGCGGCGTGGCGCACGATTTCAATAACCTCCTCGCCGCCATCCTGTCCGGACTGTCGTTGGTCGAGCGGATGGTCGGCAAGGACGAAAAGCTCAAGCACCTCCTCGAGACCATGCGCCAGGCGACGCAGCGCGGCCACGGACTGACGCGCCAGCTCCTCACCTTCTCGCGACGCCAGCCCTTGAAGCCGGAAGTCGTGAACTTGGCGAAGCGCCTGCGGGAGTCGTTCACCCTTCTCGGGCGGCTGCTGACCGGAAACGTCAAGCTCGGCCAGAACATCCCGGAAGATCTTTGGCCGATCGAAGTCGATCCGAGCGAGTTCGAGCTGGCGATCCTGAACGTCTGCCTGAATGCGCGCGATGCGATGCCGCGCGGCGGCAGGCTGACGATCGAGGCGAGGAACGAGACCAGGCGTGACGCCAAAAGCGGGGAAAAGTCCAAATTCGTGGTTGTGACGATCTCCGACAGCGGGATCGGCATCCCCGACGACATCAAGAAACGGGTTTTCGAACCGTTCTTCACGACCAAGGACGTCGGCAAAGGAAGCGGCCTCGGTCTCAGTCAGGCCTACGGGTTCGCCAGGGCCTCCGGCGGCTCGGTCGAGATCGACAGCGAAGTCGGCAAGGGCACCAGCGTGTCGTTCCGGTTTCCTGCCGCAAAAGAAACACCCAAGGAACTTCCATCAGAGGACAAAAACGCTATGGCCTCAGTACATGACAGCGGAACCGTTCTGCTCATCGAGGACGATCTCTCCTTGGCCGAACTGACGTCGGCGCTCCTGGAGCATGCGGGGTACACGGTCAAGGTCGCTCATTCGGCCGCCGCCGCGCTCAACATGCTGAAGCGCGGGAGCCGGATCGACGCGGTCTTCTCCGATATCGTCATGCCGGGCGGCATGAACGGGTTCCAGCTGGCGCGCACACTCCGCAAGGAATTTCCGGAGGTGCCTGTCCTGCTGACAACCGGCTTCAGCGGTGCCGCCGACGTGGCGCAGATCCGCGGCATCGAAATCATCGCCAAGCCCTACGACCCCGACAAGGTCACCTCGCAGCTGGCGAAGCTGATCGCGGATTCGCGTCGCCGCGCCGCGGCCCACTGAGCCGGCTGGCTCCGCCCGGGCGGAATGCAGTAAGACGTCGGCGCGGCCGGTCCGGCCGCGCCGACCGTCTCCGAACTAGCGAGCTAGACAGTTGGCCAGAACGCGCAATGTTTCGGGATTGTGTCCCATTGCGACGTGGCAACCTCTAACCTCCACATTGTTGACGGCGGCGCCACTGGGGTCACGACAGCTTGCCCACGAGACAATTCCATCGTCACGGGAGTAGACACACGTCGACGGGACGCGGAGAGGCGCTGCAATCTCCGCGGATAGCGCGTGGAGATCAACCCCCTGCCAAAATCCTAAAAACGGATCGAGTGGAATCCATACACTTCTCGCCGGTTGGTTGATGGGGCTGCAGACAGTGATTACCTGTCGTACCCTCGACGGATAACGAACAGCAAGCAAACGAGCAAACAGCCCACCCATACTGTAGCCGACGACACTGACCGCCCCATGTTCGATCGACAACCTGGCAAGGCATTGTGCTACTCCGCTGATTAATCGCGCCGTCGGCCCAACATTGATACCCAGATTCCATCCGTAGGCGGCATACCCAAGACCGGCAAGGAATCCCCGCACATACAGGGTGTGGCCATCGCCTCGGAAAATGGGGGGCAATACCAGCACCGCATGACCATCGCCGTGCGCTGGATCTTGCGGAGCGGTTGACTCGAATTCCGGAAGCGTTGACGGCAATAGCAGCGCAACGAACTCGGCAGCTGTCCGCCGCAGGGATGGACGAGCGGGCCGTGCGCAGTTCATCATGTCAACGCTTGGGCGATAGCGGACCGGCGCGCTTTGTCAATCAACGATCAAACGACCACGCACGTTGGGTGCTGTGACAGGACATAGCTGGGGCGCGCGCCCGAAAATCCGATACCTCGACGCTCCGACCAGGTCGTAAACCGCATCCCGCAACGGTCGTGGCACCAAACGAAGCAGTCGACCCATCCCAGTCCATAGTCCGCCCAGTGCGTCCATGACCACTATTACGGCATCGGAGCGGAAGTGCAGCGCTCCATCCTTCGTCCGTAAAATCAGACTATCGGGCAATCCGTTCCGCTTCGACTCGGGAATGGTGGCCTGGAAGTGTGCTCCTTGCAACGGCGCAAATCTCAGCGTGCCGGTGCGCTCCTCGACCAACAAAAAACGCACGAACCCATGACACATTGCGCATCCGCCGTCGTAGTACAGCACCTCGTCACGCATAAACGGCCGTGCGCGTAGCCACGCCGGATTGAATGTGAACAAGTGGAATAGCAGCATCCCGGCTGTAAGGTCCGCGAAATTGAGCAAGAACAGGAATCCGAATTGGATCGAGAGCATCGCGAGCCAGATCCACGGACGCGCTCTTGACCAGATCGCGACTACAGCGAACAGCAACTCCACGTAAAGCACCGTCCACGTCAGTAGTTTGAGGAAAATCGGTGGAAGCCAGAGCATGAAGTCGCGCAAGATCCATGGGCGGGCCAGCGGGTTTTGCAAAACGTACGCGATGTTGTCGCCTGCGACCCAAGAGGGCGACCAGAGCTTGGTGTAGCCGCTGTAGGTATAGGTCAGCGCAAGCACCACCCACGCGGCAAGAAAGACGGGCCGAGGTAGTGTCCATTTTCCGTCCAGGTCGGGCCGCCTACGCGCTGCTATGGAGCCGTAAGGTCGGACCGGGACAAAATGATGAGTGAGGAGCATGAACCCGACGTAAGGCATGCTCGGGTTTAAAATGAGCGGATTGCGGCCGAACAAGCTTGCCAGCACCAGCCATATCCACAGTGCTGAGAGCCTGTCGTGCCAGCCGACGGCAAGTGCAATTGCGGCGACCGCCGAAATGCCAATCGTGGCGGATACGAACCAAGGGGCATCGTTGATCGCATACAGGCTCGGGAACAAGGCAAAGATTGGACTTAGGCGCCCGTCTGGAAGTACGCCCTCACTCGAGAAAAGCTCCGCCGACCAGGGCAATAGATGAACGAAGTGGATGCAAAGATAGATGCCCAACAGGACACGAAACAAGCTGTACTGGCCACCCGTCCAGCCATTAGCCATTGCAGCGCACCTCATGCCTAAGTGCGAAGCGCTCGGCATCCGTGGGCCCGCGTGGTTCGAGCCGAATAGACAACGGGCCGTGGCGCGGGGCGTCGGCGGGTATACCGACTTCTGTAAATATGGGGCTCTTTCCGCAAAATGATCGCGTCAATATCATCCGAAACATCGGACGCATCAGCGGATTTGCATCCAGAACCGGCGCATATGAAATAACTGCGCCGTACACATTGCGCCGGTTATACGGGCCGCGAACGTTGGAGTAGGACCGAGGTGTTAACTCGAGGGAGTGCTTCTGTTCACTGGCGTCCCGCCATTCCAGGAAAAACCGGTTTGCGTACGTCTCAAAACCATCCTGAGCGGTGAACACCTTAGGTGCCGGGGATGCGCCGGTGGCCGCCCCAACGGCCTTCAAGATCGGGAGTCGGAGGACGTCACCGGCCATCTGAGCGCACCCAATCCCGATTAGCACGGCTGCCGTGGTCAATTCACGCAGGGTCATATGCTCCCCGGGGCGCCGACCAAACGGCCAAGCAGCATATCGGGAAGACGCGCCTCGCGCTCGGCTCCGAAACCACATGCGGCATCGTAGCGGCGAGGATTGTCGAAGGTTCCGAAGAGCATATCCCACAGCGGAAGATCGGCGTAATTGCTGCGGTGCCAACCATCGCGATGATGAATGCAGTGGCTCTCAGGGCGCTGAATAAGAAAGCCTAGCCAGTAGGGCGTGCTTACGTTCCAGTGATAAAACAACTCCGCGAGACCGGTCAGTGTTACGGCGAGCGCGCCTGCCGCGGGATTCAGGCCGATTAGGGCGTAAAGGATGAAGCTGGATATGGCGCCATTCGCGACAAGCTCCAACGGATGTTTATAGAAGCTGGTGACGATCTCAATGCGTTGGGGGCTGTGATGCACCTGGTGGAACCAACGCCAGAGGAACGGGACTTCATGGCGTGCGCGATGCCACCAGTAGTATACGAACGTGATGATCAGGTAACCGACGAACGCCCCCATTTCAGTACCTAGGTCACTCAAATCCCAAAGACGTAACTGCGGAAACCACCGGTCCCAGGTCATGCCGGTAAGAAATACTGCCGCGGCCTGAACCCCGTTCAACATCAGCGCACGGACGATCCAGCCGCGCGCCCGTGGCCATCGGCGTCCGGGCACCAGAAACTCCACGACGATCATCCCAATCGCGGTAACGAGCACAATCATTGGCGGTTCTGACAGCACGGTCGTTCCTCTGTCGTTTGACTGTCACGTGTGCGTCAACACGGCCCATCCAGCCGTCGAAAGACGTGAAGCGTGCGGAGACAAACTCCCGCGAATGCGCCCATAGACAATAGCTGTTGCCGCCTGCAGAACGAGACCGACCACCATAGCTGCGAGCAATTCGGGCTCCCCCCTCGGAATCTCACCTTGCCGAATTCCCGCGACGATCACGCGCCGGATCACTTCTACTGGGGTGAGCGATTTGGCCGGAAGTTTGGTAAGCTGGCCGTGTTGCACAAAGAGAAGAAACCGGAAGAGGAACTCGTCTTCGTCGAAGAACCGGCAGAATTCCGTAATCATCCCTCGGAGTTTGGCGCGGGTGTCTGTTGCACTTGCCTGTAGTTTATCGAGCGTCTGAGCAAAACCAAGGTAATGACCGGTAAACAGCTTCGCGACGAGGTCCTCTTTGCCCTTAAAGTGCCTGTAAAGAGCGCCGTCGGCCACGCCGGCAGCTTGGGCAACGTCGCGGATCGAGGTCTCGGCGACGCCCTTTTCTACGAATAGCCGCATCGCCCGCCTTTCAATCCGTTCTCGCGTTTTCGAGCCGTCCCGCATTGCCGATCCTTAAGTGAATGAACGTTCACTCACTATCACGCGCGAATTCGGCCGTCAAGGGGCGGCCAAACACAACTCATGCTTCGTGGGTATTGCCGCCGCTACTTAAATAACAGGCGTGCGTAATCTAATGACCGCCCCATCCGCGACATCCCGCGACATCCCGCGACATCCCGCGACAGATTAAAGGATGGCTGGTTTCGGACTGGAAGCGGAAGTCGCCGGCGGCCATCGGCCCTGATTTATGAGTTCACGGCCTTTAGTTGACGACGCCCGGTCAGATGCGAGGGTCGGGGCATGCCAGGTCGAGCCGCACCGCCCCCGCGTTGATGGCCTGGATGTCCCAGACGAGGCCGATATGCTGGCCGACCGCATGCGCGTCGCGCCAGGCGCGTTGCAGCGGATCCGCCGCACCCAGGCCTTGCGCGCCACCCAACGGATACAGCCGCTCGACGGCGCTCACCGCGAGCTTCGTTGCATAGCCGAGATTGAGCCGGTAATTGACGCGCTCGCCGATCTCGGGCATCTGCCCGGCCTGGGCCAGCGTATTGATGCGCGCCCGGTCCTGGCGCAACAGCGCATAGGCGGCGTTGATCTCGGCCGCCGCCTCCGCCAGCCGCATCTGGATCGACTGTTGCTCGCGCAGCTTGATCTGGGTGACCGCGGCGTTGCGGCCCCGGAGCATCTCGGTCAGGTAATCCAGCGCGCCCTGCGCGGCGCCGACCGCGGTGCCCACGAGCGTGAAAGGAAACACGGCATAGAGCGGCAATCGATAGAGCGGATTGGCGTGGAAGGTACCGCCCGGCGACGTGCCGCGGTTGCAGCCCATGACGTCCAGCGCGTGGGCTTCGGGGACGACGGCGTCCTCGACCACGATGTCGTTGCTGCCCGTCGCCATCAGGCCGGCGGCGTGCCAGGTGTCCTCGATCCGGTAGTCGCGGCGCGGGAGGAACAGGAACAGGGCACTCGGCCGGCCGCCGTTGGTGGGCGGGACGAGGACCATGAGGAGCGCCGCCTGGCAATGATCGACGTTGCTCGAGAACTTCCACCGCCCTTTGATCCGGAATCCGCCGGACTGTCGCTCGACCGTCACCTCCTCGCCGAAGAAAGAGGTCGCGATCGTCGCCCGCGGGTCGGCGCGCCAGAACGCCGTCTGCGTCTCGGCGGGCAACATGCTGAAGATCCAGGAATGGCAGGCGGTGATCCCGAGCGCCCAGCCGCTGGACGGGCAGCCGCGCGCGATCTCGGCGGACAGCTCGAAATGGGCTCCGTAATCGAGCTCCAGCCCGCCGAACATGGCCGGCTGCAGGACCCGGTAAAATCCGGCGTCACGGAACTCGCGGTCGGTCTGGTCCGGCAGGCGCCGCAGCCGGTCGGCCTCGGTCGCGCGCTCGCGCAACAGCGGAACCATCTCGCGGGCGCGGGCGACCAGTGCGGCTTCCGTGTCCGACTTGTCGCCGGCGCGGTTCATCACGCGGCGCGCGCCGGGAAATATTTGCTGAGCCAGTCCAGGACCACGGTGCGCACGCGCGTGTTGTCCTCGGCGAACATGAAGTGATCGGTCTCGGCGAAGAGATGCAAGTCGCAGGGCTGCCCGGCGCGCTTGAACATCTCGACCGACTGCTCGGTCGGCGTCACCGAGTCGACGGAGCTGTGGAGCAGCAGCACCGGCCGCGGCGCGATCTTCCCGATCACGTCGTCGGCCCGGAAGTCGAACATGCTCTGCGCCGTCTCGGCCGGGAATTCCTGAATCGAGTCCTTGGCGAGGTTGTTCCTAAGGTGCGGCGGGATGGGCACGATGTCGTAGCGCGGGACCATCAGCGATTTGCCGGTGCGCTCGCGGTGCCGCTTGCCCTCGGCCAGCATGCCGGTGAATTTCGCCCACGCCTCCGGCGTCGGATGCTGGCCGCGGAACTTGCGCTCGCCATCGCCCCATCCGCCGGACGAAATGACCGCCGCGACACGCGTGTCGACACCGCCGGTGTAGACCGCGACGGCGGCCCCGAAGCTGCTGCCGATCACCGCGATGCGCTCGCCGTCGACCTGGGCATGGCCGGCGAGGAAGGTGAGCGCGTTGCGCGTGTCGGCGACCTGCTCGAGGCAGATCAGCCGCCCGCGCTCGCCCTCGCTCTCGCCGCAGCCACGCATGTCGAAGCGCAGCGTGACGTAGCCCAGCTTGTCGAACACGTCGCAGGGCAGGGTGACGTTGTGCGAGCTCTTGTTGCTGCCGAAGCCGTGCAGCACGAGGAAGGCCGGCCGGCGCTCGCCGGCTTTGACGCCCTCGGGCACCCGAACCACGCCCGCCAGGCGCAATCCGTCGGATTGAAACGTCACGCGTTGTTCGGGCACGGGCTCCTCCACCACCAGGATGTTCACTTGTTGGGTCAACCTACTCCCGGAGCGGACTCCCTCTCAAGCGCGGGACCACAGGAACGGGGCCCGGTTGACGCCGTCGCGCCGGCACGCCTATGAGTGGTGAACAATCCATAAGCCAAGGACGCAAGCGTGACCGCGACGAAAATCAGGGTCGATCACCGCGAGCTGCAACGCTTCGTCGCCGATGCGTTCCGGGCGAAGGGCATGCGCGGCGACGATGCCGCCACGGTCGCCGATGTGCTGGTGTGGGCCAACCTGCGCGGCATCGAATCGCACGGCGTGTCGCGGGTGCCGCGTTATCTGGAGATCCTCGAGCACGGCGACATGGACCCGGCGGCGCGTCCCGAGCCGCGCCGCCTGAGCGACAGCCTGTTCCTCCTCGACGCCGCGAAGGCGGCGGGGCCTGTGGCGATGAAGCGGGCCGTCGCCGAGGCTCTCGCCATGGTGCAGCATTCGGGCTTGTGCCTCGGCGTCGTCAGCCGCACCACCCATGCCGGCGCCATCGGCCACTATGCGCAATCGATCGCCCTGCAGGGCCACGCCGCGATCGTGATCGCCTCCGGCCTGCCGAACATGGCCTATCACGGCACGCGCGTGCCGAGCGTGTCGACCAGCCCGATCGCCATCGCGGTTCCCAGCCAGCGCTATGGTGCTGTGATCCTCGACATGGCGACGGCGGTGGCCGCCTTCGGCCGCATCACCCAGGCGCGTCTCGCCGGCCAGCCGATTCCGCCGGGCTGGGCACTCGCCAAGGATGGGTCGCCGACCACCGATCCCGCCGCGGCGGACATCATGCTGCCGCTGGGCGGGCCGAAGGGCTCGGGCCTGGCGCTCATGTTCGAATGTCTCACCGGGCTGATCCCGGCGGCGCCGATCCTCTCGCGGCTGGTCATGGGAACCGCCCCCAAGCGGCCGAATGCGCAGAACGCGATGCTGATCGCGATCGATATCGCGCGCTTCCGCCCCCTCGATGAATTCCGCCACGACGTTGATGACCTGGCGTCCATGCTGAAAGGGCTGCCGCGCGGCCCGGATGTCGACGAGGTTCTGCTGCCGGGCGAGCGCGGGCAGCGGACCGAGGCGGCCCGGCTTCGCGACGGCGTTCCACTGCCAAGCAGGCTGTGGCAGCAGCTCGGCGAGACCGCGGCCCGGTTGGGCCTGTCGCTGCCCACGCCGCAGGCTTGAGGACGGTTCCGGCTGCCGGTCGGCGACGCTTTCGCTATAGTGCGGAGACCGGATCATGGAGGAGGGGAGTTCATGCGCACCAAGCACTGCCTGACGTCGGCCGACGTGCACAAGATGATGACGGCCTGCAAAGCCGAGGCCGCCAAGAACAAATGGAGCGTGACCATCGCCATCGTGGACGATGGCGGTTTCATGCTCGCATTGGAGCGCATGGACGAGGCGGGCCCGATGACCGCGGTGGTGGCCGAGGCCAAGGCGCGCACCGCCGGCATCACCCAGCGGTCGACCAAGTTCTGGGAGGATCGCATCAAGGAGCGGCCGGGCTTCATCAATTTCCCGGACAATCTGCCGATCCAGGGCGGCATTCCGCTGATGTATCAGGGGCAGTGCGTCGGCGCGATCGGGGTGTCCGGCGTTCAGTCGCACGAGGATGAGCAGATCGCCAACGCCGGCGGCGCCACGCTGACGTAATCGGCCGCGGCGGCGCCCCCGACCCGCCGCTCGCCGCGTCAGGCGACGAGGTCGTCTGACGGGAGAGGCAGCGCCTCGCGATCGGCTCCGATCGCGGCGGCAATATCGATCAGAGCCGGGACAAGCTCCTTCCGCTGGATCGGGTTCCAGGCCGCGGCGATGCTGATGACGTCGATCCGCTCGACGAGCGGCCTGAACACCACATCGGCGCCGCCGAACCGCATGGAGCGGCTCGGGACCATGCCAATCGCCACACCGCAGCCGACGAAGGCGACTTGGGAAACGACCGAACTGATCTCGTAGAGCACGTGCGGCGAAAATCCGGCTTCCCGGCACGCCCGCGTGATCTGATCGAAATAACTGGGCGCCGACCGGCGCGGCGGAAGGACGAGGCTCTCATCGGCCAGGTCGGATAAAGCAATTCGGCTCAGCCTCGTCAGCCGATGGTCGGCGGGCAGTACGACCACCAGGTGATCATTCACGATCGGTCGAATTTCGAGCCCCGTGACACGGTCATCGAAGCGCGCCAGGGCAATGTCGATCTCGCCGCTTTGGACCGCCGCGAGCGCATCGGCGCTTTTCATTTCCCTCATCGATAGGGAGAGATGCTGGTGGCGCTGCTTTGCGAGCCTCATCAGTCGCGGCATGATGTCGAACAACGCGGAGGTGATCGCTCCGATGCCCACCGCATCGCTGCGCCCCAGACGCGCGTCGGTGACCGCCTGCTGCAGGCGCTGCGCATGGTCCATGAACTGCTGCACCGGCCCGAGAAGGGCTTCTCCTTCGCGGGTCAGCCGAACCCCGCGGCGGGAGCGGTCAAACAGTCGCACCCCGAGGGCCCGTTCGAGGATCTGGATTTGCTGGCTGAGCGGCGGCTGCGACATGCGGAGCCGCTCCGCCGCCTTGCCGAAATGACGTTCGTCGGCGACGGCCAGAAAGTACGAGAACTGCCGAAGAAGCCTGAAATCCAGCACCTTAAGACGTTTCCCATATCGATTGTTGCGCGACGAAACGGCCTGAAATAGCACATTCGCCGCCGCGGGCCGGCGATTAAGACGATTCGTATATCAAAACCTGACGCGAATCGACATGGACCTCCCGTCGCCGCTTGGCGATCATTCGCGGGCTGCCAACGAGCCGGGAAGCTTCCGCCCATGGGACAACTCGGCCGCAGGAGGAAACGTCATGTGGCCCAAATGGGTGTCGCGGGTGCTCGTCGCACCCTGGATCGCCGTGATGCTCGCGCCCGCGTTCGGTCCGGCGTCGCAGGCGCAGACGAATTATCCGAACAAGCCGGTTCGGATCATCCTGCCCTATGGTCCCGGCGGCGTTGCGGATGTCAGTACCCGGATGGTGGCGCAGAAATTGACCGACCGCTTGGGCGCGAACTTCTACATCGAGAACCGCCCGGGGGCGGGCGCCATCGTCGCCGCCAAGGCGACACTCTCCTTCCCGCATGACGGCTACACGCTGTTCGTGGGTGGCAACGGGACGGCGATCAGCCGGTCGCTGTTCAAGGAGATCCCCTATGACATTCTGAAGGACTTCACGTCGGTCGCGCAGCTCGCGGGGTTCGAGATGCTGCTGGCGACCAAGGCGGATTCGAAGCTCGACACGATCGCCAAGCTCGTCGACTATGCCAAAGCCAACCCCGACAAGCTGAATTTCGGGAGTGTTGCGATCGGCAGCACCCAGCATCTGTCGGCGGTGCTGTTCACCATGGTCACGGGCATCAAGGCGTCGTTGGTCACGTTCCGCACCACGCCGGAGGTCATCTCCGCGATCCTTCGCGGCGACATCGATGTCGGCTTTGACTATTACGCGGCCATGCGCTCGGTGATCGATGGCAGCCAGCTCAAGGTGATCGCGACCTCGGGCGAGCATCCGAGTCCCGTCCTCGCCGGAGTTCCGACGGTGAAAGCAAGCGGCTATCCGGAGTACGTGGTGACGAGCTGGAACGCTCTGCAGGCGGCCACCGGCACGCCGAGCGACGTGATCAACAAGCTGAACACCGAGGTGAACGCCGTCCTGAAGATGCCCGACGTGCAGGCCCGCATGGCCGAATTCGGCCTGGAGCCGTTGATCGGCACGCCCGAAGATCAGACAGCCCGCATGAAGAGCGACATCGAGAAATGGCGGGTGGTCATCGAGAAGGCTGGGGTCCCGAAGGAATAAGCGCGGAACGAGAGCGAGGAAGTCAATTCACATGGACTCGAAAATGAACAACATGCCCACTGGCGCCGATCGGCCGCGGCTCAAGATCGCGATCGGCACCTATGGCCATACGGCCGCCATCAAGAGCCAGACCGTCCCGATCGAGGGAGTCGACGCTGATTTCGTCGAAGTCCAGCCGATCATCCAGGCGTTCCGTCGCATGGTTCGCAATGTCGAATTCGACATCTGCGAGATGGCGCCGACCACCTACATGATCGCGCGGGCACGCGGCGCACCCTATATCGCTCTGCCGATCTTCGTGATGCGGCGTTTCCATCATGGCGGCTTCGTCACGCGCCCCGACGCCGCCATCAAGGTGCCGAAGGACCTCGAGGGAAAGAAGGTCGGTGTGCGGGCGTATTCCGTCACGACCGGGGTCTGGACGCGCGGCATCTTCATGAACGAGTACGGGCTCGACTCCTCGAAAGCGACCTGGGTGGTCGACGACGAGGAGCACGTCACGACTCTTCAACTGCCTGAAAACGTCGTGCACGCGCCGGAAGGCAAGTCTCTGGCCAGCATGATGGCGGCCGGCGAGATCCAGGCCGGGTTCACGGGACCGGCCGGCGTTGGACGCGCGGGCCCGCCCACCAGCGGGTGGGAGCAGTCCGCCCAGACGGCGGCGGCCACGCAAACCTATCCGGAGCTGATTCCCAACGTGGAACAGGTCGAGGCCGACTGGTTCCGTCGGACCGGCATCTATCCCATCCACGGGCTTATTGTCGTGAAGGACGAGCACGTCGCGCGGCATCCGTGGCTCGCGCGTTCGCTGATCAAGGCCTTCACTGCCGCCAAGATACCTTACTTGGAAGGCCTGAAGCTCGGCCGCGGCGACAGCGTCGAAGACAAACGGTATCGGAAGTTCTTCTCGCTGATGAGCGATCCTTTACCTTACGGCATGGCCGCCAATCGCCCGAGCATCGAAGCCCTGGTGACCTATGCGCTTCAGCAGAAGCTCATCCCGTCGCGGCCGTCTCTCGACCATGTCTTTGTCGATATCGACGTGTGAACCCGCTTAACCCTTTGCAACTGCGAGAACCCCCATGGCATCAGTGATCGATATCCATCCCCATATCGTGTCGCCCGACACGAAGCGATATCCGTTGGCTCCCCTCGGCGGAAAGCAGTCCACGTGGTCGAGTGAGCGCCCGACCACCTATGACATGCTGCTGAAGGCCATGGACGATGCCGGCGTCGCCAAGGCCGCCATCGTGCATTCGTCGACCGCGTACGGATATGACAACAGCTACGTCGCCGACGCGGTGACCGCGGTGCCTTCACGGTTCACCGGCGTGTTCTCGATCGACGTCCTGGCGCCGGACGCGGTGCAGAAGATGGATCACTGGATCTCGCGCGGCGGCACGGGCCTGCGGCTCTTCACGACCGGCAGCACGATGCCCGATCAGGCGACGTGGTTCGCCGATCCGAAGACTTACCCGGTTTGGGAGCATGCCGCGGCGCGGAATATCCCGGTCTGCATGCAGATGGGCCAAAAGGCGATCCCGCTTCTGCGCCAGGTCATGGACAAGTTCCCGAAGGTGACCATGATCCTCGACCACCTGTCGCGGGTGCCGTTCACGGATGGGGCCCCTTACGCGGCGGCCGAACAGTTCCTGCAGATCGCGAAGTACAAGCAGGTGTTCGTGAAGATCACCCCGATCAATGTCAGCCCGGACAGCTGGGGCAAGGCGACGCCGGAGACGTTCTTCGCCAAGGTCATCGGCGCGTTTGGCGCGTCTCGGATCGCCTGGGGCTCGAACTTCCCGAACTCGGTCGGAACGCTGGCCGAGATCCTCGGCGCGGCGCGGAAAGCGTTCTCGTTCGCGAAGTCATCGGACCAGGATTGGATCTTCGGCAAGACCGCCCAGGTGCTGTATCCGGTCCTCAAGGACTGATCACCGCCCGCCATGCCCGACCGCAAGATCCTGAAGGCGCTCCTCGGCACCTATCCGGCGACGGTGCCGCTGAAATCGGGCACCGTCCCCTCGGACCGGATCGGATTCGAGTTCGTCGAGATCAATCCGGTCTGGGACGGCTTCAAAGGGATGATCCGCGAGCAGCGCTATGACGTCGCCGAAATGGCGATCGTCACGTATCTGATCGCCAAGGCGCACGGCAAGCCGTTTGCGTTGCTGCCGGCACCCCTGGTCGGGCGCTTCCAGCACCCCTACGCGATCTGCAATGCCTCAGCGGGCATATCGGCCCCTCGTGACCTGAACGGGAGGCGCGTGGGCATCCGCTCGTTCACCACGACCACCGGGGCGTGGATCAGGGGCATCCTCGCCAACGACTACGGTGTCGACCTGGACGGCATCAAATGGATCACCTTCGAAGATCCGCACGTCGCGGAGTACACGGACACGACGGAGCGGGCACCGGCCGGCAAGAAGATCGTCCCGATGCTGCTCGAGGGCGAGCTTGATGCGGTCCTCGGCGAGACGTCGAGCGATCCGCGCGCCCGCCCGCTATTTGCCGATCCCCAGGCCGAGGCGCAGCGCTGGCACGCCAAGCACGGGATCGTCCCGGTCAATCATTTCGTGGTCATGCGCTCCGCCGATGTGCGAGCGGATCCGGACATGGGTCGCGAGGTGTGGCGGTTGCTGCTGGCCGCCAAGACATCCGCGGCTCCCGACCCGGGCAAAGATCCGCTCCCGTTTGGAATCGAGGCCAACCGCCCGAGCCTGGAGTTGATCACGCAGTACGCCTATCAGCAGCGCCTCACGCCGCGACTGATCACGGTCGATGAGATGTTTGCCGAGACAAGAGAGCTGCTCGAGCCGTGACGCCATTCGAACTTCAGGAGGGTTGTCGTGAGTGCCCCTGACAAGATCAAACTGTTTACGTTGCTTGGCGATCATCCGAATTCCTTGCCGCTCAAGAAGGGCGAGGTCCGCTCCGAGCTGGTCGATTTCCAATTCGCCGATATCAAGGTGGCGAACACGGGATTCAAACCTCTCGTCCGCGAGGCGAAATTCGATCTCGGCGAATTGGCGATCGTGACCTATCTGCAGGCCAAGGCCTACGGAAAGCCGTATGTCCTGATGCCCGCCGCCGTCGTCGCGCGCGGCCAGCATCACACGCTGGCGTACAATCCGGAACGCGGCCCGCTGACCCCATCCGCCCTCGCGGGCAAGCGGGTTGGGGTGCGTGCCTACACCGTGACCACGGGGGTGTGGGTGCGCGGCATCCTGCAGGAGCAGTACGGCGTCGACCCGGAGAAGGTCCGGTGGATCACCTTTGAAGATCCGCACCTCGCGGAATATTCAGATCCTCCGTTCGTCGAGCGGGCACCGGCGGGAAAGAGCATGGTCGACATGCTGCTGGCGGGAGAGCTGGACGCTGCCGTGGTCGGCGACAAGCTCCCCGATCCACGGCTGAAGATGCTGATCGGGGATAATGAAACCGCAGCGGCAACCTGGGCGAAGACGCATGGCACGCCGATCAACCACATGCTCGTGATCCGAAGCGAGCTGTCGCGCACCCGGCCTGACGTCGTCCGCGAGGTGTTCAGATTGTTCAAGGCGAGCCGCGACGCCGCGGTTAAAGGCGGGAACAAGCAGGCCGCGCAATTGCATTTTGGCCTCGAAGCAGCTCGGGCACCGCTCGAGACGATCATCGGCTTTGCCGTCCAGCAAGGGTTGATCCCGCGACGCTACAGCGTCGAAGAGCTGTTTGACGACACCACGCGCGATCTCTCTTGATCCCGGCGCCGGAACGGTGCCATGACGAGACTATCGAGGTTGCCGTGGCCGGTTGTGCACGGTTCTTGCAGCACCGCCAACGATGCAAAAACGAGAGCGTGTCCGGCCGGTTGAGTACATCGTCGCGTGGGTGGGCGCGGTCCTCGCCCTCGGCGCGACGGTGGCACTGCTGAACCTCACCGCCCATCCGTGGCTGCTGGCCTCGCTCGGCGGATCGTGCGTGATCCTGTTCGGCATGCCGGACAACGAGATGGCCCAGCCACGCAGCTTCCTCGGCGGGCATCTGATCGCCACCGTCACCGGCCTGGTGTTCCTGCGCCTGGGCTTGCTGCACTTCGGTGGCTCGCCCACGCTGTGGGTGGTGGCGGCGACCGCCACGGCGCTCGTCCTGATGATGATGACCGGCACCGTCCACTCGCCGGCCGGCGCCAACCCGATCGTGCTATTCGCCGAGAACGCCGGTTGGGGCTTCTTGGTCTCGCCGCTGCTGATCGGCCTCGCCGCCCTGTTCGTCACCGCGCTTGTGGTCAACAACCGGCTTCGGGGGCGCCGCTATCCGCTGCGCTGGACCTGACATGAGCGCCTGCCGGCGAGCCGGCATTTCGAAAAGAGACGCTTCTTGCGGCAGGTTGGGGGCGGCCCTCCGGGCCCCTCAATGGATTCCGGCGCCCGAGTCGGGAATTCTCCCAATAACCGCCGGATACCTTCGCGGTTACAGTGCCCCCATATAATCACAGCTTTGTGGCGCCGGCGGCCAGAATGCCCGCCGGTCACGGTCGGGAGGAGTGGATGCGGGCGCGGATCTGGCGGCGTCGATGCCGAAGACGAGTGGCTGCCGTTGCGGCACGGCTCGTCTCAAACGGCGACGCATAAGTCGGCAGCTCGGATTTTCCTGAAGCAGTGATGCGGGGCGAAGGCTCGCCCGGCAGAGGCGGCGCGTTGCTCGCGGCGCCCCCGTTGAGCCGCGCCCCAAATGGCGGAAAGGGAGCTCATGCGTTTGGCAAGACAAGACGACGATCTCCGATCGGAGCCCAGCCTCGATGAGGCGCTCGCCGATCCTGTCATCCAGGCGGTGATGGGCCGCGATGGCGTGACACGCGATGACGTCATGCGCGTGGCGCTTGCCGCGCGGGCCCGGCTGATGGTGCGCCGTGACGGCGGTGATTGCCGCATTTCCGATCAACGGTGCTGCCGCGGAGATCGGGCAGCCCTATCACGGCGCCAGATTGCGGTCGCGGTCGCGCGCCCCGTTGGTCGTGCGGGCGGACCCGCGGCATCGGGTCGGCGCGGATGAGTGACGTTCGCTTGTCGGGCCGGAACTTTTCAGTGACCGGCCAGTTTACCCATGGCTGTCGGGCAGGGGGTGCGGCGCGAGGCCGCTCGTCTGTGCATCTTCCGGGCCCGTCATGCGCAACACTCGTTGAGTAATAGGGAGGGGTGAGTTTGATGCGTCTATTGTTCGTCTCTCCCGAGATTTTCCCGCTCAGCAAGACCGGCGGGTTGGGCGACGTCAGCGCGGCCCTGCCGGCGGCGCTGACCGATCACGGCCTCGACGTGCGTCTGATGATGCCGGGCTATCCCAAGGCGCTGGCCGCGGCGAAGAAGCTCAAGGTGGTCGCCCCGCTCGGGTCCGGACAGCGCGGCCGTCTCCTCCTGGGCGAGACGCCCGATACCGGCCTTCCCATCTACCTGGTCGATGCGCCGGAGTTGCTCTCGCGCGACGGTGGACCCTACCAGGATGGCGACGGGTTCGACTGGCCCGACAACGCCCAGCGGTTCGCGTTGCTGTGCCGCATGGCGGTCGCCGTCGCCTGCGGCCACGCCGACCTGCGATGGGCGGCTGACATCGTGCATGCGAATGACTGGCCCACCGGGCTGATCCCGATGCTGCTGGCCGACCAGCCGCGCGAGACGCGCCCGGCGACCGTGTTCACGATCCACAATCTGGCGTTCCAGGGGCTGTTCCCCGCCGCCGCCATGACCACGCTCGGCCTGCCGCCGGCGCTGTTCACGCCCGAGGGCGTCGAATTCTATGGCCGGCTGTCGTTTCTGAAGGCCGGGATCCGGTTCAGCGACAAGGTGACGACGGTGAGCCCGGGCTATGCCCGTGAGATCCTGAACCCCGAACACGGTGCCGGGTTCGAGGGCATCATACGCGGCCGCCGGGCCGATCTGGTGGGCATCATGAACGGCGTCGATCGCGCCGTGTGGAATCCGTCCGCCGATCCGTCGCTGCCGGCGACGTACTCGGCCGAGGACATGTCGGGCAAGCTCGAGTGCAAGCAGCGGCTGCAAAAAGAGCTCGGGCTGCGGCCCGACGGCCCGACGCCGATCGTCGCCTCCATGAGCCGCCTGACCGAGCAGAAGATGGCGGATATCGTCGCCGCCACCGTGCCGCAGATCCTCGACGCCGGCGCGCAGTTCGTGCTGATCGGCGAGGGCGATCAGCGGATCGAGACCGAGTTCGCCCGGTTCGCGGCCAAGCATCCGGGGGCCGTGTCCGCCACGATCGGCTACGACGAGGAGATGGCGCATCGCATCGTTGGCGGCGCCGACATGCTGTTGACCCCGGCGCGGTTCGAGCCCTGCGGCCTCACGGCGATGTACGGCAGCCTCTATGGGACGCCGCCGATCGGGCGGCGCACGGGCGGCCTCACCGCGACGATCTGCGACGCCGTGCCCCAGGCCATCCGGGACGCCACCGCCACCGGCTTCCTGTTCGACGACGTGTCGGCCGAGGGCCTGCTGGAGGGTGTCTATCGCGCCATTGCGCTCTATCGGCGGCCGATCCTGTGGCGGCAGCTCCAGCTTCACGGCATGGCGCGCGATTTCAGCTGGGCCACCTCGGCGCAGCGCTTCGTCGACGTGTATGCGGGCCTGGTCGGCGAGCCGCCGGAGGCGCTGGCACCCGAGGGCCTGTCGCCCGCCACCTATGCGCGGGGCGCCGCGTGGGGCGGAGAGCTGCGCGCCTAAGGCCGGCCTAAGGCTTGACGATCATCGACGCGGCGTCGCGCCAGATCGTGGTGTCGACCAGCCGCTCGTAGGTGACTGGCGTCTTGTCCGCCCGGATCGAGCCGTTCTTCGCTTGAATGCCGATGAGGGCTTCGAGCTTGGCCCGCCCGAGCCCGTCGTCGTCCGGCGGCCAGAAGCCGAGCTCGCGATACTGCCGCACGCCGCCCTTCGCCTCCGCCTTGGTGCGGCCGGTGGGGGCCGCGATGTCGGCGGCGCGGTCATCATTTCCAGGATCGTTCAGGAAGCGGGCCGCCTCGATCACGGCGGCGACCAGCCGCACATAAGCGGCGCGGTCCGCCGCCAGGTCCTTGCGGCGGGCCACGATCATCGCGAAATGACTGTTCGGGCTGGCCTTGGCGATGGTCGTGATCACCGACACCGGCTTGCCCTGGGTCTCCAGCACCGCGATCTCGTCGGCGTGAATGACGCCGAAGGTCAGATGGTTGGAGATCATCGCCGACGTGGTGGCGCTGGACGGGAGCACGATCTGCTGCACCTCGTCGAGCTTCACCCCGCAGGGTCCCAGCATCTGGGCCAGCGCCACGGCGCGCGCACCGCCGACCGCGTCGACCCCGACCGGCTGCCCGACCAGGTCCTTGCAGGACGCCTTCTTCGGATCGGTCGAGGCGATCAGGAAATCGGGATTGGGCATGCCGTAGATCCCGACCAGATCGACGTCGGCGTTCGAATTCTGGGCGATGACCAGCGGCGTCGGCGACAGGCCGAGATCGACCCCACCGGCGACCACGGCGCGCTCCGCGGCGGAGCCGGATTCGAAGTACTTCACCTCGACATCGGCGTTGTATTTTTTGAAGTAGCCTTGGCGGTCGGCAACGATCGCGATCAGCGAGGCGAAGATCGGCGGGACTCCCGGCACCGCGAGGCTGAGCTTCTTGTCCGCCGCAGGGGCGGCACCGCCGCTCAGGCCCAGGACGAGCGCGCCCGCAACGAGCACTCCGGCCGGGCTTAAGATATCGCGATGCCTCATCGGCGCCTCCCCTTCATGCTTTCCGGCATTGTGGGGGAGAGCCGCCGGGCGATCAACCGCCGCGCTTAGCCGTAGACCGGGCTGCGCTGTTTCTTGACCGCCCGTTCGGCGGCCGCGACCGTGTTGTCGAGCAGCATGGTCACGGTCATCGGGCCGACGCCGCCGGGAACCGGGGTGATGTAGGACGCCTTGTCCTTCACGGCCTCGAAATCGACGTCGCCGACCAGCCGCCCGTCCGCCAGGCGGTTGATCCCGACGTCGATGACGACCGCCCCGGTCCGGATCATCTGCGGGACGATCAGCCCGGGATGGCCGGCCGCGACGACCAGGATGTCGGCGAGGATCGTGTATTGGGCGAGGTCGCGGGTCTTCGCGTGGCAGATGGCCACCGTGGCCTCGCGCTGCATCAACATCAGCGCCATCGGCTTGCCGACGATGTTGCTGGCGCCCACGACGGTGACGTTCTTGCCTTCGAGCGTGATCCCCTCATGTTCGAGGATCTTCTGCACGCCGTACGGGGTGCACGGCGGAAACACCGTGTCGCCGATGACCAGGCCGCCCACGTTGTAGAGATGAAAGCCGTCGACGTCCTTGTCGGCCGAGATGGTCTCGAGCACGCGCCGCACCGAGATCGTCGGCGGCGTCGGCAGCTGAACCAGGATGCCGTGGATCGACGGCGAGGCGTTCAGCTCACGGATGCAGTCCAGGAGCTCCGCCTCGGCGACCGTGGCCGGAAAGCGCAGCACCTCGGAGTGGATGCCGACCTCGCCGCACGCCCGCACCTTGTTGCGCACATAGACCGCGGAGGCGGCGTTCTCGCCGGCCATGATCACCGCCAGCCCCGGCCGCACCCCGTGCCCTTCGATCAGCGCCTGCGCACGGGCGCGGATACCGGTGCGGACCTTGCGGGCGATTGCGATGCCGTCGATGACTTTGGCCGCCACGATCCGGGTGTCCATGTTCGAGAGAGGAGGGCGTTGTGTGCCACTGGGCGGCCCCGCAGGCAAGCCCGGCCGCGGTCGTGGGCAAATCGTGGGCTATAACCTCGGGACACATCGATTGCCCACCTCCGACTATTATATTTGTATTGTTATCAAATGTTTGAACTTATTTCCCATAATAATCCCACGTTCATGGTGGGATACATTGTGGTTGAAGTTGCCCAGTGGGAGGCCCAAGGTCAGGCGCGCGATCCGCCGTTCGGGGCGGGCGCCAAGCTTGAACAGCCGGCAAGCCGGCGGATGCGAGGGACGCCGTGGACGCTCAAACCCTGCTGCAGGAGATTTCCGACTATTGCCGGCGGATCGGCATGGCGGAGTCCACCTTCGGCCGGCTCGCCGTCAACGACGGCAAATTCGTCAACCGGCTGAAATACGGCGGCCGGATCACCACCGAGACCTTGGCGCGCGTGCGCACCTACATCGCGCAGCACGCGCCGCATGGGGCCGAGGCCGGCAAGCCGTTCGTGCTGCCGCGGGTCGAGCGTGCGCCATCCGCCCTCCCCGCCGCATCCCGCGCCTCCGCGGTGACGGCCTCGCGCAACGGGACCGGCCATGCCCCCGCCGCCGCGCCATCCGCGCCGGCCACCGCGCGGTCGGACGAATCGCCGGAGCGCAACTTCCGGTTTTTCGACAACCGGCAGAAATATCTGCTGTTCGTCCATACCTGCAGCGAAAAATGGGTCGTTGCAGAGCGGGTCGGCCTGGAGCTCGCGAACATCCACCCGCGGCCGCCGGCGGTGCGGCTCTTCGACGCCGGCGTCGGCGACGGCACCGTGCTCACGCGGGTGATGCGGTCGATGCATCAGCGCTTCCCGGCGATGCCCTTTTACATCACCGGCAAGGAGATCAGCCTCGAGGACGTCCGGCTGTCGCTGGAGAAGATGCCCGATCGCTTCTACGAGCATCCCGCGACGGTCCTGGTCATGACCAATCTCTACTATGCCGAGGCGCCGTGGCTGGTCCCGAACTCGGTGACCGCGGCGTCGAGCCTGATCTGGCGCGAGGTGGCATTGACCGGGAACACGGCCAGCGATTTCGACGCCCAGATCACGGCGCTGCAGCCGTTCCTCGCCGAGAACTGGCGCGCCGGTGTCAGCAAGACCAGCGGCAATCCGGTCTACGAGCGGCCGGTCGTGCTCATCCTCTACCGCGACGACCATCGCTTCCTCCTGGACTCGGTGATTCCGCGCCGCGGCGCCACGCGCGCCGACTACGATCTGGTGATCGCCTCGCAGCCTTACCGCGCCCGCGCCTCGCTCGAGTTCAAGGCGAAGAAAGTCATCAGCCCGCTGGCCCGCAGCCTCGGGCCCGGCGGCCGGCTGCTGGCCATCCACTCGCACGGCAACGATCCGGGCCTCGAGATCATCCGCAACATCTGGCCGAACGAGGACCCGTTCGTGCACGACCGTCACCAGCTGCTGAAGGCCGTGAAGGCCGAGCTCGGAAGCGCCGGCCGCGAGCTCAACTTCAATGCTTACGCCGACGCGCGCTCGCTGTTCCGCTACGACATGCACACGCTGCCGAACGAGATCAGCAACGCGATCGGCACCTCGACACTGTTCGCGGCGTGGAACGCCGCCGTCTATGTGGCCCAGATCGAGGATGCGCGGCTCGAAGAGGTGATCAGCGACCGCCGCTATCTGGCCGCGACCCGCGACGCGCTGATGAAGCATGGCGGGCTGTGGTTCTGGGATGAATCCTACGTCATCTCGCGCAAACGGGACTAAAGGCATGGCGGGACATCCAGTGACGCACTCGACGACCACCACGCCGGGCCCCGGGGCGCCGGACATCCGATCCTTGCTGCGCGGCTTTTCGATCGAGCTGTCGTCGGACGAGACGGCGATCGACGCGGCCGCGGCGCATCTCGAGCCGGCCACCGACGTGTACGTGAACTGGCTGCCCGAGAACCACCACCACCGGTCCGTCGCGGCCGCGGTCAAGCTCCGCGGGGCCGGCTTCAATCCGGTGCCGCATGTCGCGGCGCGCTATCTGACCGGCCGGACGCAGCTGGCTGACTTTCTGGCGCGGCTCTCCGGCGAAGCCGGCGTCCGCCAGGCGCTGATCGTCGGCGGTGACCGCGAGCGGCCGGAGGGGCCGTTCGAATCCGCCCTCCAGCTCCTGGAAACGGATCTGTTCCAGAAATACGGCATCACCCGGATCGGCATGGCCGGATATCCCGAGGGCAATCCGCGCATCTCCCGCACCGCGCTGGAGGCGGCCCTCACCGCGAAGCTCGATTACGCCCGCGGCACCGGCCTCACGCCTTACGTTGTTACGCAGTTCTGCTTCGAGGCGGCCCCCATCGCCGGGTGGCTGCAGAATTTCGCCGCGGCCCGGGGCGACGTGCCGGTTCGCGTCGGTCTGGCCGGACCGGCCGGGCTCGCGACACTGATGAAGTTCGCGCTGCGCTGCGGCGTCGGGAATTCGATCAAGGCACTCAGCCTGCGCGGCCCGGCCATCGCCCGGCTGCTCACCGAGGCTGGGCCCGACCGCGTGATCCGCGACCTGGCCCAGGCGAGAGCCGCGCCCGCCGGTCCCGCGATCGCCGGTCTGCATTTCTTCCCGTTCGGCGGCTTCCTGCGCACCGCCGCGTGGGCACGCGAACCGTCGTCGCCTTAGAGCCGGAAGAACAGGCCGGCGCTTCGCCGGACTTCAGATAACGGCCGCGACTGCGCCGGGGTGCATGGGGGCTTCGCCCCCTGCAATAAATTCCGGGGCGCGCTTATGCGCGCGGGAGCCCCAATCCGATTCAGCAAAGGGGGCGCGGCAGGCACAATCGCGCAGCGCGATTTGCCGGCGCCCCGCCCGGCGCCTGAGGGACTAAACAAATCAGGCAAAAAAAAGGGCGGGCTTGCGCCCGCCCGCTGAGTTTGCGGCGTGTGAACAGTTCAGCGCGTCGTCGGCACGCCGGCGGCCTGGCCGTTCAGCCACGCCGTGTACACCGGCAGGTGCGCTTGGACATAGGTGACGCAGGGGACCGCGATCATGCGCCTGTCGGGCAGGGAGATCGTCGTGCCGTGCTGGTTGCAGAACTCGGCGCGCTTCTCCGGTGAATCGCCCGGCGTGGTCACCGGGATCGTGCCATCCACCGGATGGGGCAGGACCACCGACACCATTTCAAAGGGCGGGCGAGACGCGCCGGACAATTTGCGCTCGCTGAATTTCACGACATAGCCGACGCTCGGCGCGTACCAGTAGGTCGCGATGTCCTCGCGGAACTCGCTGTTCGGATGGAGCCGCCGCTCGATGACATAAGTGAAGAACGTCCCGGCGGGGACCGTGATGGTCTCGGTGCGGAGCGTGCGCGCGGTGACCGAGAGCGGCCCGTTGGCGCCATAATTGAACGTCACCTGCTTGCCGACCTGGAGCGGCCAGAACTGCGCGGGGATCCCCGGCGGATAGACCTGACCGGCTCCCAACCCGTCGGTGAGCATGGCGATCGCCGTATCGCGCCGGCCGTTGACGTCGAGCGTGATCTCGTAGCCGGCCTCGGCGATGACCACGCGCTTGTCGGCGCTGGTCTCCATATATGTGCCGAGCGGTGCCGGTCGATACGGTGCGGGCTGCGGGGCCGCGGTGGCGATGGTCGTCACCGGAGCACGGGTCTCGACGTTATTCTGGACGTCGGTCTGCGGCCCGATCACTTGTCCGGACGTGACCACGACGGGCGCGGTGACCACGCGCTCGTTCGGGTTTGTCGGGACCAAGGGTTGTTGAGCCGCTGCCCCCGTACAAATTGCCCCCGCGCACAAGGCGCCTGCCAAGCCGATCAAGCGGTTCATTGGTACCTCCCAAAAAGCGAATGCGTGTGAAATAGTCCGCCCCCGGCTGGCATCAAGAAAATCACCAAGAATGTCACAGAAGCCGCCCTTTTTTGGTCACAGTGGACGGCCGCACGCAGGAACTCGCGGCATCGGACGTGATTAAACGTAAGAAGGTGCGTGCCCCAAGGAGCGTGCCCGGAAGGAGAGTGTCATGCGTCAGTCTTGGCTGGCCGGGGCGGCGGTTGTCGGCGTGATAATGGCGGCGAGCGCGCCGGCGATGGCGCGGGTGTTCGTCGGCGTTGGCGTGGGCGTACCGTTCTATGCGCCGCCGCCCGTCTATTACTACCCGCCGCCGCCGGTCTATTACGCGCCCCCACCCGTCGTTTACGCGCCGCCGCCGGTGGTCTACGCGCCGCCACCACCGCCAACCCCGACCTATGCGGCGCCCGCCGCGGCGCAGCCGGCACCCACCGCAACGCCCAGCCCGCCGCCTCCGCAGACCGGGAATTGCCGTCAATATCGCGGCGATGCGACGATCGATGGGCGCAACCAGCCCTTCTATGGCACCGCCTGCCTGCAGTCGGACGGCAGGTGGCACATCGTCAATTGACAGAAATGTCGGGCGGCGGAGGTGTCAGGCGGTGCTGCGGCAGGAACCTGCGGCACCGGTCGGCGTTTTCATAGGATCACTCCGGATACGGAGACCTCCTATGAGAACTCGAGTCAAAACCGCTTGCGGTGCGCTCGGCATTGCGCTGGCCGTCACGACGGCTGGTATGGCGGCCGCGCAAACCGTCCCGTCACCGGGCGCGCCGCCGGCGCGTCCGGATCTGCCGTCGCAGACACAGCCGCGGCCGCCGAGTTTGCCGCCCGGCCAATCCCCGGGTGAGTCCCTGTCGCAATCGCAGGGCGTCATCCAGCCGCCGCCAACCCCCGACGGCGGCGTGATCGCCCCGCCGAACACCGATAAGACCCCGACACCGGTGATCCGGCCACCCGGCACGCCGGGCGGCAATCCGGGCGTGCAGCCGAAATAGACGCGAAGCGCAAAATGGAGAAAGGGCGGGCCTTCGGCCCGCCCTTTTTTCTTCAACCGCTCGCCGCGGCTATTTGTTGAACAGCGACAGGATCGTCGACGCGCGCTGGTTGACGATGCCGACGGTCTGCGAGCCCAGCTGCTGCTGAACCTGCAGCGCCTGGACTTTCGCGGCCTCGGTCTCGAGATTGGTGTTGATCAGCGAGTTCAGCCCTTGCGCCGCGGCATCCGCATTGACCGGGGGGGCATTGACCGGCGGCTGCGTCACGCTGCGCAGCTCGGTCGCGAAATCGGCGTTGGCGGCGGGCTGCGCAACGCCCGCGGCCGGACGATTCTGGGGCTTCTCGATCTGCGGTGCGCCCTGGAAGGCGCCAATATTGGTCACGCCACTCATTCGGGTCTCCTAAACTCGTGGACTCGACCCTCAACGTCGTCGGTAATTTTAGTAAATTTAAGCCGAGCCCGCGAAAGATTCAAGCGACACTGCCTGGGGCCTGCGCTTTGACACAACTATCTGGCCTGACAGGGGACATTCGGCGTCAACCGGAGCACGTAGACACCGTGATTCTTGTCCGAGATGTAGATGTTGCCGCGCGCGTCGACGACCACGTCCTCGGTCTGCGCCACCAGCTTTGACTTGGGCAGCAAGCCCCGGCGGCTCTGCGGGTCGGGCGGCACGAAATAGGCGACCTCGCGCGGCAGCCGCTCGTCCGAGATGTCGAAGACGCGCAAGCCGGCATTGAAGTAGGTGAGGAACACCAGGTTCTCGTCGTGCAGCAGCACGTCCTGGTATTGCCATTGGTGCTGGTTGTGCGGGCCGAAGCGTCCGCCTTTCTCGCAGAAATTCCGGTAGGGCGCTCCCGCCGGCGGCTGCGGCAGCGGGAACAGCGACATCAACCGGGGGTGTGTCTCGTCCGCGATGTCGACGATGCCGGCGTAGCCGAGCGGCTCGTTGCAGTTCTCGGCGATCGCCTCGGAGTTCACCACCGCGAGCTCGCGCTTGGTGAGCGGTTGGGCCGTGTGCACGGCGATGAACGACTGGAACGGCGGCGAGAACGGGAGATCGCTCACCATGCGCGGCTTGCGCTTGTCGGCGATGTCGAGAATCACGAATCCGCCGGCGCTGTAGGGCAGGTAGGCGCGTTCGCCGCGGACATGGGCGCCGCCGTGCAGCAGCGTGCCCTTGGGCACGCCGGCCTCGCCGCCGGCGATCCACTGGCCTTCGCGCCACCACCGCGACACTTCGACCGGATGCGTCGGGTCGTCGATGTCGACGATCTGCAGGATGTGGCCGTCGTAGCCTTCGGGCAGGCCGGTCGCGTAGACATAACGGCCGCCGTCGTAATAATTGCGATGCGTGCCCGCACCGCCGGTCTTGAAATGGCCGAGCGGCTTCGGGTCTTCCGGATCGGCGAGGTCCCAGATCAGGAAGCCCTCGCCGAACGGCGCGTTGGGAGTCTCGCCCCAGCCGGGAGAGATGCGTTCCTGCGACGTGATCATCCGCCCTTGGGCGATCTGGATCTGCAGCGTCCAGGTGTTCGGCGGGCCTTCGATGGTGCGGACGAAGCGCGGCTTCGTCGGGTCGGTGACCTCGACGATGTTGAGGCCGGGATGCCAGAGCGTCGCCGTGTAGAGATACCAGCGGCTGCCGGATTTATGGATGGCCAGCTTGAACGCCGGCCGCCCTTCCAGGTCCATGTAGCCGATGGCTTCGAGATTGCGGCTGTAGCTTTCGCCCGGAGGGAACGCGCTCATCGGCTGCCCGCCGTTTGCGCGAGACGCGCCAGTGCTGCTTCGCGGATCGAAGGATCGATCATTTTCGCCATGTCGAAGGATCGGGTCAGGCCGCCCTCGGTGACGAGCTGGTCGGCCATCCACTGGATCTTCTCCATCGGCAGCGACAGCTCGGGATCCACCGCATGCGTCTTCACGGTGTCGTCGAAGATATACGCCGGCCGCGGATCGTCGGCTTTGGCGCCGGTGATCTCGCGCGTCAGCGCGATCGTCTCCTCGCGGTGGCTGAGCGCGTACCGCAGCGCCGCCATCTCCGCCGCCATGAACCGAACCGCCGCCTCATGCCGCGCCTGGAGCGCGCGGGCGGTCGAGAAGTAACAGAGGCGCATGTAGTTCGGCAGGACCTCGCGCCCGGGCAGAAGCAGCTTCAGGCCCTGGGTGGTGGCGATCGGCGCGTATTCGCCGGACACGACCGTGGCGTCGACGACGCCCACGGCCAGCGCCTTATAACGATCGAGATCGGCGCCGAGATTGGCGAACTTGACCTCGTTCGCCGCGATGCCGAATTTCGCCAGCGCCGCCTTCGCCAGCAGGTCCGGGAGAGAGGAGGGGGTCGAAATCGCGAAGGTCTTGCCCCTGAGCTCCGCTACCGAGGTCACGCCGGCCTTGGTGAAGATGCCGTGCGGCAGTCCCGGCCAGTGGCAGCCGATCAGCTTCACCTCGGCCCCCCGCGCGGCCGCCATCACCGTGCCGCCGATGGTCCCGTCATAGCTGTCGAGCTCGCCGGCGATCAGCGCCTTGAGCCCGATCGCGTCGGTCTTCACCTGCGACATCTCGAGCGAAAGGCCCTGCTTCTCGGCGAAGCCCCGCGTGATCATGAAGAAGATGCCGGCGTCGCTCTTCGCCTCGATGATGGCGTGCCGCCAGACGAGCGGCGGCTCGGCGGCGCCGGCCGCGAGCGGCGCGAGCATCAGCGCCGCGACGGCGATGTTCCGCATAGCGGATAAGATGACTCCGTTCACGCCTGCTGCCTCCCTCCGGTCCACCCCGATTTTTACCCATCATAGAGCCAGTTTTAACAAAGCTAAGCCGATTATTAACTGCGACTTAAGCGTCTTTTGAAAGGATGCGCACCCAAACTCTGATCGGGGGAGCACGCAATGCGCCGGTCCGTGTCCAATCTGAACCTGCTTCAGAAGCTGGTGATTCCCGGCGTGGTCATCGTGCTGGCCGCCGGCGCCACCATGATCTGCGCCAAATACGGGCTCGACCTGTTCGAAGACAAGATTTCCGTCATCGTCGACAAGGACGCGGCCCGGCTCCAAGCGGCGCTCAGCACGGTCAACGATCTGAACGAAGCGACGGTCACGCAGCGCGATATCCGCCTTGCGACCAAGCTCGAAGAGGGGGAGCGGGTCGAGGCGCAGTATCGCAAAAAGATCGGCCACGTCACCGAAGAGTTCGATGGGTTCATCGCGATGATCGTCGACCCGGAGCAGCTCCGGATCGCCCGCGAGGCCCGCGCCGCCTTTACGCAATTCCTCGAGGTCAGCCAGGTCCAGTCGAGCGGCATCCTCGAGCATCTGCGATCGGGCGCTCCGGTCCCGGCCGGAGGCAAAGGGCGCGAATTGCGCGGCAAGGTCGACGAGCTTCTGGCACAGACCGTGGCACTGAGCCGTGAGGACATGAAGCGCGCCAAGGCCGAAGGGATCGCGGCCGGCCGCCGTTCCGCGCTGGTCCTGGTCGTGGTGTCCGGCCTGGCACAGATGCTGGCCCTCGCCCTCTTGGCCTGGATCGCCATCAAGCAGGTCTCGCGGCCGATGGGCGAGATCACCGGCCTGATGAGTCGCCTGGCCGGCGGCGATCTTGGCGTGGATGTCGTCGGCGCCGAGCGCCGCGACGAGGTCGGGGCGCTGGCGCGGGCCCTGGCTGTGTTCAAGACCAATGCCGTTCAGTCGAAGGAGCTTGCGGCGCAGCGCGAGAGCGAGCAGGAGGCGAAGGTCCGCCGCGCCCAGGCGCTGGAGCAGCTGACGAAGAACTTCGAGATCGAGGTCGGCCAGCTCGCGGGTGCCTTGTCCTCCGCCGCTACCCAGATGCAGGGCACGGCGCAGTCGATGTCGACGGCCGCCGATCAGGCCGACCGCCGGTCGGTCGCGGTTGCGGCGGCGTCCGAGGAGGCGTCGACGAACGTTCAAACGGTCGCGGCGGCAACCGAGGAGCTTGCCGCTTCGATCCAGGAGATCGGCCGCCGGGTGTCCGAATCCGCCACGATTGCCGGGACGGCGGCCGAGGAAGCAAAACGGACCGATCAGACCGTCCAGGCGCTTGCCGAGGGTGCGCAGAAGATCGGCGACGTGGTCAACCTCATCAACTCGATCGCCGGCCAGACAAATCTTCTGGCCCTGAATGCGACGATCGAAGCCGCGCGCGCGGGCGAGGCGGGCAAGGGGTTCGCCGTCGTCGCGTCGGAGGTGAAGAGCCTTGCGACCCAGACCGCGAAGGCCACCGAGGAGATTGCCGGCCAGGTCGGGCAGATCCAGGCGGCGACGAAGGAAGCGGTCGACGTGATCCGTCGCGTCGCGGTCACGATCGAGAAGATCAATGCCAATGCCACCGCGATCGCCGCGTCGGTCGAGGAGCAGGGGGCTGCGACGCAGGAGATTGCGCGCAACGTCCAACAGGCGGCCAAGGGAACCCAGGACGTCTCCGGCAATATCGGCGCCGTCCAACAGGCTGCGACGGAGACCCGCACGGCCGCGACGCAGGTGTTGACCGCGGCCGGCGAGCTGTCGACCCAGACCAAGCAGCTGAGCGGCGGCCTCGCCGGATTCCTGAACGCCGTTCGCGCGGCGTAAGAACCCGGTTTCTTTCAGCCCCTGCCTTGCAGCGGTGATTCGGAACGCCTCCGCCTGCGGCGACACGCCGAGGAGTCAATACGCCCGCGGCTGAGCACGGCAATCTACGCAAACCGGCCGGGCCGCCCAGCGCGGCGTGGCTTTTTTGTGCCGGCGAACGACGTCTGACGTCTAGAGCTCCGGCCGCGGTGCCCGGGCGCGTCCGTCCGATCCTATCGCCCCGAGCCTGTCAGGCGTATATGCGAGGTTCAATCCGCGGCATGCGCATGGGATAAGCCGATGCTGGTCTTCGAGTGGATCGTCGCCGTGCTGCTCGGAGCGGTCGCACTCGCCGCGTTGGCGCGGCGCATCGGCGCTCCTTACCCCTCGCTGCTTGCCTTGGGTGGCGTGGTCCTGGCCTTCGTGCCGGGCGGCCCCAGTTGGACGCTCGACCCGGAGCTGGCGCTCGCCCTGTTCATAGCGCCGGTGCTGCTCGATGCGGCTTACGACACGTCGACGCGCGACCTCAGGGATAACTGGCTTCCGGTCGCGGGCCTGGTGTTGATCGCGGTCACCCTGACCACGGTTGCCGTCGCCGTGGTTGCTCACGCGATGGTGCCGAGCCTTCCTTGGGCGGCGGCCGTGGCGCTCGGTGCCGCCGTGGCGCCGCCGGATGCGGCCGCGGCCACGGCCGTGCTGAAGCAGGTCCGTCTGCCGCAGCGCCTGGTGACGATCCTCGAAGGCGAAAGCCTGTTGAACGACGCGAGTGCGTTGCTCATCTACCGGCTGGCCGTCGGCGCCGTGGCGACGGGCGGATTCTCGCCGGCCGCTGTCGCGCCGACATTCGTGCTGGCGGTTATCGGCAGCGTCGCGGCCGGCTGGGCTTTGGCCCGGGTGGCGCTGCGGGTCCTGGCGCGTATCGACGACGCAACGAGCGCGATCGTCGTTCAGTTCGGCACCACGTTCGGCGTCTGGATTCTCGCCGAGCGTCTGGGCTTGTCAGGGATCCTGACCATTGTCGTCTACGCCATCGCCGTCGCCCGTGACGCGCCGACCCGGACGCCGGCCGTGATCCGCGTGCCGGCTTACGCCGTCTGGGATACGGCGGTGTTCGTCCTCAACGTCCTCGCGTTTGTCATGATCGGTCTGCAGGTCCGGCCGATCTGGGAGCAGCTGGATGCGGCGGTGCGCCAGGAATATGCGCTGGTCGCCGGGGCGGTGCTGCTGACGATCATCGTCGTCCGCTTCGCCTGGGCGATGAGCTATAACGCGGTCGTCCGTTGGCGCATTGCGCGCTACGGGTTCCATCCGCCGCGACCGATGCTTCGACCCACTGTCCAAAGCGGCTTGGTGATTTCCTGGTGCGGGATGCGGGGCATTGTGACGCTCGCTGCCGCGTTTGGGTTGCCGGCCGGATTTCCTTATCGCGATCTCATCGTGTTCACGGCGTTCTGCGTCGTCGTCGGGACGTTGGTGGTTCAGGGCCTGTCCTTGAAACCACTGCTGCAACGCTTCCATTTCGAGGACGCGGATCCCGTCGCGGCTGAGGTCAGCCAGGCGAGACGCGAGGCGTATCAAGCGGCGCTGCGCGCCCTGGACGGCGACACCTCTCCGGAGGCGGAGCTGCTGCGGCGCGAATACTCCGCTGTCTTGAGTCAGGCGAAGCGCAATCCTGACGGATTTATTCCCGGCGAGCGACCGGCCGATCCGTTGCGCCGCCGGGCGATTGCCGCGGCGCGTAAAGCGGTCAATGACCTGCGCGACACCGGCGCGATCGGCGACAACGCATTCCATCGCGTCGAGCAGGAACTCGACTGGAATGAGCTCAGTGCCGCATCGCCGAGCGACGGATAGGCTGGACCTGTTCGGGCGCCTGGAGTCGCACAGGCCCGACAACTGGGCGAGGACTGCCGCGGGTCTATCCCGGGATCTCGGCCTCGACAAGCTTTGCCAGCAGGATCAGCGACTCCTGCCACCCGAGATAGCAGGCTTCGGCTGGGATGACCGCCGGCACGCCCTCCTGGACGATCGAGATGTCGGTGCCGACCACAACTTTTCGCAGGTTGATCGTCGTCCGCATCTCCCCCGGCAGGTTCGGGTCGTCGAAATTGGCCGTGTAGCGGATCAGCTCATGCGGCTTCAGGTCGAGATAGGTTCCCCCGAACGAGTGGCCGTTGCCGCCGCTGAAATTCGTGAACGACATCTTGTAGGTGCCGCCAACGTGGGCGTCCATGTGGTGCACCTTGCCGGTGTACCCGTTCGGCGGCAGCCATTTGTTCCACGCGTCCGCGTCGAGAAACGCCCGGTAAACCCGCTCGGGTGGGGCGCGCAACACGCGATGAAGCCGGATCGTGTTGGTATCTGCGGCAGAGGCTGACATGACCGATGTCCTTTCCATGAAACAGATGAAATAGACCGTCGTCCGAACTCGTCTCAAGGACGCGCCGCGCCCCGGCGATCCGACAGCGGGACCCAAATAAACCCGCCCTACTGTCCATCGCGCAAAGGGGATCCGTTCGGGGCGTCCGGTCGTTCTCTTCGTATTTGAGGGTTCTGATCCGGACGCATCGGGCAGAAGGAAATTGCAGAGAGCCGGCGGAACTGTTGCAATGGGCGGTGCAATACTTGCCGGGTAAATTCCTGATCGGGTTCAACGGCTTGTAAAACTATTGCACTATTGCGCGCGATTCCACCCCCCGCCCCCAGGGCTGTATAGTCGCCCAAGAAATTGGAGGAGATGCCCATGGCCACTGCCGCCGCCCAGCCGACCGAGAGCCGTCCGCCGTTCCGCGCCGATCATGTCGGCAGCCTGTTGCGGCCGCGCGAGCTGCACGATGCGCGCGCCAAGGCGCAGAAGGGCGAAATCGGCGCCGCCGAGCTCCGGGAGATCGAGGACCGTTGCATCCGCGGCGCCGTGGCACTGCAGGAAAGTGTCGGTCTGCAGGCGGTCACCGACGGCGAATTCCGCCGCGCCTTCTGGCACACCGACTTCCTCACCGGCTTCGACGGCATCGTCGCCAGCCAGTCGCAATACGCCGTGGCCTTTCGCGGCGAGGGTGGGGAGACCTCGGAGACGCGCTCGATGATGGTGGTCACCGACAAGGTCCGGCGCTCGCGCCCCATTATGGTCGACCATTTTTCGTTTCTGAAGTCGGTGACGAAGCGCACCCCGAAGCTGTGCATCCCCGCACCGACTTATTTGCACATGCGCGGCGGCCGCAGCGTCGTGAACGAGCGCGCCTATTCGGACATGGACGAGTTCTGGGCCGACATCACGCGCGGCTACCGGGAGGAGATCAATGACCTGGTCGCCGCCGGTTGCACCTATCTGCAAATCGACGACGTGTCGTTCGCCTGCCTGTGCGATGCGGATATCCGCGAGCGGGTGAAGGGCGACGGCATGGACCCCGACAAGCTGCCGGCATTCTACGCCGGCATCATCAACAGCCTCCTTGCGGGGCGGCCGGCGTCGCTGGCCGTGACCATGCACACCTGCCGCGGCAATCACGCCAGCATGTGGATGGCCGCCGGCGGCTATGATGCCGTGGCCGAGGCGGTGTTTGGGGGGACCGATGTCGACGCGTTCTTCCTTGAATATGACAGCGAGCGTGCCGGCGGTTTCGAGCCGCTGCGGCACATGCCGCGGACCAAAAAAGTGGTGCTCGGTCTGGTGAGCAGCAAAAAGCCGGAGCTGGAATCGAAGGACGTCCTGAAGCGGCGCATCGAGGCGGCGGCCAAGTACGTGCCTCTGGAGAATTTGTGCCTTAGCCCGCAATGCGGCTTCGCCAGCAGCCATTTCGGCAACCGGCTCACCGAAGACGACGAGCGGCGCAAGCTCGCCCGCATCGTCGAGGTGGCCGACGAGGTTTGGGGTTCGGCCTAGGCTGCGCTAGACTTTGGCTGGGCTAGAAAGAATAGGGCCAAGAGAGCGGGACGGAAACGGCGGATCACGGAGCACAAGATGAAGAACTTTCTCGACGGCGGCGAGGCGATGGTGGCGGCGCTCAGGGCGCTCGATGTGGACTACATCTTCTCCTCGCCCGGGTCGGACTGGGGTGCCTTGTGGGAGGCGATGGCGCGGCAGAAGGTCAACAACGCACCGGGCCCCAAATACGTGTCGTGCGGCCATGAGACGCTCGCGGTCAATCTCGCGATCGGCAATACCTATCTGACGGGACGGATGCAGGCCGTGGTTCTGCATACGGGGGTGGGCCTCCTGCAGGGCTCGATCGGCATCGATGCCGCCAACAAGCTGAACCTGCCGATGCTGGTGTTCTCCAGCGAGGCGCAGACCTACGGCGAAAAGCCGGGCTTCGATCCCGGCCAGCAGTGGATCGCGACCTTGAACAATGTGGGCGGGCCGCAACGGCTGGTCGAGCCGATCGTCAAATGGGCCAGTTCCGCCCCCAGCGTCGACAATCTGTTCGAAATGATCGTGCGCGCCGGCGAGCTCGCCCAGCAGACACCCGCTGGGCCGGTCTATATCAACGTGCCGATCGAGACGACCTTGCAGGAATGGGTGCCGCCGCAGCGGCTGCGCAAGGCGATCAAGGTGAAGCCGCCGCAGGCGCCGGTGTCCGAGATCGAGCGCGTGGCGAAGCTGCTGGCCGCGGCCGAGTGCCCGGTGATCGTCACCGAGGGTGTCGGCCGCAGCGTCGAGGGCTACAAGAACCTGGTCGAGCTGGCGGAGCTGCTGGCCATCCCGGTCGTCGAATCCTGGCCGGCGGAAGTCTCCAACTTCCCGAAGGATCACCCGCTGCACCACGGCTTCACCCTGCAGCCGTTCCAGGACATCGCTGATGTCGTCCTGGTCGTCCGCAGCCGGGTGCCGTGGTATCCGGGGCGCAATCGTCCGGCCAAGGCGACGGTCGTCCTCATCGACGAGATCCCCGTTCACCCCAACATGGTCTATCAGAACATCGGGCCCGATATCGTGCTCGAAGGGGATGTCGTCCATTCGCTCAAGGAACTTTCGAATGCCGTCCGCGCGGCGAAACCGGACGCCGGAAAGGTCAAGCAGCGCCGCCAGCGCGCGGAAGCCGGGCATGAGAAGATGGTGGCCCAGTTCCGCGAAGCCGAAGGGCAACCGCAGGGAAAGAACGGGCTGTCCGCCAAGTGGGTGTGCCGCACCCTCAGCGAGACCCTGCCGGAAGATACGATCTACGTTGACGAGACGATCACGTATCGCTCGGCGACCTTGCCGTATCTGAAGCTCCGCCGCCCGCAAACGAGCTATCGCATCGGCGGCGGCCTCGGTCAGGGATTCGGCACGGCCCTTGGCGTGAAGGTCGGGGCGCCCGACAAGATCGTGAGCCTGGTCGTGGGCGACGGCGCCTTCCTCTACAATCCCCTGACGCAGTGCCTCGCCCTCTCGAAACACGAGAACCTGCCGATCCTCGCGGTGGTCCTGAACAATAGCGGTTACGATTCCATGGCGAAGGAGCATCGCGCCTGGTATCCGGACGGCATCGCCGCCGCGAACAACATCTTCTACGGCCGCACCATCACCGATTTCGATTACGCGCAGCTGGCCGCCCCGTTCGGGGCATACGGCCGCAAGGTCGAAAAGGCGGAGGAGCTGAAGCCGGCTCTGGAAGAGGCCGTGAAGGCGGTCAAATCCGGGCGGACCGCGATCCTCAACATCATCTGCGATCCGGTGCCGAATGCCAGATGACCGCACGGCAGGCCTGAACTACCGGACCGACTTCAAATCGGTCCGCAACGAGGTGAGTGCTGAGGAGTGGCAGGCCCGCGTCGATCTTGCGGCCTGTTACCGGCTCGTCGATGCGTTTGGGATGACCGATCTCATCTACAATCACATCACCTACCGGATCCCCGGTACCGATCACCTCCTGATCAACCTCTACGGCCTGCTGTACAAGGAAATCACCGCGTCGAGCCTGGTGAGGATCGATGTCGAGGGCAACATCCTGTGGAAGCCCGAGACCGATTACGGCATCAACAAGTCGGGCTACGTCATTCACGGCGCCATCCACAAGGCGCGAAAGGACGTCACCTGCATCATCCACACGCACACCCGCGCCGGCGTGGCGGTGTCGGCGATGAAGTGCGGGCTCCTGCCGCTGAACCAGACGGCGATCCGGTTCGCCGGCCACATCGGCTATCACGACTACGAAGGCCCCGCCGTGGACCTGGAGGAACGCGAACGCCTGGTCCGCGACCTGGGGTCGCACAATGCGATGATCCTCCGCTCGCACGGGCTGCTCGCCTGCGGCCCCAGCATCCCCGAGGCGTTCAACACGATGTATCAGCTGGAGCAGTCATGCCAGGCGCAGGTCGATGCGATGGCGGCGCGCACCGAGCTGATCGTTCCGTCGGACAACATCCTCAAGCACACGGCGAATCTGTATCAGCCGAACACGCGCCGGCCCTATGGCATCCTCGAATGGCCGGCGATGCTGCGGCTGCTCGACGCGCAAGGCCGCGGCTCCGGCTACCCGCCCTACGCGCAATAGCCCGGACGCGGTTCCTTACGGAGCCGTCGATTGCGGCTTCAGGATCGCCCTCAGGTCGCTCTCGTCGAGGCGCAGCGGGACCGGCTCCGGCTGGCACAGCGCGTGAACCCGGCGCAGCAGGGTGTTCGCATACTGGTAGGAATAGAAGAGCGACCGGCGGCCTGTGACCGAGTGCACCGGAGCGCACGCCGGGTCGAAGACCGGGTCTTCGACGGTAAAGGGTTTGCCGTCGGGGGTGCGCCAATGCGTGCACGCGGTCCCGCCTTCGCCCGTCGGCATGCAGCCGAAGCGCCGCTGCAGGGCGTCGTAGACGCGCGTGGCCGAGACAAAGCTGCGCGACGGGTGCGCGTCGCGGCGCAAACCGCGGCGCGCATCGAACATCGGGACGTCGTCGTTCGCGGGCTTGCCCATACCCAGGCGTGATCCTTTCGCCCCCGGTTATGGCGCAAGCTGCCGCGCGGCCGGTGTGATCTTTCTGTGGGGAAAATTCGCGCCGCGGCCAGCCGCATCCCGTTCATGAGAAAAGCGAAATCGGTCCGCCGCTGTGACTTTCCGATGACGGAAGCGGCCCGTCGCGGGTGGCCTTGCGGGTCAGCCCGCCGTCTTCGGCCGATGGCGCTTCACCGCTTCGGGATTGGTCGAATCTTCTCCCATATAGACGCCGCGCTCCCAGCTCCGCTTCAGCGGATCGACGACGTTCAGCGTCATGCGGCCGACATGCTGGACCTCGATGTCCACCACCTCGCCGTCCTGCAAGGCGCCGAGCCCCTCGTGATTGGTGCCGCAGGAGATGATGTCGCCGGAGTTCATGGTCATGATCGTGGTCGCGAACTCGACCAGCGCGGGCACCCGGTGCTCCATGTCGTCGGTATTGTAATTGTGGCGGAGCTGGCCGTTGTTCCAGAACCGGATATGGAGGTCGTTCGGATCGGCGACCTCGTCGGCGGTCACGATGCAAGGCCCGAGCGGCGCGAACGTGTCGAAGGACTTGCCAAGCCAGCTGCCCTTCTTCCAGGTCATACGTCCTTCGCCGCGCGCCGACACGTCGATCATCGCGGTGTAGCCGAACACGGCCCGCCGCCAGTCGGCCTGGCTGACCTTCTTTGCCGGCCCCTTGATCACCAGTGCCAGCTCCGCCTCGTGCATGAAGATCCACGGCTCGGTGGACTCGGGGAGCATGATCGTATCGCCCGGGCCGATCACCGCGTCCGAATTCTTCAAGAACATGTTGAGCGGCCGCGGCTCGCGCTGCGCGTGCTCCCAGTAATTCGCGATGCAGGCGAGGATCTTTCCCGGCCGGGGCAGGGGTGCGCGCAGCCGCACCGCGTCGAGCTTGATCGCCGGGCCGTCCGCCGCGAGCCGTTGCAAGGCCGGGCGCAGCCGCTCGAACTCGTCGATGATGCCCTGCATCGTCAGCTGCGGCGTTGATCCCGCCTTCACCGCATTTGTCATATCGATGACACCACGGTCGGTCAGGAGGCCGGGCCGGGCGTCACCGCCACCGGCAAATTGGAAGAGGACGAGCTTCACGGTTCCCCCTTAGGCGTTGCTTTCGCTCATAGAAACACAAAGCTGCGGCGCCTGCCACCGGCCGCTTCCAGGCTCGCGATGATCCAGAAATTGTAAGGAAAGCGTCAGGGTCCTTTATTTCACCGCAACGTTTCTTTACCGGGCCTTTACCGCCGAACCCTAGAAACGCACAAAGAGATCCGTATTGGGGAGGCACCCATGTTCGACCGGCTGTCCGCGAACACACTGCTGAAATCCGTGATCCTCACCATGGCGGGGGTGGTCGTCGTCCTGCTGGCCATGAGCGCATGGTCCTCCTGGCTGCAGCTGCGGTCCGCGAGCCGCATCGCGGTCGTGGCCGACGCGTCGGCCTACGTTTTCACCGCGATGCACAATCTGCGCGTCGACCGCGCCTCGACCTATCGCGACCTTCTCGCGGACAAGCAGTTCGCGACGCCCAACGTGCAGATCCGGGAAACCCGCGCGGCCGAGATGCCGGCGCTCAAATCTGCCGTGGCGGCGCTGGAAAACATGGACTTCCCCGAGAAATCGAGCCTGCTCCCGAGGCTCGTGCAGACGACCAAGGCGCTCGACGCTTTGCACGGCGAAAGCCTGGCTGCACTTCAGAAGCCGAAAGCCGAGCGGCGCGCCGACCTGGCGAAGGAGTTCTTCGACACTGTCAACGCGCTGCTCGATACGTTGGACAAGCTGTCGTCGCGCTCCACCTCGTCGATTAAATTCGAAGATGCGTTCATCGATCAGCTGATGGAGATCAAGCAGCTGGCGTGGATGGCGCGCAACGCGTCGGGCGACGCGTCGGTCATGGTGTCGAACCGGCTCGGCGGCCAGCCGTTTCCGCCGGACCCGTTCGTGAAATTCACGGCGAATGCCACCCGCGCCGAAACGGCGTGGGCGGCCCTCGAGGACATGGTCTCGGGCATGACGCCGCCGGCCCGTCTCAGCGAGGCGATCGCCAGGGCGAACCGCGACTTCTTCGGTTCGCCCTATATCGACTTGCGGACGAACAGCCTCAAGGCGTTGATCGCCGGCGAGAAGCTGGACACGACAGCCGAGCAGTGGGCGCCGATGTCGGTGGCCAAGCTGGCGATATTGCTCGACGTCGCTAACGCGGCGCTCGATGCCGCGAAGGAGCACGCCGCGGCGCAACATGCGGCGGCGGTTTGGGACCTGTCGGTTCAGTTGACCATCCTGGTCCTCGCGCTTGTTCTGGCCGTGGGGAGCATGATGGCGGTGTCGCGGCGGGTGATCCGGCCGTTGCGTCAGATCCAGGACGCGATGCTGAAGGTGGCGGGCGGGGATCTGAGCGCGGATGCGTCGTTCCCGGGCCGGACGGACGAGATCGGGGCGCTGGCCGGGGCGCTGGGGACGTTCAAGCAGAACGCGGCGGAGAAGGCGCGGATCGAGGGCGAGCAGCAGAAGCGCAACGAGCAGCGGGCGGCGCGCCAGATCGGCGTCGGAAGAGGCGTCGAGCAACGTGCAGACGGTGGCGACGGCGTCCGAGCAGCTGAGCTCGTCGATCGCGGAGATCAGCCAGCAGGTGGCCAAGGCGGCGGCGATCGCCGGGCGGGCGGTGGAGGAGACCAGGCAGACCGACGGGACGGTGCAGGGCCTGGCGGAGACGGCGGGCCGGATCGGGGCGGTGGTGAAGCTGATCAACGACATTGCGGGGCAGACGAACCTGCTGGCGCTGAACGCGACGATCGAGGCGGCGCGGGCGGGCGAGGCCGGCAAGGGCTTTGCGGTGGTGGCGTCGGAGGTGAAGAGCCTGGCCAACCAGACGGCGAAGGCGACGGAAGACATTTCGGCCCAGGTCGCGGCCGTCCAGGCGGTGACCAAGGAGGCGGTGGACGCGATCAAGCGGATCGGCGGGACGATCGGCGAGGTGAGCTCGGTGGCGACGTCGATCGCCTCGGCGGTGGAGGAGCAGGGGGCGGCGACGCAGGAGATCACGCGCAACACGCAGGCCGCGGCCAAGCGCACCAAAGAGGTGAACGAGCACATCGCCGGCGTCAGCGAGGGGGCGAACGCGACCGGCAGTGCGGCCCAAGGGGTACGCAGCTCAGCCGAGGCGCTGGGCGACCAGGCCAACAAGCTCCGCGCCCAGGTCAATGACTTCCTCGCCAAGATCAGGACGGCCTGAGATGAAGCGGATCATGGAAACGTACGGTGGACACGGATTGCTGATCCTGATCGCGGCCGCGATGCTGTTCCTGGCCGGTTGTGCCGAGCCGCTTCCCGAAGCCCTGGCCCAGGATCCTTATGAGGCCTGCATCGAGCGCGGATATCAGCTGGGCGATCTGCCGTACAGCGCCACGACGTTCTATCAGCCCACCGCCGTCGACCGGTTCTGGCCGCGCACGATCGGTCGGGCGACGTGGCGATCGCCGGTGGAACAGTGCAACGAGCTGCGCAACCGCGGTCAGCTGACGCCCAACTAGACGCCGTTTCGCTCGCTTTCGCCTCTCTTCACTTTCGCTTGGACAGGATCGGGTTTCGGCGCATCCTTCGGCGCCATGAACCTTGCTTCCGTCCGTCTCGCCTGGATTTTTTTTGCCGCTATCGCCGTGGTCCTGAGCGCCTGCGGCGATGCGCCGCACCGGGCCCGCGCCGATGATCCGTATCAAGCCTGTCTTGACCGCGCCTATCGGACGGGCGATGTCGGCGACTACGGGCCGACAACGCTGCAGCATCAGTTTCCGGGCGATCGCGACGGCCGACGCCTGAACGGCCTGCCGTACCCCTCGCGTCTGAAGTGGCCGCAATCGCCCGTGGACCAGTGCAACGACCTGCGGACGCGCGGACTGTTCTAGGACGGCTGGAATAAGCCTCGTCCGACCTCCGTTGTGACGTATGGAGGCCGTGCCTACGTATCAGGGAAGAACGGCGGCCCCCCGTTGCGGAGGATCGTATGCGGCGGCTCGCGATAGCAGGACTGTTCGTGGCGGTGGCCGTCTCAATGTCGGCCTGCGCGGTTTATGAACCGGCGCCGGCCTATTACCCGCCGCAGCCCTATTATGGCTACTCACCTTATGGCTATTCACCGGGATACTACTACGGGCCCGGCTATTACGCGCCGCCGGCCTACAGCTCGTTCAGCTTCTTCGTCGGCGGCGGCGGTCGTCGACGCCACTGGCGTTGACGCCGCCTGAACCCACCGCGACACAATATCGTCACTACCTGTTTGGCCCCGAAGCCGCGTCCCATAGGGAAAACGCGGAATTGGGGAGCCATGAGAGTTACAGTCGCCGCTCTCGCCGGGATTTGCTGCCTTGTCGTCGCAGGCTGTGCCGGCAACCAGACTTCGCACCCTGCGCCAGTGGCCGCGAATGCGAGCCCGGCGGCCGTGTTTCCCGGTCCGGCGACGACGGTGAGCACTCCCGCCCCGCTGATCGTCAAACGGTTCACCGGCATTCCGATGCCGGCCAAAAATACGCTCGATCTCGACCGCACGGTGGTCGTCGGCGGCGACAGCGAGTGGGTCGGCCGGGTCTTCTTCACGACGCCGATGACCGTCGATGAGGTCGTCGAGTTCTACCGCCGCGAGATGCCGCGATATGGTTGGGCGGAACTGGCGGCCACACGCTCGACGACGAGCGTTCTTGCCTATCAGGCCGACGCGCGCATCGCGACGATCCAGGTGACGGGCGACGGCCTCACTCCGATGCCGTCCGGCACGCGGGTTGAATTCTGGATGAATCCACGCCCCGCAGGCGGCGCAGCCACGGTGCTGCAGACGGCCGAACCCGGGCCGTCGCCGCCATCGCTCGGCTCGTTGCGCGGTGCCAGCGGCACCTACGTGACGGGACCGGCGGCGCGCCTGCCGGTCGATCAGGCGCCTCTGCCGCCGCGGCGTTGATCCGGCGCCGCCGGCGTTAACCAAACTTCAGCGGCCGGCCGGATATGCTCGGCCGGACCGCGTTTATCGTGGTAATCTCCGCGCGGGCGCTGTGCCATGGCCTTTGAGGGCTCATGCGCATCTTGTTGGCCGACGATCACCCGCTTTTTGCCGATGCGTTGCGGACGCTTGTCGAACGCAATCTGCAGCCTTGTGATCTGACCGTCGTCTCGGATATCACCGCCGCGCATCGTGCGCTCTCTGCAGGACCTCGGTACGACCTTGCGATTCTCGATCTGCACATGCCGGATGCGAACGGCTTCGACGGGATCAAGCGCACCTTGGAGCGCTTTCCGGGCACCCCGATCGTCGTGATCTCGGGCGCGGCCACGGCGGCGGACGTGAGCCGTGCGATCGAACTCGGCGCGAAAGGATTTCTGCCGAAGACGTTGCCCAGCCAGGCGCTCGCCGCCGCAATCCAGGTGGTGCTCTCCGGCGGCACCTATGTTCCCGCCGACTATGCGCAGGCGGGTGCCGCGCACGCGGCGCATCGCACGGCGCCGGCCGCGGCCGGCCTCACGCCGCGCGAAAGCGACGTGCTGACGCTGCTGATCGTCGGGCACTCCAATAAGGAGATCGGGCGCGAATTGGGGCTCCAGGAGATCACGGTCAAGCTCCACGTGCGCAACATCTTCCGCAAGCTCGGCGCGCGCAACCGGGTCGAAGCCGCCAACGCCGCGCGCCGCCTCGGCTACGAGCCGAAGCGATGAGCGCGATCCCGTGGACGGCGTGAAATACGGATGAGCGCCGCCCAATATCTCGAGATGTCGTTCCAGTTCGTGCGGAACGCCGCCCTGCTTGCGCTGGGCGTCATCGGCTATTGCCAGATTCGCCCCTGGGTCCAGGCGCGCCTGGGCTCGCGGCAGGGCGAGGCCTGTGTCTACGGCCTTGTGTTTGGCGCCTTCGCGATCGCCGCCATGCTGGATCCGATCGACATCGGGGGCGGTGTGCGGCTCGATCTGCGCAACGCGACGGTGGTGGTGTCTACCTTGTTCGGCGGCGTCACGGCGGGGGCGATCACCACGGCGATCGCGGCCGGTTACCGTGCGGCCCTTGGCGGAACCGGGGCGATCGCGGGCGTCGTCGGCGTTATCGTCACCTTCGCGATCAGCGCCGTCCACCTCGCCTATCTCCGCCGACGCGCGGTCCGCGTCGATACACGGATCCTGAGTGTGGTCGGCGTGGCCATCGGATTGCTCGGCCTGGTCACGGTGGCGCTCTTACCAAAGTCCGAGATCATCCGCGTCGTGATCCACGACGCCGCCCCGGTATGGATGCTCACCATGCCGCTCACCATCGTGTTTCTCGGCACGATCATTCTTCATTTCGAGCGCAGCCGGGCTCTCGATCTTTCGTTGCGCGAGCGGGAACGGGAGCTGCGGGCGATCCTCGACAACGCACCCCTGGCGATCTTCCTCAAGGACCGCACCGGCCGCTATCGGCTCGTCAACCGCTGTTACGAACACTGGTACGAGGAGACGGCGACACAGATCATCGGCCGCACCGATGCGGAGCTCTACCCGCCCGAGGTCGCGTCCATGTACACCGCCAGCGACGCGGAGGTCCTCCAACACGGCGGGGTCACCCAGGTGGAGTTGGGCCCGGATCAGCCGAGGCCGCGAGTGATCAAGCACGGCCTGACCACGAAGTTCCCGATCCGCGATGCCCAAGGGCAGATCGTCGGGCTTGCCGGATTCATCCTCGACCTCACCGACAGCAAGCGGGCGCAGGAGGCGGTACGTCAGAACGAAGCGCGGTTTCGCGCCCTGCTTGAAAATTCGAACGACATCGTGTCCGTGCTCGACGCCGACGGAAGGGCCACCTATCGCAGCCCGACCAAGGCCGAGGGCTTGGGCTACGGACGGCCCTCGGGGCTGTCCGTGCTTCGACTCCTGCACCCGGACGACCACGCGTCCTTTGCGGGGGCCTTGCGCGACGTCGCCACGGTGCCGGGCCGAAACGCCGCCGGACGGTCCCGGCTTCGCCATGTCGACGGGTCCTGGCGGCACATCGCCTGGTCGATGCGCAACGCGGTCGACGTGCCCGGCGTGAACGGGATCATCGCCAACTGGTTCGACATCACGGAAAACCAGCGCCTCGAGGAGCAGTTGCTCCAGGCGCAGAAGATGGAGGCGGTCGGCCAGCTCGCCGGCGGCATCGCCCACGATTTCAACAACATCCTCGGCGCGATCCTCGGATTTGCCGGGTTTCTCGCGCAGGATCTGCCGCCAGGTTCGCCAGAGCATGGCTTCGCCGACCGCATCGTGAAAGCGGGCGAGCGCGCGCGGGACCTGGTCCAGCAGATCCTGTCGTTTTCGCGGCGCACCGACATCAAGCGCGAGCCGCACGATCTGGTCCGGCTCGTGCACGACGTGCGGGATCTGTTGGGGGCGTCGGTGCGGTCGTCCGTGGCGTTCAACGTTCACGCGGCAGCCGGCCCGCTCGTGGCGGAGGTCAGCACGGCGCAGATCAGCCAGATTCTTCTCAACCTCGTGATCAACGCAAACGACGCGCTGATGGGCGGGCCCGGGACGATCACGGTCGATCTCTTGGCTATCACCCCCGGCGATCGCGACTACGACCGCTTCCGCGGCGGCGACCGGAGCGATGACCAAGAGTTCATCGTCGGGACTCTCGATCCGCGACGGCCCTATGCGAAATTTCAGGTCGTCGACAGCGGGTCGGGGATCGAGCCGGCCGTGCTCAAGCATATTTTCGATCCCTTTTTCACCACCAAGGGCCGAGGCCGTGGCACCGGGCTCGGCCTTTCGGTCGTGCACGGCATCGTCATGTCGTATGACGGAGCCTGCATCGTGACGAGCCGCCGCGGCGCCGGCACCGTCTTTGCGGTGTATTTGCCGTTGTCGAAAATCACCGCCGTGCCGGTGCCGCCGGCCTTGCAAAACTCCGATCTTCGCGGACGCGAGCGCATTCTGGTGGTCGATGACGAGCTCGACTTGCGCGACATGCTGGCCGTGGGCCTCGAGCGCCTCGGCTACGAAGTCGTGGCCCTCGGCGATCCCGCGGAAGCCCTCGAGGTCTACACGGCGGATCCCGCCGCATGGGATGTGGTGATCAGCGACGAGGTCATGCCGGGAATGACCGGGCTTGCCTTGTTCAAGCGCTTGAAAGCGGTCGGGGCGGTCCGCTTCATCCTCTGCACCGGCTTCAGCAACAGCACCACCGAGGAGTTGGCGCGGCAGGCGGGCGTCGACGCTTACTTCGTCAAGCCGGTCTCTCCCGGTGAGCTCGCCGCTTGCGTCCGGCGGCTGATGGATGCGCCGGGCGTCCCGGTGCGCCGCGAGGCGTCGGGGTGACGACCTGACCCAAAGTATGGGCTGCCCATACCGATGGGCGTCCCGTCATACGGGAAACACTGCGGCTAAAAATGCCGCGGCTCAGTAGGGTGGTGGCGCCATGGGGGCGTCATTCATGCCGAAGATTCTCATCATCGACGACGACGAGATGATCCGCCAATATTTGTCGGCGCTCCTCGAGCGCGCCGGCTTCGAAGCCCGCGCGGTCGACGGCCGCGAGGCGCTGCAAGTCGCGACCGATGACGATGGATTCGACGCCATCATCACCGATCTCTACATGCCCGAGGTCGACGGCATCGAAATCGTCATAGCTGTCCGGCGCACGATGCCCGACTTGCCGATCATCGGGATCACCGGCGGTCGCTCCAGCGCGGATGACCCGTGCGTCGTGGCGATGACCCGGCTCGGCGCCGCGGCGGTTCTGCGCAAGCCGATCGACCGGCTGGAGCTGTTGGGCGTGTTGTCGCGGGTGCTCAAGACCAAGGGCGGCACTGGCGTCTCGATGTAAACCGCGCTGGCCTCGGGCGCCTGCGGCTTCAGCCGGCACCTACTTTCGTACAATCGATTCTTGCCAAGCCGGCCCGAGTGTGGGCGGAATTGCTCCAATCACGCCATCGGAGGAGCGCCACATGATCACGACCCGTGCGTTGGTTCTGGGCTGCTTGGCGGTCATCGCCGCAGTGTGGGCCGCGGCACCGGCCGCGGCCCAACAGCCGGCCGTCGGCGATGGCGATCTTGGTGGCGTGGTCAGCGGGCCGAACGGGCCCGAAGCCGGCGTGTGGGTGATCGCGGAGACCACCGAGCTGCCGACGCGCTTCGTCAAGATCGTGGTCACCGACGACCAGGGCCGCTACCTGATGCCGGACCTGCCGAAGGTGAACTACAGCGTCTGGGTCCGCGGCTACGGGCTTGTGGACTCGCCGAAGCTGCAGACCGGCCCGGGCCGCGTGGTGAACCTCACCGCCGTGCCGGCGCGCACCGCCGCCGAAGCGGCCGAGTATTATCCGCCGATCTACTGGTACTCGATGCTGAAGGTGCCGGAGAAAAGCGAATTCCCCGGCACCGGGCCGAAGGGCAACGGGCTGCCGACCAGCCTCAAGAGCCAGGGCCAGTGGCTCGACATCGTGAAGACCGACGGCTGCTACACCTGCCACCAGCTCGGCAACAAGGCGACGCGGACGATTCCCGCCGCCCTCGGCCATTTCGATTCGTCGGTCGACGCCTGGCAGCGGCGCATCCAGTCCGGCCAAGCGATGACCGCCATGGCGAGCGCCATCGGCCGGATCGATCCCGACCGCGCGTTCAAGCTGTTCGGCGACTGGACGGACCGCATCGCCGCCGGCGAATTGCCCGCCACGAAGCCGCTGCGGCCGCAGGGGCGGGAGAGCAACGTCGTCATCACGCTGTGGGACTGGTCGAGCCCGACCGCCTATCTGCATGACGAGGTCTCGACCGACCGCCGCAATCCGCGGGTGAACGCGTATGGGATGATCTACGGCTCCACCGAGGAGAGCACCGACATGATCCCGGTGCTGGATCCGGTGCATCACCGCGCCACCGAGATCAAATCGGCGTGGCGCGACAAGGACACGCCGACCACGCGCACCAATCCGATGGGCCCCTCGCCGTATTGGGACGACGAGCCGATCTGGGACAGCCACACCAACTCGCATAACCCGATGTTCGACGAGAAGGGCCGGGTGTGGTTCACCATGCGCGTCCGAGCGCCCGAGAACCAGCCGGCGTTCTGCCAGGCCGGCTCGGACCTTGCGTCGGCGAAGCTGTTCCCGACCAAGAGTGCGGCGCGCAACCTCGCGATGTTCGACCCGAAGACGGAGAAGTTCACGCTGGTCGACACCTGCTTCCCGACGCATCACCTGCAGTTCGCGCGCGACGCCGACAACACGCTGTGGACCAGCGCCGGCGGCCCGCAGAGCGGCGTCATCGGGTGGCTGAACACCAAGCGGTTCGAGGAGACCGGCGACGCGGCGACGTCGCAGGGCTGGACGGCGGTCGTCCTCGACACCAACGGCAACGGCAAGCGCGATGCGTATGTCGAGCCCAACCAGCCGGTCGACCCGACCAAGGACAAGCGGCTCGCCGTGGCGTTCTACGGCGTGGCGCCCCATCCGACCGACGGCTCGGTCTGGGGCTCGACGTTGGGATATCCGGGCGGCATCATCCGCCTCGTCCCCGGCGCCAACCCGCCGGAGACCACGCTCGCCGAATATTACGAGCCGCCGTTCCCGGGCTACTCGCCGCGCGGCATGGATATCGACGGCAACGGCGTGGTGTGGGCGCCGCTGGCCAGCGGCCACATGGCGGCGTTCGACCGCGGCAAGTGCAAGGGGCCGCTCAACGGGCCCGCCGCCACCGGCCAGCATTGCCCGGAGGGCTGGACGCTCTATCCGCTGCCCGGCCCGCAGCTCGGCAACGTCACCGATCCCGGCAGCGCCGAGGCGAGCTACTACACCTGGGTCGACCAGTTCGACACGTTCGGGCTCGGCAAGGACATTCCGTTCGCCACCGGCAACGCCAACGATTCGCTGATCGCGCTGGTGGACGGCCGGATGCTGAACCTCATCGTGCCCTATCCGATGGGCTTCTACGCCAAGGGGCTCGACGGCCGCATCGACGATCCGGATGCCGGCTGGAAAGGCCGCGGCCTGTGGGCGACCTACGGCAACCGCACGCCGTTCCACATCGAAGGTGGCAAGGGAACCCGGCCCAAGGTCGTGCACTTCCAGATGCGCCCCGATCCGCTGGCGCGCTGAGGCGCCGGAGGGGATTTAAAGCGCGTTTAAAAAATGTCCCCTCTCCACCCATTCTGATGGGGGGAGAGGTAGGGTGAGGGGGCGCCACAAGCGCAATTGCTGCAAGACCCTCACCCTCCCGCGCTTACGCGCGGGCCCCTCCCTCTCCCTCTCCCGCTCCGCGGGCGAGGGGCTTAGTTGCTGATTCTCCCTTAACTCGCGAATGCCCTATCTCAGCCGCTGGGCGGCTTCGTTCACCGCGGACAGGTCGGCGTAATTCGCGATCTCGATCGGGGACTTGATGAAGCCGAGATCGAGCTGCGCCTGGATGTTGCGCTGCAGGGCCCTGAGGTCGACCAGCGCGTCCGGATCGCGATAGTAGTCCTTGTGCGTGAACGCCCAGGCGTCGAGGACCTCGGGTGCCTGCTTGGTGAATTTGGCGACGATCTCGATCGCCTCGCGGTGGTTCGCCGGGTCGTTGTACCAGCGCAGCGCGCGGATCATATCCTCGAGCAGGTCGACGAGGGCGGCGCGGTTGTTCCGCAGGAAGCTCTCGCGCACGCACCAGAACGACAGCTCGGATACACCCAGCGCGTCGCGCAGCGTGTACAGCGTGCGGCCCATCTTCTCGAACTCGGGATCGTATTTGAACGGCGAGGTCGCGGTGACGAGGTCGGCCTTGCGGTCGGCGAGAATGGCCCGCATGGTCGGGAACGGCGCTTCGATGACGGTGAAGTCGCGCTTGTCGATCAGGTTGTTCCGGGCAAGGAAGGCGCGCATGCCGATGTCGACGCCGGCGCCGTAGCCGTTCGTGGCCAGGACCTTGCCCTTGAGGTCCGCGACCGTCCTGACCGGGCCGTTGCGCAGCACCCGGTATTCGACGGTGTTGTAGCCTTCGACGCCATCGCGCGTCTCGTCGGCGATGATGCGGAGGTCCGACAGGCCGGCGTTCAGGATTGCGATGCTGACGGTCGAGAACCCGAGCGGGGCGATGTCGAGGTCGCCGGTGGCGATCGCCGAGATCTGCTTGCCCGATGCCGAGAAATAGATCGGCTCGAACGCGTACGTGACGCCCTCGTGCTTCGCGAGACCGGGCCGGGCGAACAGGATCGGGATCAGCGAGGCGGGCACGTTGATCCAGCCGGCGCGAATCTTCACCGGCTCGGCACCGGCGGCCGTCATCGCGACGATCATCGCGGCCGCGGCGAGCGCTGCGATGGACAGAGTCCTTCTGAGCATGGCCGTTCTCCCAGGATCTTCTTGCTTATGCCCCAGTTGTCGCGCATCGCCCGCCACACTGGCAAGACCGCACGGTTGGGCTAGAGTGCGGCGACGTGGAGGGAACCTCATGACCGACAAGCTTCTCCTGGTGGGCAGCATCCCGCTCGACACGGTCGAAGACGTCTTCAGCACCTTCGGCCGGCCGCTCGGCCAATATCTCTCGGCGATGCCCGACGGCGAGGTCGGTCCGCGCTCGCACTGGATCAGCCGCGTGCACTATCAGGTGCTGGCGATTCATCCCGGCCTCGAGGTGCTGCAGCATCCCCGGCCCGACGATGGCGTGGAGCGGGTCAACCCGCATGACTCCACCGACGGCTGGAAGTTCCGGGTGCGGCCGGGTGTCGCCGATATCCGCTTCGGCAGCCCGGGCTGGCGGCTCGGCTTCGCGCGCGACGCGCTCAACTCGTATTTCGTGTTCAAGACCCTGCGCGAGCGCGGTGTGCTGCCGCGGCACCTGCGATTCCAGGTCTCGCTGCCCATGGTCAACAGCGTGACGCCGCCCCGCATCATCCCCGATGCCGCCGACCGCGAGAAGGTGCGCCGCGGCTACGAAGCCGCGACGCGGGCCGAGCTCGATACCATCATCGAGAAGATCCCGCCTGGCGACCTCGCGATCCAGTGGGACTGTGCCACCGAGGTGCAGGACGCCTATGGCGCGGTACAGGGCCTTCCGAAAGAGGGGGCCATCGAGCGCAATCTCGGCCAGATCCGGGCTCTCTCATCGCAAATCCCCGCGGGCGTGGCGCTGGGCTACCATTTCTGCTTCGGCACCCTGGGCGGCTGGCCGCGCTTCGCACCCGACGACCTCGGCCAGACGGTGACGCTCGCCAACGCCGCGGTCGAGGCCTCGGGCCGGCGCGTCGACTGGATCCACATCCCGCTGCTCGACACCTCCGAGGAGCGGTTCTTTGCCCCGCTCGCCGGGCTGCAGCCGAAGGGTGCCCGCGTCTATCTCGGCGCCATCCATAACATGGGGCGCTTCGCCGAGCGCGTGCGCCTCGCGCGCAAATATGTCGCCGACTTCGGCGTCGCCGCGTTCTGCGGCTTTGGCCGCATCCCGCCGGCGGAGATGCCGCGCGTCCTGGAGGAGCACCGTCAGGCGGCGGCCGCCGCCGACTGAGCTACTCGACGATCCGCCGGTAGAGATGCCAGGTCGCGTGGCCGAGCACCGGCATCACGATCGCCAGGCCGAGCAGGGCCGGGAGCGAGCCTAGGACCAGGGCCGCGGCGACGATCAGCCCCCACGCCGCGATCACCACCGGATTGGTGACCGTCGCGCGCACCGAGGTTGCGATCGCCGAGGAGACGCCGACAGGGCGGTCGAGCAGCATCGGGAACGACACGACGCTGATCGCGAGCACGAACGCGGCGAACAGGAACCCGACGGCGTTGCCGACCGCGATCAGCACCCAGCCCTGGGGCGTCGTCAAGACATTCTCCAGGAATTGCCGCATCGCCACCGGCCCGGTGTCGCCGAACGTCATGTCGTAAACCGTCTGCGCCGCATACATCCAGCACACGAAGATACCGAGCAGCAGGGCGCCCATCATCAGCACCGGCCCGAAGGACGGCGAGCGGAGCACGCTGAACGCCTGCGTCCAGCCCGTCTCGAGGCCGCGTTCGCGGCGCCGGCTGAGCTCGTACAGGCCAATGGCGGCGAACGGGCCGATCAGCGCGAACCCCGCGACCATCGGGAACAGCAGCGGCAGGACGTCCTGGCCGAAGACCATCCGCGCCAGGATCAGGCCGAGCACCGGATAGATGAGGCTCAGGAACACGACGTGACTGGGCATGGCCCAGAAGTCGTCGAACCCCTTCGCCAGTGCGTCTCTGAGATCCGACAGATGGATTTTCCTGACCTTCGGAAGGGCCAGGTCGGTGTCCCGATCAGCCAATAGCTTCTGCTGCGCCATGATGTGCCTCCGGATGAGATGAGGCCGGCGCCGAAACTGACGCAGAGGTCTCGCCACTGGTCAGTCAGCGGCGGTCATGGGGCCAGTGTCGCGCGTTTTCCACGCCGTGTCGCATAACATCTGCGACACGGGTGGTGGTAGTGAGGCACCGTCAGATGGCTCGTCGGCCTGTGATCGCGTGATAAATCACCAGCACGATCACCGCTCCGATGATGGCGACGAACATGCTGTAAAGGTTGAAGCCGGTCACACCAGCGGCACCGAGCTCGGAAAAGATGAAGCCGCCGACGAGGGCGCCGACGATTCCGAGTACGATGTCGAGGACGATTCCTTCGCCGTGCTTGTTGACGATCTTGCTGGCGATGAAGCCGGCGACCAGTCCCAGAATGATCCATCCGATGCTCGACATGAGCCGCTCCTTGTAGCTGCCCCGGGATGGATAATCAGCCGGCCGACCCAGCGGTTCCCGCGCCCGCTAATGACTTTGCTGACGGCCTTCGCTCAGCGCCTGGTCGAGCTCCGCCTTGGCGCGTTGGATGTCGACCTCGAGCGGTGCCGGGATGTTCCAGACCGCTTTCGGCATGATCTTCAGGTCGTAAGCCGGATCGCTGAGGTCGAGCCCGGCGGTCTGGGGCGTCGCCGGCGCCATGCTGACGGCGTGGATCACCTGCGGGATAATGATGCGCAAGCCGAGGGTGATGCTGCTGCCGCAGATCAGTCCGCCGGCGAACAGAAGGACATGCGCGAAGGTCAGGTGCCGCTTCAGCCACCGCGCCACGGCGGGCGCAGGGGATGTCTCGGACGGTGCCGGCGTCGCCACGGCTGGGGCGAGGGAGCGGGGTGCGGCGGGTACGAACTCGATCGCAATGCTTGCCATCTCTGCGGTTCCTGCGTTTCTCGCATGACTCGCGAATTGACAGCCAGGTTCCTTATACGATCGTAGGGGCGGCGGTTCTGTGCGTTTTCGCACACCGGGCCGCCGCCACCGCAAGCCGCACATTTTCCGCCGCCGCGAAGGCCGCTATAGTGGCCCGCCGGTCACGGAGGATCCCATGCTGAGCAAATCGACGGCGAGCCTGATCGTGGGGGCGGCCCTGTGGGCCGCGTCTCCGGCTGCCGGCCAAGGCATTCCCGCCCAAGGCTTTCCCGAGGGCCCCGGCAAAGAGACCGTGGTCACCACGTGCGGCGGCTGCCACGACCTCAACCGCCTGACGGTCGGCTACACGCTGGACGGGTGGCACACCGTGGTTCGCATGATGCAGAACTTCGGCGCGCCGGTGCCGGACGAGGAATGGCCGGTCGTCGAAGCCTATCTCGCCAAAAGCTTCCCCGAGAAGCCGCGGCCCGCCGGCACCACGATCCCCGGCCCGGCGCAGGCCTCGATCAAGATGTGGACGGTGGCGACACCCGGTTCGCGGCCGCATGACCCGATGGCCGCCCGGGACGGCTCGATCTGGTACACGGGCCAGCTGGCCAACGTGCTCGGCCGCCTCGATCCGAAAACCGGCCAGATCCGGGAATACAAGATGAAGACGCCGCGCACGGCGCCGCACGGCCTCGCCGAGGACAAGGACGGCACCGTCTGGTTCACCGGCAACTTTGCTGGCCTGATCGGCAAGCTCGATCCGAAGACCGGCGAGGTCACCGAATATCCGCTGCCGGATCCAAACGCCCGCGATCCGCACACCATGGTCTTCGATCATGACGGGATCCTGTGGTTCACCGTGCAGCAGGGCAACTTCGTCGGCCGGCTCGATCCCAAGTCCGGCGCGATCAAGCTCGTGACCCCGCCGACGCCGAACGCCCGGCCCTACGGCATGGCGGTGAACTCGAAGAACGTCGTCTATTTCGTCGAGTTCGGCGCCAACAAGGTGGCGACCATCGACGCGCAGACGATGCAGATCCGCGAATGGACATTGCCCGATCCGGCGGCGCGCCCGCGCCGCATCGCGATCGGCCCCGACGACATCGTCTGGTACACCGACTACGCGCGCGGCTTTCTCGGCCGGCTGGATCCGGAGACCGGTCGGGTGGCCGAATGGCAATCGCCGGCCGGGCCGAAATCGGCGCCCTACGGCATCGTCTTCACCAGGGGCGCCCTCTGGTACAACGAATCCGGGGCGAAGCCGAACACCATCGTTCGGTTCGATCCGACGACCGCGAAGTTCCAGAGCTGGATCATCCCGGGCGGCGGCGACATCGTGCGCAACATGTCGGTGACACCCGAGGGCAATCCGGTGACCGCCAACAGCCTGGTCAACCAGGTCGGCCTCGTCGAGATCCGTTGATCGGGCGGCGGCATCGTCCGCCCGCGTCAACTCGCGATCGTCTTCCAGTTTGCCGCCAGATGCTCGGCCCCGCGCTGCGACACGGCGAAGATCGTGTAGGTGGGGTTTGAGGCGCCCTCGCTCGGGAACGTGCAGGGTCCGGCCATCCATAGATTCGGAATTTCGTGGGTCTGGCCGTAGCTGTTGACGACTGAGTTCGCCGCACTCGTCCCCATGATCGCGCCACCGTGCAGATGCGCCGTCGGTATCACCGGGCCTTTACCGGGCCAGACCTCCCTGGCACCCGTGGCCTTCGCGACCTTCACACCCTGGTCGAAGTTGGCGTTCCACAACGCGACCGCATCGTCGTCGAAGCTGTGATTCAGCCGCGCCAGCGGCATACCGAACTCGTCCTTGTCGCCGGCGAGCTCGACGCGGTTCTCGAGGCGGGGCAGTCCCTCGCCGAAGAACGTGATGCGGGTGAGGCCGAGCGCGGCGCGTTTCATGAACGCCGCCAGATCGGGGCCGTACAGATCGCCCCGGGCAGCCGCGTAATCGCCGGTCTTCATCGCTGCACCCGCTACGATGAACGAGCTGCCGAACGCATTCTGGTAGCTCGTCTTGGCATAGCGGTCATAGGACATGAACTGGGCGCCGATCGTCCCCATGTGCGGGGTAATGTCTTCGTCGAACAGGGCCCAGGTCCCGGCGATGTGGTGCGTCATCATGAATTTCCCGACGTGCCCATTCTTATTGGCAAGCCCGTTCGGGTGCTTGTCGGTCGCGGAGTTGAGCAGGATGCGCGGGTTCTGCGCGGACCAAGCGGCGAGGATGACGACAGCGGCTTCCTGAACCTGCCTCTGCTTCTTCTCGTCGTAATACTCGACCCCGGTGACGCGCGTGCCCGCCTGGTTGGTCAGCACCCGCGTGACCGTGCTGAACGGGCGCACCTCGGCCTTGGCGTTGCGCGCGTCCTGCAGGTACGTGACGACCGGGTTGGCCAGCGCGCCGATCGGACAGCCCTGGTGGCACCAGCCGTCGTAGAGGCAGGCTGGCCGGCCTTTCCAATCCTGCGATGTCATGCCGACGGCTGCGGGCACGAAATGGATCCCGTTGGCTTCGGCGCCCTTCAGCCAGACCTCGCCGTTGGCAAAGACCTTCATCGGCGGCATGGGATAAGGCTTGCCGGCGGGGCGCCATTTTTCCTCTTGCTTGGCGTCGCCCGAGACGCCGATCTCGGCCGCGACCTTGTCATAGAAGGGTGCCAGATCGTCGTAGGAGATCGGCCAGTCATGCGCGCGGTTGTGCTCGCTCTTGATGCGGAAGTCTGTCGGCAGATAACGCGGGAAATTGGCAAAGTAATGCAGCGCCGCACCGCCGACGCCCCACCCCGCCTGCGCCGTGTAGCCGAACGGGTGCTTGCCCTCGAGCAGGACCGGTGCGCCGGCGGGCTTGATCCGCCGGCCCCAGATTTCGGAGCTGATCAGATCCTGGAGCTGCCAGTCGGGCCCGTTGTCGAGCAAGACGACCTTCTGGCCGGCCTTGGCCAGCACGGAGGCGTAGACGGAGCCCGAAGCCCCCGCACCGACGATGACGACATCGACTTTTTCGTTGGCCATGTCACCACCTCCGGTCCGGCGCGATGTGGGGCATGTAAGGCACGCCGAGGGCCTCGTATCCCTCCATCGTGCCGTACACCACGTCGACGGCATCGCTGCGCAGAATGCCGTAGACGAACGGTCCGGGCGGACCCTGCCACGCATCGGCCTTGTTTTGCCGCATCAGGTCGACGAAGCCGTGCTGGTCGCTCCCCGACAGCGCCGCAAACTTGCGGCCGAACATCTTGTCGCTGCTGCCGTCGATCGCCTGCAGGGCGGCGCGGTAGAAATTGATATAGGGCGGCCGCACGTTGGCAATTCGCGCTTGCAAGAGCGCCTGTTCGGGCGGTCCCGCCGTCTGTTGATCGATGAAATGAGCGATGCCGGCCTTGCGGGCGCCGGGCACCAGCGTTTCACCCATCGACTCAATGATCGCGGCCTCGTCGCCCTTGAGCAGGCGAAGGGGTACGCTGTCCGCCCGGGCCTGCGCTGCCGTCAGCATGACGGTCGAGCCACCCACCACAAAAGCGAGCGACCCCAAGGTCGCACCTTTGACGAAGGCGCGCCGCTGAATATCGGCCATAGGTTTCCTCCCAAAGCGGTCGTTATGTATTTCGCCGCACCCTCAATCATAGCCGAAAGTCGGGCATCTTTTAAGCGGGATGCCCAGAATCAGCAGTCGGCGTCATCGCGAGGAGCGCAAAAGCGCGACGAAACGATCCAGTCTGCGGCCCGCTGGATTGCTTCCGCCTCGCAGAGCTCGGCGTCGCAATGACGCTCAGCGGTTTCTGCGCTCCTCAGCGTCCTCCGCGGTCAAAATTCCGGATGCCTGCTCAGCTCCCGGGCTTGTCGTGGACCTCGGGGAAGAAGAGGTCCTGCCAGCTCGCCGGTGTCGCCTTGATGCTGCCGGTGCGCGACATGAAGTCCGTGATCTTCTGTATGCCTTGCGGCGTCGTCGAATAGAAGATGTCCTTGTCGGTCAGCATCGAGACGAGGAACGGCTCGGGCAGGGTCGAGCGGTCGATTTTGGCAAAAATCTGCGCCGCCTCGGCCGGATGGGCGCCGATGAAGGTCGTGGCCTCGTCGAGGGCGGCGAGCACGATCTTGTAGACCTGCGGATTGGTGGCGCGGAACTTCGTCGTGGTCGAGATCGCGCTGAAGGTCGCGGGGCCGGTGACGTCGTACGAGCTCAGCACGCGATGGATTTTCGGATCCTGCAGCTGCTGGTATTGGAACGGCGCGCTGGTGAAGTGGGCGGTGATCTCGCTGCGCCCGCCGAGCAGGGCCGCCGTGCCGTCGGGATGCGCCAGCGACACGGTGAGATGGTCGAGGCGCTCATGCTGGCCGCGGCCGAAGGTCTGTTCGGCGGCCATTTCGAGGGCGATCGCCTGAAACGACACCTTCACCGAGGGAAGCGCGATCCGGTCGCGCTCGGTGAAGTCCTTCAGCGACCTCAGCGACGGCTTGTTGGAATTGAGAAAGACCGGCTGTCCGTTCAGGGCCGCCACGCCCTTCACCTGGATGTTGCCGCGCGTCTTGTCCCACAGCACGACAAACGGCGGCACGCCGGAAGCCGCGTAGTCGGCCGAGCCGCTGAGCAGCGCATCGTTGATCGCCGAGGGGCTCCCCAGCGGGATATAGGCGGCGGTCAGCTTGAGACCGGCCTCGGCCCCGCGCTTTTCGATCAACTGCTGCTCCTGCATCACGTAAAGCTGCAGGTAGCCGAGGCCGAGTTGGCGGGCGAACCTGACCTCGCTGACCTCGGCGCGGCCGGCCGATGCGGATGCGATGACGGCCAGGGCCGTCGCAAAGGCGACGGCAATCACTCGGCGTTTGGACATGAAACGCTCCTCGTACGGACGAATGGGGCGGCGGGAGCCGAAGTATCGGCGCGGGGCGGGTCGCCGGCCTAATGAGTTTTTCTCAAGGCCGCGCCCAATTTTTCTTGGACGCCGGCCGCCGCATGCCGTTCGCCGTCAACTCCGGGCGCCGTGCCGCAGGCGTTTGTCGATGGCGAGCAGTCCCATCCCGCTGAGCACGGCGATCGCGAACAGCAGCAGGGCCAGGGCCATGATCGTCGCGACGTCGCCGCGCTCGACCCCCTGCATCAGGAGGAAGCCCAGCCCGCGCTCGGAGGCGAACAGCTCGCCGATCAGGGTGCCGAACATCGCCAGCACGATGCCGATGCGCAGGCCCGTGAAGATCTCCGGCAGGGCGGCTGGCACCAGCACGGTGCGCACCGTCTGGCCGGGGGTGAGGCGCAGCGCCCGGGCGGTCCGCAGGATCACCGGCTTGATCGTCCGCACGCCGCCCATGGTGAGCAGCATCACCGGGAACAGGCCATGCGCGACGCCGAACGCCACCTTGGCCGGCAGGCCGAGACCGAAGAACAGCAGGATGACCGGGTAGAGCATGATCTTCGGGATCGCGTAGAGCGAGTTCAGGATCGGCTCGGCGACCTCGCCGGCGAGCCGCCACAGCCCGAACCCAAGCCCGAGCGCCAGTCCACCGACCACGGTGTAGAAGATCGACCACAGCACCGCCTGCCCGGTCGCGGCGGCATGGGTCCAGAACTCCGGATTGCCGAACATCCGGCCGAGGCGGGCCAGCCGCCGCTCCAGGCGAAAGATGACCGCGTTGATCGCGACGATGGTGGTGATCACCAGGAGCAGCAGGCCGTACATCGTCGGATTGTCGAGGTCGTTATACGCGATTGCCAGCCGCCGGCCGATCCCGGCGATCGAGAGGATGAACTCGCCGGCGAGGGTGCCGATGATCGAGTAGGTGACGGCGAGCTTGACGCCGGTGAACAGCTGCGGCGCCGCCGCCGGGAGCTTGATGCGCAGCGCCACGCTGAGCGGCGTCATGCGATATCCCGACGCGGTCTTCAGCAGCACCCGCGGGATGCGGTCGAGCCCGTCGAGGGTGCTCACCATCATCCCGACCACGCCGAGCACGGCGCCGATCGCGATCAGCGGCAGCCGGTTCAAGCCGAGCAGCACGATCAGCACGGGATAGAAGACGAAGCTCGGCACCGCGTAATAGGCGGCGAGCAGGGGCGTCACGACGCGGCGCAGCCTGGGCAGGCCGTGCACGACGGCGCCCAGCGCGAAGCCGGCCACGATCGCGACCGCGATGGCGGCCAGGATGTTGACGAAGGTAAAGCTCACGTCAGGCGCGATGTTGCCGGTCCGCAGGATGCCGGCCAGGGCGGTGACCATCTCGCTCGGCGGGATCATGGTGAAGCGGTCGATCACCCCGCTCCGGCATAAGCCCTCGACGCCGGCGATGAACGCCACCACGACCAGGACCCGGATGATGCCGGCAAACGCCATGCTATTTAGCGTGAAGGTTTCGTCATTGCGAGCGCAGCGAAGCAATCCAGTCTGTAGCATCGCTCTGGATTGCTTCGTCGCTGCGCTCCTCGCAATGACGATGCGCGGGGATCATTCACCCGGGCGCCTTGCCCATCGCCTTCAGCGATTCGGTCCGCAGATGCGACCACATCTTGGCCGTGATCTCGCCGAACCGGCGGTCGTTGAGGATCCGGGAATCGCGGTCGCGCGCCCAGCCGGTGGCGAGCGTCTCGATGAACCGGCCGGGCCGCGCCGACATGATGCCGACCCGGTCCGACAGCATGGCCGCCTCGTCCAGCGAGTGGGTGATCAGCATCACGGTGGCGTTGGTCTCGCGCCACAGCCGCAGCAGCTCCTCGCCCATGATCAGGCGCGTCTGCTGGTCGAGCGCTCCGAAAGGCTCGTCGAGCAGGATCAGCCGCGGCTGCAGCACCAGCGTCCGGGCGATGCACACGCGCTGGCGCATGCCGCCGGAGAGCTGCGCCGGATAATGCTTCGCGAACGCGGTCAGGCCCATGAAGCCGATCGCGTAGTCGACGCGGCGGCGGATCTCGGCCGCGTCCACGCCCTGGCGGCGCAGCCCGAACGCAACGTTGTCCCATACGCTCAGCCACGGAAAGCTCGCGTCTTCCTGGAACACGATGCCGATGCCCTCCGGCACCTCGCCGCGCACCTCCGCACCTTCGAAGCGCACCGTGCCTTCGGTCGGGGCCATCAGCCCGGCCACGATGTCGAGCAGCGTCGATTTCCCGCAGCCCGACGGGCCGATGACGCTGAAGAACTCGCCGGTCGCGAGATCGAAGTCGACCCGCTCGAGGGCGCGCACACCAGCCGCCCCGGCCGACTGGCCGAACACATGCCCGACGCCCGCGACCGACAATGCGGCGTTCCGCGTGGCCACCGTCGCGTCCATCACCTCAACTCCTCCGGCACGTCGATCCCCTTCATGTTGAAATCCCCCGGCCACTCTAGCCCTCCCGGGGAGGGGCGTCACCCGCCCGACGTCCGACACCGATCCGATACTCGACCGGACGATTCCACGCTAATATCGGCCGGAAGAACATGCCTTGGGGGAGAAAAGCGGATGTCCACTCGTCGCGCGGCACTCGGCGTCGTCGCTCTGGTCCTGCTGTTGGCGCCGGCGCGGGCCCAAGACGCGGCCAATCAGGCGCCGGCGGCGGCCAACCCTGGCCGCGACCTCGTCGCCGCCAAGTGCTTCCAATGCCATACCGACGCGATGTTCCGTGACCAGCGCCAGGATCGCCGCGCCTGGGAGGCGACGATCTATCGCATGATGGGCCGCGGCGGGCTCTACACCGTCGAGGAGCGCCAGCTCATGGCCGACTATCTCGGGACCGAATTCGGCCCCGGTGTCGCCGCCAAGAAATAGATGTCAGGGGGAAGCCTTAGATGCGCAAACTGGTGTCCCGTTATCTGTCGTCGACCTCGATGTCGCGGCGCAGCTTCGTCAACGGCCTGACCAAGACCGGCCTGACCCTCGCCGCCGCCAAATCCGTGCTGAGCTCGGTGAGCGCGGTGGCGGCGGAGGACGCCGCACCCGGCGCCGCCGCGGCCGCCGTCAAGCCGTTCCAGGGGCCCGGCGGCGCCTGTTTTGCCGAGCAGCTCATCGCCTCGGGCGTCAAATACGTGTTCGGCAACTCGGCGAGCGAGGATGCGCAGTTCTACGAGGCGCTGGTCGACCGGCCGCAGCTCAAATACGTGCTGACGCCGCACGAAGGCCCGGGTGCCGCCATGGCGGCGGGCTACGTGAAGGCGTCGGGCGAGCCGGCGATCGTGATGCAGGCCGGCGTGGTCGGCATGGCGAACGCCGTCGGCCAGATGTTCAACGCCTTCAAGGAGCAGACGCCGCTCGTCTTTTACAGCTACCGAACCGACCAGTCGCGCCGCGCCGGCCGCGACGGCTTCGAGGAAGTCCCGAACCAGGAACAGATGGTGCAGCCGATCACCAAGTACACCTGGCTCGCCCGGCGTCCTGACATGATCCCCGAGACGGTGCGCCGCGCCTTCAAGGCGGCGTGGACGCCGCCCTTCGGTCCGGCCTACATCTCCTGGCATTCGGATTTCAACGACGAGCGCGCGCGCACCGAGATCATCGCGCAGGACCAGGTCGACCCGCGCATGCGCGTGCGGCCCAATCCGGTCGAGGTGGAGCGCGCGGCCAAGCTCCTGGTCGAGGCCCGGATGCCGCTGCTCATCGTCGGCGACGAGGTCTATCGCACCAAGGCGGTCACCAAGGCCGTGAAGCTGGCCGAGACTCTGGGCATGGCCGTCACCCAGGCGCGCCAGCTCTACGCGAACTTCCCGGAGACGCATCCGCTGTTCGTCGGCAACGTGCCGGCGAGCACGCTGGCCTCGCTCACCTATCCTAAGAACGTCGACGTCGTCATCAACATCGGCAACAAGCTGCAGCACAACAGCCCGGCGCCGATCGTGCCGCGCGGCCCGAAATTCATCGATATGCGGATCGACTTCGAGAGCATCGGCAAGGTGATGAACACCGAGGTGCCGCTGGTCGCCGACGTGGCCTACGGCCTGGACGACCTGCAGGCCGCGGTCGACGGCCTGATGACGCCGGCGTTGAAGCAGAAGGCGGCGGAGCGTGCGGTCGAGATCCGGCAGTTTACCGACAACGCGCGGCTTCTGCGCGCCGATATCGTCAAGTCGCCGGAATGGGACAATGCGCCGCTGATCGCCGACCGAGTCACCTACGAGGTGGCGCGCTTTTCCGATCCGGACGCGATCGTCGTGCACGAAGCCGGCGCGGTCGGCGTGCACAGCTTCGATTTCAATCCGCTCGGCGGGCGCGAGCTGTTCTACTATTACGGCTCGCATCTGGGATCCGGCGTCGGCACCGCGGCCGGCGTCAAGCTGGCGCGTCCCAATCAGCAGGTGATCTGCCTGGTCGGCGACGGCTCGTTCATCTTCGGGCCGACCGCGCTGTGGAACATGGCGCGGCTCGAGCTGCCGGTGATCGTCGTCGTCTACAACAATCATGCGTATGGCGGGCCGCACAGCCGCGTCGTCGCGAACGTGCCGGGCGGCCGCATGATGGAGACCGGCCAGTTCGTGCACGACTATCTCGGCAACCCGGACATGAACATGGCGTCGATCGCCAAGGGGTTCGGCGTCGAGGCCGAGGTGGTCGAGACCCCGGCGCAGCTCCAGGCGGCGCTGGGCCGCGCCCGCGCCGCGACGGTGGCGGGCAAGCCGTATCTGCTCGACGTTCAGGTGGCCCGCCGCGGCGTCGGCTGGGTGGATCGGCCATGGACGCCGCCCATCCGCGTCGCCTCGCTGCGCCAGAAGAAGGTGTGAGCGCCGCATTGCCGATGTGTGAACCCCCCACCCTAACCCTCCCCCGCAAGGGGGGAGGGAACACCAAAAGACGAGCCGCTGCCTCATACTCCCTCCCCCTTGAGGGGGGAGGGTGGGGTGGGGGTGAGATACAAAGCTCCGACATCGGATGCTGATGCGCTTCTCTCGCTGTCGAGCTGTCCTCATCGCGATGTCGTGCGCCGCAGCCTTCATGGGCACGTCGGCCCGCGCGGCCAACGAAGACCAGGGGCGCGACATATACGCAGAGACCTGCGCCGCGTGCCATGGCCGCGACATGGTCAATCCCGGCGGCGTGGTGTTCGACCTGCGCCGCTTCCCGCCCGACCAGTTCGAGAGGTTCCGGACCTCCGTCCTGAACGGCAAGGGCCAAGCCATGCCGCCGTGGCGCGAGAAGCTCAGCGACGAGGATGTGGCCGACCTGTGGGCCTATGTGCGCACCGGCGGGAAATGACGGTCTCCACCCGCTGGATACGGTCCGGCAAAGCGCCTATATTCGAGGCAGAGTTTTATAGCGAGGATCCATGCCCAACACCGTCGTCAAAATCGCGCCCAATAATCCGGTCTTCGACCTGCCGGTCATCGTCGGCATCGAAGAAGGCCTGTTCACCAAGGCCGGGCTCGACGTCGCGTTCTCCGCGACCTATGACGACCGCGAGCGCGACAGCGCCGAGAAGCCGATCCTGGCGCGCCTCAAGGAAAACCTGTTCGAGTGCGGCTCGGCCGACAGCTACAACGTCTGCGAATGGGCGAGCATCGACCGGCTCGAGCGTGGCCAGCGCGGCGGCAACATCGCGGCGCTGCGTGCTGCCGTGGCCGCCCAGGCGATCCTCTCCTTCGAAGACGGGCTGCAGACACCGCGCGACATGGCCGACGTGCCGGTGGTGGTGCAGGAGCTGACCGGCTCGCACTACACGACGATCCAGATGCTGGAGAGCGCCGTCGGTGCCGAGCACGTGAAGATCGTGCAGGGCGGGTTGCCGCAGACGCGCTATGCCGGGCTGAAGAGCGGCAAGTTCCGCGCCGTGACGGTGATGGAGCCGTTCATCAGTCTCGGCCTCAAGGAAGGCGCGCACGTCGTCGCGGCGTCGTTCTATCGCGGCGGCGAGGTCGTGGCACCCGAGCTGACGCCCGAGCAGCGCAAGGCCTACTACGACGCCGAGAACGTCGCCGTCGACATGATCAACACGGATTTCTACAAATACGCGCACCACGTGACGGCGCATGCAAAGGGGGCCTTGAAGCCCACCGAGCTCTTGCGCGCGTTCGTGCGTTACAAGTACGTCGACTATTACGATCCGACCCTGTTCAACCGCGCCTATGACTGGATGAAGGCGCGCGGCATGACCGAAGGCCAAAGCCAGCACGGCGCTCTCGTCGTCGGCTAGAGCCTTCGGTCAGATTTACCGTCATCGCGAGGAGCCCCCGGGTCCCGCCCCACCGGTCCCGCCGAAGGCGGGCCGGAGGACAGGCTCCGGCGGGCCCGAGGACAGGCTCCGCGACGAAGCGATCCAGTCGTCGAGCCGCTGGATTGCTTCGCTCCCATACGGGAGATCGCAATGACGGACGAGGCTGTAGATCTCCGCGTCCTCGGCGCTTCTTTGCGCCCTCCGCGGTGAAATCGTTCTTCTACGCCCCTTGGCCGCCGCGCTTGAAGAACCAGTCGAGCCCGGCCGCGAGCCGGCTGAGAAGGCTCCGGCCGCGTTCGGCTTCGAGGCTGGAGGCGAGCCGTTGCAGCTCGACCCTCTCCGGGTTCGAGAGACCGAGCTCGAGCTCGGCTCGATTGTACAGCCGCGAGGCGATCTCCGCCTGCTCGTGACGCATTCCGAATTCGGGTCGTGGCATGTGGCTGTCCCCTCGCCTGGGTTGGTCGGGCGATGCCAACGTCTATTCTGATCAGCGAAGGCAACCACGCGTTGGCGCCGCCGACTCCGTCCGCCCCCGACAGTGAGAGGTTTAGCCCAGACCGCGCGGCCGACGTGTGAAGTAGTTCATAGCCGTCGATGAATTTGCGCCGCACGCGTGCGGGTCGAGGGCTTCACCTATACCTCGTCCTGCGCGCGAAAGCGGGCATCCAGAGAGAATTCAACCACGGAGGCACGGAGAGCACAGAGGGATGAGGAGAGTGTCGTCTCTTCCTCTTCTCCGTGATCTCCGTGTCTCCGTGGTGAAACAGACTCTGGATTCCCGCTTTACGCGGGAATGACGCGGCAGGGAACTGCGCCGCTCAGTACGATTTCGGCAGGCCCAGCACGCGTTCGGCGATGAAATTCAGGATCAGGTGCGGCGTCACCGGGGCGATGCGCGGGATCCAGCTTTCGCGCAGGTAGCGCTCGACGTGATATTCCTCGGCATAGCCCATGCCGCCCAGGGTGAGCACCGCCTGCTCGCACGCCTCGAAGCCGGCTTCGCCGGCCAGATACTTGGCGGCGTTCGCTTCGGCGCCGCACTCCTTGCCCTGATCGTAGAGCGACGCCGCCTTGAACGTCATCAGGTCGGCGGCCTCGAGGGTGGCCCAGCAGCGGGCGAGCGGGTGTTGGATGGCCTGATTCTGGCCGATCGGCCGGCCGAACACCACCCGCTCTTTGGCGTAGTGCGCCGCCTTGGTCAGGGCCGCACGCCCGATGCCCACCGCCTCGGCGGCGACCAGGATGCGCTCGGGGTTGAGCCCATGCAGGAGGGTGCGGAACCCGTCGCCCTCGGGCCCGATGCGGTCGTGGACCGGAACGGTCATGCCGTCGAGGAAGATCAGGTTCGAATCGACGGCGTGGCGGCCCATCTTCGGGATCTCACGCACCTCGGCGTGGGTGCGGTCGAGATCGGTGTAGAAGAGGGTGAGGCCGTCGGTCTTGCGTTTGACCTGGTCGAGGGGCGTCGTGCGCGCCAGCAGCAGCACCTTGTGCGCGACCTGCGCGGTCGAGATCCAGATCTTGCGCCCGCTGACAACGTAAGCGTCGCCGCGCCGCTCGGCGCGCGTGGCGATCTCGGTGGTGTTGAGCCCGGCATCGGGCTCGGTCACCGCGAAGCATGCCTTCTCCCGGCCCTGGATCAAGGGCGGCAGCATCCGGCGCTTCTGCTCGTCGGTTCCGAACACGACCACCGGGTTGAGCCCGAAGATGTTCATGTGGACGGACGAGCACCCGGTCATGGCCGCCCCCGATGCCGCGACGGTCTGCATCATCAACGCCGCCTCGGTGATGCCGAGGCCGGCGCCGCCATACGCCTCCGGCATGGCGATCCCGAGCCACCCGCCGGCCGCCATGGCGGCATAGAATTTTTCCGGAAACTTCGCCGCCCGATCGGTCTCGAGCCAATACGCGTCGTCGAATCCCGCGCACAGCTTGCGAACTCCGTCGCGGATCTGCTCCTGCTCGGCGGTGAGGCTGAAATCCATGAGACGTTTACCACCCCCACCCTAACCCTCCCCCATCGAGGGGGAGGGGACAAGAGAGAGATCGCATCTCGATCTTAAATCCCTCCCCCCTTGCGGGGGAGGGTAGGGTGGGGGGTGATCCTTCCGCCGAGCAGCTCTTCGTTATCCTGCCCCAAGCTCGGCGCCGGGCGGTCGGGCCGGTCCTCGACGCCCGAAAAGCGCACCGGAAATTTGATGCCGCGCAGCCGCCCTTCGGTCGGATGATCGAAGCCCTCGAACATCCCGACCGCGCGCAGGTGCTCATTCTCGGACAACTCGTCCAGGCGGTTCACCGGCATGCACGGGATGCCCAGCGCCTTCAGCTCCTCGAACCATTCGGCGCGCGTTTTGGTGGGCGTCGCCTTCGCCACCTCCGCGTAGAGGCTGTCGACCGCCAGGCTGCGCTTTTGCGAATCCAGAACGGTCTCGCTTTGGGCCAGGTCGTCGCGGCCGATATGCTTCAGGAAGCGGACCCAATGGTCGGTCATGTAGGGGAGAATCGCGACATAGCCATCCCGGGCGCGGAAGGGCTTGCGCGCCAGCATCCGCACATAGCCGGGCGGCGCCAGCGGCGGCTCGAACGTGGCGCCGCTCAGATGTTCGGCCATCACGAACGACACCAGGCATTCCAGCATCGGCACCTCGACCGCCTGGCCTTTGCCCGTGCGGTCGCGATGCATCAGCGCCGCGAGCACCGCGTTCGCGGTGAACAGGCCGGTGACCTTGTCGGCGACGATCGTCGGCATGTAGCGCGGCTCGCCGTTCACGTGATTAAGGGCGGCGATCCCCGAGGCGGCCTGCACCACATCGTCATAGGCAGGCAGGTCGCCATAAGGCCCGTCGCCCCCGAACCCGGTGGCGGCGCAGTAGACGAGCCGCGGATTGCGCGCCTGGAACACCTCATAGCCGAGCTTCAGGCGGGCAATGGTCGAGGGCCGGATGTTGTGCACCACGGCGTCGGCGGTGTCCGCCAGGCGCAGCAGGGCTTCGCGGTCGTCCGGCTTCTTCAGGTCGAGGACGATGCTTTTCTTGTTGCGGTTGAGGTTCAGATAGAGCGGGCCCATGCCGGGATGGCGCGCGTTGTCGATGTTCCGGCAGATCTCGCCCTCGGGCGGCTCGATCTTGATCACCTCGGCGCCGAGATCGGCCAGAAACTGGGTCGCATAGGGTCCCAGCACGACCGTGGTCAGATCGACGATCTTCACGCCGGTCAGAAGCGGCTTCATTCGGGAGGGGCAGATCTTTGAAGTGAGTCATTCGAACGCGCGGATGCGCGTTCGCCGCCCGAGCATTTGGGGCCGGGGTCGCAGGGGGCTTCGCCCCCTGAAAATCTCCGGCATTCGGGGCGGCCAAATGCGAGGGCGGTCAGAATAAAAAGCGAGCGGCAGCGGAAACCTCGACGCGACATGAGCCTATCTCACACCCGCGAGCGGCGGGCTATAGACGATCATCAGGTCGAGCGTCTCCGGGCCGAGGCTGATGACCTCGTGCTCGACGCCCGCGGGGATGCGGATCACGGTTTCCGGACCGCAGATCTGTGGCGGGTCGTTGCCGAGGGTGACGCGCGCCTGGCCGGCCCGCACGTAGATCACCTGCGCCGCATGATCGTGGCTGTGCCGGTCGGCGATGCCGCCGGGCTCGATCCGGCCCAGGACCAGCTCGAACCTGCCGTTGAAGCGTCCGTCGACGAGCCGGACGTTGGTCGTCTCGCTGTGGCCGGGCGGCGTATAGCTCGGCAGCTGCGCGACGCGGATGATTTCGCCGACCGCGAGGTTGACCCGCGGGCCATTGCGCAGCGCCCGGCGGAGCGACAGTTTCGGCGTTGCACGGCGCGTTTTGCGCTTGGCGCGTCCAGGCTTGCGTCTGGTCCGCGATCGGAGTGCGGCCATGACCCCTCCCTCTGTTTCAGGGGTAGCCTATACCAGCCGCTCCGGGCTTGCGACAGCGTCGGGGCGCGGAGGCCGGGAGGCCGGGAAGGAAGCCCTCAGCATATGGGCATGCGTGCTCTTCGCACGCATGCCCATCGCCGGCTTCTCGTCAGTCGCGACTTTTTTTGGGAGAGGGTCGCGTTCTGCCGCCGTTGTCACCCGAGTCTTAAGTCACGCCCGCCGAGTCAGGTTCAGCGGATGCACTTGTCGTTGTTGAACATCGAATCGAACGCATTGCCGCACGAGCGTCCCGCGGTCGTACCGCCCGTGGGATTGCTGGGAAGGGTCGTGCCGGTGTTGACGCTGCTCGTGGTCACCGGGCCGTTTGGGCCGCCGGCGAGACTGATGCCGCCACCGCCGCCGCTGCTGGTCGCGCCGCCGGACGCCGCCACGGCATAGTTCGACCGCGACGCTGCCAGCAAGAGGCTGATGGCCGGCGGGGTCGCGGCCGCGAATTGCCCACATTTGGCCAGGAACCGCCGCCGGGCTTCGGCAACCTCGGCGCCTTTGGGATCCGAGTGCATGGTTTTCTCCTCCACCTTGGCCGCCGGCAAATCGCCGGATTTCGGCCACGCCCTATGATGTATGAAACAAAATCGTGCATCGGAAGTGATCAAGCGGTGACCGGAGCGCACGCGGGAGTTGAGCGCCGTGACAGAATAAGGCCGGGGCCGCGCGACTTCGCGCCATCTTCGTTAAAGCGTCGCGATCACACGCTCCGCAGCGCCGGCATGACCTGGCCCGCGAACAGGCCGACCGAACGCATGACCTCCGGCAAGGTCAGGTCGCCGAAGGCGAACTGCGCCACGATGTAGTCGACGCCGGCTTCGGCCGCCTGGGTGCGGAGCATCTCGATCACCGTCGCCGGCGATCCGGCGATGCCGCGCCCGCCGTGGCGGATGTCGTCGAAGTTCGACGACCGCTCGCCCCCCGACGGGGGGCGCCCGAAGCGCTTGTAGAGCGAGGCGAAGTTCGCGTGCCATTTCGGGTAGGCGCGCCGGGCGAGTGCCAGGGCGGCGTCGTCGGTCTCCGCGACGATGATGAACCTTGCGAGGCCGAGCTTCGGCGACGGCTTGGCCCCGGCCACCCGGCGCCACTCGGCCCGATACGCATCCGTATAGGGGCGGGCCGCCGCCGCCGTGTCCTGGGTGACGTAGTTCCCGCCCTGCCGCGCCGCGCGCTCGGCGCTGTCGATCGAATGGCCGCCGAACCACAGCGGCGGATGCGGCCTCTGCACCGGCGCCAGCTCCATCGGAACGCCGCTGAAACGGTAGAATTCGCCTCGATGGTCGAGCACCGGCCCGGCGAGACCCTTCAGGATCACCTGCAGCGCTTCGACATACATGCGCGGGGTCTGGTCGGCGCTCAACCCGTGGAACCCGACCTCGATCGGCGAAATCCCGCGCCCGACGCCGAGCTCGAGCCGGCCGCCGCTCATCTGGTCCAGCATGCAGATCTCTTCGATCAGGCGCAGCGGGTTGTAGAGCGGCAGCGTATAGACGAGCGGCCCGAGGCGGAGCCGGCGCGTCCGCTGGATCGCCGCCGCCAGGAACACGCTGGGCGAGGGCGCGAGGCCCAGCGGGGTCGAGTGGTGCTCGGCCACATGGTAAGCGTGGAATCCACCGCGGTCGTACGCCTCAACGAGCGTCAGCCGGGCCTCATAGAATTCCGTGAGCGGCTGGCCGGGCTGCCGGTCGAGGTGATCGAAAATTCCGAAGTCCATTGCGGCTCCGCGGTTGCGGGCGTCGACCGGCGGGCGTAGGTTGTATGATCACCTGACGACGCGTGGCGACGCGGTTGTTGGGGCTGCTATAGTGCGTCGAACAAAAACCGGGAGGAAGCATGTTTGATCATCTTGCGCGCAGCCTGAAATTCGCCCTCGGCGGTGCAATCGTCCTGGCGATGCTGGTGATCGCCGGGCCGGCTTCGGCCCAGGAGAAGCTCACCGTGTGGTGGGCGAAAGGCTTCTACAAGTCCGAAGACGACGCGCTGCTGGTCGCGATCAAGAAGTTCGAGCAGAAGACGGGCGTGCAGGTCGAGCTGTCCCAGTATCCGGTCCAGGACACCATCCCGAAGACGGCCGCGGCTCTCGATGCCGGAACGGTTCCCGATTTCGCCTATTCGGATGTCTATGACTTCCAGACGACCGGCAAATGGGCATTCGACGGCAAGCTGGAAGACGTGTCCGACGTCGTGGCGCCGCTCAAGGACAAGTTCGCGCCGAACACGCTCGAGACCACCTATCTCTACAGCGACAAGACCAAGAAGCACGCCTATTACGCGGTGCCGATGAAGCAGCAGACCATGCACATCCAGTATTGGATCGACATGCTGAACAAGGCCGGCTTCAAGGAGTCCGATATCCCGAAGACGTGGAAGGACTATTGGGCCTTCTGGTGCGACAAGGTGCAGCCGGGCTATCGCAAGGCCACCGGCCAGCGCGTCTATGGCATCGGCCAGCCGATGGGTGTGGATTCGAGCGATTCGTTCTTCTCGTTCCTCACCTTCGCCGACGCCTATAACGTCAAGCTGGTGGACGACGAGGGCAAGCTCCTGGTCGACGACCCCAAGGTCAAGCAGGGCCTGATGGGCGCCCTCAAGGACTACACCGACCCTTATACGAAGGGCTGCTCGCCGCCGTCGTCGACGAGCTGGAAGGATCCGGACAACAACGTCGCCTTCCACAACAAGACGACGGTGATGACGCACAACGCGACCATCTCGATCGCCGCCAAATGGCTCGACGACTACAACAACGAGAGCCTGCCGGCCGACCAGCGGGCGCAGGCCAAGAAGGCCTACGAGGAGCTCATCGCGACCGCCGGCTTCCCCAACAAGCCCGACGGCTCGCCGATGAAGTATCGCGCCGCGATCAAGACCAGCGTCATCTTCGCCGATTCCAAGAACAAGAAGCGCGCCAAGGAGTTCATGGCGTTCATGCTGCAGGAAGAGAACATCACGCCCTATGTCGAAGGGTCGCTCGGCCGCTGGTTTCCGGTGACCAAGGCCGGGCAGCAGCGCTCGTTCTGGCAGCAGGACAAGCATCGCCGCGCCGTCTACAACCAGTTCATGGCCGGCACGGTGACCTTCGAGTTCACCAAGAACTACAAGTTCACCATTCTCAACAACGAGAACGTGTGGGCCAAGGCGATGAACCGGGTGGTGAACGAGAAGGTGCCGCTCGACAAGGCGGTTGACGAAATGATCGCCCGCATCAAGGCCGTCGCGGGGTGAACCCGCGGCAACCGCCCCCCACCCTGACCCTCCCCCGCAAGGGGGGAGGGAAAGCAAGGGCGCGCCCCTCTTTCTCCCTCCCCCTTGAGGGGGGAGGCGCGTCGGGCGCCCGCAAACGCTCCAGTGGAGCGTTTGCAGCCCACGCGGGGTGGGGGTGGGCCACAGACAGAGTCGGTTGAGCCGTGTCCAGCATCCCGATCTCCGAGCCCCAGGCCCTGGCCCCGGTCGTCAGCGGGCGGCTGTCGCCGTGGCAGGTCTGGGGCCTGCTGCTGATAACACCGTACGTCCTCGTCTTCCTCGTCTTCGTCCTCTATCCGGTCGGCTACGGCTTCTGGCTGGGCCGCCATCCGTCGAGCTATGTGAAGCTGTTCGACGACCCGATCTTCGCGCGCTCGGTGGTGAACACGCTCGCGTTCCTGATCCTGGGCATCAACCTCAAGATGTTCCTGGCCCTGATGCTCTCGGGGTTCTTCGTGCAGGCGCGGGCGTGGATCAAGGCGCTGTCGGTGCTGTTCATCCTGCCGTGGGCCGTGCCGTCGATCCCGACCATCCTGTCCTTCCGGTTCATGCTCAATCCGGAATGGGGGATCATCAACACGCTCATCTTCGACCTGACGGGCGACGACGGGCCCAACTGGCTGAACGATCCGACCTTGGCGCTGACCCTCGCCGTGCTGGTGCACATCTGGAAGTCGCTGCCGTTCTGGACCTTGATCCTGATCGCCGGGCGGCTGGCGATCGGGGCAGAACTGTATGAGGCGGCGTCGGTCGACGGCGCGTCGAGCTGGCAGAAATTCCGCTTCATCACCTGGCCGTCGATGCGCACGCTCTATCTCACGTGCTCCATCCTGTCTATGATCTGGACCCTGGGCGACTTCAACAGCGTGTACCTGTTGACCGGCGGCGGTCCGGCGGACCTGACGCATGTCCTGGCGACGCTCGGCATCCGCTATCTGCGCCTGGACGAGGTCGACATGTCGATCGCGACCATCATCGTCGCCATCCCGTTCGTGCTGCCGCTGATCTATTTCATGATGAAGCGGTTGTCGAAATGAGCGCGCTTCCACTCGGCAGACCTGTCCGCGCGCCGTTTCTGCACGGGATCGCCACCGAGGCGAAGCTGCTGCTGATTGGCATCCCGGTGTTCCTGTGGACGATGCTGCCGATCTACCACCTGTTCCTGTTCTCGATCTCCGACAAGGGCGAGGCGTTTGCCGGCCACTTGTGGCCCGAGCATCCGACCTTGCGCAATTTCGCGATCGTGTTCGGCGAGCAGCATTACTACCTGAGCCATTTCTGGCTGCAGCTGTGGAACTCGGTGTTGATCGCCGTCCTGGTCGGCGCGCTCACCCTGTTCGTCGCGACGGCGGCGGCGTTCGCGATCAGCCGGCTGCGCGTCAAGGGCGGGCGGCTCCTGATGAACCTGTCGCTGTTCACCTATTTCATTCCGGCGGCGTTTCTCGCCGTGCCGATGTACAAGACGATGGGCGTCTATGGCCTGCTCAACAACCAGTGGGCGCTGATCCTGGCGATGGTCACCATCGCCTCGCCCTACGCGATCTGGGTGCTGAAGCAGGCCTCCGACAAGCTGCCCTACGAGCTCGACGAGGCGGCCATGGTCGACGGCGCCTCGCCCATGCAGCTGTTCCGGCTGGTCTACCTGCCGCTGATGATGCCGTCGCTGGTCGCGGTGGGCACCTACGCCCTGTTGCTGGCCTGGAACGAGTACCTGTACGCGTTCCTGCTGCTCTCGAACGACCGCACGATCACGCTCGCGGTGGCGCTCGGCAACTTCCTCGCCGCCGACGATTCGCCGTGGGAGCTCCTGATGACCACCGGCCTGATCTATGCCCTGCCGCCGGCCGCCATCTACTACGCCTTCCGCCGCTACATGGTCGGCGGCCTCACCGCCGGTGCGGTGAAGAGTTAGAGCGCTTACCCTCCGGCTCGTTCGGCTTGGTCCGTCGTTCCCGGCAATGCTGATCCAGCCGGTTCAGCCAACCCAGCCGGCGACCCAGGAAGCGCCGGGTGTACTCCTGCCCGGGGGTCCCGTCGCGCAGCCATACCCGCAGCGTCTGCAGGAACACCCAAGTGAGGCCGGCCTCCTCCATCTGCCGTCGGCGTCCGCTCGCATCGAGGATCAACACCGTATGGGCGCGCTCAAGACCGGCCTGCGATTCTAGTCTAGGCGCGCGACCGGTGATCGGGTCGACCGTGCCGTCATCTCCATCCGCGGCGCCGGTCAGGGCGCACGCACCAGCGCCCTGAGGTCGAAGCCCTCACGCCTGAAATCGTGACCGGCACTTTCGATCGAGATGATGGCCATTGGCAGCTCCCTGGCGCTTACGTCGTGCTTTCCATCGTCGCCCGTCCTGGCCTCGGCCGCTTGCGCATGGTTGACGCGATCGGTCGGATGGGCCGGCACCAAATGCTTCTGCCCATCGAACGGCGAGACGTAGTCGAGCCGGTCGAAATACGGCCCTGCCTGCAGATAGTCTTGTACTCGATCGGCTTTTCTGTGCCGCAGTGCAGGAACCGATATGCGGGTCACAGCGCTGGACTACCTCGCCGTCGAGCTCCAAAACCAGCCGCAGTACGCCATGGGCGGCGGGGTGCTGGGGCCCGAAGTTAAGCTCGAAATTCTGGATGTTCCGCCGGGCGGCGTGATCCGCCGGCCGGACTTCCGTCCTAATGCCCTCGTTTGCCATGGCGCGGCGTCACCTAAAAGATTGCGCTGCCTATCCATACCGCGCCCGGCCGATAGACTTCCGGAGCGCCAATCAACCGGCGGCCGACGGCACCCGATGCCCCGGCCGGAAGCACGATGGACGCGGGTTGACTTCGGCCTGACAAGAACTTAAGTGGAAACATGACTAATCTAATCAGGTATGGATGAGGGCCATGCGTCTGAGCCGCCTTGCCGATTACGCCGTCGTGCTGATGACGCACGTGGCGCAGCACCCGGACGACAGTCATGCAGCCGCCGAAAGCGCCGCCGCGACTCGCCTACCGGCGCCAACCGTGGCCCGGGTGATGGCGCGGCTGTGCCAGGCCGGCCTTCTCACCTCGGCCCGCGGAGCGAGGGGCGGCTACCGCCTTGCCTGCCCCGCCGCCGCCATTCCGGTCGGGGCGATCGTCAGCCTGTTCGACGGCCCGGTTCGGCTGACCCGATGTGCGCAATCCGGACGGCCGCGCTGCGAAGTCGAGGCCATCTGCCCCTCCCGCGTCGGCCTGCAGCGGCTCAACGCCGCCGTGCGACAAGCACTCTGTGACGTTTCGCTGGCCGACATCGTGCTACCCGCTGCGGCCGCGAGTTCGGGCTTGTCCGCAACACCTCGCCCCTCACACCTGCACGGTTCGACGACATGACCGCATCGCCGCAGACGATCCAAGCCCTCCGCGCCGCTGAGGCCTATAAGTACGGCTTCGTCACCGACATCGACGCCGAGTTCGCTCCGAAAGGACTGAGCGAGGAGACGGTCCGCTTCATTTCGGCGAAGAAGGAGGAGCCGCAGTGGGTGCTCGACTGGCGGCTGAAAGCCTATCGCCACTGGGCAAGCCAGAAAGATCATGAGCCGACCTGGGCGCGCGTGCGCTACCCGAAGATCGACTATCAGGACATCTACTACTACGCGGCGCCGCGGAGCAAAGAGAAGCCGAAGAACCTAGACGAGATCGATCCGGAACTGCTGCGCACCTACGAGAAGCTCGGAATTCCGCTGGGCGAGCGCGCGGCTCTGGCGGGGGTCGCGGTGGACGCGGTCTTCGACTCGGTCTCCGTCGCCACCACGTTCAAGGAAAAGCTGAAAGAGCTCGGCGTCGTCCTGTGCCCGATTTCCGAAGCCGTGCGCGAGCATCCGGATCTTGTGCGCAAATATCTCGGCAGCGTCGTCCCGTATGGCGACAACTATTTCGCCACCCTCAACTCCGCGGTGTTCAGCGACGGATCGTTCGTCTACGTGCCGCCCGGTGTGCGCTGCCCGATCGAGCTGTCGACCTATTTCCGCATCAACGCCCGCAGCACCGGCCAATTCGAGCGCACGCTGATCATCGCAGAGAAGGGCTCGTACGTGAGCTATCTGGAGGGCTGCACGGCTCCCATGCGCGATGAAAACCAGCTGCACGCGGCCGTCGTGGAACTCATCGCTCTCGACGACGCCGAGATCCGCTATTCGACGGTGCAGAACTGGTATCCCGGCGACAGGAACGGCAAAGGCGGCATCTATAATTTCGTCACCAAGCGCGGCGCCTGCCGCGGCGCGCGCTCGCGGATTTCATGGACGCAAGTCGAGACCGGCTCGGCCATCACTTGGAAATACCCGAGCGTGATCCTCCAGGGCGACGATTCGGCCGGCGCGTTCTATTCGGTTGCCGTGACTAACAACTGGCAGCAGGCCGACACCGGCACGAAGATGATCCATATCGGGCGCAATACGCGTTCCACCATTCTGTCCAAGGGTATCTCCACCGGTCACGGCCAGAACACCTATCGCGGGCTCGTGCGTATCCAGCCGCGCGCCGAGAACGCGCGCAACCACTCGCAGTGCGACAGTCTTTTGATCGGCTCCCAATGCGGCGGCCACACGGTGCCGTATATCGAAGTGAAGAATCGGACGGCGCGCGTCGAGCACGAGGCGACGACGTCCAAGATCAGCGACGAGCAGCTGTTCTATTGCCGCCAGCGCGGCCTCTCGGAGGAGGAGGCCGTGGGCACGATCGTCAACGGATTCTGCCGCGAGGTGCTGCAGAAGCTGCCGATGGAGTTCGCGGTCGAGGCACAGAAGCTGCTTGGCGTGAGCCTTGAAGGGAGTGTTGGCTGACATGCTGACGATCGAAGACCTGCACGTAGACGTCGACGGCCGCGAGATTTTGCACGGGCTCGAACTCGTGATCCGGCCGGGCGAGATCCACGCGGTGATGGGCCCCAACGGATCGGGCAAGAGCACGCTTGCCTACGTGCTCGCCGGCCGCGACGGCTATGTGGTGACCCGTGGGCGCATCGTTTTCGAAGGCCAGGACCTCGTGGCCATGTCGCCGGAAGAGCGGGCGCGCGCCGGCGTGTTCCTCGCGTTCCAATATCCGGTCGAGATTCCGGGCGTGGCGAATGCGAGCCTGCTCCGGGCGGCGGTCAACGCGGTGCGAAAGCATCGGGGGGCTGCAGAGCTCGATGCCATGGAGTTCCTCAAGCTCGCGCGCGAGAAGCTGAAGCTGCTCAAAGTGGACGAGAGTTTTCTGTCGCGCGCGGTCAATGTGGGCTTTTCGGGCGGCGAGAAGAAGCGCAACGAGGTCTTCCAGATGGCGATGCTCGAGCCCCGCCTCGCCGTCCTGGACGAGACCGATTCAGGCCTCGATATCGACGCGCTACGGGTCGTCGCCAACGGCGTGAATGCGCTTCGCCATCCAGAGCGCGCCATGCTGCTCATCACCCATTACCAGCGCCTCCTGAACTACGTGGTCCCCGACAAGGTCCACGTGCTCGCCAAGGGCCGCATCGCGAAGTCGGGCGGGCCGGATCTCGCCCGCGAGCTCGAGGCGAAGGGCTATGCCGAGTTCGAGGCGGCGGCGTGAGGAATAGCGGTAACCGATCATGACTCTGCAAGTTGCTCCCTCCCCCTCCTTTGCCGACCAGTTCGCCGCGGCGCGGCGACGCCTGCCCGGCGCCGGCCTGCCGTGGATGGACTCGCTGCGCGAAGAGGCCATCGCGCGTTTTCGGCAGAGCGGGTTTCCCACGCCGAAGCTCGAAGCGTGGAAGTTCACGAATCTCGACCGCCTGGCGCGGACCGGATTCGAGACCGGCGGCGCCTTATCGCGGCCGACGCTCACCCGGGCGGCTCTCGCGCCCTATCGCCTGACGCCGGAGTGTCACCTCCTCGTGCTGGTCGACGGCCGGTTCAGGCGGGAGTTGTCGGAGGTCGACCATCTGCCAGGCGGCACGCGAATCGTGGAGTTCGCCGCAGCCAGCGAAGACGACCTGCGAGCGCTTGCCACTGCACCGGCGGTCGGCGCGGATGCCCGGGCGCGGTCGCTCTCGGATCTCAACACCGCCCTCATGGACTCGGGCGCTATCGTCCACCTCAGCCGCGGGGCGGTTCTCGATCCCGTGCAATTGCTCTTCGTCAGCACCTCGCGGACAACCCGCCCGGCGTTTCAAATCCGCAATCTGATCCGTGCCGACGCGGGCGCCAGCGCCACGGTGTTGGAAACGTATATCGGCTTCGGCGACGCCACATATTGGTCCAACGTGGTCACCCATGTGCTGGTCGAGCCGAATGCCGTGCTGCGGCACGAAAAGCTGCAGGCGGAAAGCCGAGACGCATTCCATATCGCCGCCACGTCCGTGCGTGTCGGCCGCGACGCTGCCTATCGGGCGTTCACGGCCTCGCTCGGCGCTGCGCTTGGGCGCAACGAATTCGACGTCAACCTTGCGGCACCGGGCGCCGAAGCGCAGTTGACCGGGGTCACGCTCGCGCGCGGCGACCAGCACCTCGACACGACGCTTCGCTTGAGCCATTCGCAGCCGCGCGGAACGAGTCGCCAGGAGTTCCGCAGCGTCGTCGACGACCGCGCCCATACGGTGTTCCAGGGCAGCATTCGCGTGGCGCCGGACGCGCAGAAAACCGACGCCCAGCAGCTCAACCAGAACCTGTTGTTGTCGGCGAGCGCCGCCGTCGACACGAAGCCCGAGCTCGAGATTCTCGCCGACGACGTCAAGTGCAGCCACGGCGCCGCGGTCGGCGACCTCGACAAGGATGCGCTGTTCTACCTTCTCGCCCGCGGCGTCGGCGAGCCGGACGCCCGGGCGTTGCTCATCAACGCATTCATCGGCCACTTGCTCGATGGCCTCGAAGGCGACGCTAGCCGCACCTATTTCCGCCGGGTCGTCGATCACTGGCTTGCGGAGATGCGGCCATGACCGTGATGCGCCCGGTTCTGTCAGGGCGGCTCGACATTGCAAGCGTGCGGCGCGATTTTCCCATCCTCGCCCGCCCGGTCCATGGCAAGCGGCTGGTCTATCTCGACAGCGCCGCGAGCGCCCAGAAGCCGCGCGCCGTGATCGATGCCGGGCGCCGGGTCTATGAGACCGAATACGCAAATATCCATCGCGGGGTGTACGAGCTCAGCGAGCGGGCGACCGCCGCCTATGAGGGGGCGCGCGAAAAAATGCGGGCCTTGCTGAACGCGCGCGACAGCCGCGAGATCGTGTTCGTCCGTGGCGCCACCGAGGCAATCAATCTGGTGGCCCAGAGCTATGGCCGCCGGTTCCTGTCGACGGGTGACGAGATCCTGCTCACCCAGATGGAGCATCACGCCAACATCGTGCCGTGGCAGATGCTGCGCGAAGAGCGCGGCGTGGTGCTGAAGGTGGCTCCGATCGACGATTCCGGCGAGCTCGACATGACGGCGTTCGCGCGGCTGATCGGCCCGCGGACCAAGCTGGTCGCGGTGGCCCACGTCGCCAATGCGCTCGGCACCGTCATCCCCGTCGCCGAGGTGGTCCGGCTGGCCAGGGCCGCCGGCAGCAAGGTGCTGATCGACGGCTGCCAGGCGGTGCCGCATCAGGCCGTCGACGTCCGGGCGCTCGATTGCGACTTCTACGTGTTCTCCGGGCATAAGCTCTACGGCCCGACCGGCATCGGCGTGCTGTACGGACGGGCCGAACTGCTCGACGCGATGCCGCCGTGGCAAGGCGGCGGCGACATGATCCAGTCGGTCAGCTTCGAGAAGACCGAATACAACGACCTGCCGTGGAAGTTCGAAGCCGGCACGCCACACATCGCGGGCGCGATCGGGCTTGGCGCCGCCGCCGATTACGTTCAGGCGCTCGGCTACGACGCGATCGGCGCGCACGAGACCGAACTCCTCGGCCACGCCGTCGACGCGTTGTCGCAGATCAATTCGGTGCGCATCATTGGCCGTCCGCGGCAGCGCTCGGGCGTGATCTCCTTCGTGCTCGAAGGCGCCCACCCGCACGATATCGGCATGATCCTCGACGGCGATGGCGTGTGCGTCCGCGCCGGTCATCACTGCGCGCAGCCGACGATGGAGCGCTTCGGCGTGCCGGCCACCGTCCGGGCCTCGTTCGGCATCTACAACGACCGGGACGACGTCGAAGCTCTGATCGCAGGGCTGCGCAACGTGCAGAAGGTGCTGAAACTATGAGCGAGCTGCGCGACCTGTACCAGGAGATGATCCTCGACCACGGCAAGCGGCCGCGGAATTTCGGGGCGCTGGACGCGGCGAATCGCCGCGCCAACGGCCACAATCCGCTGTGCGGCGACAAGGTGACGGTGGCGCTTGCGCTCGACAACGGCCGGGTGGTCGATGCGCGGTTCGAGGGGGTCGGCTGCGCCATTTCCGTCGCCGCGGCGTCATTGATGACCGAAGCGGTCAAGGGCAAGACCGAGGCCGAGGTGCGCGCGATGTTCCAGAAGTTTCACACTGGGCTCACCGTGGCCGACGCCGCCGCGGGCGCCGCCGCACTCGCCAAGCTCGACAAGCTCGCGATCTTCAGCGGCGTGCGCGAATTCCCGGTCCGCGTGAAATGCGCCACGCTGCCCTGGCACACGCTGATCGCCGCTCTGGACCGCGCCGAGCAGCCGACAAAGACGGAGTAACCACGATGTCCTCTGAGCTCGGCAACCAGGCGTCGACGGGTGCGGGCAATTTGCGCGAGCGCGTCGAGGCCGCCCTGCGGCTGGTCTTCGATCCCGAAATCCCGGTGAATATCTATGACCTCGGGCTCATCTACGACGTCGCGATCAGCGACAGCGGGGCGGTCGATATCAAGATGACTCTGACGGCACCGAACTGCCCGGCGGCCGGCGCCTTGCCCGACGAGGTGGAAGACAAGGTTCAGGCGGTCGACGGCGTCACCGATGTTCACGTCGAGCTGATCTGGGATCCGCCCTGGGACAAGTCGCGCATGTCGGAGGCCGCCCAGCTGCAGCTCGGCCTCATGTGAGGCCGGCCGCGTCGAGCGACGCAGCATGAGACAGGCCGACAACCCCATTCCAACCACAGACCAACGACAATGTGGCAGTACGACCTCTTTTAAAAGCACAAGGCACTCGCCACGTAACAAAGAGGTCGCCTACACTCGCCGATTCAGCCAGCCGAGAAAACAATGCTCAAGGGAGGATGTAATGGCTAAGGTCGCAAGAGAGATGGTGGAAAAAGCGGGCGTCGACGTAGACAAGCTCTTGGATATGTTGGTCCGCAACGCGGCAGCCGAACTCACCACGTATTACTACTATACGGTCCTGCGGGTAAACCTGATCGGCCTCCAGGGTGAAGGCCTGAAGGAGATCGCCGAGGACGCGCGAATTGAGGACCGCAACCACTTCGAAGCACTGGTGCCGCGCATCTACGAACTCGGCGGCCAGCTGCCGAAGAGCATGGTTGAATTCCACAATATCTCGGCGTGCCCCCCTGCCGCATTGCCGGATGACCCCACGGACGTCAACGGGATGCTCAGGGTCCTGGTCGAGGCCGAGCGCTGCGCGGTGCGGGGCTATACCGCGATCTGCAACATGACCTTCGGCAAGGATCACCGGACCTACGACCTGGCAAATGCGATCCTTCACGAGGAGATCGAGCACGAAGCTTGGTTCTCCGAGTTCCTGGGAGAAGGACCGAGTGGGCACACGATCCGCAAGTCGGGAGAGAATTCGCCCTATGTCGGCAAGTTCCTCGGAGCGCGATAACGCGGTTAGTAGAGGCTCAGAGCAGCAGTACGCAGCCTACGAACATGAACTTGCTTGCACTTATCACGGCAATCCAGGCTCCGCACCGGCCCCCGCAGCGATAGGTTCCGTGGCAGTTCGGTCAACGAGGACATTGATTGAGCTTGAGGACTCCTGGTGCTTATTCCGACCGCCTACATCGGAGCGAGGAAAACTGCGGGGCGGGGGCTGTAGAGCATCCCCGAGAACCCGTGCGACTGTATACGCGATAGGAGTGCCTGGCCCCGAAAGCGGCGGCGGGCGCCGGGCGCTGGCTAATTAGGTCGTGGGCTCCTCGTCGTCGCCCGCCGCACGCTCGTGCAGATAGTCCTCGGTGGTGCGCACGGCCGGGCGGGGGCGGCGTAGAGGTCGAGATCCTGCTCGGTCACCGCGATGACCCGGCAGTCCTCGCACATCTTGAGCACGTCGAGCCGCTGGCCACCGCCCTGGAACATCCAATGACGCTCGGCGAGCTTGGCGGTGACGCGCTCGACCGTGCTCCTGACGCCGAACGGCTTCACTATGCGACCGCCAACCGGTCGATCAGACCAACGCCAGTCCCCGGCATCATCGCAAAGGAATTCCGGGATCCCGAGCCATGGGTCGCGCGGCAGCGGGACGTCGGCATTAGGATTGTGCACGATCAACGCGCGATGTTTGACGATCGGCCCGTCGTCGAAATCATCGACGAAGAGGGCAGCTCCAACGCGGTATAGCGCGGCTTCCACTGCAGCGCGATCTCGTTCTTGTTCGGCCATAACTTTGCGAATCGACCCGACTGCTTAAACGGAAACTCCTCCGGCCCAGCCGGGCCACCAGTTCTCGTGTCAATCGGGATTTGAATAATTGTTTGTCCGATAAAGGCTCGTTCGATCGGCGTGCGCCAGCCATCGGGTCCGAGCATCGGTAGACGAAGGCGCGGCACAATTACCAAGAGATTACGCTTGCCCTTTTCAAACTGATCGTTAGCGCTCCGCAGAGCGCTCTCCAACAAATCAGAGTCATCGCCCCATCAGAAACCAGGTTCTGTCCGCGGTATGGCGCCTTCACCTCGACATTCACCGGTCCATCAGAGAGCTCGATCGCGAATTCGAGTGGGTGGTCTGGACGGCCCTCCGGGTGAGCCCCAACTGGCAGCCGTCGAGCTCCTGCCAGGTACCACGCAACCAAGCACTCATTGCTGATCGGAAATTGTCATCATCCGTGCCGGTCAGGCGGGAGCGGAACAGGTCATCGGTCGTTGCCGTGAGGGGCTCTTTGGGGCGCATCGGCGGCTCCGAACGCGGTGGCTCGCCGGAGTGAATCAGCGCCGATTCCACGGCGCAAGCCCGTCCGCGTGACAGGGGCAATTCGCCAGCTTTTTGACTCAAAGGCAGACAAACCGGCGAATGCGATTACTGAGGCACCGCCCGAATCGATTCAAACTCAAAGGCTTACCCGTTGTTTCACGGCCGACTAAGCAGGCTCAAGCCGCCGCCTACCGGTCGTCGCTCGCGGTGCCCCCGGTTCGGCCTCCGGCTCGTCCGGCTTGGTCCGTCGCTCCCGGCAATGCTGATCCAGCCGGTTCAGCCAACCCAGCCGGCGACCCAGGAAGCGCCGGGTGTACTCCTGTCCGGGGGTCCCGTCGCGCAGCCATACCCGCAGCGTCTGCAGGAACACCCAAGTGAGGCCGGCCTCCTCCATCTGCCGTCGGCGTCCGCTCGCATCGAGGCTCCCCGACCACCCGGCGATGCGCGGCTTGGGCATCGAACCAGCGCATCAACACCGTATGGGCGCGCTCGCGAGCGGATAGCGCCTCAAACCCGGCCTCGGGCGGCCGCAGCATCCAAGCCAACGCTCGGGTGAACCAAGCATCTGTCACTGCATCGATATCGCGAAAAGTCTCCAAAACCGTGGTCAGCGGCACACGCAGCCGCTGCGCTACCTTCCGGAGCCGGAGATTCTCCCAACCCACCTCTTCGGCCACTTCGACCGACGTATCGACGATCCGGGCGCGGAGATCGCATAACGGGTGTTCATCCCCTTCGACCATAGAACCCCCAATGCAACGAGCGTGCTTGGCGAAGAATATAGGTGAGCTCCCGCCATCGCGTACGCGGACCAACCGGCAACCGCATCAGCCTCGGGACAGTCAAAAGCCCTTGGTAGATTTCGTAGGCCCTACCGCTCCGCTGCGAATCAAATCGATGAACGCCTTCCGGGCATCCACAACGGCGCTGCCATAACCTCGGCATACGCGGGGAACATGATGTTGAATCCAATGCTGATGCGCGCGCGATCGCTGCGGTTGCGATCCACCGAGTGCTGCAGCCAAGCGGGGAACATCAACAGCATACCGTCCTTGACGCTGACGACGACTTGCTCGGTGTTCTCGGCGGTCAGTTCCGTAATCGGTGGGCGGATGATCGCCGTCTGCGGTCTCGGATCGAGGAAATTGAT
>WNFI01028665.1_pt1 | contig 121186 bp, 112 predicted proteins | sample 5400471 | NCBI WGS metagenome assembly WNFI01 (sample SAMN13153348, study PRJNA577476) | soil metagenome | isolation source: 100 cm saprolite on Douglas fir-dominated hillslope | place: USA:California | collected 2013-09-17
AAAATGGTGCCGCCGAAGTGAATTGAACACTCGACCCCGTCCTTACCAAGGACGTGCTCTACCACTGAGCTACGGCGGCATCCGGGAAACGCGGCGCAAAATGCCATACGCCACAGGGGTGCGCAACCGGCGCCCGCCGGCGACTTGCCCGTGGGAGCGCCAACATGGGTGCCGTGTGGGCATTCCTTAACAGCGGCACCGGGCTGCGGCTAAACTGGCCGCCGGTTGGGGAGGTTCGCCCGTGTCGATTGCCGGCTCCGAAAACGACGTCCGCCGCGACGGCCGCATCACTGCGTTGGTCGCCGGCGCGCATTTTTGGAGCCACGTGATGCAGCTGGTGCTGCCGCCGCTGTTTCCAATCCTGCACGACGAGTTCGGCGTCAGCTTCACCCAGCTCGGCCTCGTCATGACCGTGTTCTACGTCGCCTCGGGTGCCGGCCAGACCTTCGCCGGGATCCTGGTCGACCGCTACGGCGCGCATACGCTGCTTCTGCTCGGCACGGCGGCGCTCTCGGTGGGCATCGTGCTCGACGGGTTCGCGCCGTCGTACTGGATGCTGCTGCCGCTGGCGCTGCTGAGCGGTCTTGGCAACAGCGTGTTCCATCCGGCCGATCTGTCGATCATCAACCTTCGCATCAGCGAGCGACGCCACGGCCGCGCCTATGCCATGCACGGCGTCCTGGGCGCGCTCGGCTACGCGGCAGCCCCAGTCCTGGTGACGGTGATCGCCGCGCATGGCGGCTGGCGCCTGGCGCTCATCGTGTGCGGCCTCGGCGGCGCCGCCTGGACGGCGCTGCTCTATGCCAACCGCGGCCTCATCGCCTGCGGCGGCAAGCGCGCCACTGCGGGCCGGCCACAAGCCGCCGCGGCCGGCGGCTATCTGCGCGTCTTCACCTCGCCGGTCATCATGATGGGTTTTGCCTTCTTCGCCCTGATGTCGTTCTCGAGCCAGGGCATCCAGGCGTTCGGCATCACCGCCTTGCACACCGGCTACGATCTCTCGCTAGCACTCGCCACCTCGGCCCTCACCGCCTATCTCGCCGGCTATGCGGCCGGTACGTTCGGCGGCGGCTTCCTCGCCGACCGGACGCGCCAGCATCATCGTGTGGCGATGGCCGGGACCGGCGGCGACAGCCTCATGATGCTGGCGGTCAGCTTGCTGGCCGGTTCGGGCTGGATCGTCCTGCCGCTGCTGGCCCTCGCCGGCATCGGCTACGGCATCACCCAGCCGTCGCGCGACGTGCTGATCCGCCAGGCGGCCGCCGGGGCCGGGACCGGCAGCGTGTTCGGCTTCGTCTATTCGGGGTTCGATTTCGGCTCCTGCACCGCACCCTTGCTGTTCGGCGCCTTCCTCGACCACGGGCAGCCCCAGCTGGTGTTCGTCGCCGTCGCGGCGAGCCTGGCGCTGGCGGTCCCGACGGTGATGCAGGTCCGCCACCACATCGCCGCGCGCACCGCGACGGCCGCCGCCGACTAAAAACCTCCCGGTCGGGCGCGGAGATGGGCTAACTTCCCCTCCAGGGCGCAAATCCGCCCTTGGGGCAGAACTACCGCAGCGGGGATCCAGATTTGAGTGCGACGTTCGCGCGTGCCATTGCAGCGACAGCCCGCGCCATGACGTTGCCGCTGAAGCCGTGGCGCCGGCAAAGCGCGCAGGCCTTGGCCGCCGAGCTGCTCGAGCCCGCCTTCACGGTGCCGACAGATCTGGGCGCGCTCGAGTTCCACTGTCCGACGCGCCAGAGCCTGCATTTCATCCGTGAATTCCATATTCGCGAACCCGAGACCCTGACCTGGATCCGCAGCTTCCGACCCGGCGCGGTGTTCTGGGACATCGGCGCCAATGTCGGACAGTTCTCGTTGTATGCCGGGCTGGCACCCGGAGTGCGGACCCTCGCCTTCGAGCCGGGTGCCGCGAGCTTCGCGGCCCTGGCCCGCAACATCGAGATCAACCGGATGGACGACCGTGTCGCCGCCTATTGCCTGGCCTTCGACAGCCTCACGCGTCTCACCCAGATGAACATGGCGCGTAGCGACGCCGGCTCGTCCATGCATGCGGTGGGGACGGATGTCGACATGATCGGCAGGCCCATCGACGTCAAGTTTCGCCAGGCCGTGACGGCCTACGCGATCGACGACTTCATCGCGCGATTCAATCCGCCCTTTCCGACACACCTCAAGCTCGACGTCGACAGCATCGAAGACAAGATCCTTGAGGGCGCCCGGCAGACGCTGGCCGATCCGCGCCTGCGCTCGCTCCTGATCGAAATCGAGACTGCGCCGGACAGCGAGCGCACGCGCGCCATCCATGCGCGCTGTGCCGCCGGCGGTCTCGCGGCCGCCGGCCTCGCTCAAAGCGCGCAGCTGTCCGCCAACGTTCTGTTCAGCCGCGCTTAAGCGATCGCGGTTACCGATCGTCAACCTTCGCCCTATACTTTCAGGGGCGGACGCAGAAGCGGGGGTGTGCGATGTGCCGTTGGCTGGCCTATTCCGGGGTCCCGGTGTCCATGGACACCCTGCTGTTTCAGCCGCAGAACTCACTCATCCGCCAGAGCCTGTCGGCGCAGCGCAGCATCGTGCCGACCAACGGCGACGGGTTCGGGCTCGGCTGGTACGCCGACGTGCCGCATCCCGGGCTGTTCCGCGACATGATGCCGGCGTGGAACGACAGCAACCTGCGCAGCCTCGCCGAGCAGATCCGCTCGCCGCTGTTCCTGGCGCATGTCCGCGCCTCCACCGGCACCGCGACGACGCGCCTCAACTGCCATCCCTTCCGCTACGGCCGGCTGTTGTTCATGCACAACGGCAAGATCGGCGGTTACCTCCAGATCCGCCGCGAGCTCGAGCACATGATCCGGCCGGAATATTTCCTCGCCCGCGAGGGCACCACCGACAGCGAACTCTTCTTCTATCTGCTGCTCGGCAACGGCTTCGCCAAGGACGCGCAAGCCGCCTTCGCGCGCACCATCGCCGACGTCCTCGCCGTCATGCGGCGCGCCAGCATCGACGAGCCGTTCCGCATCGCGGCCGCGCTGGCCGACGGGCAGCGCATCCTGGCGCTGCGCTGGTCGAGCGACGGCGCCTCGCCCACCATGTTCTACGGCAGCGGCAGCGATGTGTGGATCGAGCAGGGCGACGTCCGCTTCACCGCCGGCAGCGGCTGCACCCTGGTGCTGTCCGAGCCGCTGGACGCGGTCAGCGACCATTGGCGCGAGGTCGGCGAGAGCAGCTTCCTCGTCGTCGAGGACGGCCGCGTCTCCGTATCACCGTTCGAACCGGCGCGCCTGGCCGCCTGACCAGCCGCTCGGCGGCAAGCGTTCACGACCGGGGACATGCGACGCTAAGGGCGTCCCGTGCCTGGTTGTTCGATCAGGGGCGCCACACCGTATTCGTGCCTCGCTGGCACTTTCGAATACGGCAACGCGCAGCTAACTCCGAACAGCATGTCCACGGTTTGCCCGTCGGCTGCGAGCGGCAGCGTGAGGTGCTCATATTCCAGAAAATCGAGGTGCCGCGCGGGTGAGGGAGAGACCCCGTAGACGAGTGCCTTTTCATCCACCACGGTCGAGAAGCGGCGATAGAGCTCATCGAACGCATGGGGATACCCGCTGTGCTCGATATACAGGCCTGCGACATCGCGGCCGAGAATGTCCGTGACGTATGTCCCGCTGAACCGGGTGCGAAAGCGATGATAGACACCGTGACGCACGACATCGATCAAGACGAGGTGCGGCAGAACGCCCTTCATCTCGATGAGATCGAGATGCTGCCGGCCAGGCAGGCTCCAACCCGACTGCGCACGTTTTTGAAGCCAATGCTCGTAACACGCCGCGACCACCGGATTCTTCGCCTGAGCCAACACGCGAGACGCTTCGTCCGATATGCGCGCGCCGATCATTGCGACGATCGTTCAGTCAGGAGAACTTGTGCCGACCGACGTCGGCCGGCGAGAGTCCCGATCATTGAGTGCCTTCCCCGCTCGGTTTGATCTTGGGACTACGCTGAACGCGCGGAGTTAACCGAAAATGAAATTTCGCGTTTTTCTGACACGCGTTGGACGACAATACCGGCGCTCGACAGGTCGGTCCGAAGTAGACAGCAGGCCGCTGCAGCGACCTGACCACTCGCGCCGAAAGACGGCCTGAAGCTGCATTGCCGTTTAACAGGTGTCGTGGACGGCAATACTCGTTGAGAGTCGTTCTCATTCCACAACGCTTCAACGGAAGCGCCACGGGATTTCCTTATTGGAGATCTCTACGCATCAAAACTTCCCCGGACGGGCGTTCGATGGACTAAATCGTCACGGATTAAATTTTCTTTAGAGGCCGCATACCCGTCGAACGAATTACTTTCCCGCTTATCTATTATTTATGTGGGTATTCCACACATCGCGACCCGATCAGGCCCGTCCCAGGACGTTATGCGTCGTAATTTGAACAGACTCGACATTGCCCGGCATATCGACGACGTCCGGGCGCTGACTGACGCTCGGACCAGGCCCTCGATGGCGCCGGGCATCGCGGCGTCGTGGCGCCGAAGTCTCGAACATCATCGCATCGACCTTGAAAAGGACGATGCGCCGACTGTGCTCACCGAAGGCGAGCTGAAGAATTTTCGTGAGCCGCTGGCGAACCTCATCGAGCTCGCCGGCCCGGCGCTTGACCAGCTGTATTCGTTCGTTCGCGATATCGACTACGTGGTTCTCCTGACCGACGCGGACGGGGTTGCGGTCGAGCATCGCGGAAACGACGCGGAGGCCGCTCAATTCAGATATTGGGGCCTGTGGCGCGGCGCGATTTGGTCGGAGCGGGTCGAAGGGACCAACGGCATCGGAACCTGCATTAGCGAATTGCGTCCGTTGACCGTCCATCGCGACCAGCACTTTCGCGGGCGTCATATCAATCTCAGCTGCTGCGGGGCACCGATCTTCGCGCCGGATGGCGGTCTGGCCGCGATCCTCGACGTCTCCAGCATGAACCCCGAGCTAGCGGATGCGGCGCATGCGCTCGCCCTTCCGATGGTCGTCCATGCCGCGCGTGGAATCGAACGCCGGCTCTTTCGAGAGCGCTTCCGTGGCCATCGCATTCTCCGCCTGGCACGCGACAGTGGCGGTCCGGTCCTCTTGATCGCCCTGGACAATGACCTGCACATCGCCGGCGCTGATCGGGCCGCGCGGGAAATTCTGCAGGTTGCGGATGAAGATCTCGCGCGCGGGGTTCCGGCCGCGTCCCATTTCATCGGCACCCCTCGGCTATTTGCAAAAGCACGATCGGCTGACGCTTCGGTGTCGCTGAGAGCCGTCTCCGACGGCGCGGTGTGGTCCGCCATCGTCACGCCGGCTTCGGGACAGCCGCGAACCTCCGTGCGTCCTTTGCTCCCCGATCCAGGCGCGGGCGGGCGGGCCGACGTCCGCTTGGCTGACTCTGAACTGCACCGCGGCGGATTATCGCCGGCCGCAGCGCGCCGCGTCAGGGATCATCTCGATGCGCATTTGGGCGAGAACGTGCCGTTGCCGGCTCTTGCGGCGCTGACGGGCCTCTCCGTCTCGTATTTCGCCCGGGCCTTCCGGCAAACCTTCGGAATGCCGCCCCACACTTATCTGGTACAGCGCCGGATTGAGCGGGCCCGAAGACTAGTGACCCATACCAGCTTATCGCTCTCTGCAATTGCACTCATGCTAGGCTTTTCGGATCACAGCCATTTCACACGGCATTTTAGGCGCCGCACGGGCACACCACCGAGCCTCCTTCGACGACGACGCTAGTCGCCGTAAAAAACGGCAAAATCGTTCCAGGGGCGCCAGATTCCTCCAAGCCCCCGGCGAGTCACTCTGGCATTTGTATCAGCGCTAAAGGAGGTCACCTGTCGGCAATGTGCCGGTCGATCCGTAAGGAAAATCGGTCAAGCCTGCCGAAAGGGTTGCCAGCGCCGGGCGACGATCTGCAGAGATTAACTTTCGACCACATGAGGTCTCCGCAACGTGCCGCTCCAGACCCGCACGACATCGCCGCCTGATCGCACCTTTCCCTGGTCTGAAACTCCCCTGGAACGCGGAACATGGCCTCTTCATATGACAGAGCGACATGAATAGCCGCGTTTCGAAATGAGCGCTTCGGAACGGGAACCGAATGCCAAGCGCGAGGGACCGGCAACCGCCATCCGTATCGCCATCGGGGACGATCATCCCTTGGCTCTCCTTGGCCTGAGGGCGCTGATTGAAGCCGTTCCGGATCTGGAAATCGTCGGCGAGGCGTCCGACGGCCGAGCAATCCTCGACATCATCAAAACGAGCACGCCGGATATCGCGCTGATCGATGTCCCGATGCCGCAGTTAAGGGTCTCGGATCTCACCCGCGACGTCCACCAGCATAGCCCAGGTACGAGAATCCTGGTGCTCACGAACCGGCGGGACAGCGACGCTTTGAGGGATCTCCTGCAGCTGGGCGCCGAGGGCTACGTGCTCAAGCGCTCGGCGCCCGCTGAACTGGTCCGGGCGATCCGCACCGTCATGTCGGGACGCGGCTATATCGATCCGACGATCGCGAGCACCGTGCTTTTTCGCAGGACCGCGGGTGATTCCCCCGCGGCGGCGGCGCTCAGCAACCGCGAAGTGGCGGTTCTGAGGCTCGTCGCGCAGGGGTTCGGGAACAAGGAGATGGCCGCGGAGCTCAACCTCAGCATCAAGACCATTCAGACCTATAAAATGCGGGCCATGAAAAAGCTAAGCCTACGCACCCGTGCCGATATCGTGCGCTATGGCGCCGCGCGCGGCTGGATCGAAAACATATAGGATAGGATCGCGCGCCGCGTCGGGTCGCCAACGCGGCGGTGTCACCGATCGGTCGACGGCTACCCGAGCGCCGCAAGCGCCTCGCTGAATCCGCACACTTCGGCGGCGAGCCGATTGATCTCTGCCGGGTCCGGCTTCTCTTTCACGTATTCGAGCCCGCCCAGGAGCCGCTGACATTCGCAGCGCAGGTCGGACGTCGGCGTGCCCGGCAGCCGCGCCTCGAGCGCGATGAGGAGATTCAGCGCCGTGAGAAGATGGGAGCGAAGCTGCCGAAAATCCGCTTCGAGCTTCGCGGTATGCTGTCGCAGCGTCGACGCAAGGCGCAGTCTGATTTTCTGATGTATTGGCGGCATGCGGCGGCCGTGACGAAACGGTGAGATGTTGAGGCGGTCGTCCGAATTGCAGCGGCTTTCCCCGCAAAGATGGGCTTAGGCCTGGTGGAATCGCGGGCGCGGTAGATAAAGGTTCTCATCCCGCGAGTAGAGCACGCGGCTGATATTCGGCATCAAGCCCAGGGCTTTCAGACGAATGCGCACGAACGCCTCCGTGACGGCCCAGGTCTTGACCCGCAGGCCCTTGTTGTTGAGGACCACGGCGATCTCCGTCGGAACCAGGCTGCCGTTGTGAAACCTGCGAACCAGGAGATCGTGCTCGCGCCAGTTGCCGGCGGCACGCCGCGGATCGGACCCGGAGGGCGATGGCGTCTCGGCGCCGGCCTGGGACTCAAGTTTGTGCATGACGCTTGGTTACCGGGTGGAAAATGGCCCGGCGCCCGCTGTGGACCCATCAGCGGGCGCCGGGTCCATGCGGCTCACGCCGCGCGGATCTTGGCCAGGAAGCCGTCGACCTGACCGCGGAGCGTCTCGGCGTTCTTGGCGAGCTCGCCCGACGCGCCGAGCACTTGGCTCGACGCGGCACCCGTGTCAGCCGCGGCCTTGGTGACGCCGGAGATGTTCGACGACACCTCCGTCGTGCCGGCCGAGGCCTGCTGCACGTTGCGGGCGATCTCCTGGGTCGCGGCCCCCTGCTCCTCCACCGCCGAGGCGATGGTGGTGGCGATCTCGTTGACCCGCCCGATGGTCTGCCCGATGGTCTTGACCGCCTCGACCGACTGCACCGTGGCGGTCTGCATCTCGGCGACCTTGGTGCTGATCTCTTCCGTCGCCTTGGCCGTCTGGTTGGCGAGCGACTTGACCTCGGACGCCACGACGGCAAAGCCCTTGCCGGCCTCGCCCGCCCGCGCCGCCTCGATGGTGGCGTTCAGGGCCAGCAGGTTCGTCTGTCCGGCGATGTCGTTGATCAGCTTCACCACGTCGCCGATCTTTTGCGCCGCCGCAGCGAGGCTCTGGATCTGGCTGTTGGTACGCTCGGTCTCCTGGACCGCCTGGGTTGTGATACGGGTCGACTCGCTGACCTGACGTGCGATCTCGGCGATGGACGACGACAGCTCCTCGGCGGCCGTCGCGACCGTCTGGACGTTGCTCGAGGCCTGCTCGGACGCCGCAGCCACCGCCGTGGACTGCCGACTGGTCTCTTCCGCCGTTGCCGACATCGACTGCGCCGTGGTCTGCAGTTCGGTCGACGCCGAGGACACCACCTGCAGGACGCTGGCGACCGACTTGTCGAACTCCTGGATGTAGCCCTCGACGGCGTTGGTGCGCGCCTCCTTCTTCGCCTGCTCGACCTTTTGGTCCGCCGCGAGCCGGTCGGCCTTGATCATGTTGTCCTTGAACACCTGCACGGCCTTCGCCATGTCGCCGATCTCGTCCTTGTTTCCGGTCGCCGGGATCTCGGTGGACAACTCGCCCTTGGCGAGCGACCCCATCGCGCCGGTCATGGCCTTGATCGGAGTGCTGATGCTGCGCGCCACGACGACCGCCAAGCCGATGCCCAAGAGAACGCTGACGATACCCGCGATCAGGGCGATCTTGATACCGAGGCCAAGGGCGTCGTCCGCCGCGGCAGCGGCATTGGTGGCGTTCCCTCGATAGGCCTCCGCCAGCGGATCGGCGATGGCGTCCACTTTGCCGGCCGCGGCTATTGCCTCGGCAGCAACGGCCTTCCCCTCCGGCGTATCCAGGGAACTGTTTTTACCCCTGAACTCCTTGAGCTTAGCGACCTTCGTTTGATAGTCCTCGATCTGCGCGCGCAATTCCTTGACCGCCGCCAGCCGATGGGGGTCGAAGGTTGTGGCCTGGAGCTCATTGGCCCGCTGCGACGCGACCTTGAAGGACTCCTCTGCCTTCTGCCACTTGGACTGATCGTCGGTGGCCAAAGCCGTCCAGACGGCCGACCGGCCCTCTTGCATGCGCCGGAGCACGCGCTGGCTCAGCGTTTCGTTGCCCTTGAGCCGGATCACGTTCTCGATCACGCCGCGCGTGTCGTGAGCCGAATAGACCGAGTAACCGCTAAGGCCGGCGATGATGATCACTAAAAGGCCGAAGCCGATCATGAGACGAGATGCGATTTTCAGATTTGCAAGCACGGCTGCCCCCTTATTGTTTGGCCGTGATGATCTACCCGTCAGAGTTGAAGGAAGACTTAATGGCCACTGTGATGCCCTTGTGGGCAAAACCCGCCATGTCTGTAGGCAATTTGCGAAGACTTGTTTTTTATTTGTATGACTACTCGGACCAGCGCGACCGGCGCTCAACCAAAGCGATTGGAGCGCCCGGCGCGCGCGGAGCCCGTGTTTACAGACGGCCTTCCTGAACGAGGCGCCGCCGGATCGCCAAAATATTCGCCTCGCCGTCGCGCAGCGCCGCCGCCGACGTGTGCACGGAGTAGTACCCCAGGACCAGATCGTGCGGGTGCGGAACCGCCGAGCCGAGTACGAACTCGCTATCGGTGACGGCGGCGAATTCGACCGCTTCGGTCGATGGCTCGAAGGCCGCGAACTCCCCCTGCCGCAGTTCTTCGGGCGTCGACACGACGCCCGATCCGACGGCGACCCAGAGGACGGTGTGGCCCGCCGGGGGCTCGTAGCGCCACCGCTCACCGGCCTTCAAGCGCACCGCCAGATAGTTAATCGGCGAGGGAGACGCGATGGCGCTCGCGGCGGACCCGGTGCGGCCCAGAAGGACGCGCGCCGGTCCGTCTTCCGGCACGTCGCCAGGCGATTGGAAAAGGCTGACCGTCGGACCCAATTCGAGCTCCGGCGGCAACGCGATCCAGAGCTGGAAGCCGCGCGTCCGGTCTGCTCCATCCAGTCCACCGCCGTGCCACATGCCGCGTCCAGCCTGCATCCATTCGACGCCGCCGGCCGGCAATGTGCCCCGGACGCTGTCCGGGTCGATATAGCTGACCGCCCCTTCGGCGACATAGGTCAGGGTGGCGATACCCGAGTGCGGGTGGAGGGGCCCGTTGAAGGGCATGCCCGCATGGTCGAACAGATCGAGAAACACGAATGGCTTCAGGATCTCGCCCAGGTCGGATGGGCTCATCAACCGGGTGACGGGGCCGTGCGTCCGGCCATGGGTGCGCTGCGCGATCGCCCGCACCGAGCGCGCCGGCGGTGATTTAAGTCGTGCAAGGGCCATTGGGCTTCCTCCGAACAAAGCGTGGAGATGAAAGGCGTCGCCCTGCCGTGGGCGGTCATGCCGCGCGGGCGCGCGCCGTCTTCAAGGCCTCAGTCCACCACAGCAGATCGTCGATCAGCGCCTCGGCCGGCGCGTCCAGCTGGGCCAGCCCAGCGTCGACGTCGCCGCCTTGGAAGTGGGCCCACAGGGTGGCGACCGGGATATGGACCGACGAGCGAACCGGGGCGAGCTGAAGCTCGATCGCGGTTTCGCGGAGCTGCTGGACGCTGCGGGCGCCCATGGCGCCGCCGTAGCTCACGAAGCCGACCGCCTTGCGTCTCCACTCGGGATAGACCCAGTCGATCGCGTTCTTCAGCACCGCCGAGGGGCCGTAGTTGTACTCGGGCGTCACGACGACGAAGCCGTCGGACTGCGCGATCGCGGCCGTCCATCTCTGCACGGCCTCGTTCTTGTAGGGCGCCCGACCCGGCATGGCCGGCGGCACCGGCTGATCGAAGAACGGCATCGGAAAGTCGCGAAGATCGAGCAGCCGCGCCTCGACACCCGGGCGCTTCTTCAGGTGTCGCAATATCCACGTCGCGGGCTTTTCCGAGAACCGCCCTTCGCGCGTGCTCCCGACGATGACGGAAATGACGGTCATGCCTTTACTCCTTTATGGACGCCGAGGGCGCCAATCTGGTATCAAACTGTGACTTGGCCTAATCTAGATACCGGTGGTAAGGTCCGCAAGAAGGCACAGACCTGATACCGGAGCACAGCGACGTGACCGTCCAGATTCCCGATCTCGCGACCGAAGATTGTCGCGCCGTCAGCTCCATCCTGGCGCGCGTCGGCGACAAGTGGACCGTGCTCATCGTCGTCCTGCTCGGCGATGGCCCCAAGCGCTTCAATGAGATCAAGCGGATGGTCGGCGGTATTTCACAGAGGATGCTGACGTTCACGCTGCGTGGACTGGAGCGCGACGGCCTGGTGACGCGGACGGTCTACCCCACCACGCCGCAGCGTGTGGATTACGAGTTGACCCAGCTCGGCAGCACCTTGTGGAAGGCCGTGGAACCGCTCGGCTCGTGGGCGCGCGCTCACGTCGGCGAGATCCTCAGATCGCGAAAACGGTTCGACCAGAAGAACGCGCGATAAAGCGCGAATAGGGCGCCCCTGACCTTGGATTCTTTGACCGCGTTTGGCCTTTTCGCCGTCACCGCCATGCTGGTGTGCTACGCGCTCGAAGATCGAAGCCCCTGGTACGTTCTGGGTTTCGCCGCTGCCTGCGCCCTCGGGTCAGCCTATGGGTTTCTTCAGGGTGCGTGGCCGTTCGGGTTGGTCGAGGCCGTTTGGACGTTGGTTGCACTTCACCGCTGGCGCAGGCTTTCAATACGGTGAGCCCGAAGGGCGCGCTCTTCTCCGTCATGGCCGCGCAAGCCGGCGCGTAGCGCAGGCGCTCATTCCTTCTTCGTCACCCTCGGGCTTGACCTGGTCGGGCCCGGCAATGACGAAAAAGGGGAGACCCCGTCACTACCCGCAGCGCCGGCAGCGGATGGACATGAAGATCTGATCTTCGTCGCCGTCCATCATGGCGTGATCGAGTACCACGCGGAGCGCCTTGGAGGCGTCCGGGAGCCCGTGCGCTTCGGCCATCTCCTTCAGCCAGGCGAGCTGGTCGGTCTCGATGTCGAACGGCTCAGAGACTTTGTCCTTCCGCATGCGGCCCCCTCAGCGAGCAAGGTCGACGACGACGCGGCCGCGCACCTGACCTTTGAGGATTTTGCCGCCCCAGTCCGGCAGGTCGTCCAGGCGAATGACGGTGGTCATCGCATCCAGCTTGTCGAGCGGCAGCTCGCGGACCAGCCGCGCCCAGGCTTCCCGCCGCTCGGGCATCGGCTTGACCGCGGAATCGATGCCGAGCAGGTTCACGCCGCGCAGCAGGAACGGGATGATGTTCGCCGGCACGTCGTTGCCACCGGCGTTGCCGCAAGCCGCGACCGAGGCGCCGTATTTCATCGCCGGCAGCACGCCCGCCAGCACCGTTCCGCCCACCGTATCGATGCAGCCGGCCCAGCGCTCGGCGACCAGCGGCTTGCCGGGCGGCGCCACGGTCTCGGCGCGGCCGATGATCGTCTTGGCGCCGAGGCCTTTCAGGTGCGCGTGAGTGTCGGTCCGCCCGGTCGACGCCGTGACGTCGTGGCCGAGCTTTGCGAGAATCGCCACCGCCACGCTGCCGAGGCCGCCGCCGGCGCCGGTCACCAGGACTTCGCCAGCACCCGGTTTCAGGCCGTGGCGTTTCAAGGCGATGACCGCCAGCATCGCCGTGAAGCCGGCGGTGCCGATCGCCATCGCGTGCTGCAGGCTCATGCCGGACGGCAGCGGCACCAGCCACTCGGCTTTGACCCGCGCCTTCTCCGCGTAGCCGCCCCACTGCCATTCGCCGACGCGCCAGCCGGTGAGCACGACCTTGTCGCCGGGCTTGAACGCGGGCGAGGCGGAGCTTTCGACGACGCCCGCGAAATCGACGCCCGGGACGTGCGGATATTTGCGCACGATCCGCCCGAGACCGGCCAGGATCATGCCGTCCTTGTAGTTCAACGTGGAATGCGTGATCGCCACGGTGACGTCGCCTTGCGGCAGCTCGCTGTCGGAGACGCGTTTGACCGACGGCACCACCTTGCCGTCCTTCTCGTCCAGGACCAGGGCGCGGAATTCGGTCATGGCTAGCTGCGCAGCGGCTCGAGGATGCTGGCGTAATTGGCGACGGCGGCACCGCCCATGTTGAACACGCCGGCGAGCCCAGCGCGGTCGACCTGCATGTCGCCCGCCGTGCCGGTGACCTGCATCGCCGCCATGATGTGCATCGACACCCCAGTGGCGCCGATGGGATGGCCCTTCGACTTGAGGCCGCCCGAGGCGTTCACCGGCAGCTTGCCGGTCTTCTCGGTCCAGCCTTCATGCGCCGCCCGCGCCCCCTGTCCCTTGGGCGTGAGGCCCATCGCCTCGTATTGCAGCAGCTCGGCGATGGTGAAGCAATCATGCGTCTCGACGAGGCTGAGGTCGTTAAGGGTCACGCGCGCCTGAGCGAAGGCCTGCTTCCAGGCATGCTCACAGCCTTCGAACTGGATGATGTCGCGCCGGCTCATCGGCAGATAATCGTTCACATGCGTCGCCGCGCGGAACAGCACGGCCTTCTTCAGTGCCAGCGCCGTGTCGATGTCGGCGAGCACCAATGCCGCGGCCCCATCTGAGACCAGCGAGCAGTCGGTGCGCCGCAGGGGTCCCGCAACCAGCGGGTTCTTGTCCGACACCGTGCGGCAGAACTCGTAGCCGAGGTCCTTGCGCAGCTGCGCATACGGATTGGCGACGCCATTCTTATGATTCTTCGCGGCGATGCGCGCCATAGCATCCGACTGGTCGCCGTAGCGCTGGAAATAGAGCTGCGCGATCTGGCCGAAGATCCCGGCGAAGCTCATGTCCGGCCGGTCCTCCTCCTTCACGTACGAGCACTTCATCAGGATCCCGCCGACCTGATCGCCGGGCGTCTCGGTCATCTTCTCGACCCCGGCGACCAGCACCACGCGAGATTTCTTGGCTGCGATCGAGTTGACGCCTTGATGGATCGCCGCCGAGCCAGTGGCACAGGCGTTCTCCACGCGCGTCGCCGGCTTAAAGCGCAGCGCATCCGACGCCTGCAGCACCAGCGAGGCCGGGAAGTCCTGCTTGGCAAAACCGCCGCCGAAATGGCCGACATAGATCTCGTCGATGTCGGCCGGAGCCACGCCGGCGTCGGCGATGGCGCGGGTGCACACCTCGACCAGCATTTTCTCGATGTCCTCGCCCTGGCGCTTGCCGAATTGTCCGTGCGCCCAGCCGACGATGCAGGCCGTCATGACGTGTCTCCGGAAGGTCTCTCGTATGGGGTGAAGCTTAGCAGGAAAGCTGTCGACCGGCGATGCCTCGGCTGGGCCGCGGCTCAGCGCCGGGCGAAATGCGCGGCCACCCCCTCCATGAGCGACGGCACGTCGGCAAACAGCCGATAGCCGTCCCGGCCGCGCGGCCGCATCACCCCGCGCGCGGCGAGTGCTGCGATCATGGCGTCGAACGGCGTCCAGAACCCGTCGATGTTGCAGAGATAGATCGGCTTCTCGTGACGACCGAGGTCGTTGGTGGTGAGCACCTCGAGCAGCTCGTCCAAGGTGCCGATGCCGCCGGGCAGGCAGACGAAAATGTCCGCGAGCTCGATCATCATTTCCTTGCGCTCAGCCAGCGTGTCGACGAGATGCAGCTCCGTGATGTCGCGTTTCGCCGCTTCGCGGGCGACCAGGAAATGCGGCATGACCCCGACCACGTCGCCGCCCGCGGCGAGGGCCGCGGTCGCCGCCTCGCCCATCAGCCCGTTGCGGCTGCCGCCATAGACCAGCCGCCACCGCCGCCGCGCGCATTCCGCACCGAACTCGCGCGCCGCCTGGATCATGAACTCCGGCAGCTTGGCGGCGGCGGAGCAGAAGAGGCCGACCGAGCGGCCGGCGCGGCCGCTGTCGCCGGTCCCGCTCACGTCTTGCCCAGTCACGTCGTAATCGTCACGTCGAGGCCGATGTCGACGGCCGGAGAGGACTGGGTGATGCGGCCGACCGAAATGTAGTCGACGCCGCTCTCCGCCTTCTCACGGATGGTGTCGAAGTTGATTCCGCCCGACGCTTCGAGCGGCACCCGGCCGCCGGAGATCTTCACCGCCTCGCGCATGGTGGCCGCGTCCATGTTGTCGAGCAGGATCATGTCGGCGCCCGCCTCGACCGCCTCGCGCACCTGATCGAGCCGGTCGCATTCGACCTCGACGCGAGTCAGCACCGGCACGCCCGCCTTCGCCTTGGCGACCGCCGCCTTGATCGAGCCGCAGACGCTGATGTGGTTGTCCTTGATCAGGACCCCGTCGTCGAGCCGCAGCCGGTGATTGCGGGCCCCGCCGAGCCACGTCGCGTGCTTCTCGACCGCGCGCAAGCCCGGATGGGTTTTGCGCGTGTCGATCAGCACCGCTTTCGTGCCCTTGATCTTCTCGACGTATTTCGCGGTCTCGGTCGCGATACCCGACAGGTGCTGAAGAATATTGAGCGCGGTCCGCTCGGCGCTGAGTAGCCCGCGGGCCGGGCCGGTGACGCGGGCGAGCCTGGCGCCGCGCGAGGCGCGTTCGCCGTCCTGGACGAAGGTCTCGAACTTCGCCTCGGGCACCCGGCGATGGAACACCTGGGCCGCAATGCCGATGCCGGCGACCATGATGTCCTGCCGGGTGTTGATCAGGAAATCCGCCCGGGCATTTGCGGGGATGACCAGCTCGCTGGTCAGATCGCAAAAGCCGATGTCTTCGGTCAAGGCCCGCTCGATCAGGTCTTCGACGATCAGAGGATCGATCACGAAATGCTCCCGCGCGCCGTCGGAGGCGTATTTTCGGTGGAAAGGTAGAATCTACGAACTGCCGCGCAAGCGGTCAATCGACCGCCGGAGACTCAGGCGACGGGGCGCGCCCGCTGCATCTCCGCCGCGGCGGTGCCGGCAAAATGCCAGCCGAGCTGGGTGCCGCCGAGGAACGCCGCGACCCGCTGCCCCCCGGGGCCGGTCAGCACCTCCGGCACCTCGACGGTGCGGCGCTCCAGCACCACATAGCCCTGGTTGACGGGCAGACCGTAGAAATGCGGGCCGTAAATCGACGCGAACCCTTCGAGGCGGTCCAGCGCCTTCTCTTCCTCGAAGACGCGGGCGTAGGTCTCGAGCGCGTAAGGCGCGTTGAATATGCCGGCGCAGCCGCAAGCGCTCTCTTTCAGGCTGACCTGATGCGGCGCCGAATCGGTGCCGAGGAAGAACTTCGGATTTCCCGAGACCGCGGCGCGGCGCAGCGCCCGGCGGTGCCGCTCGCGCTTCGCGATCGGCAGGCAAAAGAGATGCGGCCGGATCCCGCCCTGGAACATCGAGTTGCGGTTGATCACCAGATGGTGCGGCGTGATCGTCGCGGCCACATTGGCGCTGGCGCCGAGAATGAAGTCGACGGCCTCCGCGGTCGTGATGTGCTCGAGCACGACCTTCAAATCGGGGAAGTCATCGAGCAGCCGCGTGAGCACGCGGTCGATGAAGACGTTCTCGCGGTCGAAGATGTCGACATTCGGGTCCGACACCTCGCCGTGGATGAGCAGCGGCATGCCCAGGCGCTGCATGATCGCGAACACGTCCCACAGCCGCGCCGGGTCGGTGACACCCTGCGCCGAGTTCGTGGTGGCGTGCGCGGGATAGAGCTTCGCCGCCGAGAACACACCTTGCTCCCAGCCCTGCTTGATCTCGGCCGGCTCGCTCATGTCGGTCAGATAGCACGTGGTGAGCGGCGTGAATTCGACGCCGGCCGGAATCGCTTTCTGGATACGGCTGCGATAGGCGGCGGCCGCGGCGGCGGTGGTCACCGGCGGGACGAGGTTCGGCATGACGATGGCGCGACGGAACTGGCGGGCCGTATGCGGAACGGTCAGCGCCAGCATGTCTCCGTCGCGCAGATGAACGTGCCAATCGTCGGGTTGGCGAAGGACCAGCCGTTCGGTCATGCGTCGCTTACGTCGAAGCCAGACACTCGAAGACATCCCCCTCGGCCGGCCGTCCCTGGACGTGCCGGCGATGCCATAAGGCATAGAAGAGCAGAGTCCACGCCGCAAAGCCAGCATGCTTATCGCCGGACCGGAACAGCCTGACCACCGCATCGGCCGACGCCAGCTCCGCGATGGAGGGCTGGGCGGCGACCAGCGGTCCGAGGCGGGACGCCTCGGCGGCGATCCAGGTCGCCACTGGAACCGTGAACCCGCGCTTGGGTGCCGCGTTGGCCGCGGCCGGTACCGCGCGCTCGAGCCACCGGCGCAGCAGCCATTTGCCCTGGCCGCCGCGCACCTTCAGGCGATCGGGCAGCCGGAAGGCAAACTCTGCCACCGCCGGGTCGAGGAACGGCGTACGTCCTTCCACACCGTGCGCCATGAGACAGCGGTCCACCTTGATCAGCAGATCGTGCGGCAGCCAGTCCGCACAGTCGACCGCCTGGGCGATCTGGAGCCGGGTCCGTCCGTCGATGCGCTCGGTGAGCTCCGCCCCCTCGATTCCGTCGCGCCAGCTCGGGCTGCGCTCGCGCAGCACGTCGAGGCCGTCGAACGTGCCGCGCCGCCGCATGATCCTGCCGCCCAGCCACCACGGCCGGAGCCCGCTGCGGTAGCGGCCGTAGCCGGCGAACATCTCGTCTCCGCCCTCGCCCGAGAGGACGACCTTCAGCCCCGCCGCGCGCGCCCGCTCGCCCAGCATGTAGGTCGGGACGCAGGCGTAATCGGCGACCGGGTCGTCCATGATGGCCGCGACTTTCGGCAGCACGGACCAGAAATCCTGCTCGCGGACCGGGACCTCGACGTGCTCGGCCGACACCGCCCGCGCGACCGCCTCGGCCGCCGGCCGCTCGTCGGCCACCGCGCTGTCCGGAAACCAGGCGGTGAACGCCACCACCGGCCGCGGGTTGAGCCGCGCCATCTGCGCCAGGATGACCGAGGAATCGATGCCGCCCGAAAGGAACATGCCGTACGGCACATCCGAGCGCTGGTGAACGCGCACGCTGTCCTCGATCACGGTGTCGAGCACCGCGAGCGCGTCATCGAGCTCGCGCGGCTCCGGGCCCTTGCCCGGCAATGCGGGGCGCCGGCGCCGCTCGATGATCCGCCCATCCGACACCACGATCGTCTCGCCCGGCAGCACGCGGTTGATGCCCTGGAAAATCGTCTCCGCCCGGGTCGTGAACTGCAGCTCCAGCAACTCGGCCCGCCGGGCGGGGTCGATCTCGAGCCGGACGAGACCGGTCGCAATCAGAGCCTGCGGCTCCGAGGCAAAGGCGAACCCGTGCGAGGTCTGGGCGTAATACAGCGGCTTGATGCCAAACGGATCGCGCGCCAGGATCAGCCGGCCGGCGCGCGGATCGTGGATCGCCAGCGCATACATCCCACGCAGGCGATCGACGAAATCGAGGCCGTGGCGGCGGTAGAGGATGAGCGGCGGCTCGCAATCCGATTGCGTGGCGAAATTGACGCCGCGCAACTCCTGGCGCAGCTCGACGTAATTGTAGATCTCGCCGTTCGCCACCACGGCAGCACCACCGGGCTCGTAAATCGGCTGGTCGCCGGTGGCGAGATCGATGATCGCCAGCCGGTTGTGGATCATGCCGACATTACCGTTGCGATATTCGTGCTGGCCGTCGGGACCGCGATGCGCCAGCGCCTGCGCTAGCCGGCGCAGCCAGTCAACCGACGGCCCTTGTCGGCCGAAGGTCATGATGCCGCCGATGCCGCACATCACGCGATCATGGTGCTGGTGATCCGGGTCGCGAGGCCGGATCGCGGCGCCGGGGGCAATGAGCTGAACATCACGCCGCCGGTTGTCGACGATATCGCGGGTCTTGGCAATAAGATGCTCGCGGGAGCGGTAAATCCGACGCCGCCGGCCGAAAACCGCTTGCAAATCGGCCGAATTGTTTGGGCATCCGGACTACGGATCGATTGACGGGAATCCACCAAATGAGCCATGTTCTTGCCGATTTCGGCCGGGTGCGAGGGTGTGCTATCGGTCGGACCGAAACTCAAGCTTAGGGGTCGCACCGGCGTGAAAGGCAAGATTTTCCTGGTCACCGGCGGGCTTGGCTTCATCGGCAAGCATTTCGTCGCGCGCTGCCTGAAACTCGGACATTTCGTCACCAATGTCGACGTCGTCAACTACGCCGCCGACCGGGTCGCGATGAAGGAGTTTCAGGATAATACGAATTACCGCCACATCCGCGAGGACGTCGCGGCGCTGACGCATCTTCCGGAAAGCGACGTGGTGATCAATTTCGCCGCCGAATCGCATGTGGACAACTCGATCGCCGACAACCGGCAGTTCTGCCATTCGAATTTCATGGGCGTGCAGCGCCTCCTGGAGCTGACCCGCGCGCGCTACCCGCACGAGGCGCCGCTGTTCGTGCAGGTCAGCACCGACGAGGTGTACGGCGACATCATCGACGGAGTCCACAAGGAGACCGATCCGCTGCGCCCGTCGAATCCCTATTCCGCGAGCAAGGCGGCGGCGGACATGCTGGTGTTCGGCTGGGCGCGGACCTATGGCGTGCGCTACATGATCGTGCGGATGAGCAATAATTACGGGATGCACCAGTATCCCGAAAAGCTGATCCCGAAATCGTTCTGGCGCATGCAGCGCGGCATGCCGGCCCTGATGCAGGGCGACGGCACCTATCGCCGGTCCTGGCTGCACGTCGAAGATACGGTCGACGCGATCCTGACCATGATCGACAAGGGTCAGGCGAATTCCACGTACAACGTGTGCGGACCGGTCGAGCTTCCGAACATCGACGTGCTGCGCATGATGGCGAAGATCATGGACGTGCCGGAGGACAAGGCGATCAAGCCGGTGGCCAACCGCGTCGGCCAGGACCTGCGCTACAGCCTCGATGACTCGCGCATCCGCGCGCTCGGCTGGGCGCCGAAGCGCACGAACATGATGGAAGAGCTGCGCAAGATCGCGTTCGAAATCGATTTCAGCCGCTTCCTCTGAACCGCCCCGACCAGCACCACGCCAGGAGACGCCATGAGCCGCCCGCACTCGCCCGCGCCCAAGGAAGGGCCAGGAGGACCCATGGTCGAGCTGCCGGCGGCGTTCGTCGACGCACGCGGCGCGATCCAGACCCTGGTGCAGGCGGACGTCCAGGCGGTGCAGGTCATCACCTCGAAAGCGGGCGCCATCCGCGCCAACCACTATCACCGCGCCGACTGGCACTATATGTATCTGGTCAGCGGCACGATGAAATACTTCTATCGGCCGGTCGGCCTGAAGATCGAGCCGAAATTCCTGCTCATCCGCGCCGGGCAGCTCGTCTACACGCCGCCGCTGGTCGAGCACGCGGTGGAGTATCTCGAGGATTCGATGTTCGTGAACATCGCGGGCGGGCCGCGCGATCAGACCTCGTACGAAGAAGATCTGGTGCGGGTCGAGCTGATCAAGCCCAAGTCTTAAGCTCCGGCGCCGGCCGATGGCCGCTTCCCTCTACCATCGCAACGAGGCCTGCCGGCTGTGCGGCAGCCGCAAGCTCGAACCAGTGCTGTCGCTGACGCCGACGCCGCCCGCGAACTCGTTCGTGCCGCCGGAGCGGCTGCAGGAGAAGCAGCCGGTCTTCCCGCTTGACGTCCATCTCTGCCGCGACTGCGGGCATCTGCAGCTCGTCGACATCGTCGATCCGGAGTACCTGTTCGCGCATTATGTGTACACGTCGGGGGCCGCGCCGGTGATGGTCGCGCATCTGCGCGCCCACGCCCAGGCCGTGATTGACCGGCTGCAGCTTCGGCCCGGCCAATTCGTCGTCGAAGCCGGCTCGAACGACGGCACGTTCCTGCGCCCCTTCAAGGACGCCGGGCTTTCGGTGCTCGGCGTCGATCCGGCGCGCAACATCGCCGCCCAGGCGAACGCGTCGGGCGTGCCGACTCTGCCCGCCTTCTTCAATGTCGAGACCGCCCGGCGCATCCGCACGGAGCACGGGCCGGCGAAGGTGGTCGCGGCGAACCACGTGTTCGCGCATGTCGCCGACATGGAAGGGCTGATCCAGGGTGTGGGCGAGCTGCTCGGCCCGGACGGCGTGTTCGTGTTCGAGTCCGGCTATCTCGTGGACGTGTACGAAAAGACGCTTTTCGACACCATGTATCACGAGCATATCGACTATCACCGCGTCGGCCCGCTGCGCCGGTTCTTCGCCAAAAATGGGCTGGAGCTGTTCGACGCGGCGCGGGTCGACATCCAGGGTGGTGCGCTGCGGGGCTTCGCCGGCCGGCCGGGCGCGCACCCGGTCAGCCCCGGCCTGGACGCGCTGGAGGCCTACGAGCGACAGATCGGCCTGGACCGGCCGGAGACGTTCCGCGGCTATGCTGCCCGGATCGACCGCTGCCGCGCCGAACTGACGACCTTGCTGGCCGACATCAAGCGTCAGGGCAAGCGCATCGCCGCCTATGGCGCGCCCGCCAAGGCGACCACGCTCATGTACCATTTCGGCCTCGATGCCCGCGTGATCGAGTACATCGTGGACGATAGCCCCTTGAAAACAGGGCTGTTCAGCCCGGGCCTGCACGTCCCGGTGCTGTCGGTCGGCACGATCTACGAGCGCCGCCCGGACTATCTGGTGATGCTGGCGTGGAATTTCGCCGACGCGATCATGGCCAAGCACGCGGCCTTCCGCGCCGGCGGGGGCCACTTTATCGTCCCTTTGCCACAGCTATCGGTCCATTAGGGGTTCTATACTGAACCCTCTGGCCGGCCGCCGGCTGCCAGGCAAGGCTGCGCATGAACGACGAGGCTGAGATCCGCATAGGGCTGCTCGGGGCTGGCCGCTGGGGTCAGCGCTATATCGAGACGTTCAAGCTCGTCCCCGGCATCCGCCTGACCGCGCTCGGGAGCCGGAACCCGGCCAGCCGGACCCTCGTGCCGCCGGAGTGCCGGATTTCCGAGAACTGGGGCGACGTGGTGAGTGCCGGCGACGTCGATGCCGTGATCGTCGCCACCCCGCCCCGCCTCCATGCCGAGATGGCCGACGCCGCCATCGATGCGAAGAAGCCGGTGCTGATCGAGAAGCCGCTGACCCTGTCGCCGGAGACGGCCCAGGCGCTCGAGCAGAAGAGCCGCGCGCGCAACGTTCTTGCCATGGTCGGCCACACCCAGCTGTTCAATGCCGCCTTCCGCAAGCTGAAGCGGTCGCTGCCGGAGATCGGGCCGGTGCGCCGCATCGTCACCAATTCAGGCAGCTGGGGGCTGTTCCGTCCCGACGTCACGGCGCTGTGGGATTGGGCGCCGCACGACATCTCGATGTGCCTCGATCTGCTGGAGGCGTCGCCGACCCGTGCCACGGCGCGATGCGAGGTGCGCGAGGCGGTCGAGAACGGCTTTGGCGAGCGCTATCTGATCGAGCTCGCCTTTCCGCGCAACATCACCGCCCAGATCCGCGTCGGCAACCTGTTCCGGCCGAAGCGCCGCCGGCTCGAGGTGCAAGGCGAGAAAGGCGGCCTCGTGTTCGACGACCTGGCGCCGGACAAGCTCATGCGCCGGATCGGCTCCGACGAGCGCCCGGTGTCGCACGAAGCGGAGCTGCCCCTGACCACCCTGGTCCGCGAATTCGCAAGCGCCGTCCGGTTCGGCCGCCGCTCCGACTCAAGCCTTGGTCTTGGCCGTGAGGTCGTGGAGATCCTTGCCCGCTGCGACGCCCAGATGCGGCGATGATGCACGGCGCACCAGGCTCGGCGTGTAGGTCCGCGCCACGTAGCTGAGGAGCGCCGGGAACAGCGGGTAGAGCGGCAGATATCCGGCGAGCCGGACGAGGAAGAGCCCCAGCCACCGTGCCGGATCGAACGGCCGATGCCGCCGGGCGTAGAGCAGCGCCCGCCCGGCCATGCGGCGCATGGCATAGCGCCGATGCGGCCCGCTCCAGGCCTCGGGACCCAGCATATAGGCGCGCGAGACCATGACCGTGTCGTGGTACATGCCGGCGACCGACGCGGACATCCGATTGTCCGCCGCGACCGCGAAGTAGCAGACCGTGACGCCGAGCTTCGCGACCGGCGCGATCCGGGCGGCGCGCACCACGATGTAGAAGTCGTGGCTGGTGTAGCTGATATCGGGGACCGGCACGACGGCATGGGCGATGCGGCGCGTCATCAGCATCACGCTGGGGACGAAGTCGTTCTTGCGGATCGTGTCGTGGATCGGATCGGCGACGACCTCGGCGCTGTCGCCGGCCGCCGGATCGATCGGCCGCAATAGCGCGGGGTCGAGGGACCGGAGGTCGTAGGTCTGTTTCTGGCCGCCGACAAGCCCGGCGCCGGTGCGCTCCAGAGCGGCCATCATAACGCGCGTGCTGCCGCGGACCGGGATGTCGTCAGCATCGATCGGGCGGACATACGGCATGGCCGCCGCCCGCAAGCCGGCGGTCACCGCCGCGGGCGGACCGGCGTTTTTCTGGCGGATCAGCCGGCACGCGGGATTGCCGGCACAGAACTCATCCAGGAACGCGCCCGAGCCGTCGGTCGACCCGTCGTCGACGATGACGATCTCGCCGCCGACGTCCCGGCATTCCGCCGCCACGGCCGGCAGGACAACCGGCAGAAACGGCCGCTTGTTGTAGACGGTGACGACGAACGAGACCGACATGCCGCGACTATAGCCGATCAGGACTCGATCAAACGCTCGAAATCAACCGCCGCGTCGTCCCAGCCGCGCCGTCGTTGACGGGACACCGCACCCTGGTGAAGCCGCCGCCATAACGTGTCGTCGGTCAGGACCTTGATCATGGCGGTTGCGAAATCGCGTTCGTCCCGGCCTGGCTCAGGCGAGACGACGAAACCGGTCTCGCGGTCGCGCACCCGCTCCGCGAGCGCGCCGATATCGCAGACCACCGCCGGGACACCGGCCGCCTGCGCCTCTCCGGCAGCGAGGCAGAACGTCTCCTCCTCGCTGCCGCGGTAGGCGAAGACCCGGAATCCCGCGAGCTCCGCCGCCAGGCGGTCGCGCGGCAACGGCTCGCGCAGCACCACGCCGGCGTCCTTCATGGCGCGGGCCTGGCGCAGGACCGGCTCCATCTCGCCGGCCTTCCTCGCGCCGAGGGCGCCGTAGGTCGCGGGCCCTGAGAAGACATGCAGCTCGGCCTTGGGCACGGCCGGAAAGATCCGCGTCACCCATGTCTCGATCAGCCAGTCGAGCGAACGCAGCGGGTTCGACGTGAACACGGCGCGCGGCCGCGGCGGCAGCACCGGGCTGGCGATGTCGCGGAACGCGTCATGGATCCCGTGCGGAATGATGGCGCGCCGTCGGCCGGGCGCCCATCCCGGATAGGTTCCGGCATGATAGGCGCTGAGAAACACGAGGGTCGGCTGGCGACGCCACAGCTTCGACAGGTAGCGCCATTTGCGGAGATACCGGGCGGGGTTGTGAATCCAGAACGCGGTCGAGCGGGCGCCGGGCACGAGCGTCAGCAGCTTGTCGCCGCGATTGGCGATGTAGAGGTCGGCCGCGTCCGGGGCGCCGCCGTCGATCGGCCGCCACGCCACGCCATTGTGGGTCACCGTGGCCGCGCATTTGGTATAGGCCTCCACGGCGTGGCCGCGGCGGGCCAGGGCCTCGGCCAGGGATACGAACGCGGATTCAGCGCCGCCGAGCGGCCCGGCCTCCGGGCTGCGGCCGTCGAAGGGGATACCGTCGTCGGCGAGGACGATCCGGCTCACGACGCGCGCTCGCGGGTCCGCGTGTAGAGATCGATCGCCGCCGCCTCGACGCCGTCGACGCTGAGGCTTTCCATCAACGTGGCGGTCGTCAGATGATTGAAGCCCGGGCCCATGAGCTCCTGCGGCGTCAGCTTGGTGCGTACCACCGCCGTCCGCCCGCCCCACGGGCCGTAGCGCCTCTCATTGCCCGGCCCAAACAGGCCGAGCGTCGGCGTGCCGACGGCCGCCGCCATATGCATAAGTCCCGAATCATTGCCGATGTAAAGATCGCAACGCCTGAGGCATGCCGCGACGGTCGGCAGGTCGGCCGTGCCGACGAGGTCGATCCGTCGGGTGGCCGGCACCGAGGACAGGACGGGGGCGGCGGCGGCGCGCTCGCCTTTGGCACCGAACAGCGCCACGCGTGCCCCGGGGAGAAGGCCGCCGGGATGGGTCAGGCGCTCGATGAGGGCGGCAAAATTCTCGGCCGGCCATTCCTTGCCGCGCCAGTTCGCGGTCGGGCCGATGCCGAGCACGCGGCCGCCCGACGGGATGAGCATCTCGGCGCGGCGCTCCTGCTCCGCCGTGGTCCACAGCACCGGCGACGGCGGCGGCTGGACGCCGAGCAGCGATGCCAGCTCCCGCACACCGTGCTGCGTCTCGTCGCGGCCGCGGCGGCCGACCACCCGGCGGCGCGCGGCAAGGCACCACAGCAGCGCCGATCCCCGAAGGTCGACGGCGAGATCCCACCGCGTGCCAACTGAGGTCGACCAGAGCTTCAGCCAATGCAGGCTCATCGGCTGCTTGTCCATGACGAACAGCCGTTCGAGCCGGGGAAACGGCTCGAACAACGGTGCCGCCGGGCGGCCGCAGGCAATGGTGAACCGGGCCGCAGGGTGCCGGGTGGCGAGCCAGCTCAGGACGCCGGTGGTGAGGACGGCGTCGCCGATCCGCGTCGCGGTGATGAAGAGGATCCTCACCCGAAGCGGTCCTCCCAGTCCGCCGCGGCCACCGCCCAGCTCCGTCCCCGCTTGAGCTCTCGCGCCGCGGCGCTCATGTGCTCGAAGCTCAATCGGTCGCTGAGCAGCTTGATCACGGCGCCGGCGAAATTGGCGTCGCCCGCGGCGATCGCGCCGGTCTGGCCGTCAGTGATCCGCTCGACCATCACGGGGTTGGTGGCGCGGACAACCGCCGGCAACCCGGCCGCCTGGCTCTCGGCCAGCGCGAAGCCGAAGACGTCGCTCGCGGCCGCCGGATGAAGATGCACCCGCGCCTGCCGATACGCCTCGGCCATCGCAGGATCGGCTTGCGGCCGCTGGACGATCACCCCGTGCTCTCCGGCGGCGACAGTCTGGTCGACCACCGGTTTGACGCCCGCCGGGACCGCCGCGCCCAGCCGCCCCTGGTCCAGCCACGCCGAATAGACATGCAGCTCGGCCTGCGGCACGTCGGGACGGATGCGATCCACCCACAGCTTGATCAGCCAATCCAGGCCGGCCAGCGGATGCGCCGTCGCGACGGCGCGCGGCGGCTCCTGCGGCGACATGGCCGCATCCTCGAGATAGGACGCGGCAATCCCCGGCTCGATCACCGTGGCATCGAGTCCGTCCGGCACCAGCAGCGCGTCGCGCTGCGCCCGGCTCGCCAGCACCACCGCCGGCCGATGGCGGGCCACGGCCGCGTGCGACAAGGCCCCCGCGGGTGCAGCACCGCACAACCAGAGGACGCGGCGCTTCGCATCGGCGGCGAAGTCCAGCCGTCGCGGCTCGCGGAACGCCACCAGGAGATCGACCTCGGCCGGCGGCGGCGTCGCGGCGTCGTGCCAGCTCACCCCATGCGCCGTGACCGGCGCGATCTGGCCGTTGAACACCGCCACCTCATGGCCGCGCATCGCCAGGGCCGCGGCGAGATTCGCCAGGGCCTTTTCCGGACCGTCCAGCGGCTGGCTGAGCGGGCTGAAGCCGTCGAAATCGCCGGAGTCGCCGGCAAAAACCACACGCATGGCCGGGACTTATAGGGGGCGCCCCGGCACTTGCCAACCTTGCGCGAGGCGCTTACCTGTGTGGCGACCCGACGCTTTGAGTCGCGGAGGAACCCGATTCGATGACCGACCGCTCTTATCTCGTTCTCGAAGACCGCGGCGTCCTGACGGTGACCGGTGAGGATCGCCGGCCGTTTCTGCAGGGCCTGATCTCGAACGACATCGAGAAGGTCGCGGCGGATCGCGCGATCTACGCCAGCCTGCTCACCGCCCAGGGCCGTTTCCTCCACGACTTCTTCATCGCGGCACTCGACGACGTCTTTCTGCTCGACGCCGAGGGAGCGCGGATCGACGATCTGCGGCGGCGGCTCAGCCTCTATCGTCTGCGCGCGAAGGTTACGCTGACCGCGGCGCCGGACCGCGCGGTCGTCGCGCTGTTCGGCAACGGCGCGCTGTCGGCGCTCGGTCTGCAGGAAGACCCCGGCCAAGCCACCCGGCTCGCCGACGGAGTTGCCTTCGTGGATCCGCGGCTGATGCGTCTGGGGGCGCGCGCCATCGTGCCGCGCACGACGGTGGACCGGCTCGCCACGATGGGTTTCTCGCCCGGATCGCGGGCGGACTACGAAGCGCTGCGCTTTGCGCTCGGCGTGCCCGATGGCAGCCGCGACCTGCCGATCGAGAAGGCGCTACTGCTCGAGAACGGCTTTGACGAGCTGAACGGCATCGACTGGAAGAAAGGCTGCTATGTCGGCCAGGAGCTGACCGCGCGGATGAAATACCGGTCGCTGGTCCGCAAGCGCCTGATGCCGGTGCGCATCGAGGGCGAGACGCCGCCGCCCGGCACGCCGATCCTGCTCGACCAGGAAGAGGCCGGCGAGATGCGCAGCGCGTCCGCAGATCGCGGGCTCGCGATGCTGCGGCTGGAAATGGTCGAGCGCGCCGATCGCGAGGGCCGCCAGCTGACCGCCGGAAACGCATCGCTCACTCCGCTGAAGCCGGCCTGGGCGGCGTCGTAACCGCTCCGGCGCATGGCTCTTCCCGCCGCCGAGCAAGCCTTTGCCGAGGCCGTGCGCCTCTATCGCGCCGGTCGCCACGACGACGCTTTCCTCCTCACCGCGCGCGCGGTCGAGCTCGATCCCAGCCATGCCGAGGCCAGTCTCGAGCTCGGCCGCCTCCTGGTCGCCGCCCGGCGCGACGACGAAGCCGAGCAGGTGCTGCGGCGCGGCCTCGCGGCGAACGCCGGACATTTCGGGCTTTCGATGAATCTCGGCGTCCTTCTCTGCCAGACCGGCCGCGCGGGCGAAGGCCTCGACTGGCTGCGGCGCGCGGCGGCGGCCGAGCCCGGCGCAGCGATCGCGTACTTCAATCTGGGGAACGCGCTGAAGAGCGCCGGGCGCACCGCCGATGCGGCCGAGTGCTACCGGACCGCCGTCGCGCGGGACCCCACCTATGCTGCCGCCTATGCCAATCTCGGCAACTGCCTGGCCGAGCTCGGCCGCGTCGAAAACGCGGCGGCGGCACATCAAACGGCGACCGAGCTGCGCCGCCGTCCCGGACGGCCGCCGGTCCCGGGCGATGAGGTCGCGACGCGCACGACCGCGGGCAAGCTGCGGCACGACATCGAGCAGATTGAATATCTGACAGCGCAGGGCCGCATCGGGCGCGATGACGGACGCGTCGCCGATCAGTATCGCGCGGCCCTGGCGGCTCTCCCGCTGGCGCGCGCGGGCACGCACATCGTCGATCTCCCCACGCCGCACTGTGAGGCCATGGCCGCGACGTACAACCGGCTGTGGCACACATACGCCGCCCCGGCGTTGCCGGGCGGCGCCTTGAACCCCGCCCTGGACCGTGCGGCGATCGAGGCCGATTACGCGCAGAACCAGCCGGGCATCACCTATTTCGACAACCTGCTGCGCCCGGAGGCGCTGGCCGAGCTCCGGCGCTTCTGCCTCGAATCCACGGTGTGGTTCCAGTTCAAATACGCCAACGGCTATCTGGGCGCGTTCTGGGAGGCGGGCTTCTGGTGCCCGCTGCTGGCGCAGATCGCGGAAGAGCTGCGCCGCGCCCTGCCCGGGATTTTCCGCGAGCACACCATGCGCAAGAGCTGGGCCTTCAAATACGACAGCCGACTGTCGGGAATCCCGATGCATGCCGACTTCGCCGCGGTGAACGTGAACTTCTGGATCACGCCCGACGAGGCGAATCTCGACCCCAACAGCGGCGGACTCGTGGTCTGGGACAAAGAGGCGCCGACCGATTGGGACTTCACGTCCTACAACGCGAATGTCGGCGGCATGCGCGAATTCCTGACGAGCAGCGGCGCGCGGCCGGTGCGCGTGCCGCACCGGCAGAACCGCGTGGTGATCTTCAACTCCGACCTCTTCCACGAAACCGACCGCATCAATTTCGCCGACGGCTACGAGAACCGCCGGATCAACATCACCCTGCTCTATGGAACGCGCGGCGGTTAGCGCTGAAGCGCCGCGCACCGCTGCTGCAGAAAGGACCGCACCGCCGGATCGGCTTCGAGGCCGATCGCGCGCTGATAGGCGGCCGCCGCACCCGCCGGGTCGCGGTTCAGCGCCAGAAAATTGGCGCGCGCCGCCCAATAGGGCTGATATTCAGCAAGACGAGGATCGTTTGCCAGGTCATCGAGCGCCGCGAGCCCGGCCGCGGGGCCGTGCAGTTCGCCCAGGGCGACGGCTCGATTGATCGCGACCACCGGCGATGCCGTGAGGTCCAGCAGCCCGTCATAGAGCTGGACGATTGCCGGCCAGTCGATGCCCCCGGTAAGCCTCCGGGCGGCATGCGCCGATTGCACCGCGGCCTCGAGTTGAAACCGCCCGATCCGGCCGGCGGCGCCGGCGCGCTGCAAGAGCGCTTCCGCCTCCCCCATCAGGTGCGTCGCCCAGCGGCCGGGGTCCTGCTCGGAGAGCGGGATGTAACGCCCGTCCCCGTCGCGGCGGGCACCGCGCCGCGCCTCCGCATGGAGCATCAGGGCGAGCAGCCCCTGCGCTTCGGGCTCATCGGGCAGAAGCGAAGCCACCAGCCGGCCGAGCCAGATCGCCTCTTTCGCCAGCTCGCGCTCGCGCGCGACGGCCCCGGCCGGATCCAGCCAGCCCTCGGCGAACACCGCATAGATGGCGTCGAGCACGGCCTCCAGCCGCTCGCCAAGGTCGGCGCGTTCGGGAACACGGAACGGGATGCCGGCGTCGCGGATCTTTCGCTTGGCGCGCACCAGCCGCTGTCCCATCGTTTCGGGTGAGATGAGAAACGCCGATGCGATGGCGGCCGCGTCGAAGCCGAGCACGACTTGCAACATCAGGGGTGCCCGGATGTCCGGCGGAACGGCGGGATGGGCGCAGGCGAACATCAGGCGCAGGCGGTCATCCGGAATCTCCGCCTCGGGTCCGCGCGCGGCGTCGTGCTCTTCGGCGAGGAGCAGCAGCGAGGCGCGCGCGTCGGCCCGGGTGCGCCGCCGCCGCGCCATGTCGATCACCCGCCGCCGCGCGGTCGTCAGCAGCCACGCCTCGGGCGACCGTGGCACGCCCTGCTCAGGCCACGTGGACAGGGCGCTGGCAAAGGCCTCGGACAACGCGTCCTCGGCCCCTGCCAGATCGCCGGTGCGCGCGGCGATGAATGCGAGCAGCCGGCCATAGCTCTCCCGAGCCGCAAGCTCGACGGCGTCGCGCGTTCGATCGGCCGCCGTAGTCACACTGCTCACATCTCGAAAACGGGCCGCACCTCCAGCGCGCCGTACTGCGCGCCCGGGCAACGCGCGGCCCAGGACAGGGCGGCATCGAGGTCGGGGACGTCGATGATATAGTACCCGCCGAGCTGCTCTCTGGTCTCGGCATACGGCCCGTTCAGCACCTTGTTGCGGCCGTTTTCGATGCGGACCGTGGTGGCGCTCGAGGACGGGCGCAGGCGCTCGCCAGCCACATACGCACCGCTCTCCTTCATCGCCTTGGTGTAGGCCACATAGGCCGGCAGGATCTCATTGCCGGCGACGCTCTTGCGGGCCGCCTCCAGGGCGGATTCGTTGGTGTAGATCAACAGCATGTATTTCATCGAAGTCTCCTGGTTCGAGCCGGCGGCCGCTCTGCCGCTACCCTGATGTCGCAGAGCCGGGCGCGATTTCGACAGGCGCCGGGAAAGATCGGCGGGCTTAAATGTTGGCCCGGATCTGCTCGGCCAAGGCCGCCAGCGCTGCCGTGTCGCCGGGCTTCAGGCCCCAGTTCATCTTGAGGTCGTCGCCCTGCACCCGCGGGATGATGTGCATGTGAAAATGAAAGACCGACTGCGCCGCACCGGGACCGTTGGCCTGCAGGAGGTTGAGCCCCGCCGGCTTCACGGTCTTTTCGATCGCCGTCGCCACCGTCCGCGCAGTCGACATGACGGCGGCAAGATCGACGTCGAGGCTTTCGTACAGGGTCGGCGCATGGTTCTTGGGAATGACCAGGGCATGCCCGGCATTCACCGGATTGATGTCGAGGAACGCCAGGGTCGCCGCGTCCTCATAGAGCTTGAAGCAGGGGATCGTGCCCGCGACGATCTTGCAGAAGATGCAGTTCGGATCGGTCGCCATGCGCCCTCCGGTCTATTTCTTGCGACGACCTCGCGATTTGCCGCCCCCCCCCTTCGGTCCCTTCTTGGGGCCGGTCTTCGGCGGTGCCCGCCGCGCCTTCTTGGCGGTCGACACTTTCTTCGGCGCCACCGTCACTGGGCTGACCGCCATGCCGCTCCGTGCCGCGAGCTGCGGCCGCCCATGGGCGACGCCGCCGGAGATCCGGCTCGCCGCCGAGCGGCGGCCGGCCGCGATCAACACCCGTTTGTGCCGGTCGTCGGACGGCCGTTTGGCGCGTCCCTTCGTGACCGCCGCTGCGTACTCGGGCACCTGCAGGGCGGCCTGCGCCGCCGCCAGGCGCGCGATCGGCACGCGATAGGGCGAGCACGAGACGTAGTCGAGCCCGATCATGGCGCAGAACCTCACCGACGCCGGATCGCCGCCGTGCTCGCCGCAGATTCCGAGCTTCAGCTCCGGCCGCGTGGAACGCCCGCGCTCGGTCGCAATCTTCATCAGCTCGCCCACGCCCACCTCGTCGATCGAGACGAATGGATCGCGCGGGATGATCTTCTTCTTTTCGTATTCGTCGAGGAAGTTTCCGGCATCATCGCGCGACAGCCCGTAGGTGGTCTGCGTCAGATCGTTGGTGCCGAAGCTGAAGAACTCGGCGATCTCGGCGATCTCGCCGGCGCGCAAGCAGGCGCGCGGCAGCTCGATCATCGTGCCGAGGCGGTATTCGACGTCGGCCCCGGTCTCCTCGCGCACCGCCTTCGCGACATCCTCGACCAGCTTTTGCATCAGCTTGAGCTCGGCGCGGCCGGTGATCAGCGGGATCATCACCTCGGGAACAACCTGCCGGCCGGTCTCCTTATGCACCGCGATCGCGGCCTCGAAGATCGCCCGCGCCTGCATTTCGTAGATTTCCGGATAGGTCACCGCGAGGCGGCAACCGCGGTGCCCGAGCATCGGGTTGACCTCGCGCAGGCGGGCCGCCCGCGCCCGCACCGCCGCGAGGTCCTTGCCGGTCTCGGTGGCGATCTGCTGCATCTCGGCTTCGGCATGCGGCAGGAATTCATGCAACGGCGGATCTAGCAGCCGGATCGTCACCGGCAGGCCTTCCATGATGCTGAACAGCTCGATGAAGTCCTGCCGCTGCATGGGGAGCAGCTTCGCCAGCGCCTTTTCGCGCCCCGGCACATCCTCCGCCATGATCATCTCGCGCACCGCGGTGATGCGCTGCGGGTCGAAGAACATGTGCTCGGTGCGCGACAGGCCGATGCCCTCGGCACCGAACCGCTTGGCGGTGCGCGCGTCGAGCGGCGTCTCGGCGTTGGCCCAGACACCGATCTGGCGGAACTTGTCGGCCCAGGTCATGAGCAGGGCGAAATCGCCGGAGAGCTCCGGCTGCACGGTCGGCACCTCGCCCGCGAACACCTCGCCGGTGCTGCCGTCGAGCGTCAGCTGCTCGCCGGCCTTCAGCACGCGGTTCCGGACCGACATCGTCTTCGCCTGATAGTCGATGCGGATCTCGCCCGCACCCGACACGCAGGGCCGGCCCATGCCGCGCGCCACGACCGCGGCGTGGCTGGTCATGCCGCCGCGCGTGGTGAGGATGCCTCGGGCGGCATGCATGCCGTGGATGTCCTCCGGGCTCGTCTCGACGCGGACGAGGATCACGGCCTCGCCTTTGGCGGCCAGCACCTCGGCCTCGTCGGCGGAGAACACGACGGTGCCCGAGGCGGCACCCGGCGACGCCGGCAGGCCGCGGGCGAGCCGGTCGCGCGGCGCCTTCGGATCGAGGGTCGGATGAAGGAGCTGGTCGAGCGCCTGCGGCTCGATGCGGCGGACCGCCTCGGACTCGTCGATCAGCCCGTCGCGCACCATCTCGACGGCGATCTTCAGGGCTGCGGCCGCCGTGCGTTTGCCGTTCCGGGTCTGCAGCATGTAGAGCTTGCCGCGCTGCACCGTGAACTCGATGTCCTGCATGTCGCGGTAATGCGCTTCGAGCTTGTCGCGGATCGCCAGCAGCTGCTTGAAGGTCTCCGGCATGGTCTCTTCCATCGCCGGCAGCTTGGACTTGTTGGCCTGCTTGCCCTTGATCGTCAGGTGCTGGGGCGTGCGGATGCCGGCCACGACGTCCTCGCCCTGCGCATTGACCAGGTATTCGCCGTAGAAGACGTTCTCGCCGGTGGACGGGTCGCGGGTGAACGCGACGCCGGTCGCGCAATCGTCGCCCATGTTACCGAACACCATCGCCTGCACGTTGACCGCGGTCCCCCAATCCTCGGGGATCCCGTGCAGCCGGCGATAGGTGATCGCGCGCTGGTTCATCCAGCTGCCGAAGACCGCGCCGACGGCGCCCCACAGCTGCTCGTTGACCTCGGTCGGAAAATCGCGGCCGAGATCGTCCCGCACCTTCTTCTTGTAGGCGGCGACGAGCGCCTTCAGGTTGGCGGCGGTGAGCTCGGTATCGAGGGTCACCCCGCATTCGGTCTTGTGCTGCTCGAGGATGTCCTCGAAATGGTGGTGATCGATGCCGAGCACCACGTCGCCGTACATCTGGATGAAGCGGCGATAGCTGTCATAGGCAAACCGCGGATCGCCGGTTTCGGCCGCGAGGCCTTCCACCGTGCGGTCGTTGAGCCCCAGGTTGAGGACGGTGTCCATCATGCCTGGCATCGAGGCGCGAGCCCCGGAGCGGACCGAGACCAGCAGCGGCGTCTTGGGATCGCCGAATTTGCGGCCGGTGATCTCCTCGATCCTCTTCAACGCCGCCGCGACCTGGTCGTCGAGCTCCGACGGATACTTACGGTCGTTTTCGTAGAAGGTGGTGCACACTTCGGTCGTGATGGTGAATCCCGGCGGTACCGGCAGGCCGAGATTGCTCATCTCCGCGAGATTGGCGCCCTTGCCACCAAGGAGGTTACGCATGTCGGCGCGACCTTCCGCCTTGCCGTTGCCGAAGCTGTAGACCCATTTCGCCATGGCGTACTCCGAACCTTAGAACTGAATCCGATCAGGTCGAACCACTCTCTGTCTCGTCATGCCCGCGCCAGATTCTTCGCGCCCGTCGGCGGCCTTGAAGGCCGCCAACGCAGCGCAGGTGGGCATCCATCGCGCCGCTGAACCATGGATTCCCGCGTTCGCGGGAATGACGATCGGAAAAAACGTCTCCATATATTCGGGCACCGACTCAGCCTTCTATCTTCGAAAAATCGGCGACCGCCGACAAGGTGCGGCGGATCTCGGACAAGAGCCGCAGGCGGTTGGCGCGCAGATCGGCTTCCGGCGCGTTCACCGTGACCTTATCAAAAAACGCATCGATCGGCGGGCGCAGATTGGCCAGCGCCATCATGGCGCCGCCGAAATTCTCCATCGGCAGCAGCGTCTCCATGCTTTGGCGCGCATCCGACAGCTTGTGCGCCAGCGTCTTCTCCTCTGCCAACCTCAGGAGTGCGGCCTGGACCGGCGCATCGTAGCGCGTCTTGTCCTTCTTCTCCTCGATCTCGACGATGTTCGAGGCGCGGCGATACGCGGTCAGCAGGTTGGCGCCGTCGGCGCTGGACAGGAACGCCTTGAGCGCCTCGACCCGCGCCAGGATGCGCAGGATGTCGCTGTCGCCGCCGCGCGAGAAGATGGCCGCGATCAGATCGTGCCGGACCCCCTGCTCGCGCAGATGCACCTTCAGGCGGTCGGCGAAGAACGCCAGCAGGTCGGCCATCAGCGCGTCGACGTCGCCGGGTGCCACACCATGCCGGGCGAAGGCCTTGGCGAAGGCCCGGCGGAGCGGCAGGCGCAGCTTGTTCTCGATGACCAGCCGGATGACGCCCAGCGCCGCGCGGCGCAGCGCAAACGGATCCTTCGACCCGGTCGGCTTCTCGCCGATGGTCCAGAAGCCGGACAAGGTATCGATGCGGTCGGCGAGCGCCACCGCCACCGAGGCGGGTGCCGTCGGGCAGCGGTCGTTGGGACCGAGCGGCGCGTAGTGGTCGCGGATGGCGTCGGCGACCTCGGGCGGCTCGCCGTCATGGAGCGCATAGTAGCGTCCCATCACGCCCTGCAGCTCCGGGAACTCGCCGACCATGCCCGACGATAGGTCGGCCTTGCACAACAAGGCCGCCTCGCGCGCGAAATCCGGATCGCAGCCGGGGATCGCCGGGACGAGCTTGGACAACAGCGCTTCCATGCGGTTGACCTTGTCGGCGACCGTGCCGAGCCTGGCGTGGAACACCCGGGTCGTCAGCGCGGGTACCCGGTTCTCGAGCGCCGTCTTGCGGTCCTGGTCCCAGAAGAACTTCGCGTCGGACAGGCGGGCGCGCAGCACCCGCTCGTTGCCGGCGATGATGTTCTTCTGCCCCTGCTCGTCGGTCTCCATGTTCGAGACCACGACGAACCGCGACGCCAGCGCGCCCTCGGCGGTCAGCAATGCAAAATATTTCTGGTGCGAGCGCATCGAGGTGGTGAGTACCTCGGGCGGCAGCTCCATATAGGCGGCATCGATCGAGCCGACCAGCACCACCGGCCATTCGACGAGGCCGGTGACCTCGTCGAGCAGCCCGGGATCGGGCTTCACCGTCAGCTTCTCGCGTTTGGCCGCCTCCTCCGCCTTGCGCGCGATCACGTCGCGGCGCTCGGCCGGATCGAGGATGACCTTCGCCTCCTGGAGCTTGTGCTTGTAGTCCGCGAAGTTTCTGACCTGGAATTCGGCCGGGGCTAAAAAGCGATGGCCCGAGCTGCGATCGCCCGCCGTCACACCGATATCCAGGCTGAGCGGAATCGCGCGGCCGCCGAACAGCCCCAGCATCCGATGCAACGGCCGCACCCACAGGAAACGATGCGCACCCCAGCGCATCGATTTGGGCCACGGGAATTCGGCGATGGCGGCCTTCAAGATCGAAGCGAGCACGTCCGCCGTCGCCTGCCCTTTGCGCTTGATCGTCGCGAACCAGAACTCGGCCTTGCCGACCGTGCGCTTCTCGCACTGGTCGAGGCTGGTGAGGCCGGCGCCCTTCAAGAACCCCTGAATCGCAATGTCCGGCGAGCCCACCCGCGGTCCCTTCTTCTCTTCGGTGACGTCCGGCTGTTTCTCCGGGAGCCCGTCGACAACCAGCGCCAACCGGCGTGGAGTGACATAGGCATCGGCGCGGGTGAACACGAGTCCGGCGGCGGCGATTTTATCGGTGACCAGCCGCTTCAGATCCTCGGCCGCACGCGCCTGCATGCGCGCCGGGATCTCCTCCGAGAACATTTCGAGCAGGAGCTCGGGCATCAGGCCCTGCCCCCCTGCGTCTGGAGCCAGGCCTCGCAGCAGGCCTTGGCGAGGGCTCGCACGCGCCCGATATAGGCGGCGCGCTCGGTCACCGAAATCACCCCGCGCGCGTCGAGCAGGTTGAAGCGGTGGCTGGCCTTGATGCACTGGTCATAAGCGGGCAGCGGCAGCTTGTGCGCGAGGAGATGCTGGCACTCCTTTTCGGCGTCGGCGAAATGCCGAAGCAGGATATCGGTGTCAGCGAACTCGAAATTGTAGGCCGAATACTCGACCTCGGCCTGCTTGAAAATGTCGCCGTATTTGACGCCGGTGCCGTTGAAGTCGAGATCGTAGACGTTCTCGACACCCTGGATGTACATGGCCAGCCGCTCGAGGCCGTAGGTCAGCTCGACCGAGACCGGATCGCATTCGATGCCGCCGACCTGCTGGAAATAGGTGAACTGAGTCACCTCCATGCCGTCGCACCACACCTCCCAGCCGAGCCCCCAGGCGCCGAGCGTGGGACTCTCCCAATCGTCCTCGACGAAGCGGATGTCGTGCTGCTTCGGGTCGATGCCGAGCTCAACCAGGCTTTGCAGGTACAGCTCCTGGCTGTCGGCCGGCGACGGCTTCAGGATCACCTGATACTGGTAGTAGTGCTGCAGGCGGTTCGGGTTCTCGCCGTAGCGCCCGTCCGCGGGCCGCCGCGAGGGCTGCACATAGGCCGCGCGCCATGTCGCCGGGCCGAGGGCGCGCAAGGTGGTGGCGGGATGAAATGTGCCGGCCCCCATCTCCATGTCGTAGGGCTGCAGGATGACGCAGCCTTGCCGGGCCCAGAAGCCGTGAAGCTTGAGAATAAGGTCCTGAAAGCTGGGCTTGGCGGCACCAGGGCGGTCGTGCATCGCGCAGGCTTGATCGAGTTGGGGATGATGCGCCGCACCATAGTCCTCGACTCCCAGGCGATCAAGCGCCGGCCGGCAACAAATCAGGGGCAAACGAACGGGTTAGCGGCACTTGCTCCCAGGCTCAGGAGCGCGGGAACGGACAGTTGGCGCGGCCGCAGGAGCCCGCCCCCGCCGCCACATAGGTCCCGCAGATCGGGCAGGCGGTCATCTCTTCCGGCGTCGCCTCGCGGCCCCGGGCCGACTTCATGCCGGCGTCGCCGCCGCGGCCGAGCTGGCCCTGGCGGCCGCCGCCGCCGGCGCGGCGCTCCTTCTCCCAGCGCTCGAACCAGCGGAAACCGAACCAGATGATCGCGATGACCGCGACGAGGAGGAGGAGCTTCGGGAAGGTGATCATCGGCCGAGAGGCGAGGTTCGGGATAAGGAATAAGGGGGTAAGGACTCAGAGGCCGAAGCGGTTCCACAGCGATCGCGCTTCGATAGCGGCCAGGAGGTCCTCCGCCCAGCTGACCGGCAACAGCGACGGCGGGTCCCCGGCCCCTACCTCCCTCAACACGGCATCGGCGAGGAGGCGCCGCCGCAGCCAGGACCGTTCGCTGCCCACGACGCGCAGCCGCACGTCGTCGCCGAACCGGCGGCGCATGGCCGAGCGCAGATCGTCGATACCATCGATCAGGCCGAGCTCGAGCGCCCGCCTGCCGGTCCAGAACTCGCCGCTGAACAGCTCCTCGGGCGTGCCGCGCAGCCGGTCGCCGCGCCGCTCGCGCACCCAGCCCTGGAAGCCGGCATGAATCTCGGCCTGGACCGCCTTCAGGCGCTCGACGTCGTCCGGATTTTCCGGCCGGAACGGATCGAGGATCGATTTGTGCTCGCCCGCGGTGTAGATCCGGCGCTTGACGCCGATGCGCTCAATCGCCTCGGCGAAGCCGAAGCTGGCCGCGATGACCCCGATCGAGCCCAGGATCGAGCTCGCATCGGCGAAGATCTCGTCGGCGGCGCAGGCCAGCCAGTAGCCGCCCGAGGCGGCCACGTCTTCGGCGAATGCGACCACCGGCACTTTCTTTTCGGTCGCCAGCTGGCGGATGCGGCGTGCGATCAGCGACGACTGCACTGGCGAGCCGCCCGGCGAATTGATGGCCAGCGCCACGGCCTTCACGCCAGGGATCGAAAATGCGCGCTCGATCGAGCCGGCGAGGCGCGCCAGCGTCATGCCGGTGCGCAACGGCCCCACTCCGCCGATGACACCGCTGAGGCGCAAGACCGCGACAACGGGCATCACCGGGCGGAGCGGGCCGATCGGCAGGCGAGCCAGGAGCGAGCGTAGTCCGTCGATCACCGGGTTCATTCCGTTATCGCAGCCTGGCGCAGGTCTAGAGGACCGTCAGCGGCGTGCCGTCGCGCAGGATCGCGCTTGCCTTCGCCGTGTAGCGTTCGTCGTTGTCGTGGAGGATAAGCCCGTTCGCCATCCGCACGTCCGATTTGTCGCCGCGCCGGCCGATCACGACGATGCGCTTGGGTGCCGTTCCGGCCTTCGGCCAGATCGGCGAGATCGCGAGCCCGCCGCATCCGGCCTGCTCCATCGCCGCCCGCAGCTCCGCGAGGCGATCGCCGCGATGGATGAAGATGACCAGTCCCTGCGGGCGCACGAAGCGCGCCGCGACCCGCGCCCAATCGGCAAGCTCGGCGTCGCCTTCCACAGTGGCGGCCGCCTTTTGCGCGTCGGGCGACGGCGAGGCGCTGTCCGCATCGAGGTAAGGCGGATTGGCGATCACCGCATTGAAGCTGCCGACCACGAGCGACGGCGGCGGCTGCAGCAGGTCGCCGGTGATCACCGATACCCGCGATCCGAACTCGTTCGCCGCGGCATTGTCGCGCGCGAGTTGCGCCAGGGTCGGATCGCGCTCGAGACCGAACACCGTGAGATCCTCGCGCCGGCGCGCGAGGCACAGCAGGGCCGCACCGGCTCCGCAGCCGAGGTCGAGCACCCGGCCCGGCACCGTGTCGGGGACCGATGCCGCGAGCAGCACCGGATCGATCGCGGCGCGATAGCCGGTCGCCGGCTGGCGGAATTTCACCTTGCCGCCGAGCAGAGTGTCGTCGGTCACGTTGGCGGACATAGGCGTGGGATCAGTCATGGTCGCTCAACAGGTTGTGATCGGCGTCCCTTAGGAGACGCCGAGCGGTTATGTAATCGTCGTCGCCGACCATCAGCCGCCGCGGAATGGCGGAAATGGAGCCGTCGAGTATAGACATATGAGTGTCGAGAAGAACCGTCTCTATCCGGGCGCCGGCCAGGAGGGCCTCGACCCAGGACAGGAGCACCGGATCGTTGCTCCGCAGAAGCTCTTTCACCGGTGCTTATTCCCTTCTGAGCGGCCCCTCGGGGCGGCTTGACCCGATGCACCGGAATACTATGCTCGCCCGCAGCGAACAAGGGGCGGCGAGGATGCCGCGTGCCCCGCCTCTTGGCGCTGGGTCTACGGGGCATCGCGGAGCCGAGGAGTAATCGTGGCGGTTGTCGTCAATCTGCAGGAAGGGCGCAAAGGCCGCCCGACGCTGGCCGCCTTGACGGCGCTGCTCGACGAGGACCTCCGCCAGGTCAACGCGCTGATCATCCAGAAGATGCAGAGCCCGGTGGCGATGATCCCGCAGCTGGCCGGGCACATCATCGCTGCGGGCGGCAAGCGCCTGCGGCCGATGCTGACCCTGGCCAGTGCCCGGATGTGCGGCTATTCCGGTGACAGGCACGTGGCGCTCGCCGCGTGTGTCGAATTCATCCATACCGCGACCCTTCTGCACGACGACGTGGTCGACGACAGCCATCTGCGACGGGGCCTCGCCACCGCGAACGCCGTGTGGGGAAACAAGGCCAGCGTGCTGGTCGGCGACTTCCTGTTCAGCCGCGCCTTCCAGCTCATGGTGGACGACGGCTCGCTCGCCGTCCTCGCCATCCTCTCCAACGCCTCAGCGGTGATCGCCGAGGGCGAGGTGCTGCAGCTGATGACGGCCAACGATACCGCGACCACCGAGCACGCCTATCTCGAAGTGATCAAGGCCAAGACCGCCACGCTGTTCGCGGCCGCATGCCGCGTCGGCGCCGTCGTCGCCGGCCGGCCGAAGGTCGAGGAGGACGCGCTCGACGCCTACGGTCTGAATGTCGGCATCGCCTTCCAGATCATCGACGACGTGCTCGACTATGCAGCGCAACAGGCGACGCTCGGCAAGACGGTCGGCGACGACTTCCGCGAAGGCAAGATCACCCTGCCGGTGGTGCTGTCGTTCCTCCGCGGCGACGAGAAGGAACGCCAGTTCTGGCGGCGCACGCTCGAAGATCTCGACCAGCAGGAGAGCGACTTGGCGACCGCGATCGGGCTCATGGAGAAACACGGCAGCCTGCGGGATTCGGTCGAACGGGCGCGCCATTACGGGGCGATCGCCCGCGATGCCCTGGGCGTCTTCCCCGACGGGGTCGAAAAGCGCTCCCTGCTCGAGTTGGTCGACTTCGCGGTCCAGCGCAGCCATTGAGCCGTGGCGCAACCGCCATCACGCCGTGATCGGGCCGTGCCGGTCGAGAGAGTTGCGTTCGGCTTCTCGCGTGAGGCGAGGGCAGCGGCGTCAACCGGGCGCAAAAAACTGATAGAGCGCGGAGTATCGCATTCTTGCGGACTCGCCCGCGTGGCTCGCATCGCACCCGGAGCGCGGCGCGGCCCCGCCCTTTGTCTCGGCCCGCCGGATGAACGTCACCGCCGAAAGGAGACCCTTTCCTTCATGGCTCTTGGCGCGCAGCAGAAGCCAGGGAATTGATGTGTGATCCGGTGCGTCCGCGCGGGCCGCGACCTCGCCGACGACAGTCCCACCGTCGTCGAGCCGCCAGCTTGGTCCCGCGAAGTGAGTGCCGATCTGGCGCCCTTGTTGATTGAAGAGAGCTGCCTCCGGCTGCTTGAAGACCCAGGCGAATGCCTGGTTTTCCGCCGTGCACGTGTAAACCTGAACCCCATCGGCGACCGTCTCGAGCACGAGCTTGGTGCCGGTGGGCGCCGAAATGTTCTCCTGGGCGTTGGCGCCGGTCCACGCGAAAAGCAGCAAGGCCACGGCACACATCGCCCATCGCCGCTCGAGTGGCACTGAGCACCTCATGGGTCTGCCTTTGTCGCCCGATTGTCGCCGCCTAATGGGGCGGCCGCGGCCGCGAATGCGCCAACCAGGCTAAGTGGTTGCACACCGCTTTCCAAGGCCAATAGGTGCCGCGCCGCGCCGATAACAGGACTTTGATGACGGCGGGCGACCCCTCGCGGCGCCGCAGGACCGGCACCTTTTTCAAGGGATTATCCGCGCTTGCCCCACCCGGGGGCGCGGCGCTATAACCACCCGCCCACGGTCGGAGTGTAGCTCAGCCTGGTAGAGCACTAGCTTCGGGAGCTAGGGGTCGAAGGTTCGAATCCTTTCACTCCGACCAATTCCTTTATACCCAGCGGAATCCGACGTCGCAGCCTGCGACGCTGGGTGACCGTCGGCTGTCGGTCCCCGACGGCTGATATTTTTTCAACTGCACGTTGTCGCCGTCTGCAACGCTCACGGAGCGGTTCCGATTACCGCGGGATGGTGTCATCCCACCGCGGACATGTGCATCGTGAGTGTTTTGCCACGATGTCGCCACGGTTGCGCCGGGTATGAATGGCTATGTCTATAGGCGATGACCGACGTTTCATGCGCAGTACCGGCTCACAACGGCTCCGCGCCGCCACAGATCGTCGTCGTCGATGACGACGCGATGCTGAGCTGGACGGTCGCCGCGGAACTGGCCGAAGCCGGATATCAGCCGACCGTCTTCGACAGCGGCCGAGCAGTGCTCCAATATTTCGCGGCGGGCGGCAGCGCGGCGGCGGTGCTGCTTGACTGGCAGATGCGCGGGCTGGGCGGAGCGGACGTGTTACGCGAGTTCCGCACGCGCGGCTACACGGCGCCGGTGATCGTCCTCAGCGCCGATGTTGGATTCAAGGACGCGGCACTGGCTGAAGGCGCGGTCGATTTCGTCCAGAAGGCAAACGGCTTCACGATCGTGCTGGCGCATCTTCAACGCGTCCTCGGTCAGGGCGCGCGCCGTCACGTTCACTGACACCTGATCAAGAACGATCAGAGTTTCGGCTCGGCGTCTGAGGCGAAACCACCGGCGTGCGCTCCGCTTCGCCAGGAGAAGACGGCGCAACCGCTGTCGATCTCGCGATCGCGCGGCGGGCCATAGCCTCATACAAATGCGAGGTCCTGACGAGGTTGACGCGCACCTCAGTCAGGGTCGCGACCTCGGCCAGCCGGCGCAGGCGCGCGGCTTCGCGCCGGTAGAACTCGGCCCGTATTGGATTGGGCGGCATGGACGGGATCCTCCCCGAGGGCCAGATTGACCCCACCGGGACACCGTGGACAGTGACCAAATTGCGTCAAATTACGCGTGCGCCAAGGGTTGCATCGATCGCCCGACAACGAGCGATAACCGGCAGAACCGCCGCATCCGGCGGACTACCGGATCTGCACCCATTTGACATCGAGCTGATTCTCCGGCTGCAGCACGGCCGAGATATTCTTTCGCATGGCCCAGACGATCATCTGATCGTGGATCGGAACATAGGCGACGTCGTCGCGCACCAACATATGCGCGCGGTGCATCAGCTTGGCCCGATCCGCCCCCGCGGTCGTTCCCTTGATCTGGTCGATGAGCGCGTCGAGTGACGGGTTCGAATAGCGGCCCCAGTTCCAGGCACCGTCCGCCGTCCCGTCCGCCCGCGACCGCACCAGGGCCTGCAGCGTGAACAGCGCATCGAATGTCGGGGCGGCCCAGCCCATCAGGTAGAAGCTGGTGTCGAACGTCGTGATCCGCGAAATATAGATCGGGAACGGCATCACGTTGACCGCCACCTTGATTCCGATCCGCGCCAGCATGGCGCCCACCGCTTCGCAAATCTCCCGCGAATTGACGTAACGCTGCGCCGGGCAATCGAGCGTCACCGAAAACCCGTTTGGATAACCGGCCGCCTTCAGCAGACCGCGTGCCGCCGCGGTGTCGACCGCCGGCCGTTTGTCGTAGTTGGGATCGTAGCCAAAAACCGAGGGGGCCCACAGAAAGCCGGTCGGCAGCGATTGTCCCTCCATGAGCCGGGCGCGGATCGCTTCGGCATCGATGGCTTGGTAGATCGCCTGGCGGACACGCCGGTCCTTGAACGGGTTGCCGGCCGCACTGCCGTGTAGCAGGTGATCGCGGTGCTGATCGAAGCCCAGGAAGATGGTCCGGTTTTCGGGCCCGCTCTCGATCCGGATGTCCTGCCGCTTCCTGAGCATCTCCATCGATTGCGGCGGAACGTCGGCGACGAGATCGACGTCACCGGCCAGGAGAGCGGCTATTCGCGGTCCAGCGTCGCCGATGGTGAGATAGTCGACCTTATCGATGTTTCCCTCGCGAGCCGACCACCACTCCGGGTATGTCTCCAACTCGACACGGCTGCCGCCTTGGTAGCTCACAAGCCTGTAGGGACCGGTCCCGTTCGCATGTTCGGACGCGTAAAACTTCGCGGCGGTGTTGCCGGCCACGGCTGGCTCCTCGGCGCCCGCGCGCGTCGCCCAATCGCGATCCATGATGAGTACCCGCGTCAGGGAATCCGCGAGCAAGGGATCCGGACCGGTGGTCAGCACGTCGACGGTGTGTGAGTCGACGATCTCGACGCGTGCGATCGTGCTGACGTACTGGCCGAACCCCGATGCGCCGGCCTTGGCGCGGTTGATCGAAAAGACGACGTCGTCGGCGTCGAACGGCGCACCATCGTGGAAGCGCACATTCCTGCGGAGCACGAAACGCCAGCGTGAAGGTTCGGCCTGCGTCCATTCCACGGCCAGGGCCGGCACCTTTTCGTTGAGCTTTCCGCGGCCGACCAGTGGTTCATAAATCGAGCGTGTTACAAAAAGCGTCGATCCGGCGTTCAAGGCATGCGGATCCATGGTCACCGGATCGACCGCCAACGCGACCCGCAGCAAGCTCGGCTCTCCGGCGCTCGCGGTGGAAAATGCGACCAACCAGACGACGATGGCCAGCAGGGCTGCCGAAGCTCCCCACGTGGCCCGCTCCACCGCCCTTTCTAAGGCTGTCATTTCGCTGGTCAATTTGCCGAATCCCCGATGCCAATTTGCCGGCTTACAAAAGCTTATGGTTTATATGAATGGTAAACAACTCGTTACTAAGCCAATGGAACTGTTAACAAAACCGCGCCAAATGAAGTTCTTGCGTTGTGGACAAGCGTATCTTAGCCGCTTATGATTAAAACATTACGGGTGTAGGGGCTCATAGAAGATGGCCGTCCAGTATCTGATCGACGGCGCAGGCCGGGTCTGGGACCCATACGATTCGGACCTGCTGGCCGAGCTCGGGGAGGTCGATCCCGATTTCGACCTGATCGATTATTGCGTCCGCAATCTCGGGATGGTCTACATCGTCACCGAGAACGAACTCACGCGCGTAAGGTTTCGTTGGGTAGCGGTGAGCTCCGTGGCGCTACGAGCTGCGGCCGATATTCTTTTGACGCTGCCGCAGAGCGCAATCAGAATCGCCTGCGAGGAAGCCCAGTGGACGGAACGTCAGTTTGCAGATGCTCCAACGGCTCTCGCTTGGCTCGTGAATGAGCAGCAGTCGGCCTTCCAATACAGCGATGTTGCCACCTCCTCTCGCGATCTCAACTATCTAAGCAATCGACGCCTGAGCAGTCTGTCGGAAAACGACGACAAGCTCGCGCTTCTGTTCAAGAAGTGGCGCATTGCCGGGAGAAAATTTTCTCCCGATGTTGCTCTATTTCTCACGCAATTTGGATTGCTGGATCGAGCTGTGCTCGCACGGCAAACCGAAGCTAAGTCGATCGTCTGGGAGCACATTGGCACTCATCTGAACATGTATGGCACGGCCGACTGGCAGCATATGTTGGTGGGACGTCCGGTTACCGACCAGCCCGACCGCAACTACGGGAAGTATACGGCGACGGTGTTCCGCTCGGCCCTCGAAGCGGATGAGCCGCGTTTCGATCATGTTGACGCCGTCATCCGCGAGCGAAGCGGCGTAGCCCACAGAAGCAGGTATGACCGCCTGGTTCTGCCTTGGCGGTCCCAGTTCAACGAAAAAATCGTCACGACTCTGTCTTACAAAACAGAGCCGGACGCTCTAATTGCCGCTGGGTCGCAGTAGCGAAGCCGTGGGCTCCAGCTAGGTCGTAGCGGTTACTGGGGTCGTCGCGATGGGGCGCATTGCCTCGAGCGGAATCCCGCCGACTGTCTCCATCACTGCATCCTCGATTTCGGATGTCGTCCGATAACACAGGTAACAATCGAGGTCCGGCCCTTCCCAGCCTGGGAGGTTCCAAAACCGGATGGCGGGCTCAACGTTTTGAGCTGGCCAGCCGTATAGGGCGGCGCGGCCTTTCTCAACTCCGGACTTAAATACGATCGAGCTGCAGTAGTCCGGATACCAGCGCGCGAGCGCGACGGCCCGCGTCAACGGCGATATCGTGCTAGCCAACTGGGCACCGCGATATCTCGGATGTAGCCACAGCGCGCCCATAATCCCAACGCGACCAGAAATGATCGATGCCGTCGGCGCGGTCGCCTCGCCGCGTGCGGCGGATTTCTGGGGAATCTTATCGTACATGATGCGGAGCGATTCGACTTCCTGCTTAAGGGTCGTCGAGTGCCAGACGTAGAGCCGGATAGCGTGGGCCATAACCGTCTCCCCCGCTTCGTCAACGCCTTTCAGCCAAAACGCGTTCTGCTCATCCAGGCGGCAGTATTTCGTGAGGAACAGCGGCAATAATCCGAACCAGTCATTCCGCCGGTTGCGCTGGTTCGTAAAATTGAACTCTTCAAAGTCGAACGACATCGAGGCGCGGATTCCATGCCGGCGGAGAACCTGATCCGCTCGTAGCACAAAGCGACCTAACGCTTCAATTGGCCCCCACTTGATGTCCAACTGATCCGGTAACCGTGGCACGCGCACCCGCGGATGGGTGGGTTGGATCTGCCTCGCGAATGGCGCGCGAACGTCAATGCTTCCTTCAGGCATCTTTTTCTCCGTGTGTTCAAGACCCGTACTGGCAGCGCAGGTTTGGTTAACAGCGATTAACCTTAAAAGTCAGTTAACTTTAGAGTTTCTAAAAGCGAAAGCAAACAAAACCCGCCGCAATCATCCTAAAAAAGGGACGAATACTGACGGGTGTGGCGAATGCAGCGCGGCGGGCTTCGGCCGTGAGCCGAAGACGCACCAAGGTATTGCGCGGCCGTCGGGGCGCCCACCTTGGGAAGAATTGGAATAAAGCTTTAGTAAAATCGGTTGGACAATCGGCTCGCCGCTTCACGGCTCGCTTGCAACGAGGCGCACGCCGATCAGAATCATGTGCCGCATCCGCAGAGCGAAGATTTGGAGCCGGACCCGCGTTCTACTGTAGATTGTCGCGCCCATGAGATCGTCACAGCAAAGCCATCTGTCGGTGATCGCCAGCGCGATCGGCGCGTCGGCGGCGTTCGCCGGAACGTTCACGCTGATACGCCTGCTGGCGCCCGACCTGCCGGCCCTGGAGATCGTGTTCTTCAGAAATCTAATGGGGTTTTTTCTTGTCCTCCCGTTGATGGGTGCGGCCCGCTTTCGCAATGTCCGTGCGTCCAGCCACCGCCTCTACGTCGCGCGCGCCTGCCTGGGCTTTGTGGCGATGGGGTTGTGGTATATCGGCGTCGCGGCTCTTCCTCTGAACAACTCGACGGCGTTGTCGTTCATCTCGCCGCTGTTCGCCACGCTGGCGGCCATGATCTTCCTCGGCGAACACGTCGAGGGGTCGCGTTGGGGCGGGTTGGTCGTCGGCTTCTTGGGCGTCCTCCTGGTGCTGCGCCCCGGACTTTACGCCGTCAGCTGGCCCGAGCTCAGCATCATCGCCGCGGCGGTGTTCGTCGGGATCAACACGGTCATCGTGAAGCATCTGACGCGGGCCGAGCCGGCGCGGGCGATCACGGCGTATATGAGCCTCTACATGGTCCCGTTCTCGGCACTCGCCGTCATCCCGGTGTGGACAACGCCGCCGCTCCACGCTTGGCCGGCCCTCGTCGGGGTGGCCGTGCTGACCACGGCCGGCAATCTGCTGCTGACGCGGACGCTGGCGGCCTGGAACACGTCGTCGGTCGTCAGCCTGGATTTCGTGCGGTTGCCCATCGCCTCGGTGCTGGCCTGGCTTGTGTTCGGCGAAGTGGCCGATGCCTGGGCCTGGATCGGCGGCACCGTGATCGTGGCCGCAACCGCGTTCAGCGCCCGCGGCCGGACGGGGGCACCCGTCGTGGCGGCGGGCCCGGTTGAGATCACGCCCCACCGCTGACCCAGTCATGAGCGCTTCAGATCCTGAGTCTCGCTTCCGCGACGGCCCGCTCACCGGCTGCCGCGTCCTCGAGCTGGGGAGCACGGTCGCGGCGCCCTTCTGCGGCCGCCTCCTTGCCGATTTCGGCGCCCAGGTGATCAAGATCGAGCTCGCCGAGGGCGATCCCGTCCGCTCGATGGGTAAACGCCTCGACGGGCGCTCGCTCTACGCAGCCAGCATCTTCCGCAACAAGGATCTGGTTTCGGTCGACCTGCGCAAGCCGGAGGGCCAGGACCTGGTGCGCAAGATCGCCGGCCAATGCGACATCGTCGTCGAAAACTTCAAGCCTGGAACGCTCGAGCGCTGGAACCTCGGCTACGAGCGCGTGACTGCCGAGCGGCCGTCGCTGGTCCTGGTCCGGATCAGCGGCTTCGGCCAGGACGGGCCCTATGCGCAACGGCCCGGCTTCGGCGTCATCGCGGAGGCGATGGGGGGCCTGCGCCATATCACCGGCGACCCCGACCGCCCCCCACCGCGCGTCGCCGTGTCGCTCACCGACTATATCGCCGGCTTGAGCGCCGCGTTCGCCGCGGTCATGGCGCTTCTCGTGAGTCGCCAGACGGGCCGCGGCCAAGTGATCGACGCGTCACTTCTGGAAAGCAGCTTTCAATTCATGGAGCCGTTCGTGCCGGCGTACGACAAGCTCGGCTTCGTCGCCAGCCGGGCCGGCTCACGACTGCCGGATAACGTGCCGAATAATCTCTATGCGACCGCGGACTCCTTCATCCACATCGCGACGGTCGGGGAGCCGACTTTCCGGCGTCTCATGGGGGCGATCGGCCGTCCTGCCCTCGCCGACGATGCGCGGTTTTGCACCGCCGCCCTCCGGGCGAAAAATGAGGATGCGCTCGACGAGATCATCGCCGGATGGACGGGCGCACGAAGCCTCGAGACGGTGGAAGCGGCGCTCCAGAATGCCGACGTCCCGGCGACCCGGGTTTATACGATGGCCGACATCTTCCGCGATCGGCACGTCGCCGCACGACGGATGATCGCGGACGTCCCCGATGCGGAACTCACCTCCATCAAGATGGCCAACGTGTTTCCGCGTCTGTCCGAGACACCCGGGCGGATCCGGCACGCCGGCGGCGGCGTGGCCGGACGCGATACAAGGCGAGTTCTGAAAGACCTGCTTCGCCTGTCCGATCCCGACGTCGACCGCCTTGCCGCCGATGGGACCATCTCGCTCGGAGAAGAGCCAGACGACGACTGAGGCGTCGCCGCCCGCTCCTCCACGTCATCAGCCTGTTATCACGCCCGTGCGTATTTCCCGCGCTGGAAGAACCGGTCCTTGGCGTCGTCGTTCGCGGTGTCGCGGGCCGAGGTGATCGTGCCGACCTTCGCCAGCGCCTGCTTCACCGCCGGCCGCGCGCTGATCGTCTCGATGTAGCGCTGCACGTTGGGCCGGCCGGAGATGTCGATGTCCAAGAGCACGTGGTTGCGCAGCCACGGGAACGTGGCGATGTCGGCCACCGAATATTCGGCGCCGCCGACATAGCGCTGCGCGCCCAGCCGCTGCTCGTACAGGTCGTAGAGGCGCTGCACTTCGGTCCCATACCGGCTCACCGAGTAATCGTTGCCGGCGGGCGCGAAACGCCGGAAATGCACGCGCTGGCCGGACATCGGCCCCTGCGTGCTGACCTGGATCATCAGCCATTCCAGCATCTCGAAATAGGCCGCTTTGTCCTTTGGCACGAGCTTGCCGGTCTTGTCGGCGAGATAGAGCAGGATGGCGCCGGATTCGAACACCGTAATCGGCTTGCCGTTCGGGCCCTCGTGGTCGACGATGACCGGGATCTTGCGGTTGGGATTGAGCTTGGTGAACTCCGGCGAGAACTGCTCGCCTTTCCACACGTCGACCGTGATCACCCGGTAGGGCAGCGCCAGCTCCTCGAGCGCGATGAAGATCTTCACCACATTGGGGCTGGTGAGCGCGTAAAAGTCGATCATGAGGTCCTCCGACGGCGTTCAGCCGGAACGTCCGGGCTTCAGGTGAAGGGCGAGCCTACGGGCGCCGCCCTCGCAAGGGAAGCGATTTTCCGATCGACAGCGATCGGAGTTAGGGGAGGCTCTTCCGGGCCTCCTCCCAATAGCTGAGATTGACGTATTTTTGCGGCGGGGGCGTCGGCGCCCTCATGTCGCCCTGCTCCACCAGGCCGTTGAGAAGCTCCTGGATCCCGATCAAATCGATCTCGCCATCCTTGGCGATGGTGAGCGTCGGCCCGAAATACATCTCGTACGCCGTCCGCGCGTAGCGATCCTCCAGCTTGAGTTCGCGCATCAGGATCCGGATCGCCTCCTCCTTATTTGCCGGGTCGTACAGCCAGCGGGTGGCTTTCATCCATGCCCGAATATATCCGACGAGCGTCGCCCGGTTCTTGACCGCCCAGCTCTCCTTCACGGTCTGGGTCTGCCAGGCATAGTGGGTGATCGCACTCGAGGTCACATCGAGCCGGGCGAGGCCGCCCTCGTCGTCGATGACGCGCTGGTCGATCGGCGGTGCGATCAGGCTGGCCGAGACCGAGCCCGCCTTCAGCGCCGCCGCCCGCTCGGGCGTCGCGCCGGCCTGGATGAGAATGTAATCGGCGTCGGCGAGCCCGTGCGCCGCCATCATCTTCCGGGTGAAGTACGCGTCCGCCGCCTTGACGGTGCTGACCGCGATCCGCTTGTCCTTCAGATCGGCGTAGCTGTGGATGTCCTTCGTCACCACCAGGCTGTAGACCGGCACGTTGCCGCTTGACAGCACGATCTTGAGGTCCGTCTCCCCTTTCTCGATAGCCCGGACGAACCAGTCAGGCGTGTAGTTCACCATGTCGATCGAGCCGGACAGGAGGGCAAAGCTCAGCTTGTCGCCCGAGGCAAGCGCGATCAGCTCGACGCTGAGCCGCTCCTCGCGCAGGAAGCCCTTCTCCTCGGCCACGTAGAGCGGCGCCGTTTCCATGTTCGGATAGGCATAGCCGAGCTTCATCGAGGTCTGTCCGAGGGCGCCCGGGACCTGCCCGAGCGCCGCAACGGCGATGAGGCCGGCCGCCAAAATCACGTGTCTCATGCGACTTTCACTCCCGATGATTTGAAGACCTCGTCCTCGAGCAGGCTCCAGATGTGGTCGACATAGGCAGCGAACGGAGCGGTCCGCTTGATTCCGAAGGGGCGCGGCCGCGGCAGGTCGATGGGGACGACTTCCTTGATCCGACCGGGACGCGCCGCGAACACGATGACGCGGTCCGACAAGAACACCGCCTCGTCGATCTGGTGGGTCACGAAGACCACGGTTTTGCGCGCTTCGTTCCAGATCCGCACCAGCTCGAGCTGCATGACCTCGCGCGTCTGGGCGTCGAGCGAGGCAAACGGCTCGTCCATCAGGAGAACGTCGGGGTCGATGGCCAGCGCGCGGGCGAGGTTGACGCGCTGCCGCATGCCGCCGGACAACTGGTGCGGATAGTGGTCCTCGAACCCCTTGAGGCCCACCAGCTCGATCAGCTTCTGCGCCGTGGCGTGGGCTTCCTTCCGCGGCCGCCGCTGGATCTCGAGGCCGAACAGCACGTTCTCGCGCGCCGTGCGCCACGGCCACAGCGAGTCCTTCTGGAACACGAAGCCGCGATCGCGGCCCGGGGCCGTCACCGCCCCCCCGTCGATCAGGACTTCGCCGGCGGACGGCTCGATGAGCCCGTCGAGAATGCGAAGAAAGGTGGTCTTCCCGCAGCCGCTGGCCCCCACGATGCTCACGAACTCCGATGTCCGGACCGTCAGCGAGATGTTCGTAAGGACCGCTAACGGCGGGGCCGCCCCTTGGCCCGCAGTGGCACCGGCGCGGATAAACGCCTTGCTGATGCCCCGGGTCTCCAGCTTCGGATGCACCGTGGTCATGTCAGGCCTTGAGGTCGAAGTGGCGCCACGGGGCGATCCTGCGTTCGAGATATTCGAGGGCCGCGACCGAGACGACGCCGGCCACCGCCAGAACCAGGACGCCGACGAACATCGCCGGGATGTCGAAGGTCTGCCCGGAGATCGAGATCAGATAGCCGAGCCCCGCCCGCGCGCCGAACAGCTCGCCGATGAAGATCCCGACGAGGCCGCGACCCATCGCGATCCTGAGGCCGGCGACGATGAACGGCAGCGCCGAGGGCAGGAGGACCAGCCGGAAGATCTCGCCGCGGGACGCGCTGAACGAGCGCGCCGCCTCGACCAGGCCGTCGTCGGCGGACCGGATGCCCGAAGTCGTGTTGATGAGGATGGGAAAGACGCACAGCAGGAAGACGATGGCCACCTTCGAGGCGGGGCCGATGCCGAACGCCATGATCAGGATCGGCGACAGCGCGATCAGCGGCGTCGCATAGAGCGCGTTGATCAGCGGATCGATATGCTCGCCCACCGCCGGGCTGACCGCGATCAGGCTGCCAATCGCGATTCCCACCGCCGCGGCGATGGCGAAGCCCATGGCCAGCGCCGAAAAGCTCACCAGCATGTGGTGCTCGAGCTCTCCACTCATCCACAGCCGTCCGAATTCGACGATCACCCGCGAGAACGGCGCGAACATCAGCTTGCTTGTCACAACGTATCGGCCGACCACCTCCCAGGCGACGAGGGCCAGCACGACCGAATAGAGGCCGCGGACGGCGCGACGATGGCTTTGGAAAAGCCGCCTCGCCGTCGCGACGGCGCGGCGCGGCCTCATGCCGGGCCCTGCGATGCGCGGGGCGACGCGGTTGGACTGCACCGGGACGTCGGCGGCCATGTCCACCAGCCTCCCGCCGGGCTCGCGGCGCCGCTCAGCCGGCCGCCCGACGCGGCGCCGGCGGCGTCGCGTAGGTGGGCACACCGGTGAACGGCGGTGTCAGCCGGCCGAGGCCGCGCTTGCGCAACAGCGGCATCACCTGATCGCTGAAGCGCTGCAGCCCTTCTATGAAATCCGGGAAGATGAACAGGAACCCGTCGAGGTCGCCGTCGATCGCCAGCGATTCGATGTGGTCGGCGACGCGCTCGGGGCCGCCCACGAACGGCACGCCGGCATAGAACAGCCGCGAGTCCGCCGATTCAAAGCGCTTCTGGTAGCTGTCGACGCGGTTGTCGGCGCGATCGCGGGCGCGCAGGCGATAGATGTTCTCGATCGCCTCACGGTCGGCACCCGCTTCGTAGTGGCGCAGGATCCGCTCGGCATCATCGTCCGAATCGCCCTGGATCAGCAGCACGAGCGTATGAGAGCGGACCTGGCGCCCACGATCCACCGCGACCTGCTTCATCCGGCGGCTCATCTGCTTCTGGTGCTCGAGCGTCAGCCCACCGAACAGGCCATCCGTGCAGTGCTCCGCGACGAACTGGAATCCCCGCTCGGACGAGGTGGCGCAGACGATCGGCATGCCGCCCTCCGCCGGTTGCGGGAAGGAGATGCAGTCCTCAAGCGTGAAGAAGCGGCCTTTGTAGGTGACGCTGGCCTCGGCCCATAGCCGCTTGACGACCGTCACCCACTCTTCGTTGTAGTCGTAGCGGTAGGCCTCGAAATTATCGGGATACATCGCCATCTGCGTGTATTCCCCCTTGTTGCCGGCGCTGACGATGTTGATGCCCATCCGCGACCCGCCGGCGACGTCGTCCATGGTGGCCGCCATCTTGGCGAACACCGCCGGGTGCATCAGCGCCGGCGCGATCGACGTGATCAGGCGCATGGTCGGCGCCGACGCGGCGAGGCCGGACATGAGGATCATCGATTCCAGCGAGTACTTCCAGAACTCGACATCGCCGCCAAAGCCGCGCCATTTCGCCATCGAGAACAGGTAGCTGAAGCCGATGCGCTCGGCGAGCTGCGCGATGTCGCGGTTGTGCGCGAACGACGGCAGAAACTGCGGCGAGGTCTTCGAGATGATCCAGCCGTTGTTGGTGACTGGCATGAACACGCCAAAATCGACATTCCGTCCCATCGGCTGAACTCCCGCTCTGACTTTTGGCTAAGCCGCGCGCAGGCTTTCGGCCCTCTGCCGAAAACTTCGCCGCGCCTATCCCCGGAACATCACAAGAATCGTGCCAGCCGAGAGCGCCGACCACGGCCGGGCCATACGGGTTGCGATGATTGGGCTTTTGCCGCGTCCGTCCCCAAGATGCGCGATGCGCGGGTGATTTCGTTGCCGCCGATGCAGGCGGCAAAAATATACGCGTGATGAAAACTTGGCGCGCTGCCTACAAATGCGACGGGGCGATCGCGCGCCGCTCACTGGTATTCCAAGGTCATGAGGTGCTCGGGCAGCCGGCTCATTCCCAGGACCTCGGGCCCGGCGGTCTCCAGGAGAATATCGAACGTCTTCTGAAGATCGGCCGCGCTCGTCGGCCCGAAGGTGCTGAGCAGGTCCTCGCGCATCTCGTCACGCACGGGCGGAATCGACGCCTCGTCCATCTTCATGAGGCGGCCCTGCTCCATCCAGATCTCGTCGTTGCCGCGCAGGGTCGCGACCGCCTCGCGATACGCCGCCATGTAGGCGCGGACGTTCTTCGGATGGGCCGCCGCGTAGTTGCCCGAGGTCATGAACAGCAGGAACGGCGCATCCGGCGGCAGGCCGAGCAAATTGATGAGCTCGCTCATTTGGTTCAGCACGCGGAACTTTCCGGTCACCGTCATCGCCGGCGTGATGTTGTCGTACATGAACGTCGCATCGAGCTGGCCCTGCTCGATCAGGCCGCGCAACAGCGCAATGCCGCCTTCGTGCACAACCGAATCCTTCTCCAGCTCGAAATTGTATTTCTTGAGCGCAACGGCACGCATCACGATCCAATTGCTCTGGGCGCGGTTAACCATGCCGACCCGCTTGCCCTTGAGGTCGCCGAAGTCGCGAATGCTGGACTCAGTCGGCACGATGATATGGTCGGCCCATTTCAGCATCGGGCCGATGCCGATCGCGTTGACGCCGGCATGGCGGAGCCGCGCCAGCAGCAGGAAGTCGGCCGTGCTGACGTCGCCGCCGCCGGCCTGGATCGCGGTCACGGCGGCCTGCGTCGATCCCACCTGCACGATCTGCATCTCGAACCCGTATTTCTTGTCGAGCCGGAACTTCTGCATGGTGTAACGCGCGAACGCGTTGGTGCCGGCGGGATTGTCCAGCAGCCGCAGCACGCCGCCGTCGCCCTGGTATCTAGCGACCTCGTCGGCGCTGACCGGCCCTATCGTCGTCTGGGCCGCCAGCGGCGGCGCTGCCGCCACCGCCATCAGCACGGCGAGGATGACGAGACGGGTCTTCATTGGTAGGCCAGGGTCATGAAGCCGTCGGGCAGTTGCTTCAGGCCCAGCACGGCCTCGCCGGCGGTCTCCAGCAGGACCTGGAAGTTCTTGCGGATATCCGCCTCGGTGGTCGGCGAAAAGGTACTGACGAGATCGGCGCGCATTTCCTCGCGGAGCGCCGCGAGCGCCTGCGGATCGGTCATCTTCAGCTCCTGGCCGTGCTCCAGCCACACGGAATCGTCGGTCTTGAGGTTGTCCATCGCCTCGCGATAGGCGGCGAGATACGCCTTGACGTTGGCGGGGTGCGCCGCCGCATAATCGGCGTTCGCGGTCACGAGCAGGAACGGCGTGTCCGGCAGGCCGAGTGCCGCAATCAGGCCCTTGATCTCCACCAGCACGCGCGCCTTGCCGGCGGCGACCATGGCCGGCGTGAAATCGTTGTACATGACCGTGGCATCCAGCTTGTCCTGCTCGAGCAGTCCGCGAAGCAGGTTCACGGCCCCTTCCTGGACGTTCGCCTCTTTTTCGAGATCGAACCCGTAGACCTTCTGCGCCGTCGCGCGCATCACGATCCAGTTGAGGTTGCTCCGCGCGGTCGTCCCGACCGTCTTGCCCTTGAGGTCGGCCAGCGTGCGCGCGGTCGATGCCGGGGAGACCACGACGTAATCCGCCCACTTCAACAGCGGCGCCACGCCGACCACGTTCAGGCCGGCGTTCCGCATGCGGCCGATATCGTTCCAGCCGAACAGGCCGAGATCAGCGCCGTTGGCCTGCATGATCGTGGCGCCGATCGGCGTGTTCGCATACGGCACCAGCTCCATGTCCAAGCCGTATTTCTTGTCCAGCGCCAGCTTTTTGATCGCGAAGCGTGGCCAGGCGAGGGTCCCGTAGGGGTTGTCCAACACCCGGATCTTGCTGCCGTCGCCCCGGATCGGCACCGCCTGCGCGGTCTCGTCCGCGCGCGCCATGGCAGCAGTCGCCGCCAGGGCGAAGACGAGAGCCGCCGCCATCCAGGCCCGGCTCATTGGAACGCCATCGTCATGAACTCGTCGGGAAGGCGGCTGGCGCCGAGGACCTCAGGGCCGGCCATCCCGAGGAGCGAGGCGAACACCGTCCGGATGTCCGCCTCGGCGTTGGGATCGAATTTTAGCATGATGTCGGTGCGCGCTTCGCCGCGGAACAGCGCCGCAACGTCCTCGGTCATCTTCATCTCCCTCCCACGCTCCAGCCAGATGGCGTCGTCGGTTCTGAGGATCTGCACAGCGTCGCGATAGGCGGCGACGAAGGCCTTGAGATTGGCCGGATGGGCCGCGGCGTAATCGGCGGAGGCGGCGTACATAAGGTATGGAATGTCGGGGAACCCGAGCTGATGGACGAGCTCGCTGACCTTCACCAGCGGACGGAACTTCCCGGTCGCCTCCATGCTCGGGGCCACCGAGTTGAAAATCTCGGTCGCATCCAGTTGGCCCTGCTCGATGAGGCCCGCCAGTAGTGGCACCGCCGCCTCCTGGACGGATGCCTCTTTCTCGAGGTCCAACCCGTATTTCGTCTGCGCCACGGCGCGCGCCACCACCCAGTTCATGCCCACCCGGCTGTACGTGCCGACCCGCTTGCCCTTGAGGTCGCCGATGGTCTGCAACGGCGAGTCCTTCGGCACCATGATGAAATCCGCCCCCCACCGGAGGAACGGCGCGATGCCCACCACGTTCACACCGCCGCTGCGCATCCGGGTGATGTCGATCCAGTCGATCGTGGCCAGTTCCGCCCCCTTGGCTTGAAGCACCGTCACCCTGATCTGAGTGGTCGGACCATTGACGAGCTGCAGCTCGAAGCCGTGTTTCTTGTCGAGCCCGTATTTCTGCATGACGAAGGGCGGGAACGAGTTGGTGCCGAACGGGCTGTACAGCAGCCGCACCGGGCCGCCGTCGCCCTTGACCGTTGGCTCCTCGCCGGCCGCGGCCGGCCCGGCGAGCACCGGCGCCACCAGCAGCGCCAACGCGCAGGCCTTGATCAAAACGCCACGGAGAGTCATCGGCGGTCTCACTTTTGTTTCGGGTGCGAGCGTCTGCGTCGGCCCTAGGCGGCCAGGTTCTCCCGCAGGGTGCGTCCTTCGTATTCGGTGCGGAACCGTCCTCGCCGCCGCAGCTCCGGCACCAGCAGATCGACGATCTGGATGTGGTCGAACGGCGTCACCGGCGCGCTCGAGAACATGAAGCCGCCGCGACTGCCCCCCACCTCGAACGCCTCCTCGAGATGGTCGGCGATCTGCGTCGGCGTACCGGCCACGGTGATGTCGTAGTTGGTGACGTTCTTGCGGCCGTGATCGAAGAACTCGTCGCGCGTGATCTCGGTGTTTTCGCCGATCTCGCGGGCCAGCTTGTGAACGAAGCCGACCGGCGAGGCGTTGGTGGCCGCGATAATCTCGTTGAGCTCGCCGGGCGAAAAACGCGCCGGCAGCCGCGAGAAATCGTAGCCGCAATTGTCCGACAGATAGGCGCCGACCGCTTCGTGCGGCAGCAGGCTCAACAGGTGCTCGCGCCGCGCCTTCGCATCGGCCTCGCTCTCGGCCACGATCACGGAGATGGCCCACAGGATTCCGACCTTCGACGGGTCGCGGCCCTCGGCGACGAGCGCATCGTCCAGCGCCTTGCGGTGGCGTTGCATCAGGTAGAAGGCGTGCGCCTGGGCGAACACGACGTCGGCGAAATGCGCCGATGCCTTGATGCCGCGCGGCGAGCCGCCGGCCTGGACCAGGATCGGACGGCCCTGCGGCGACGGCACGGTGTTCAGCGGGCCGCGGACCTTGAAATATTTGCCGGCGTGGTTGATCGCCCGGATCTTGTTCGGGTCGGCGACGACCCCGGAGGAGCGGTCCCAGACGAAGGCGTCGGGCTCGACACTCGCCCACAGGGCCTCGCAGACGTCGACGAACTCCTCCATCCGATCGTACCGGCTGTCGTGCTCCATGAGCTCGTCGAAGCCGTAATTCGCCGCGTCGGAGCGGCGGGTCGACGCGACCACGTTGAAGGCGATCCGCCCCTTGGTCACGTGATCAAGGGAGTTCAGCAGCCGCGCGACGTAGAACGGATGCATGAACGTCGACGAATAGGTGAGCCCGAACCCGATGTGGTTGGTCACCCGCCCCATACCGACGATATAGGGGCTCATGTCGTGGCGCGGCCAACCCACGCCCCAGCGTGCCGCGGCGTCCTGGGAGCCGCCATACATGCTTGCGACGCCGGTGCCGTCTCCGAAGAACAGCATGTCGAGGCCGCCGCGCTCGGCGATCCGGGCGATCTCCTCGAACATGCCGGGATCGGGATAGGTGTAATCCACCCACGAGCCCGGGCTGCGCCAGCGCCCTTCCAGATGCGTCTTCGACAGGTCGAACGCGAGATGGATCTTCGGCTTCATGGCTCCCCCGTGTGGTCGTCCCCCGTCCGAATTCGCCCAGGTCAGAATTCGAGCAGGGTGCCGCGCAGCGTCGGCTTCGTGTACCGGCTCCGCACCAGGCCGCGCCGCTGCAGCGCCGGCACCAGCCCGTCCGCGACCTCGAGGATGTATCGGCGATTGATCAGGCCAAACGGATGCCGGAGCAGGAACCCGTCGCCGCCGACCTCCTGCATGATCTCCGCCATCTTGTCGGCGACCTGGTCGGGCGTCCCGATGGCGTCGACGCAGCCGCCCTTGCCGCCGTCCTTGATCAGTTGCCGCAGGGTTTTGCCGCTGCCCCACTGCGCGAATTTTGCAAGCGCCGTCGACTCCCCATTGGTGGTCAGGTGCGGCAGCGGCTTGTCGAGATCGAACTTCGACAGATCGATGTCGGTGATGCCGCTATAGAGACCGAGCGTGCGGTCGATGAACCCCTGGGTGGACGTTCCGCGCTCGTTGATCTCCTTGGCGTCCGCCTCGGTCTCACCCATGACCGGCGAGAACAGGAACAGTACCTTGATGTCGTCGGGGTTGCGGCCGAACTTGGCCGCCCGCGCCCGCACGTCGTCGCGGAAGGCCTTCATCGCGGGGATGCCGGCCGCCGTCACGATGATGGAGTCGGCGTGCTTGGCTGCAAAATCCCGGCCGCGCGGCGAGCCGCCGGCCTGGATATAGGCCGGCCGCCCCTGCGGCGACGGGGCCGTGTTGAGGGGCCCGCGCGACTTGAAGTACTTGCCCTTGAAATTGATCGGCCGCACCTTGGTGTAGTCGGCATAGATGCCGGTCTTGCGGTCCAAGACGATCGCATCCGGATCCCACGACGCGAACAGCTGGTTGACCAGGTCCATATACTCGTCGGCCATCTCGTAGCGCAGGTCGTGCTCGGGCAGCTTGTCGAGGCCGAAGTTTTGCGCTGCGTGGTCCTCGCCGCTGGTCACGATGTTCCAGCCGAAGCGGCCGCGCGAGATGTGGTCGAGGGTCGAACACAGACGCGCCAGAAGGAACGGCGGATAGCCCAGGGTCGACAGGGTGGCGACGATGCCGATATGCGAGGTCGCCGCTCCCATCAGCGCCGCCAGCGGCGCCGGGTCGTGCTTGGGAACCTGGATGCCGCCCTTCAGGCCGCGCTGCGACGAGCCGCCATAGGCCTCAGGCACCATCAGGGTGTCTTCGAGGATGATGTAGTCGAAGCACGCGCGCTCCAGCGTCTTCGCCATCTCGACATAGAAATCGCCGGTCCACGGATTTCCCCCGGCCGACGACAAGGGGGCGGTCCATTCGTCGAGCGCGAAATTGGTGAACCAGGCGAGGTGAATTCTGGGGAAGGTCACTGCCGTTGCTCCGTACTCGATTATTGATAAGCCAGCGTCATGAATCCGTCCGGCAGCCGGCTCATGCCGAGCACGCTCGGCCCGGCGGTCGCCAGCAGCACGTCGAACGTCTTGCGAATGTCGGCTTCCGTGCCCGCGGTGAAGGTGCTCATCATGTCTTCGCGCGCCTCGTCGCGGAACAAGGTCAGCGCCTGGCCTTCGAGCTTGATCTCCCTGCCCCGCTCGACCCACACGTCGTCGTTCTTGCGCAGGATGTCGATCGCATCGCGATAGGCCGCGAGATACGCCTTCACGTTCGCCGGATGCGCCGCGGCAAAGGTCATGTCGGCCGTGTACATCAGGAACGGCGTATCAGGCAGGCCGAGCTCCCCGATCAACTGCCGGATCGTCGCCAGGATGCGGAACTTGCCGGTGGCCACGACCGCCGGCGTCAGCGAGTTGAACATCTGGGTGGCGTCGAGCTGGCCTTGCTCGAGCAGGCCGCGCAGCAGGTTCGGCGCGGCTTCCTGGGTCACGGCCTCCTTTTCGAGGTCGACCCCCTCCTTGTGCGCCACCGTGCGGATGACGATCCAGTCGAGATTGGTCCGGCTGTAGAGGCCGAGCTTCTTGCCTTTAAGCTCGCCCATGGTCTTCAGGGGCGATCCCTCCGGAACGATCACCGTGTTGGCCCAGATCAGGAACGGCGCGATGCCAACCACCTTGATCCCGGCGTTCTTCATCCGCGACACATCGTTCCAGTCGAACAGGCCGATATCGGCACCGCCGGCTTGCATCGCCGTGACCTGCGCCGGCGTTGTCGCCGCCGTCACGATCTGCAGGGTGAAGCCGTATTTCTTGTCGAGCTCGAACTTCTGGATCACGAACGGCGGGAACGAATTGGTCCCGAACGGGCTCACCAGGAGCCGGATCGTCCCGCCGTCGCCCTGGGTGTCGGCGGCCAGGGCGGACGCCGGCGCCGCGGCACCGACCGCCAGCAGGACCAGCGCGGCGATAACGCCGCGGCACCGTTTGCGGCTCACGCGGCGATCCTCAGATTGTCTTTCAGCATCGTGCTCTCGTATTCGGTGCGGAACCGGCCGCGGCGCTGCAGCTCGGGGACCAGGAAGTCGACGACGTTCAGCAGATCGCGCGGCGTCGCCTGGGGATGCGCGATCATGAAGCCGCCGCGGCTGCCGGTGGCTTCGAACTCCGCCTCGAGCAAATCGGCCACCTGCCCCGCGGTACCGGCGATGGTGTGCGAGTAGCCGGTCGCAACCTTCATCCCGTGCTCGAAAAACTCCTCGCGCGTCATCTCGGTGTCTTCGCCAAGATGCAGCGCCAGCTGATGGACGAGCCCCACCGGCGAAGCATTGGTCGCGGCGACCTCCTTGTTCAGCTCGCGGAGCGTGAACCGCGCCGGGATCTTCGAGAAATCGTAGCCGGCATTGTGCGATATGAACGCCCCGGCCGCTTCGCGCGGGATCGCCGTCAGAAGCTGCTCCTTGCGCCGCTTGGCCTCGGCCTCGGTCTCGCCGATGACCAGCACGATGTCCCACAGGATGCCGATCTGGCTGGGATCGCGGCCCTTGGCCCGCAGCTCCGCGTCCAGCATGTCGCGATGCTTGACATTGTGCTTGGTGGGCTTGCAAGCGGCGAAGACATAGTCCGCGAAATGGGCCGACGCCTTGATGCCGCGCGGCGAGCCGCCGGCCTGGATGAGAACCGGCCGCCTCTGCGGCGACGGCACGCAGCTGAGCGGCCCCTTGACCTTGAAGAACGAGCCGGCGTGATTGATCGCCCGCACCTTGCGCGGGTCCTCGACCACGATGCCGCTGTCGCGATTCCAGACGAAGGCGTCCGGCTCGATGCTCGCCCACAGCGCCTTGCAGACGTCGACGAATTCCTCCATCCGGTCGTAACGCGAATTGTGCTCCATCAGCTCGTCGAACCCGTAATTCGCAGCGTCGGCGCGCCGCGTCGAGGTGACGACGTTGAAGGCCATGCGGCCGCCCGTGACGTGGTCGAGCGAGTTCAAGAGACGCGCGACGTAGAACGGGTGCATGAAGGTAGAGGAATAGGTGATGCCGAACCCGACATGCTTCGTGTGCTGACCAAGGACGGCGATATAGGGGCTCATGTCCTGGCGCGGCCAGCCGATACCCCAGCGCACCGCCTCGTCCTGCGAGCCGCGCCACGTGCTCGGAATGCCCGTCCCGTCGCCGAAGAACAGCATGTCGATGCGGCCACGCTCGGCGATGCTGGCGATCTCCTTGAACATGCCGAGATCGGGATAGACCCGCCCGGTCCACGAGCCCGGCATGCGCCAGCGCCCCTCGAGATGGGTCCAGGACAGGTCGAAGGCGAGATGCATCTTGGTCTTCGTCATGCGCACAGCCCCATCGCAGGCCTCGATCGAAACATCACTGGTATTTGAGGGTCATGAAGCCATCGGGCAGCTGGCTGACCCCCAGCACGTCGGGTCCGGCGGTCGCCAGCAGCAGCTCGAACGTCTTGCGGATATCCGCTTCGGTGGTCGGCGAGAAGCGGCCGACCAGGTCCCTTCGCGCCTCGTCGCGGAACGGCACGATGCCCTGCTCGTCCATCTTCATCTCTTGGCCGCGCTCGAGCCACACCGCGTCGTCGACTTTCAGGACCTCGATCGTCTCGCGGAAGGCGGCGAGGAAGGCACGCACATTGGCCGGATGGGCCGCCGCATAGGTCTCGTCGCACATGTAGAGCAGGAACGGCGCGTCGGGCAGGCCGAGCTGCACGACCATGTCGCGGATCTGCGCCAGCGCCCGGAACTTCCCGGTCGCGAACATCGCCGGCGCCAGCGAGTTGTACATCTCCGTGGCGTCGAGCTGGCCCTGTTCCAGGAGGCCGCGCAGAAGCGTCACGGCCCCCGCCTGGACCGTCGCCTCCTTTTCCAGGTCGAACCCGAAATTGCGCTGCGCCACCGCGCGCATGACGACGTAGTTGAGCGAATTGCGGCTGGTGACGCCGAGCTTCTTGCCCTTGAGATCGCCGAGCGTCTTGATCGTCGACGTTTCCGGCACCACCGCGAAGTCCGCCCAGGCCAGGAACGGCGAGATGCCGACCACCTTGACGCCGGCCACCCGCCAGCGAGCGATGTCGCTCCAACCGACATTGCCGATCTCGGCCGCACCGGCCTGGACGGCGGTGAGCATGGCTTGCGGATTGGGTGCGGGAACGACCACCAGCTCGAAGCCGTATTTGGTATCGAGCTTGTATTTCTGCATGGTGAACGGGATGAACGAGTTGGTGCCGGCCGGATTGGCCAGCAGCCGCACTTTGCCGCCGTCGCCTTTATAGGCCGCGTCCACGGCCTCGCCGGCGCCGGCGGAGGCCGCGGTCATCAGCGACACCGCGACAAAGCCAGCGGCCGCCGTCAGATGGCGAAGGAGAGTCCGCCGGTTCGTGCGCGAATTCATCCGGCGGCTCCCAGGTTTTCCATTAAGGTGCGGCCTTCGTATTCGGTGCGGAAGCGGCCGCGGCGCTGCAGCTCGGGGATGAGGAAGTCGACGACATTGAGGAGGTCGCGCGGCGTCGCGATCGGATGCGCGATCATGAAACCGCCTCGGCTGCCGGTGGCCTCGAACTCCTCTTCCAGCTGGTCGGCGACCTGCGCTGCGGTTCCGCAGATCGTATGATCGTAGGCCGTGGCGGCGAGTCGGGCGCGCTCGAAGAACTCGTCGCGGGTCACCTCGACGTCCCCGCCCACTTCCACCGCCATCTTGTGCACGAAGCCCACCGGCGAGGCCTGGGTCGCCGCGATCTCCGCATTCAGCTCATTGAGCTTGAACTTCGCCGGCAGTTTCGAGAAATCGAATCCCGAGTTCGCGGAGATCCACGAGCCGACGGCCTCGAACGGCATCACGTCGAGGATCTGCTCGCGGCGCCGCTTGGCGTCCTCCTCGGTCTCGCCGATCACCAGGATGATGTCCCACAGGATGCCGACCTTGCTGGAATCGCGGCCTTTCGCCGCCAGCTCGCGGTCGAGATCCTGCCGATGCTTGGCCTTCTGCTTGACCGGCTTGCCGGCGCCGAAGACGCAGTCGGCGAAATGGGCCGACGCCTTGATGCCGCGCGGCGAGCCGCCAGCCTGGATGAGCACCGGCCGCGTCTGCGGCGATGGCACGCAGCTGAGCGGCCCCTTGACCTTGAAGAACTCGCCGGCGTGGTTGATCGGCTTCACCTTGCTCGGCTCGCCGACCACAATGCCGCTCTCGCGGTCCCAGACGAAGGCGTCGGGGTCGACGCTGGCCCACAGCGCCTTGCAGACGTCGACGAACTCCTCCATCCGCTCGTAGCGCGAATTGTGCTCCATGAGCTCGTCGAAGCCGTAATTCGCCGCCCCGGCGCGGTTGGTCGAGGCGACCACGTTGAAGGCCATGCGGCCGCTGGTGACGTGGTCGAGCGAGTTCAGGAGGCGCGCCACGTAGAACGGGTGCATGTAGGTCGACGAATAAGTAAGGCCGAAGCCCACGTGCTTGGTGTGCTGCGACATCACCGCGATCGTCGGGCTCATGTCCTGGCGCGGGAAGCCGACGCCCCACCGCACCGTCTCGTCGGTCGAGCTCCGCCACGTGCTGTGGACGCCGGGATTGTCGCCGACGAAGATCATGTCGATGCAGCCGCGCTCGGCGATGCTGGCGACCTCTTTGTAGATGGTGAGGTCGGGAAAGACCGAGCCGCTCCACGAACCGGGCACGCGCCAGCGCCCGTCCATGTGCGTCCATGACAGGTCGAAGGCGAGGTGCATCTTCGTCTTCATGCGCGCGACCTCAGAATTCCAGAAGCGTGTCGCGCAAGGTCGGCTTCGTGTATTCGGTCCGCACCAGCCCGCGCTTCTGCAACGCCGGGACGAGCCCTTCCGTCACCTCCAGGATGTAGCGCCGATTGATGTGGTGGAACGGGTGGCGGATCAGGAAGCCGTCGCCGCCGACCTCTTCCATGACCTGCGCCATGTGGTCGGCCACCTGGTCGGGCGTGCCGACGAAATCGACGGTCCCCTCCTTCACCAGCTGCCGCACCGGCTTGCCGCTGCCGAACTGGGCGAACCGCTTCAGCGAGGTCGACTCACCATTGGTCGTCAGGTTTTCGGGCAGCGGCTTGTCGATGTCGAATTTCGAGAAGTCGATATCGGTGATGCCGCTCATCATGACCAGCCGGCGCTCGATGAAGCGGGGCTGCGCGGCGCCGCGCTCGAACGTCGCCTTGGCGCTCTCCTCGGTCTCGCCCATCACCGGCGCGTAGAGGAACAGGATCTTGATATCGTCGGGATTGCGCCCGAACTTCGCGGCGCGCCGGCGGACGTCGTCGCGGAACTCCTTCTTGGCCTTGTTGCCGTTGGCACCGGCGATGATCGAGTCGGCGTACTTGGCGGCGAAGTCGCGGCCCTTCTCCGAGCCGCCGGCCTGGATATAAGCCGGCCGGCCCTGCGGCGACGGTGCGGTGTTGAGCGGGCCGCGCGACTTGAAATAGCGGCCTTCGAAATTGATCGGCTTCACCTTCCGATAGTCGGCATAGGTCCCGGTCTTGCGGTCCATCACCACCGCGTCGGGATCCCAAGACGCGAAGAGCTTGTTGACGGCCTCCATGAACTCATCGGCGATCTCGTAGCGAAGGTCGTGCTCTGGCAGCTTCGGCAGGCCGAAATTCTGCGCCGCCGCGTCTTCGCCGCTGGTCACGATGTTCCAGCCGAAGCGGCCGCGCGCGATGTGGTCGATGGTGGCGGACAGACGCGCCAGCAGGAACGGCGAGTAGCCGAGCGTCGACATCGTGGCCACGACGCCGATATGCCGGGTCTGGGCGCCGATCACGGCCGCCAGCGGCGCCGGGTCGTGCTTGGGCACCTGGATGCCGGCCTTGAGGCAGGTCTGCATGCTGCCGCCGAACGCCTCGGACACCATCAAGGTGTCTTCGAGGATCATGTAGTCGAACCGGGCGCGCTCCAGCGCCTGCGCGAACTCGACATAGAACTCGCCCGTCCACGGATTTCCGCCAGCCGACGCGAACGGCTCGTTCCATTCGTCGAGGGCAAAATTGGTAAACCAGGCAAGATGGAATTTCTTCTGCGACATCGTTCCCCCGTCGGGTTTCAATCCTTGTCGATACTGCCGACATGGCCGACCAGCCGCTCGACCACGGCCTTGCTGGTCTCGAACACGCGGACGTCCTCGTAAGACCGCGGCCGAGTCAGGGCCTGAAGCCCGATCTCGTCGCAGAACCGACCGCCCGGCCCCTTGGTCATCATCAGGATGCGGTCGCTGAGGAACGTGGCCTCGAAGGCGTTGTGGGTGACGAACAGGACGGTGGAGCGGAACTTGCTCCAGATCGTCAGCAGCTGCTGGCGCAGGCGGCGCGCCGTGAGCTCGTCGAGCGCGCTGAACGGCTCGTCCATCAGCAGCACTTCGGGCTCGATGGAGAAGGCCCGCGCGATGGAGGCGCGCTGCTGCATGCCGCCGGAGAGCTGAAGCGGATAGAAGTCGCCGAACGCCGAGAGCTCGACCAGGGCCAGGCAGCGGTCGATGCGCTCCGGCCACTCCGCGGCCGCGAAACCGGCGGCCTGGAGCGCGAACTCGATGTTCGAGCGCACCGTCCGCCAGGGCATCAGCCGCGGTTCCTGGAACACGTAGGCGACGCGGACACCGTTGGCGATCTGCTCGTCCACCGGCCGGCCGAGGATCGACGCGACACCCTCGTACTGGTCGTCGAGGCCGCCGAGGATGTTCAGCAGCGTCGATTTGCCGCATCCCGACGGTCCCAGGATGCACACGAACTCGCCGGGCTTGACGGTGAACGTGGCGCCGTCGAGCGCCTTCCAGCCGCCCTGGCCGCTCTTGCCCGGGAACGTCTTGCTGACCTTGTTGATCTCGATCGACGCGACGCTGCTCATGAGATCGATCGCTGCGCGGGGGGCGGCCGGGCCGGCGGTGTCGTCACAGCTTACGGCGCGTCGGCCGCCACCGGAACAGGCGGGCTTCGAGCTTGCCGAGCACGACGATCTCGAGGAACAGCATGATGAACAGGAACAGGAGCGCGTGCGCCAGCACTTCGCTCATGTTGAACATCTGGTAATAGAACTCGATCTTGTAGCCGACGCCGTCGCTGCGCCCGAGAAGCTCGACGAACAGCGTCATCTTCCAGATCAGGCCGAGGCCGAACCGCGCCGAGGCCATCAGGGTCGGCGCGATCTGCGGTGCGATGACCGAGAGGATGATCCGCGACTGGCGGGCATGGAAGGCGCGCGACATGTCGATCAGCTTCTGGTCGACGCCCTTGATGCCCTCCCAGATGTTGATGGTGAGGATCGGGATGACCGGCAGGGCCGCGGCGATGATCGCCGCTTTCTCGTTCAGCCCGATGATCATGAAGATGGTCAGGATCAGCACCAGGCTCGGCACCGTGATGCCGCCGACCACCCACACGTCGAAGAAATGCTCGGCGCGTTTCGACAGCCCCATCGCGAAGCCGAGGACGATGGCGATGGACATCGCGGTCGAAAACGCGAGCGCGATGCGCGTCAGAGTGATCGCCACGTCGCGCCAGATCGGACCGGCGGTCACCTCCTGCCACAGCACGCCGACCACGACGTGCGGCGCCGGCATGACGCTCGACGGCAGCATGAATGCGCCGAAATACCACAGCCCCACGAGCGTCAGCACCGACGCGCCCTTGATCAGGCGGTCGCCCGAGTAGGTCTCGATCCAGCGGCTGATCTTGGCCGTGATGCGCTCCGCACTGGGTGCGGCAAGCGGGGCGGCATAGTCGGCTGTCGCGGACGGTGGGGCCATCGTGAGCGGTCCATTTGCGATGACGCGGGATGGGGCGATTTTTCTGCGCTGCATCATGCACACACAAGAATCGTGCCAGCCCAGGCGCCCAGTTTTAGGCAGTGTTGACCCGTTGCGGCGGCTGGCTTTTCCCTCGAGGCGGCGTCGAACTGTCCAGCAAACAGGCAGTCGGCTCCGAACCCCAGATTTATATGCGTGATGAAAATTTGGTGCAGCGCACACAAATTAAGACGCGGCACCGGCGTTCGAGCGCCGGGAACCGCGGCGGCGCGCCAAAATGGCGCTGGCATGAATCTTGGTTCTGCTCTCCCCGAGTTTGCGACGCCGCTGTCATGCCGCGTCGGTCACGAGGGGAGATCGACACATGGGTTCGGGCCTGAAGACCGCCGTGGTGGTGGGAAATCCAAAACCGAAGTCGCGCACCCGCGACGCCGGCATTCTGGTCGCGCAGAAGCTCACGGGGCAGGATCCCGATATCGTGCTCGATCTGGTCGATCTCGGTCCGGGCCTGCTCGAGTTCGGCAACACTGCCATCGCCGAGGCGATCCAGTCGATCCAGCGCACGCCGGTCGTGGTGTTCGCAAGCCCGACGTTCAAAGCCACATATACGGGGCTTCTCAAGCTGTTCCTGGACCAGTTTCCGCCCGACGGATTGGCCAGCGTGACGGCCTTCCCGCTCATGCTGGGCGCCGGCCCCGCGCATGCGATGGCGCCAGATCTGCTCTTGAAGCCGGTGCTGGTGGAGCTGGGTGCGATCTGTCCGGCGGCCGGGCTGTATCTGATCGACAAGAGCTTCGCCGAAGACCCGCGGCTCGATGCGTGGGCGGGGCGCGCGCGCAAGCTTCTACCGGCTCTGGAGACGGTGCCATGAACGCCATGATGCCGGTCGACGACGTCGATCCCCGCCACGCGTTTGCCTGTTTTCCCACCGGTGTCACCGCCATCTGCGCCTTGGTCGACGGCGTGCCGGTCGGCATGGCAGCGAGCTCGTTCACCTCGGTCTCGCTCGAACCGCCGCTGGTGTCGGTGTGCATGCAGAACAGCTCGAGCACATGGCGGAAGCTAGCGCCGGCACAGCGGCTGGGCGTCAGCTTCCTGGCCGCGACCCAGGAGATCGCGTCCCGGCAGCTCGCCGCCAAGGCCGGTGACCGGTTTGCGGGCATTGCCTGGCATTCGACCAGGGAAGGTGCCGTTTTCATCGGCGGCGCCGCCGTCTGGCTCGACTGCTCAATCCATCAGCGGATCGCCGCCGGCGATCACGAGATCGTCTTGCTGCAGATCGAAACGCTCAAAATTCAGCCAGAGGTGAGCCCGCTGGTATTCCACGCGAGCCGCTACCGGCAACTGGCGAGTTTATGAGCAACGCGGGAACTGGCCGGCTCAGCGCCAGTCCCCGCTCTAGCCCAGCCGCTTCATCCGTGATTTGCGATCACGCACACGAGGTTCGAGCCCGGCTTGCCCTGGTGCTCGGCGCCGGCCTTGCCCAGAACCAGCGTGTCCTGGACGATCGACGATACGTTGGCATGTGCCACCGCCTTGGCGACATGGCCGGAATATTGGGCAAGCACGTCGGAGCGCATGGTGTGCCGGCGCCCGAGGCAGTGCGGCAGATAATCCGCGCCGGCGTTGACGAAGACGGCCGCAACCTTCGCCCGATCCTCGGGCACGAGGATCCCGTCTTCCAGCCGCAAGCCCGCCGCCTTGAATGCGGCCCGCGCGCCGAGGACATCGAGCTGGTGTTCCATGACGCTATGCGCCGCGACGTAGCCGCCGGGGGCCCCGGGTACGTTGCCGATCACCACCACGCGGACCGCAACCTGGTCGTTGCCGGCGGTGGCCGAGCCGCGGGTCGTGTAGAGATCGGGCCGCCGCCCGATCACCGAATCCGAGATTTCGCCGGCCGGAATCTCACCGAGCGCCACGGCGGCACCCAAGGCGGCGGCACCCCTGCTCATCGAGGAGGCGACGGCCGGCGTCAGCGAAACGACGGTGCGGCCGCGCGCCGTTGCCTCGTCCATGCGCTGCGGAGTCATTTGCGGGCATTTCATCTCCACGCTGACGACGTCCTGGGCATCCTCGATGCCGGCGGCCTTCATCGCCGCGCGCACGCTGTCCGCCACCAGCCCGACCTGCGTCGTGGTCCCGTATTCCTCCGGCAGCAGCGGCCGCGTGCTGGCGACGCCGACCGCGAGGCGGGCCACGCAGTTTCCGGCCTTGCCGGTGACCGGCTTGTTCACGAACAAGGTGGCGTGCGGGCTCATCAGGCCGGCCGTGCCCGCGATCATCAGCATCGGTATGCGCTCCGAAAGCTCACCCAGCGACAGGTTAAGGCGGCGCGCAAACAGCCGCTGCAGCGCCAGGGTCGAATAGCCGCGGACGTAACTGTCGCCCTCGGTTTGCGCCATGATGGCAACGACATGCGCCGGATCGACGATGCCGGCATCGAACAGCCCTTCGACCGCCCCCACGTCTTCGGGGCTGGCCAGCGGAACGGTATGGACTTGTGCTTCAAACATGGAGCGTGCTCATCAGCCGGCGGGGCGCGCCCTGATATCCGTCCCTTCAGGTGCAAACCCGGTGCCAGGGGCACGCCCGCCGGCGTTCCATGACCGTTTTGCCAAAGCCCCGCCCCGCCGCTATAGCTAGCGCCGGTTCCGAAGGCCGACGCACGGCGTCCGGAATTAACCGCGTTTCGGAACAACCGCCGATGCTCCTGACCGCTTCTGAAATCCGCGCCGTGGTGATCGGCGCGCTGCTGGCGATGGCGCTCGCCGCCGTCGACCAGACGATCATCGCGACCGCCCTACCCGCCATGGCGCGCGACCTTGGCGACGTGTCGCTGCTGTCGTGGATCGTCTCGGCCTATCTCCTGACCTCGACCTGCGCCAGCCCGGTCGCCGGCAAGCTCAGCGATCTCTACGGACGGCGGCGCTCGCTGGTCGCCGCCCTCGGCATCTTCATGCTGGGTTCGGCGCTATGCGCGCTGGCCACCGGCATGATCCCCCTCATCCTGGCGCGGGCTGTCCAGGGTCTCGGCGGCGGCAGCCTGATCGCCCTCGGCCAGACCGTGATCGGCGATGTGGTCAGCCCGCGCCAGCGTGCGCACTACTCCGGTTATTTCTCGCTGGTGTTCGCGACGACGTCGATCGTCGGGCCGAGCCTCGGCGGGTTGCTGACCCAATATTGGGGCTGGCCGTGGATCTTCTGGATCAATCTGCCGGTGGGAGCTGCAGCACTCGTCATCGTCGATCGCGCATTGCGCCGCCTGCCGGTGCATCACCACAAGCGGCCGATCGACTATGCCGGCATCGTGTCGCTGTCGGGTGCCACCGTGGCGCTGCTGCTGGTGCTCTCGCTCGGCGGCAAGAAGCTGGCGTGGACCTCGCCGGAGATCGTGGTCCTCGCCGCCGCGTCGGCGCTTCTCTGCGCCGTGTTCGCGCACGCGCAGCTGCGCGCCGCCGAGCCCGTCCTGCCGCCCCGCTTTCTCGCCGACGGCGTGCTGAAGCCGTTGCTCGCGAGCAGCTTCATCGTCTACGGCACCTACCTCGCCATCGCCGTGGCGGCGCCGGTCTATTTCCAGGTCGCCCTCGGCACGTCGGCCAGCGAGGCCGGCCTCCTCACCATTCCCGTGGTCCTCTCAACCAGCCTCACCTCGAACTTCGCGGCGCGACATGCCAAGCGGTCCGGCCGCTACAAGCTGCCGACCCTGATCGGCCTGCCGGTGGCGGTCGTGGCGATGGCGGTGCTCGCGTTCGTCGCCGACCGCGTCTCACCGGCGGTCGCGGCGGCGTTCCTCACCCTCGCCGGCTGCGGCTTCGGGCCGACCTTTCCGAGCGCCAGCGTCGCGTCGCTGAACGCCGTGGCGCCGCGCGACATCGGGGCGGTGTCCGGAGCACTCACCTTCGTGCGCGCCCTGGGAGCGGCGATCGCCGTCGCTGCGTCATCGGCGCTGGTGCTCGGCCTCGCCGCCGACGCGTTGCCGGGCGGCCTTGAGGGCGGGCTTCAGGATCTGGTCAGCCAGGCGCTGGCCCCGGCGGCGCGAGAGGCCGTCGCGCGCGCGTTCGGCGTGATGTTCGGCGTCAGCGCCGTGGGCTTCCTGATCGGCCTCATCCTGTTCGCGCGGGTCGAGGACCGGCTGCTGCGCGACACGCCCGCCGCGGCATCGTCGGCGGAATAGGAGGCCCCGCGCCTCACATCGTGATCTTCAGGTCGCGGACGAATTCCGTGGTCATCGATTGCATGTAGTCCGTCTCGGCCTTGAGCAGCTTGGCCTCGACCAGGAAGTCGCGCGTCTTCCTCCACCGCTCCTCGGTGATGATGCCGATGCCCATCGTCGCCGCGTCGCCGCTCTCGATCGCCTTCACCTCACGCATCTTCCTGAGCCCGAATTCGATCTGACCGTCGTCCATCTTCGGGTTCAAGTTCTTGATGAACTCGTTGCCGATAGTCGGATCGCGCATATACGCCCGCCAGCCCTCGATGGACGCCTGGGTAAAGCGCGCGACCGTATCGCGGTTCTTCTGGATGAAGTCGGTCGTGGTCACCATCGTGTTGGCGTAAGACGGATAGCCTTCATTTGCGAACAGGAAGAACCTCGTCGGAATGTTCTGCCGCTCGGCGACATACGGCTCGGACGTGATATAGCCCGCGACGGCCGAGGTCGGATCGGTGATGAATGTCTGGAGATTCGGGCCCTTCGGACCAGCCATATCGTCGGTGTAGCTGTATCTCGCTTTCAGCCACGGCCAATAGGTCGAGTAGCCGCTCGGCGCGAAATAGATCTTGTGGCCCTTGAGCTCCGCCAGCGAGTTGACCTCCGGCCGCGCGATCAGGCCGATGAGGTCGAACTGAAAGCAGGTGAAGATCGCCTTGACCGGGATGCCCTTCTCGTAACTGCTCATGATCTGGATGTCGTAGCTCATCACGATATCGGCTTCGCCGCCGGCCATCAGCTGCATGGCGTTCACCGAGACCCCGCCCTGCCGAAGATCCACATCGAGCCCGGCCTTCTCGTAAAGGCCGGCGGCGGCCGCATGGTACAGCCCGCCATGCTCGGGCTCGGCGAACCAGTTCGTCACCACCCGAACCTTGGTCGCCGCCTTGGCTGGCAGGGCGCGCAGAACCGACGCGCCTCCGAGCGCCACCCCGCCCGCCAGAACATTCCGTCTCGAAACTCGCTTCATCTTTTCCCCGCAAAACCTGGGTCACTTGGTCGGGTGCCCGACCTGCCGCAACGAAGCAAGAGCTGCGCCACGCCTGCCGTCCCATCCGGCCCTGGCCGACGAAAATACATCATCTCGTGGTTAAACTTGAGCTTTTCACGGGCGTGCGAAGACGGCAGGATCGCCGGCCAGAGGGGATGGTCGAAGCCGACATGCTGACGACAATACGTGCGAAGCTCAGCCTGCTAGTGCCGCCGGTGATCGTCGGCGTTGCGGTCTTGATCCTTTGGCAGATCGCCTGCGAGGTGCTGCGCATCCCCTCGTACCTGTTTCCGGCACCGACCATGATCGCGGACGCGCTGGTCAGCGATGCCGCGGGCCTGCTTCACGCGCTGTGGATGACGATCAGGGTTGCCCTCACCGCGCTGGTCATCTCGACCGTGCTGGGCGCCCTGACCGCCTTCCTCTTCGTCCAAAGCCCGATCATAGAGCGGAGCTTTTTTCCCTACGCCATCATCCTCCAGGTGACCCCGATCGTCGCGATCGCGCCGCTGATCATCATCCTGGTCAAGAACACCCAGGCCGCCCTGGTGATTTGCGCGACTGTCATCGCGATCTTCCCGATCATCTCGAACACCACGATCGGCTTGCGCAGCATCGATCGCGGCCATCAGAACCTGTTCGCGATCAACGATGCCTCGCGTCTACAGAACCTCCTCTACCTGCGGATCCCGACGGCGCTGCCTTACTTCTTCGCCGGCCTCAAGATCGCAAGCGGACTGTCGCTGATCGGCGCGGTTGTCGCCGAATTCGTCGCCGGAACGGGCGGCCGCTCCGCTGGCCTTGCCTACGAGATCCTGCAGGCCGGCTATCAGCTCGAAATCCCCCGGATGTTCGCTGCGCTGTTTCTCATCACTGTCACCGGCATTCTGCTGTTCGTCAGCGTCGCAGGGATGACCCATGTGATGCTCGCGTCATGGCACGACAGTGCCGTCGAGCGCGACACGTGAACCGTCCATGACGGCTGGACTGCAAGGGGCCCAGGAGACGCGCGCGCCGGCACCCGGCCCGGAGGCTGGGTCTAAGCCGCTGCTGCGGCTGAACGGCGTTTCCAAACGGTTCGACAACGGCCTGGTCGCGATCTCCGATGTCAGCCTGACGGTGCGGGCCGGTTCGTTTCTGACGGTGCTCGGGCCGTCCGGATGCGGCAAATCGACCCTCCTCGCCCTTATTGCCGGGCTTGGCAGCCCGTCGGAGGGGGACATCGACTGGCCGCAATCCCGCTACAACAGCGCCGGCAAGCCCGATCGGTCGATCGGCGTCGTCTTCCAGGAGCCGACGCTGCTGCCATGGCGCACCGTGTTCGAGAACGTGTATCTTCCCCTCAAGCTGGCGAAAGTCACCCGCCGCGACGCGCATGACCAGGTGATGGACCGTTTGTCGCAGGTCGGGCTGTCCGGGTTTGAGTCGGCCTATCCCCGGCAATTATCGGGCGGCATGAAAATGCGGGTGTCCATCGCGCGGGCGCTCATTCGCAAGCCGAGGCTGTTGCTGATGGACGAACCGTTCGCCGCCCTGGACGAAATCACTCGAACGCATCTCAGCCTGGAACTCCTCGACCTGTTCGCGAGGCAAGGCCTGACCGTGATCTTCGTGACGCACAGTCTCTACGAATCGGTCTTTCTGTCGAACCGGATCGTGGTGATGTCGTCCCGGCCTGGCCGGATCATCGCGGACTATCCGATCGACGCGCCCTATCCACGGACGGAAGACTACCGGACGTCGGTGCGTTACAACGAGCATTGCCGGAGCGTTTCGGGGGCGCTGAAGGAGGCGATCCGCGCGGCCTCCGCGTCCGATCCCGGCCCCTCAGCCCGCCCATAACGGCGCGAACTGGGTCGCGACCACTTCGCTATAGGCCGGGCGCCGTTGCAGGAGTCCAGCCTCGTTCGAAAAGCGGACCATGCGATCGACCGCCGCCTCCGAAATCGCGGCGTCGTAATACGGCGCGTCGCGCCGGATCAGATCGACGATCAAGCCGGCTTCGGCGGACGGGAACAGTCTTTCACCGACGCCGCGCGCGAGTTCGACATTCTGCTTGAGCGCGCGTTGGGTGGCCGCGATGGCGCGGACGGCGGCGGCGGCCTTTTCGGGCGAGGCTTCGATGAAGCGGTCCGAGGCGACGATCGAGGCCATCGTATAATCGGGCACTCCGGCGTCGCGCCGCGCATCCAGAACGACGGTGCCCACCCCGCGCTGGACCGCGAGCTCAGCGCCCATGCCGTTAGCCCAGAACCCGTCCACTCGTCCCTCCTCCAGCGCCTGCGCGGCCATCACGCCGAAGCTCATCCCGGGCGCATGCGCGCCCTGGATCGGCGCGATCTGCACGGCGTCGCGGTCTGGATCGATGCCGGTGTCGATGAGGAGCCGTCGCAACGCCATTCCGACCCAGTACGCCGCACCGATCCTGCGGCCCTTGAGGATGGTCAAATCGCCGCGCACGGGGTTCAGGTCGGAACGCATGACCAGGAACCAATACATATGCTGGGCTTGCGCGCAGAGGAGCTTGGCGCCCCGCCATTCGGGAAAGCCGCCAACCACGAGGTGCGACGAGCAGCCCAGGAACTCCAGCGTCCCGTCGCGTAGCGCCGACAGCGCGGTCTCGACCGGGACCACGAGCTCCAGGCTGACGTCGAGGCCCTGCTCCTTGAAGAAGCCCAATTCAACGGCGGCGATGGCCGGGAAGTAGGAGTTCGAAATCAGATCGGGAATCGCAATTTTCATCGTCGTCTCATACTCTGTGGAGGGCTGACGGTCCAGAAAGCCGCGGCGCACCGCCGGTACGAAAGTTGCTTATTCGCCCGCAGTGGGGTTGACCGACCGGATAGGACAATGGCTGACGAAGTTCCGATCATAAGCCTCGACGCGATCACGAACGCCCGGCCTGGTGCCGACGATCGCGTCGCGCGCGACTTGCTGCCCTGCCTCGAGCGGTGGGGCGTCTTTCAGGTGGTCGATCATGGCGTGTCGCCGACGGTTATCGAAGGCGCGTTTGCCGCGGCGAAGCGCTTCTTCGAGCGTCCCCTGGAAGAGAGGCTCGCGATCCGGGTCGATCGCAACAACCGCGGCTACATGCCGATGCATCAGACACATTATCCCGGGAACAAGCCCGACTTGAAGGAGAGCTTCAATCTCGGCACGGACCTGTCGCGAGATGACCCCGACGTGCTGGCCGGCAAGCCGCTTCACGGCGTCAATCGCTGGCCGGAATTGGATCGGTTCCGGCAACCGGTCGAAGCCTATTTCAACGACGTCCTGGCGTTGGGTGATCGGTTTCTGGGCCCACTCGCGGTCTGTCTTGGCATGTCGCCGGAGAGCCTGCGCGAGCTGTACCGGAAGCCCGTGGCCTTCATGCGCCTGTTCCACTATCCACCGAACGGCAATGCGGAAGACCGGGAGTTCGGCGCCGCCGAACACCAGGATTACGGCTTCCTCACCTTTCTCGCCCAGGACGCGATGGGCGGGCTGGAGGTCCGCGCCCCCAACGGAGAGCTCGCCCCCGTGCCGCCGCGCACGGACGCCTTCGTCGTGAACGTGGCCGACATGCTGTCGGCGATCACGGGCGGCCGGTTCCGCTCGCCCTATCACCGGGTGGTGAATCGATCCGGCCGCGCCCGCTACTCCATCCCGTTCTTCTTCGATCCGAACTTCGATGCGCGCTTCGCCTCCATGCCGGACGTAAGCGCGGGCGAGTTCCTGCTGAACAAGTTCAACCAGTTCTACAAATACCGGAAGCAGCTCGCCGGTACGGCCTGATGCGTTCTAGCGCTCAGCGGCAAAGTGCTGGAACTGCCGCTTCATCGCATTGACTCGGGCGAGATATGTGGCGACGTCGTGGTCGCCGCAGCGCTCGCCTTGCGGCGGTTGGAACCCGCGGCGCGCGAAGCGCTTGGCCGGGCCGGCGCCGCAGAGATGCACGACGGCGGCGAGATCCTGCTTCTGCTGCGGGCTCACGGCCGCGGCGGGCCGGCCGGCGAGAATCGCCGACACGTTGCGATCCAGGAACACCGCCGTGAGTTCGATGGCATGGCTTGGCACCACACGGGTATAGAGGCCGTTGAACCAGCAGGAGCGCCAATCATTCCAGGCGCCCTCGCCGACGACGGTGTGGTGGCGGATACAATAGGGCTGCGCCTCGGCAAACGCCGCGTCCGTCATCTGATACATGCCGACGGCACTCGAGGCAGGGCGGTAGATGGCGAACGGATGCCAGGTCAATTGCCAGCGCCAATAGGTGCGCGCCACCGGGTTGCCGGCGCCCTCGACCTGGGCCAGGGCGGCCAGCAGCTCGGGGGTGATGGTGGCGGATGAATACTGGCGGAACAGCGGCCCATATTGCCGCCAGGTCTCGGCGGGCATCTTTTTCAGCACGCCGCTGACGGGAAAGAACATCTCGGTCGGCTTGCGCACCACCTGATACACGAGGTTGGTGGCGGCGAAGACCGCGAGGGCCGCCGCCGCGAGGGCGACGAGGCGCACCGCCGGCGGCGCGGCACTCAGGGTCCGCCACGCCCAGCGGGCGCGTTTGCGCCAGCCGCGGAGCCGACGCAGGAGAGCGTTCCAGTCTCGATGGAGACGCGACCTACGCAGAACTCTGGCGGCGCTCGGTGACGACATGGGGTGACGCGGCGATTATGAGCCGCCGCGCGCGGGCGCGCTATAGGCGGCAAATGGCCCCTTTCTTGCTACATAGCTCTCGGGCAAATCGGTCCGGCCCGCCCGCCTTCTTCACGAAAGCGCTATCATGAAAGTCTACTTTTGGGACGTGCTCCCCTATGGCAAGCACTTCGATCAGTTTACTCGTGACCGCTACCTGCCCTATCCGCTGCCCAAGCAGCATTTCGATCCGGAGATCGCGGCGCGCAGCTATGAGGAGCATCTGACGGCCTGGGAGGAGCTCGACCGGCTCGGCTTCGACGGTGTCGGCCTGAACGAGCATCACACGACGCCGCACGGCCTCATCGCGTCCCCCAATCTCATCGCGGCCGCCGCCATTCAGCGCACCAAGAACCTCAAGTTCATCACCCTCGGCAATCTCCTGCCGATCCACAACCCGCTGCAGATCGCCGAGGACATTGCGATCGCGGACTGCCTGTCGCGCGGGCGCATGCTGCCCGGCTTCGCGCGCGGCAATGCCCGCGAGTATTGGGCCTACAACATCCCGGCATCAGAATCACGCGGCCGCTTCGAGGAGGCGCTCGAGATCATCGTCAAGGCATGGACGCAGGAAGTCTTCACCCACGAGGGCAAGTACTGGACCTTCAAGGACATCGCGATCTGGCCCCGCCCGTTCCAGCAGCCGCACCCGCCGCTCTGGGTCCCGTTCAGCGGCAGCCAGCAGACCATCGAGTGGGCGGCCAAGCTCAATCTCAACGCGGTCGTGGCCGGCGCACCGCCCGTGGTCGAGGACATGGTGAGCTATTTCGCCAAGTGCATGCGCGATCATGGGCGCGTGCTGTCGCCGAATCAGGTCCTGCTGTTCACCGAGTCCTATGTCGCCGACAGCAAGCAGGAGGCGTTGCGCGAATATGGTCCGTACTACCTCTATTTCGTTCAGACGCTGTGGCACCATGGCACGTTGAAGCCCATCGGGACGGGACCGACCGAGAAAGAAGGCGCCGTCAACGTCGACTATCTGCGTCCGGAGAACCGGGCCTTGGCCGGCCTCGATCGCGAGAGGATCCGCCAGACCAACCTGCCGGACGTCGAGAAGAAGGTCTACGGCGACCAGCTCGCCTGGGGCTCGCCCAAGGAGGTCGCCGAACACCTGATCGAGCAGGCCGAGCGCGCCGGCGCCAACGCCGTGCTGCTGAACACCTGCAACGGCGCCTTGCCGCACGAGTTGATCATGGAGCAGATCCGCCGCTTCGGCCGCGACGTCCTGCCGAAGCTGCACGCGCACGAGGTCAAGCGAGTACCCGTGGCCGCGTCAGCGGCCGCCGACTAGTTCGTGACCTCGTTGGGCCAAATCGCCGGAGCGCCTGCGACGCGGGGCACTAACTCCACGTTCGCGGTCGAGGAGACGACGGTCGATGACATCCACTCGGCGTATCGGGAAGGGAGAGCCACCGCACGAGGCGTGACGCAGGCTCACCTCGATCGAATCGCGGCTTACGATCGCAAAGGTCCGGCGCTCGGCGCCGTCATCATCACGAACCCGCAGGCGCTTGCGGATGCCGCAGCACTCGACACTCACTGGCAGAAGACCGGCACGATGGTGGGGCCACTGCACGGGATCCCGGTCCTGGTGAAGGATAACTATGACGCCGCGGGGCTGCAGACCACGGTCGGATCATCGGCGCTCATCGGCTGGGTGCCGGCGAAGGACTCCACCACTGTGGTGAAACTGCGCGCCGCCGGCGCCATCATCCTGGCGAAGACGACCATGTCGGAATGGGCGCGGGGCGGATTGGACAACATCAATTCCGTGTTGCCCGGTTTTGCGCGCAATCCCTACAACACGGCGTATGCGACCGGCGGCTCATCGGGGGGTACGGGAGCGGGCCTCGCCGCCAGCTTCGGCGTGCTGGGCTTGGGCTCAGACACCTGGGGATCGATCCGCAATCCGTCGTCGAACAATGCCCTGGTCGGCTTGCGCCCAAGCTGGGCGCTCGTCTCCCGCGCCGGCATGGCCGGACTCTACGATGCCCGCGACACGGCGGGTCCTATGGCCAGGACGGTCGCCGACCTGGCGGCGCTCCTGGATGTCATCGCGGGCGTAGACCGAGACGATCCCGCGACGACGGAGGCAGCGGGAAAAATCCCGCGAACGTACCAGGCCTGCTTGAATAAAAACGGGGCGAGCGGAAAACGCCTTGGCGTCCTTCGCCAAGCCTTCCCGCCAAACGCGTCGGACCCGAATGTCGTCGGATTGCTGAACCGGGCCGTCGAGGACCTGCGCCGGTCCGGCGCCGACATCGTCGATCCGTTCCTGGTGCCGGAGTTCGATGCGTTTCCCGCGCAAGCGCATCCTCAGAGCGAAGTCCGCGCCGCGATCGAACGCTATCTCGAGACCACGGCTCCCGGATTTCCGAAAAGTCTCGCCGAGATCGTGAAGGCAGAGAAGTTTCATCCGCTTCACGAAGTCGGCATCAAGGCGACGGCCGTTGCGCCGCCACCAGGCGAAGATCCGATCGTCCGCAAGCTCGAGGCGGACGAGACGCGTATGCGCGCCGCTTATCTCGGCGCCATGGATCGGAGCCGGATCGACGCGCTGATTTTGCCGGTTGCGGCCTATCCGCCGAAACTCAACGGCGATCGCAATACGACGCCAACGGGAGCCACGACCTGGATCGCGTCTGGCCTGCACTGGCCGGCGGCGGTCGTGCCCATGGGTTACACGTACGAGGATCTACCGTCGGGATTGCAGATCATCGGGCGGCCATGGACCGAGCCGCTCCTCATCGAAATCGCCTATGCGTACGAGCAAGCAACCCGCCACCGCAAGCCGCCGGCAGCGACGCCCAGGTTTTGAAATCGCCCGCAAAAACCCTTGCATTGATCTTCGAGAAAACGACCCGTGCAAGGGTCTCGCCGAGCGATTTAACGAGTGCTCTCAATCGTTTGTCCAGGACCCTTGCACCCTTGTACGGGTTTCGGGGTCCGAATTGAAAACAGGCCGGCCGGGTGGGTCCCGGACGGCCTGTGCGTCAATGCATGACCGAGCCGCCGTCGACCACGATGGTCTGGCCGGTCATGAAGTCGCTGTCGGCGGCCGAGAGGAACACCAGCGCCCCCAGCAGGTCCTCCGGCACCATTTCGCGCTTTAGCGCACGGCTGGCGATGTTGGCGGCGACCATCGAGTCCGCCCACATCGGGTTCTTGCGCACGCTCTCGCTCATGGTGAGGCCGGGGGCCAGGCAGTTGCAGCGGATGCCGTCATCGCCGCATTCACGGGCAACCGCGCGGGTGAACGCGACGATGGCGCCTTTCGATGTCACGTAGTGCAGGAGCAGCGGCGTGCCCTTGAACACCGTGCCCGACGCGATGTTGATGATCTTGCCATAGCGCTGCCGCCGCATCGCCGGCAGCACCGCCTTCACGCATTCGAACGAGCCGCGCACGTTCACCGTCATCACGCGGTCCCATTCGGCGGAGTCGATCTGCTCCAGCTTCTTGATCGCCAGCTGCCCGAACAGCGCGCCGTTGTTGACCAGCACCTGCACGCCGCCGAAGGCCTCCTCGGTCGCGCGCACCATCCGGTTGACCTGGGCGGCGTCGGTGATGTCGCATTTCATGCCAATCGCCTGGCCGCCCGCCTTCTTGATGGCATCGACCGTGGCATCCGGTGCCGCGATATCGGAGACGCTGACCCGCGCGCCCTCCGCCGCCAGTGCGCGCGCATACGCGGCACCAATCCCCTGCGCCGCACCGGTCACGATCACCGCCCGCCCATCCAGTCGACCCATGTGAACCTCCTCTGCCAACTTGCCTCTATGTGAACTGATCCTTCGTCTCCGGCACGATCAGCGCGCCGATCAGGAACAGCACCGAGATTACCCCGGTGAAGATCGCCAGCACCATCGGCAAATCCTGCGGCGTGCTGGCCGACAGCGTCACGAAGGTCGGCATGATGCCGCCGAGCGCGAAGCCGACGTTCCACGACAGGCCGGTGCCGGTCGAGCGCAAGGCGGTCGGGAACCGCTCGTTCAGGAACACCATGATCGGCGCGTAACCGCCATTGCCGAGGAAGGTCAGGATCAGCGCGTAGGTGGTCAGGAGGCCGATATCCTTGGTACCGGCCATGCCGAGGAAGCACAGCGGCATGCCGATGATCCGCAGCACCGCCATGGCGATAAACGTCTTCTTGCGGCCCCAGATCTGGCTGATATGGCCGACCACCACGCAGACGATGACGACGGCGATGCTCGACCAGATGAGAATGATCGACGCGTCCTGGTTGGGGATGCCGCTGACCACCTTGAGGTAGGCCGGCAGGTAGCCGGAGGTCAGGTAGTAGCCGGCGCCGCCGCCGAAGGTGAGCAGCAGGTTCACGGCGAAGATCGGCAGATACTCGCGCGAGAACAGCTCGCGCACGGGGGCCCGAATGACTTCGCCGCCGCGCGCGGCGCGTTGCGCCTTGAGCGCCGCCCAGATCGGCGACTCCTCGAGGCTCTTGAAGATGAAGACGCCCAGGATGGCGCTGATGATCCCGGAGAAGAACATGAAGCGCCAGCCCCACACGTTGAACGCATCGCCCGGGAAGAGCTCGGAGGCGATGTAGTAGGCGAGCGACGCGATCAGGGCGCCGATGCCGGCACCGCCGCCGCCGATCAGGCCGGACATCAGGCCGCGCCATTTCGCGGGGATCGATTCGGTGCCGATGGTGTGCGTGGACGCGATCACGCCGCCGACGAATAGACCCTGGATCAGGCGGAGGATGAGGAACAGGACCGGTGCGATCAGGCCGGCCTGGGCGATGGTCGGCAGCGCCCCGAACAGGGCGGTGCTGATGCCGACGCCGATGACGGCGAAGATCATGGTTCCCTTGCGCCCGAAGCGGTCGGCATAGGAGCCGAACAGCGCCGAGCCGAACGGCCGCATCAGCAAGGTCACCGCGAACGAGGCGTAAACCGCGGCCAGTGACAGGGTCGGAATATCCGAGGGGAAGAACAGCTTGCCGACGACCGGCGCCACGTAAAGCAGGATGAACAGATCGAACAGGTCGAGCGACCAGCCGAGCAACGATGCGGTGACGGCGGTCACCATCTGCCGCGTCTCGACTCTGACGGTCGCGACGGCGCTTTCCACGGCTGCAGTGGTCATTGTCCCCTCCCCTTATCCAAGTTCATTCTTATAAGTCATTGATGCACCAGCGGACGGCGCCGCCAGTTTAGCCCTTGGGTACCCTCTTATAGTTACCCAGCCGTCTCATTTGTCAAAGCCCGCGGAATTTCGGCGGCCGCTTTTCGTGGAAGGCCGCCACACCCTCGCGGAAATCCTCGGACGCGCGCAGGCGGCTGTAGCAATGTCCCTCGAGTTCGATGGCGATGGAGAGCGAGGCGTCCTCGGTGTCGTTCAGGAGCTTCTTGGCCGTGCGCTGGGCGAGCGGCGAAAACGCGACCAGTTCCTTGACCAGCGAGTCGGTTGCCGGCTCCAGGCTGCGGTCGGAGACCAGCTCGGTGGCGATCCCCCAGTCCACGGCCTGCTGCGCCGAGATCCGCTTGGAGCGCATCACGATGTCCTTGGTCCGGGTGATGCCGACGATCTTCTGCAGCCGGGCCGAGCCGCCCGACCCCGGTATCTGGCCGAGCTTCTGCTCGGGCAGCGAATATTGGCAGGTCTCCGACGCCAGCCGGAAATCGCAGGCCAGCGAGATCTCGAAGCCGACGCCGAAGCAATAGCCGCGGTTGGCGGCGATCACGGGCTTGCTGCAGCGCGCCGGGGCCGCGATGTTCCAGGCAAGCTTGGATACGTGCTCGGGCGTCGCCTCGACGAACCCCTTGATGTAGCCGCCGGACGAGAAGTGCTCGCCCACGGCACGCAGCACGATCACACGCACACGGTCGTCCTCGTCGAGCGCCTCGAAGACGTGCCGGATCTGGTCGCGCTCCGGCATGGCGATGACGTTGAGCGGCGGCCGGTCGAGGATGATGTCGGCGCGGGCGCGGCCGGCATCGATCTCCACGCGGAAGCCGTCCAGGTTCTGCAGACGTGCGTCGGTGTCGCTCATGTTTTCGCTTCCTGTTTGCTGAGAGGACCGGGCTCGGCGAGCCGGTACTCGCCCTCCACCAGTTTGCGCCGGAGGAGCTTGCCCACCGGCGATTTCGGGATCGCGTCGACGAACATAAACCGCCGCGGCCGCTTGAAGTTCGCGAGGCCCGACTTGCGGCAGAATTCGTCGAGCTCGGCCGCCGTCACCGGACTCGCGCATTTCACGAACGCCGTGACCACCTTGCCGAGCCGCTCGTCGGCGAGGCCGACCACGGCGACCTCGGAGACCGCCGGATGCAGCGACAGGCAGCTCTCGATCTCCACCGGCGAGACGTTCTCGCCACCGGTGATGATCATGTCATCCACCCGGCCGGTGACGAACAGGTCGCCGTCGGCATCGAAGTAGCCGGTGTCGCCGGTGAAGTAGCAGCCGCCGCGCAGCGACTTGGCGTCGGCATCCGGCCGGCGCCAGTAGCCCTCGAACGATTCGTCGCCGGCGAGCAACGCCACAATCTCGCCCTCCTCGCCGACCGCCGCCAAGTCGTCCGCCGTCCGGGCGTTCAGCTTCGCGACCCGGATCAGCTGGTTGATGCCGGCGCGCCCGGCCGAGCCCGGCTTGGCGACGGCGTTCTGGTCGATGGTGAAGGTGTAGACCTCCGAGCTGCCGTAGTGGTTGACGAACAGCTCCGGCTGGAACGCGGCGTCGATGCGCTTCAGCAGCCCGTCGGTCATCGGCGCGCCGGCGAAGCCGAGCTTGCGCACCGAGCTGACGTCGGTCCTGGCGAAGTCCGGATGATGCAGCAGGTCGTGATAGAGCGTCGGCACGAGATAGAGATTGGTCACGCGCTCGCGCTCGATCAGGCCCAAGGCCGCCTTGACGTCGAACCGCGGCAGACACACGAAGACGCCGCCGATCAGCGACATCGCCAGCAGCGATCGGACACCCATCGTGTGGTAGATCGGCATCACGCCGAGGGTGCGTTCACCGTGCGCATAGAGGTTCTGGGCCACGTGCGCCAACGCGGCCGCACGCTCCGCCCGGTGCCGGCGCGGCACACCCTTGGGCTGCGACGTCGTGCCGGACGTGTAGAGCATCAGCGACCACGCATTGGCGCCGACCCGAGGCGTCGCGTCAGGCGACGCCGTCGCCAGCAGCTCGGCGAAGACGATCTCGCCCTTGGCCGGCGCGCCGACGGCGATGCGCGGCACCCCGCCGGCGCGGTCCGACTGCGCGACGGCATCCGCGGCGACCGCCTCATAGACCAGCCCGCGCGCGTCGGCGTTCTCCAGGCAGAAATCGAGCTCGTCGGCCTTCACCCGCCAGTTCAGCGGCGTCAGGATGATTCCGGCGAATTGGCAGGCCCAGTGCAAGGTCGCCGCCTCCCAGCGGTTCTGCAGCACGCTCACCAGGTGATCGCCGGGCTTCAGCCCAAGGCCGTCCAGTCCGGCGACCAGCGACGAGATCTTCTTGAACCACGCCGCATAGGTCAGCCGCAGGTCGCCGTCGACGATGGCCGTCGCGTTCGGATCGCGCGCCACGCTTGCGACGAAGCTGGTGCCGAGATCAAGCATCCGCCCTCTCCCTCCCTGTCTCGTTCTTCAGCGTCTGCTGGGCCGCGAGCGCCGCTTTGACGATCGGAGCATAACCGGTACAGCGGCACAAATGGCCGGCCAGCGTCTCGCGGATCTCGCTCTCTGCGGCGTCGGGGCGGTCCCGCAGCAACGCGTCGAGCGACATCAGGATCCCGGCCGTGCAGAAGCCGCATTGCAGCGCATGGTGGGTGCGAAAGCTCTCCTGCAGCACCGACAGCCGATCCGGCGCCGGCGCCAGGCCCTCGACGGTGCGGATATCGGCACCCTCGACCTGCACCGCCAGGCTGAGACAGGCACGCGCCGCCCGGCCGTCGATCTGCACCGTACAGGCGCCGCAGACGCCGTGCTCGCAGCCGACATGGGTGCCGGTGGCGCCAACGATATGACGCAAAAAATCGCTCAGCAGCATCCGCGGCTCGGCGACGCCGGAGACCGCGGCGCCATTGAGCGTGAAGCTCACCGTGTGGGTGCCGTTGGCGCTCAGGCGCGGCATCGCGCGGCCTCCTCGATCACGGCACGGCCGATCCGCCGCACCAGCTCGCGGCGATAGCGCGCGCTCGCGTGCAGATCGTCGCGCGCGTCCAGGTCCCAGGCGAACTGGTTGAGCGCCTCGGCCAGGTCCGGCGCATCCGGGGCCGGCAGCGCCCGCGCCACCGGCCGGTCGGCAACGCCGCCGACCGCCAGCCGCGTGCCAGCCTCGTCGACCACGACAGCACAGGCGACGATCGCGAAATCGCCATGCCGGCGCGCCACCTCACGAAACGCATAGCCGGCGCCGGGCCGCGCCGCCGGCAGCGACACCGCCTCGATGATCTCGTCATCGGCGCACGCCGTGGCCATCATGCCGGTGAAGAATTCCTCCGCCGCCAGGCGCCGCGCGCGCCGGCGCGAGCGCAGGTGGATGCTGCCACCTGTCGCCACGAGTACCAGCGGCAGCTCGGCGCTCGGATCGGCATGCGCCACGGAGCCGCAGACCGTGCCACGGCTGCGCGTCTGCGCGTGACCGACCCACGGCAGTGCTGCGGCTAGCAGCGGCTGGCGGCGCGACAAATCCGCGCGGCTCTGGAGATCCGCCTGGCGCACCGCGGCGCCGATGCGCAGGGTCGCGCCGTCGTCGTCGACGCGGCGCCACTCCGGGACCGCCATGATGTCGACGAGCACGCTCGGCCGCGCCAGACGCATGTTCAGCATCGGCACCAGCGACTGGCCGCCGGCAAGCACACGGGCATGGCCGCCCTCTTGATGGAGGACCTCCAGCGCCTCGCCGGCGCTGAGGGCATGGACGTAATCGAACGCCGCAGGCTTCATCCTGACCTCGCGAGCCAGCCGCGCAGCCGCGCCCAAAGGCCCGGGCGACGTGCGCCTCCCGCTTTCGCGGCCAGGGCCTGGAAAAACTGCCCAATGATCACGCGCGTGGCGCCATCCAGGAGCCGCCCGCCGATCGAGGCCACCTTTCCACCGATCGCTGCCTGGTAGCGATAATGAATCACCGTGCGATCCGGCGCTTCCTCGGTGAGCGTCACGGTGCCGGTTCCGCGCCCGAACCCGAGTGCGCCCTCGGCCGAGCCGGTGAGCGTCAGCGAGCGCGGCGGCTGCAGGTTCGACAGCTCGACCTTGGCGCGCATGCGGCCCTTCACTGGGCCGACGCCCAAGGTGACGTCGGCGCGGAAATGCGTGTCCGACAGCTTCTCAATCCCGTGCGCGCCCGGCACGACGGCGAGCAGAACGTTCGGGTCCAGGAGCATCGTCCAGATCTTCTCGGCCAGTGCGGCCACAATCGCGTGCCCTTCGCCGAAGAGCTCGCGCTCGCCGGTTTTGGCCGGCGGCCGCGGCATCGCCTTTGGCGCCGGCTCTGCTCCGTGCAGATGCGGGGCGAGCCGCGAGGGCACCAGCGGCAGCGTCACGTGCGCAATGCCGAGCGCGTCGGCAACGGCGTTGGCGATGCAGACCGGCGTCGACATGCAATTGCCCTCGCCTACACCCTTGGCGCCGAGCGGGGTGAACGGCGACGGTGATTCATAATGAAGGATCACCGGCTCCGGCACTTCCATCACGGTCGGGATGAGATAGTCGGCGAGTGTGCCGGCAAGGAAGCTGCCGTCCGCCGCATAGGCGTGCTCTTCAAGCGTCGCGGCGCCCAGTGCCTGCGCGAAACCGCCGGTCACCTGGCCCGCCACCATGCCCGGGTGCAGGATCCGCCCGCAATCGTGCATGGACACATAGCGGTCGATGCGCAGCTCGGCGGTCACGCGGTCGATCTCGACCGCGCAGATGTCGAAGATGAAGCCGTGGCACAGCGAGCTGTTGACCTCGTCGGCGTCCGTCGGCGCGGTCAACTCCGGCGGGGTCCAGAACACCGTCTCGCGGATCGCCTCCTGGGTGTCCGCCGGCAGGGTGCCGGGCGCCCAGTGGCTGGCCGCCGCCAGCCGGGTGAACGGCATCGCGTTGTCGGGGTTGCCGCGCGCGCGGGCCTTGCCCTGCTCGAACAGCACGTCGTCGGCCGGCACGTTCAGCTGCGCCGCCGCGATCCGCGCCAGGCGATCGCGCAGCCGGGTCGCCGCCAGATGCGTCGCTCCGGCAACGGCCGGCGCGAAGCGGCTGGAGTAGTTGCCCGATGCGATCGACCACGCGTCCTTGGCCGTATCCACGTCGGTCACGACGCGGACGTCCTGGGGCTTCAGGCCGAGTGCATCGGCCACCACCTGCGACAGCACAGTCCGGTGGCCCTGCCCTTGCGGCACCGACGCCACGTGCACGGTGACGGCACCGACCGGATCGAGGCTCACGGTGGCCGTGGCCTGCGCGCCGTTCTTGGGTCCGGCGCGGCGACGCTCGGCTGCGGTCAGCACGGTCGTGATGTAGCCCATGTTCGACACGCTGGGCTCGACGACCGCCGCGTAGCCGATGCCGTAGAGCCGCCCCGCGGCGCGCGCCGCGTCGCGCCGGCGGCGCAGCTCGTCATGGCCGCCCTGGGCCAGCGCCGCCGCCAGGGCAGCCGGGTAATCGCCGGAATCGAGCAGCGCGCCCGTCGCCGTGCGATACGGAAACGCGTCGGCCGGCACCAGATTGCGGCGGATCACGTCCAGCGGATCGCGGCCGAGCTCAATGGCGATGCGCTGCACCAGGCGCTCCAGCGGGAAATAGACCTGCGGCCCACCGAAGCCGCGGTTGAGCCCGGTCGGCATCTTGTTGGTAAGAACGACACGGTTGCGGATCGACACGTGCCGGATGTCGTAGGCGCCGGTCATGTTGCCGTGCATGCGGTAGAGCGTCGCCGGCTCGGGTGCGCGCAGATGGGCACCGCAATCCTCGAGCTGATCCCACGCCAACGCCAGGATCCGGCCGTCGCCGGTGAACGCGGCTTCGAGCCGGGTGACGCGGTTGGTGGCGCAGGTCGAGGCCGCGAGATGCTCCAGCCGGTCCTCGATCCACTTCACCGGTTTCCCGGCGACGCGCGAAGCCGCGGCGATCAGCACGATATAGGGGAAGACCGCCTGCTTTATGCCAAAGCTGCCGCCCGATTCCGGCGGCGTGCGCAGGCGCAGGCGATTGCCGGGGACCTTCAGCGCCCGCGCCATCACCGCGTGCAGGCTGAACGGACCCTGGAAGTTGGCCAGCACGTCGTAGGCATCGAGCCCCGGATCGTAGTCGGCGATCACGCCGTAGGTCTCGATCGGCGTGCAGGCGTTGCGCGGGTACTCGACCTCGATCGCGAGCCGCCGCGGCGCCTCGGCGAAGGCGCGCTCGGGATCGCCGTAGCGGAACGAGCGCTCGCTGGCGAGATTGCCGCCGAGGCCGGCGTGCAGCACCGGCGCATCGGCGGCCAAGGCCGCCTGCGGATCGACCACTGCCGGCAATGGCCGGTACTGGACATCGATCAGATCGAGCGCGTCCTCCGCCCGGTAGCGGTCGCGCGCCACCACCACCGCGACCGGCTCGCCCACGTAGCGCACGCGATCGACCGCAATCGGCCAGCACTCGATCGGCGCCTTCACGCCGACCACAAGGCTGGTGGTCAGACGCTGGATATCACGGCCAGTCAGGACCGCGGCGACACCCGGTGCGGCTCGGGTGCGCGCGACCTCGATCGCCACGATCTCGGCATGCGCATGCGGCGAGCGCAGGATCGCGGCCTGCAACGTCCCCGGCGGCACGCCGAGGTCGTCGATGTAGCGGCCGCGCCCGGTCAGGAGCGCCGCGTCCTCGACTCTGGGCAGGGAGCGGCCGACCCAGGTCGCCGCCGCCGGACGTGCGCTCATATCCATGCCGCGACACTCCTCCGGGGCACGGCCCGATCAGCTCGCGAGCCTGCCGCCATGGACATTGAGCCGCGCGATCTTGCGGAACTCCCGGGGCGAGGCGCCGGCATGGTCGCGGAAAAAGCGGGTGAAATGCGCCGGCGCGCTGAAGCCGAGCCGGTCGCTCACGTCGGCCATGCCGATGTGGCCGTCCATGACGTCGGCGACGGCGCTCTCCATGCGCAGCGTGTTCAGGAACACGCGCGGCGGGACCTTCACCGACTGGCCGAACAGGCGGAAAAAATGGGCGCGCGACAGGCCCGCCTCGCGGGCCAGGCGGTCCATGTCGCCGACGCTGCCGGGATCGCGGCGCATCAGGGTCAGCGCCCGCCGGATGCGATAATCGGCCGCCCCGCTCAGCGCGAAATCGATCCCTGATGCGGTACGCCACGCGGTGTAGCGCTCGAGAACCGCGATCATCAGCTCCGAGATCAGGGTCTCCTGCGCGGTCCCTGCGTCCGGCGTCGCCAGCATCAGCGCCGCCAGGTCGTCGGCGCGGGCGCGAATGGCTGATGTGATCCGGTCGCAATTGCGCTGGAAAAATCCCGGCACGCCGGCCGCAGTCCAGTTCGGGCGAAAGCCGGACAGCCAGGCGGGCTCGATGTAGAGGGCGAGAATGGTCGTGCGCGGCCGCGCCGGGTCATGGATATAGGCGTGCGGCTCCCAGGCGTTGATCAGCACCACGCTGTCGTCGGTCAGCGGCGCCAGAGCATCGCGCACCAGGAACTGCGTGTCGGCGCCGTCCGCCTTGATCAACACATGGCAATGCGGATGGGCATGCCGCACCAGCGACGCGTCCATGTCCAGGAGCGCGACGCGTCCGAACTTGCCATGGGCAATCCTGAGCGCGTTCGACATGCCGGCTGTTATCCTTTGGGCGTACGGCGAAAGCCGCTCCGGGCACCCCGGCCCGAGCTTCCGTCGCCCTCCCGCGACCAGAATAGGCTAGCCGATTTTACCGCTCTTACCCTAGCGTCTCATTTTGGGCTCAGGCGACGCGGCCCTCCGGCCGATCCGCACCTGTACCAAAATGTGCGAACTCGGCGAGCGGCGCCTCGGGCCTGAGATCGCGCCGCACATAATGCTCGCTGGCGCCGTTGAACAGAGTGCCCCACACGCCGCGGTCGAGGTCGCTCGTCCCGAACAGCGCATCGCAGATCGGAAAGGTGAGGTTGAAGTTCCGCGTCTGCATGAAGCCGAGATTGTGGTGCGTCACGTGCATCCGCCGCACCGTGTTCACGAGCGGTATGTATTTCAGATAGGGATGCCGCGCGTCGTCGAGATGCGACAGCGTGTGCAGTCCCTCGTACATCAGGTAATACGCCGCCATGGTCAGCACCGCGATATAGCCGGCATTCGCGGACCACAGCGCACCGAGGACCAGCGCCGGCGGCACCGCCGCCACGATGAACAGGATCGGCGCAAACGGCGGAAACAGCAGGGCCCGCCACTCCTTCTGGCCCTTATACGTCAGATCCTGGTTGGTGAAGAATTGGTGATGCGTGCCGCAGTGGCGCTTGTAGATCATCCGCAGATACGGCAGCGGGCGGTGGAGGATGTAGCGATGGCCGGCCCACTCCGCCCAGTTGCCGAACAGGAAGATCGGGATGACGATCAGCCATTCGGCGATCGTCGCGTCGTGGATGCGGGTCCAGCAATAGATCGCGGTGCCCAGCGACACCAGCACGGTGAAGCCCAGATGCATCTCGCCGCGATACCAGCCGGGAGTCTTCTCGACGAACTCGCGGCGGAAATTCGCCAGGCGCCGCCGCTCTTTCTGCTCGCGGGCATCACCAACCGGGATAGTCGACATCGTTCCTCCTTGCCTCAGCGGGACGGGCCCGCCGTTCAAAGATACGAAACCGCGGCGGCCGCGGGAGGGGCTCCTCCCCCGCGGATTTATCATTGCGGAGGAAAATCACGCCGGCAGCGGCCTTTTGTGCAACGCACAATCAAGATGCACGCCGGTCGAACGTATCGAGGGCAGCGCGGAATCCGCGCGGCGAGGTGCCGACGTGCTGATGGAAGAACCGGGTGAAATTGCCCTGCTCGGTGAAGCCGAGCGCGCTCGCCAGTGCTCCGATCGGCCGATCGCCATGGCTGAGCGCCCCGATGGCGTGCTCCACCCGCAGGACATTGGCGAAGGTCGCCGGCGTCACCCCCGTGCACTCCTTGAAGCGCACGTTGAAATGCGGCCGCGACAGGCAGGCGATTTCGGCCACGCGATCGAGCGCCGCCGCCTGATCGACGTTCTCCCGCATGAAGCGCAGGGCGCGGCGGATGCGGAAGTCGCCGGCCGGCGGCATCGGCGCGCCGCGCCCGATGTTCCGCCACTCCGAGAAGCTCTCGATCAGCGACAGCGTGAAGTCGAAGATCGTGGCCTCCAACTCGGTTCGCGTCACCTCGGCGCTGTGCGCGATCATGTCCGCCAGGAGGTCGGCGAGGCGGCGCGAATGCGGGCTCATGGTCACGCACGACGCCGGGAAAAAGCCCGGATGTGCCACCGAATTCAAAACACGGTCGATGGACGCGAGCCACGTCGGCTCGATATAGAGCGCCAGGAACACCGTCTGCGGCAGGTGCGGCTCATGCGTGTAGAAGTGCTCTTCCCAGGTGTTGACCAGGATCGCCGTGTCGTCGCCGATGCGGTAGAGACGGTCGCGCACGCCAAACCCGCGCGCCGGCCCGGACACCTTGAGCACGATGTGGCAATGAGGATGGGCGTGCCGAACCAGGGACGCGTTCAAGTCGAGCAGCGCCACCCGTCCAAAATCGCCTTTGAGAATGCCGAGCGCCGTCGCCATGGCGGTGCGGTATTCCTCCCTTCCTGCCTTTATGCCGCAAGAATACCCGATCCTGGCGGCCGGTGTGGCCGCCAAATCGTTAATAAGAAAACTTCAATAGGATCGGGGCAGCTCGAGAACGTGCTCGGCGATATAGGACAGGATGAGGTTGGTCGAGATCGGCGCCACCTGATACAGCCGCGTCTCGCGGAACTTGCGCTCGATATCGAACTCCTCGGCGAAGCCGAAGCCGCCATGCGTCTGAACGCACATGTCCGCCGCCGCCCAGGACGCGTCGGCCGCCAGCAGCTTCGCCATGTTCGCCTCGGCGCCGCAATCGGCCCCGCTCTCGTATCTGCGCGCGGCCTCACGAACCATCAGTTCGGCGGCCCGCATCTGCGCGTAGGCGCGGGCAATCGGGAACTGCACGCCCTGGTTCTGGCCGATCGGACGGCCGAACAGGACGCGCTGCTTCGCATATTCGGTTGCCTTGGCGATGAACCACTTGGCGTCCCCGATGCACTCGGCCGCGATCAGGATACGCTCGGCGTTCATGCCGGAGAGGATGTAGCGGAACCCCGTCCCTTCCTCGCCGACCAGGTTCGCGGCCGGCACCTTCATATTGTCGAAGAACACCTCGGCCGTGGCGTGGTTCATCATCGTCCGGATCGGCCGGATGATCAGCCCGTGCCCCTTGGCTTCGCGCAGGTCGACCAAGAAGACCGACAGTCCCTCCGTGCGCTTCTGGACTTGGTCGCGCGGCGTGGTGCGCGCCAGCAGAAGCATCAGGTCGGAATATTCGACGCGCGACGTCCAGATCTTCTGCCCGTTCACCACGTAGTGGTCGGTGCCTTCACGCACCGCCGTCGTGCGCAGGCTGAGCGTGTCGGTGCCGGAGGTCGGCTCGGTGACCCCGAACGCCTGCAGCCGGAGCTTGCCTTTCGCGATCTCGGGCAGGTAGCGCTGCTTCTGCTCGGCGCTACCGTGACGCAGCACGGTGCCCATCGTGTACATCTGGGCATGGCACGCCGCCCCGTTGCACCCGGAGGCATGGATCTCTTCCATGATCGCCGCGGCGGCGCTCATCGGCAGGCCGCTGCCGCCGTATTCCTCGGGGATGAGGGCGGCCAGGAACCCGGCCTGGGTCAGCGCCTCGACGAACTCGCTAGGATAGGTCCGGGTCTGATCCAGCTTGCGCCAGTATTCGCCGGGAAATTTCGTGCACAGCTCGTGCACCGCGGCGCGGATATCGGCGTAGGATTCGTCCGGCTTCGGCTCCATGCTACGCCGCCTTTGGGCCGAGCAGGGCTTGCCGGAACCGGTGCTTCAGGAACGGCCCATCCCAGGACGGCAGCACCAGCGGGTCGCGGTCGGCCGACACCTTGATCGCGACCAGCACCGGCCCGGTGGCGGTGGCCAGCAGCGATTTAGCTCCGTCGAGCTCGCCCGCCGCGCGCACGGTCGTCGCCGTCCTGAAGCCGGCCGCCAAGGCGATTTCGGCGAGGTCGACGCCCGCATACGTATGGGTACGCTGCATGCCGGTCTCGCCGTAATGCTCGTTGTCGAGGACGACGATGGCCAGGTTCTTCGGCTGCTGCACGGCGATGGTGGCGAGCGAGCCGAGGCCCATCAGCATCTCGCCGTCGCCGGTCAGAACCAACACGCGCCGGGTGGGTTGCGCCAGTGCCAGGCCGAGGCCGATGGTCGCGGCACTCCCCATGGCGCCCCAGAGATAGAAGTTGAGCGGATGATCGCCGGCGGCGGCACAGTCATAAGTCGGCGAGCCGAGGCCGCTGACGACCAGCAGGTCGCCGCGCCCTTCGAGAAGGCGGGCCACGACGTCGCGGCGGCGGAGCTTGTGATCCGGCATCTGGTCAGTCCTTGAACAGCTTGGTCCCGAGCATGCGCTGGGACAGCAGCACCGCGGCACTCTGGCCGCCATTGAAGGCGATGCGCGCGGCGGCTTCGACGGCCGGTGCCGCGTCGTCGGGCTCCTTCACCTCGTAGACGACGGCACCGGTCAGGCGCAAAGTCTCGGCGGTGATCTGGCCCATTGGCACCTGCCACGGATTCACCTCGCCCCAGTCTCCGCGCATGGTGACGATCATCAGCAGCGGGAACCGGCACACCTTCGCCAGCGACAGCATGTTGATGCAGTTGCCGACGCCGCTGCTCTGCATCAGGAGCACGCCGCGCTCGCCGCCGAGCCAGGCACCGGCCAGGACGCCGACGCCCTCTTCCTCCGTCGTCAGCACGATCGTCTTCATGTCGGTCGCGCCATGGCAGAGCTCGATGAGCCGCGCATGGCCGGCATCGGGAACATAGGTCACCTGGCGGATCTGCGCCTGGCGGAGCTTCTCGAAGATCTGGTGGGGCCAGTCCGGCGCCGCCGCGGCTGTGCTGCTTCCCGCGTCCCCTGACGCTAGTCTTTGCGATGTCATGTCCCGCACCTCCCCAGTCCCGGATGTTTGCCTATTTCCGCGCGCCAGTAAACCGGGGGCTTTCTTGGTGGGTCGATATTGCGCATCGCCATATCGACGTGTAACCAACACTGAACCGAGGAGGAAACGATGAAAGCCGGAAGACTTGTCCTTGCCGCGACGGCGCTGCTCGCCGGACTGGCGCACACGTGGGCGGCCCCCGCGACCGCCCAGCCGGCGAATGTGCAGCCGGCCGACATAGTGTTCGTCAACGGCAAGGTCTTCACGGCGAACGGCCGGTCGGCGACCGTCCAGGCCTTTGCCGTCAAAGGCGACCGGTTCGTCGCCGCCGGCACCAACGAGGCGGTCCGCCGCTACGTCGGACCCTCGACGACGACCGTCGATCTGGGCGGGCGGCTGGTCACCCCGGGGCTAGCCGACGGGCATTTCCACAACGAGGGTGGCGGGCCCGGCATCGACCTGTCGCAAGCCCGCTCGCTCGCCGACCTGTTCCAGGTGATCTCCGCCGCCGCCAAGCAGGCACAGCCCAGCGAGGTGATCGTGTCGAACTCGGATTGGCACGAAGCCCAACTCAAGGAAAAGCGGCTGCCGTTGGCCAAGGAGATCGACGCGGCCGCGCCGAACAATCCCGTGGTCCTGGTCCGTGGCGGGCATGAGATGATCCTGAACACGGTGGCACTCAAGAAATTCAACATCACGCGGGACACCAAATCGCCGGACGGCGGGATCATCAGCAAGGGTCCCGACGGGGAGCCGAACGGCGAGATCTTCGACAACGCCAAGCAGTTCGTCCAGGTGCCGCGGGCGAAGCCGGTGTCGATCGAGGACGTGCTCACGACCCAGCGCACGCTCAATCCGTACGGCATCACGGCGGTGCGCATCCCCGGCTCGTACAAGGGGAACATGTTCGAGGACTACAAGCTGATCAAGCAGGCGCGCGACAGCGGCCAGCTCACCTTGCGCTACTCGATCCTGCTGCCCGGCTTCGGCACCCGCGACCCGGCGAAGATCCGCGAGATGATCGAGAGCTGGGGCGTCAAACAGGACGAGGGCGACGAGTGGATCCGCATCTGGGGCGTGAAGCTCCTGGTCGACGGCGGGTTCGAGGGCGGGCACATGTCGCACCCCTACGAGGAGCCCTACGGCGAGGGCGGCAAATACAGCGGGTTGACCGTCGTGCCGCCGGCCAACTTCACGGCCGTGGTCAAACAGGTGAACGATCTCGGCTGGCGCGCGACCACCCATTCCGTGGGCGACGCCGCCCTCGACGAGGTGCTCGACGCGTACGAGGCGGCCAACGCCGAGCGGCCGATTGCCGGCAAGCGCTGGGCGGTCGAGCACGCGTTCCTGGCCCGCCCCGACCAGATCGGTCGCATGAAGAAGCTGGGGCTCATCCTCGCCGTGCAGGACCACCTTTATCTCGCGGCACCGGCCATGACCAAATACTGGGGCCGGGCGCGCGCCGAGCGGGTCACGCCGGTGAAGACCTATCTCGACAACGGGTTCCTCCTCGTCGGCGGCACCGACTCATCGGTGGTGCCGTTCAACCCGTTCTGGGAGATCTATCACTTCCACACCCGCGATACGATCTCGGACGGCGTCTATGGGCCCGGCGAGGCCGTCAAGTCGCGCGCGACGTTGCTGCGCATGATCACCATAAACTACGCGAAGCTGATCGGCGAAGAGAAGACCAAGGGCTCGATCGAGCCGGGCAAGCTCGCCGATTTCGCGGTGCTCTCGCAGGACATCCTGAAGGTGCCGGCCAAGCAGATCCCGACGACCAAGGCGCTCCTGACCTATGTCGGCGGCAAGGAGGTCTATCGCGACCCGAGCTACCGCTGACGGTCAATCGTCGGTGCCGGCGGGAGCTTCCTGCGCGACCGGTGCGCGGCCCTTGGTGCGCTCGCGCAGCCACTGGAATACGACGTAGAGCATCGGGATCACGAAGATCCCGAACGCCGACGCGAAAAGCATGCCGGCGAAGACCGGCGTGCCCACCGCGCGCCGGCTGAGTGCGCCGGCGCCCTCGGCTATGACCAGCGGCAGGAGGCCGAAGATGAAGGCAAAGCTGGTCATCATCACCGGCCGGAAGCGCAGGCGCGCTCCCTCGACGGCCGCATCGAGAATGCTCTTGCCGTGGCGCCGCTGTTCGACCGCAAACTCGACGATCAGGATGCCGTTCTTCGCCGCCAGGGCCACCAGCACCACCAGCCCGATCTGCCCGTAGACGTCGAAGGCGAGCCCCGACAGGGCCACGCCGCCGATCGCACCCAGGATGGCGACGCTGACCGACAGCAGCACCGGAATCGGGATGTTCCAGCTCTCGTAAAGCGCCACCAGGAACAGATAGGCGAAGAGCACGGCAAGGCCGAGCACGATTCCGGTCTTGCCGCTCGCCGCCCTCTCCTGCAGCGCCGTTCCCGTCCATTCGAAGGTGTAGCCGGCCGGCAGGGTCGTGGCCGAGATCCGCTCCATCGCGTCCAGAGCCTGGCCGGAGCTGTAGCCGGGCTTGGGCGCCCCGTTGATGACCACGCCGCGATATCCGTTGTAGCGGATCACGGCCTGCGGGCCCTGCACCAGACGCGCCTGCGCGAGCGCGCGGATCGGCACCATGGCGCCCGAGCTGCCGCGGACATAGATCCGATAGATGTCCTCGATCGTATCGCGGAAGCGCGAATCGGACTGGATATTGACCTGCCAGGTGCGGCCGAACAGGTTGAAGTCGTTCACGTAGAAGCCGCCCAAGGTCGACTGCAGCGCGTTGAAGATGTCGCTGATCTTGACACCCAGCACCTGGGCCTTGTCGCGATCGATATCGAGATTGATCTGCGGGGTGTCGGCCGCGAAGGTGCTGAACACCGCGGCGAGCTCGGGCTGCTGGTTGGCGGCCACCAGAAGGCCGCGCATCACCTGGGCAAGCTCGGTAGGCGGCTGGCCCTGCAGCGCCTCGAGCACGTACTGGAAGCCGCCCGTATTGCCGAGGCCGAGGATCGGCGGCAGGTTGAACGGGAACACGATGGCGCCCTGGATGGCGCCCAGCTGCGGCCGCAGGCGGGCTAGGATCGCGTCGACATGCTCCGCGGGATCGGTTCGCTCCGCGTACGGCTTGAGCCGAACCACGAAAAACGCCTGGTTCGACGACGCGACGTAATCGATGAAATTGAGGCCAACCACCGAGATCATGCCCTGGACCCCGGGCGTAGCCCGGATGATGTTCTCGACCTGGGCGACAATGGCCTCGGTTCGGTTCAGCGACGCGCCTTCGGGGAGCCGCATGGCGCCGAAGAAAGCGCCCTGGTCCTCGGACGGCAGGAAGCCCTGCGGCGTGACCTTGAACACGCCGAGCGAGGCGACGGCCACGCCGGCCACCACGACGAGGCCGAACACCGCCACCCGTACCAGGCGCCGCACCAGGAACACGTAGCCGTCGCGCACCCCGTCGATGCCGCGCAAGACGTAGTACATGGGGCCGCGCCGGATCGTCCCGCCACGCTTCAGCAGCACCGAACACAAGGCCGGGCTGAGGGTCAGCGCGTTGATCGCCGAGATGATCATGGACGTCGACACGGCGACGGCGAATTGGCGGAAGAGCTGGCCGCTGATGCCGGGGACGAACGCGACCGGCACGAACACCGACAGAAGGACGAGCGTGATGGCGATGATCGGTCCGGTGATCTCCGCCATCGCCTTCTTGGTCGCCTCCGGGATCGACAGCTCGGGTTCCTCCTCGATCACGCGCTCGACGTTTTCGATCACGACGATCGCGTCGTCGACAACAATGCCGATGGCCAGCACGAGGGCAAGCAGCGACACCGTATTGGCGGAATAGCCGATGACCAGCATCACGGCGAAGGCGCCGATGATCGACACCGGAACGGCAACGAGCGGAATCAGGGTGGTGCGCAGCTTGCCGAGGAACAGGAAGACGACGATCGCCACGAGGACGAAGGCGATGACCAGGGTCCGGATGACCTCCTCGATTGTCGACGTCACGAACACCGTGGCGTCCCAGAACACGCTGTAGGTGACGTCCTCCGGGAAGCGCTGCTTCAGCTCATCCAGGACCTGGCGCACGTTGCGCGCCACCTCGACGGCGTTGGCGCCAGGAGATTGGTAGATGCCGATGGCGGCGGCCGGCGCACCGTTGTAACGGGCGACGCGCTCCTCGGTCTTAGCTCCCAGGTCGACGCGCGCCACGTCCTTGACGCGGACCACCGACCCGTCCGGGTTGGCACGTACGACGATGTTCTCGAACTCGTCGGTCCGCGTGAGCCGGCCCTTGGTCTTGATCGTGAGCTGGAACTGCTGGGCCTGCGGCGTCGGCGCGGAGCCGATCCGGCCAACCGCCGCCTGGATGTTCTGGGCCTGCACCGCCGCGACCACGTCGCCCGGCGTCAGGCTCAAGGCGGTCAGGCGGTCCGGATCCAGCCATAGTCGCAGTGAATAATCGAGCGGCCCGAACAGGGTGGCCTGGCCGACGCCGCGGATTCGGGCCAGCGGATCGATGATGTTGATCGTCGCGTAATTGTTGAGGTACAGCGCGTCGTGCGTGTTCTTGGGCGATGCGATGCTGATGACCTGCAGCAGAGCCGCCGATTTCTTGCGGATGGTGAGCCCCTGGCGCTGCACCTCCTGCGGCAACAGCGGCGTCGCCAGCTGCGCGCGGTTCTGCACATTGACGGTGTTGATGTCCGGATCAGTGCCGAGCGCAAACGTCACGGTCAGGGTGTAGCTGCCGTCGGCGCCGCTCGCCGACTGGTAATAGAGCGCGTTGTCGACCCCGTTGACCTGCTGCTCGATCGGCTGCGCCACGGTGGTTTCCACCACCTCCGCGTCGGCGCCGGGATACAGCGTCGTCAGCGACACCTGCGGCGGCACGATCTCCGGAAACTGCGCCAAGGGAATCGCCCCGATGGCGAGGATGCCGGCGAGCGTGATGACGATCGAGATGACGAACGCAAGCCGCGGCCGGTCTATGAAGATATCGGAGATCATTCAACCGCCCGTCGCGGCCGGCAGCACGGTTTCCTGTACGACCTGGCCTGGCCGCACTTTCTGCACGCCGTCGACGATGACGTTCTCGCCTTCCTTCAGGCCCGAGGTGATGACCACGTCGGTCGCCTGGTTCGGGCCCGTCTGGAGGCGGCGCTGCTCGACCTTGTGCTCGCCGTCGACGACAAGCGCGTAGTAGCCGGACTGGTCGACCTGCAACGCCGCCTGCGGGATCACCAGCTTCGGCTCCTCCCGCCGTTCGCGGATGATGGCGGTCACAAACTGGCCGTCGATCAGCAGCCCGTCGGGATTGGGAATGACGGCCCGCATGATCAAGGTGTCGGTCGTCTGGTCGACCTGCGGATCGGTCAGGTTCCATACGCCGCGCTGCGGATACTCCTGCCCGTTGGACAGCCGGATGCGGATCTCGATCTTGGCGAGGCTGCCATCGGGCTCGCGGCGCGCGGCGCGGATAATCTCGAGGTCGCGCACGCTCACCGGGAACAGGACGTAGGTCGGATCCTGGCTGACGATCGTTGCCAGGACGCCGCTCGCCGGGTTGACCAGATTGCCGATCTGATAGGCGGTGCGGCCGATCCGGCCGTCGATCGGTGAGCGGATGTCGGTGTAGTCGAGGTTCACCTCCGCCTGGGTGAGCGCCGCGCGCGTCTGCAGAACCTTGGCCCGATCGCTGTCCAGGTCCGCCTTGTTCTGGTCGACAATGGACTGCGGGCTGAACTGTCGCTTAGACAGCTCGAGGTTACGGTTGTATTGGAGCTGCGCATTCGTGACGACGGCCTCGGCGGAGGCGAGATTGGCCTTCGCCTGGTCGACCTGGGCCTGGAATTGGATCTTCTCGATCTGGTAGAGCAGGTCGCCTTCCTTGACGAACTGCCCCTCGCGGAACAGCAGCTTGCCGAGGAAGCCCTCGACCCGGGCCCGCAGATCGACCTTGTAGATCGCCTTGATGCGGCCGACGAACTCGAACGCATCGTTGACGCCCTTGATGCTGGCCGGACGGACCCCGACGGCCGCCTTCGGCGGCGGCGGTGCCGCCGCTTTCTTGCCGTCGCATGCCGCGACCAGAACGAGAGCACAGACAGCTCCAAGGAGGCGCGGCCACGCGCGACGATCCGACATGCTCCAGCTCCCCATCCCGTTGGCCGGCAACATCTTGAGCGGCCGGCAGGAAAACTCAATATCGTAATCCGCCGCGACGCCGCTTGTAAAATCCGCTCACTTCCCCGTGAGCCGAGCTGATCAAAAATTAGCCAATCGACGCAGGCCTTTCGGCGCCGTCAGGCGGTGCCCCAGACCTCCTGAGCCGTGGTGACCACCAGCTCGAGCTTGCGCTTCTCATCGTCGATCGACAGGCGGTTGCCGCCGATGGTGCTGGCAAAGCCGCATTGCGGGCTGAGCGCCAGCTTGTCCAACGGCACCACCTTCGCCGCCTCCTCGATGCGCCGCTTGAGCAGATCCTTCGTTTCCAGGTCCGGCTTCTTGGTCGTGACCAGGCCGAGAACGGCGGTCTTGCCGCGAGCGAGATAGCGCAGCGGCGCGAAGGTCCCGGCGCGCGGCGAATCATACTCCAAAAAGAAGCCATCGACCTTGAGCTCGCCGAACACGAGCTCGGCAATCGGGTCATAGCCGCCTTCGGCGACCCAGGAGCTCTCGTGGTTGCCGCGACACATATGGACGCACACGGTCATGTCGGCCGGCTTGGCGAGCAGCGTGTCGTTGAGGAGCTTCACGTACAGCCTCGGCAGCTGGTTCGGGTCTTCGCCGATCTTGCGGGCATTCTCGCGCAGCTTCGGATCGCAGAGGAACGGGAAGTTCGTGTCGTCGATCTGCAGATAGCGGCAGCCGGCGTTGTAAAGGGCCCGGATCTCCTCGCGATAGACCTGCACCAGGTCGTCGAAGAACTGCTCGATATCCGGGTAGACGCGCTTGTCGATGGCGGCGCGGCCGCCGCGAAAATGCACGCAGGTGGGCGACGGGATCGGCTGCTTCGCCACCAGCCCCGCCTTGTCCGCCACCGGCTTCAGGCTTTTGAAGTCGTCGACGGACAGGCCGCGGTTGCGCTTCAGTTTTTCATGGACCTCGAATCGCGGTGGCGAAAACTGGATGTCGCCCTGCTCGTTGTGGAATTTGGCCGGCAGCCCGCCATGCACCTCCACGCCCTCGATCTTCTCGAGGAAGTCGAGGAACCAGTGGCGGCGGTGGAACTCGCCGTCAGTACACACTTTGAGCCCCGCCGCCTTCTGCATCGCCACCGCCTGCTCGACCTCCCTGGCCTCGATGTCGCGCAGCTCCGCCGCCGAGATCTCGCCCTTCTCCCGCCGGGCGCGCGCCTCGTGGATCGTTTGCGGCCGCAACAGGCTTCCGACGACATCGGCCTTGAATGGCGGTTTTGATGCAGGCACGGGCTTTCTCCTTCTGACGCAACGACTAGTCGAACTTGACGCCGGCTTCCCTGACGACCTTGCCCCATTTCTCGTAATCGGCGCGCAGCAGCTGAGCGGTCGCCTCGGGGCTGATGATCGCCGGATCGATGGCCGCCTTGAGCAGCGATCGCCGGACCTCCGGCAGGTCGAAGGCGCGCTTGGCCTCCGCGTTCAGCCGGCCCACGATCTCGGGCGGCGTGCGCGCCGGCGCCAGCAGCATGGCCCAGCCGCCCGCGTCATATCCGGGCACGCCGGATTCCGCGGCGGTCGGGATCTCCGGCGCGAACGCCGACCGCGTCGGATCGGCCAGGGCCAGGATGCGCACGCTGCCGGTCTCGGCGAGATGGATCAGGGTCAACAGATCTGAGAAGCCGACCTGCGTCTCGCCAGCCGAGATGGCGCTGCCGGCCGCCACGGCGCCGCGATACGGCACACTGACCATGTTGATGCGGGCCATGATCTTGAGCTCCTCGCCGCCGAGATGCATCAGGCTGCCGTTGCCGGAATGGCTGTAGCTGAGCGCCCCCGGATGCGCCCTCGCGTAGTCGAGGAACCCGCGGAAATCGCGCACCGGCAGCGCCGAATTCGCGGCGATGGCGGTCGCCACCCGCGCCATCACGGTGATCGGCGCCAGATCGGTCAGCGGGTCGTACGGCAGCTTGCTCGCATGCGGGCCGACCACGACCGGTCCCGGCGAGCATACCAGCAGGGTGTAGCCGTCCGGCGACGCTTTGGCGACCATATCGGTAGCCAACTGGCCGGCCGCACCGGCGCGATCATCGATCACCACCGGCTGGCCCACCCGCTCGCTGAGCTGCTGGGCGTAGGTCCGGGCGACGATGTCGAGGAACGAGCCGGCGCTGCTCGACACGATGATTTTGATCGGTTTAGCCGGAAAGCCCTCGGCGCCGGCTGCGGCCGGCAGGGCCGCGAGCGCGGCCGCGACAAGACACCGCAAGAGCCGGCTTTGCCAAGCTGCCATGCCACTCCTCCCCGTTGCTCCATCTTACCCGGCAGCCACTCTATTCGTCACCCCCGCGCAAGCGGGGCCCAGGGCCACCCGCGTGACACCTCCCCCTAGATGCCCGCTCAGGTGCTCGCGCGAAGCGCGACACCGGCGCGGGCATGACGAGTAAGAGTTTTTTTGCGCCGCATCGCCTTGACGTTCAGCGGTTTGGCCTCCAAGGTTCGCCGCATGGCGACCCCGACGGACAACCAGCTGCGGCTCCTGGTCATGAAAGGCGACGGCATCGGTCCGGAAATCACCGATGCGACGCTGCATGTGTTGAACACCGCCGACCGCCTGCTCGGTCTCGGGCTTGCATTCGAGACGACGCAGATCGGGCTCGCCGCACTGCGCGCCGCCGGCACCACGTTGCCCCCCGAGGCCGTGGACAAGGCGCGCGCGGCCGCCGGGGTCATCCTCGGCCCGGTGTCGCATCACGACTATCCGCCGGCCGCCCAGGGCGGCCTCAATCCGTCGGGCGAGTTGCGCAAGCGGCTCGACCTCTATGCCAATATCCGCCCCGCGCGCGCGCGGCCGGGAGCGCCGCCGCGCTGCGGCTCGGCGATTGATCTCGTCATCGTGCGCGAGAACACCGAAGGCTTCTACGCCGACCGCAACATGTTCCAGGGCTCCGGCGAGTTCATGCCGACGCCGGACCTCGCCTTGTCGGTGCGGAAGATCAGCCGCGCCGGCTCAACCCGCATTGCCGAGACGGCGTTTCGCCTGGCGGCGCAGCGCCGGCGCAAAGTAACGGCGGTGCACAAGGCCAATGTGCTGCGCGTGAGCGAAGGCCTGTTCCTGGAGTGCGTGCGCGCCGTCGCGGCGCGCTATCCGACGGTCGCCTATGACGAGAAGATCGTCGACGCGATGGCGGCTCTGCTGGTGCGCGACGCCAGCATGTTCGACGTCGTCGTCACCACCAACATGTTCGGCGACATCCTCTCCGACGAGGCCGCGGAGATCGCCGGCAGCCTTGGCCTCGCGGCCTCGCTCAACGCCGGCACCGATCACGCGGTGGCGCAGGCGCAGCACGGCTCGGCCCCCGACATCGCCGGCCAGGACAAGGCGAACCCGGCGTCGCTGATCGGCTCGGCGGCGATACTGTTGAGCTGGCTCGGCGAGCGCGGCGGCAACGAGAGGCTCGTGCGCGCCGGGGCCGCCATTGAGAACGCGCTCGACCGGGCCATCGCCAAGCCCGAAGGCCGCACCGCCGATCTGGGCCCAGCGGGCCATGCCGTCTTTGATCACCTGCGTCATGTGCTCGGGCGTCCCGCCGCCGGGATTGAGCGCCTGTTTGGCGAGGACGTCGAGCACGTCTTTGGCGATGAGTGACTGCCGCAACGCCTTGTTCAGCCGTGCAACGATCTCGGGCGACGTCCCCGCCGGCGCGATCAGGCCGAACCAGGCACTCGCCTCATAGCCCGGAACCCCGGCTTCGGCCGCGGTGGGTACATCCGGCAGCTGCGGCAGGCGCGCCGATGACGCGACGGCCAGCGCCCGCAGCTTTCCGTTCTCGAAGTTCTCGATCCGGAACGAGGCGACGTTGTCGAACAGAAGCTGCACCTCGTTGGCGAGCAGCGCGATCAGCGCCGGCGCCGACCCGGTATAGGGGACGTGCACCATGTTGGTTCCCGTGCGAAGCTTGAAGTCCTCGGCCGAGAAATGGTGCAGGCTGCCGGGGCCGATGGAGGCGAAGTTGAGCTGGCCCGGTTTCGCCTTGGCCAGCGCCACCAACTCCTTCACCGAGTGCGCCGGCACGGCGGCGTTCACGACGATCACCACCGGCGAGTCCACGATCATCCCGATCGGCGCGAACGACGTCAGAGGATCATAGGGAAGATTCGCGTACAGGACCGGCGCCATGCTCAAGGTCGACACCGTCCCAATGCCGATCGTGTAACCGTTCGGCGGCGACTTCGCGACGAAATCGACGCCGATCCGCCCGCCAGCGCCGACGTGATTCTCGACCACGATCGGCTGGCCGAGCGCGTCGCCGATCCGGCCGGACACGGTCCGCCCGATCAGATCACCCGACCCGCCTGGCGGGAACGGCACGACCAATTTGACCGGCCGTGCCGGATACGTCTCGGCGGCGAGCGCGGCGTTGGCGATCAGGCACACCGCGGCCATGAGGACAACCCGCGCCAACATCAATGCACCTCCACCGTGAAGCCAGAGGCCTTGATGATCGGGCGCCACCGCGCGGTCTCTGCCTTCACGACTTCGGCGAGTTGGTCGGGCGTCATCTCTTTGATGTCCAGCAGCAGATTGCGCATTTGGTCGCGGACACGTTCGGTGCGCATCGCCGCGACGAATACCTGGTTCAGCCGAGCCACCGCGTCGCGCGGCGTCTTCGCCGGCGCGAAGATCCCGAACCAGCTTGTGGCTTGGAGCGCTGGATAGCCGAGCTCAACCAAGCTCGGCGCGTCGGGAAACGTCGCATTTCGCGTCGGTCCGCTGACGGCAACGATGCGAATGGTCTCCGCCTGGGCCTGAGCCACCACGGTCCCGAGCGGCTGCACGGCTGCACTGATTTCGCCGGCGACGAGCGCGTTCACGGCCGGGCCCGAGCCGCCAAAGGGTACCTGCCGGAGCGGCGTGCCGATCGCCTCGCCGATGAGGAGGCCCAGGAAGTGGGTCGTACCGCCCTCGCCCGCCGATCCAAAATTAGCGCCATCGGGGTTCGCCTTGGCCCACGCCGCGAATTCCTTCAGCGTCTTCGGCGGAATTTTCCTGGTGAGTGCAATGGCGTAGTCCTGCGTGCCCGTCTGCGCGACAGGCGCAAAATCCGCGACCGGATCGTAGGGCGGCTTGCTCATGGTGAGCGGCCGCACGATCACCACGGCATCCGGCGCCAGCATCAACGTGTCGCCGTCGGGCGGTGCCTCCTTGAGCAGCTCGGCCGCGATCTGGCCGCCCGCCCCCGGCTTGTTGATGACGATCACCGGGCGGCCGCCGCTCGCCTCGCTGAGGCGCTCGGCGAAGATCCGCGCCAGGATGTCGACATTGCCGCCCGGCGGAAACCCGGCGAGGACCCGCACCGGCTGGCGCGACTGCGCCTGCGCCGGCGCGCTTGTGACGAGACCAAGGACGAGCAGCGCCGCGACGCGCGCAACATTCATTTTTGTTTCCTCCCCGGGACGTAGGCTAACATGTGCCTAACGCACGCGCCAAAGGGAGGACTTCGGGATGGCGGAGACCAAGACGGCGGAGCCCTGGGGCAAGAACGTGCTCGTCGAGTTCGAGGACGGCATCGCCTGGGTCACCATGAACCGCCCGGACAAGCGCAACGCCATCAACATCGATCTCGCCCGGGAAATGGTCGAGGTGGTCGACGCGCTCGAGGTCGACGACCGCTGCGGCGTGTTCGTGCTCACCGGCGCCGGCGATGCGTTCTCCGCCGGCATGGACCTCAAGGGCTATTTCCGCGCCAGCGACACGCTCTCCGACGTCGAGCGCAGCCGCATCTACCGGATCAACGCGACGTGGCAATGGCGGCGCATGCTCTATTACCCGAAGCCGACCATCGCGATGGTGAACGGCTGGTGCTTCGGCGGTGCGTTTACGCCGCTCTGCGCGGTCGACCTGGCGATCGCCGCCAAGGAAGCGACCTTCGGCCTCTCGGAGATCAACTGGGGGATCCTTCCCGCCGGCATGGTCTCGAAGGCGATGGACGCTCTCGTCCGCCAGCGCGAGGGCCTCTACTACGTGATGACCGGCGAGACATTCAACGGCACGAAGGCGGCCGAGCTCGGCTTGGTCAACGAGGCCGTGCCGCTGGCGAAGCTGCGGGAACGCACCCGCGCCCTCGCCAAGGTCCTCCTTGAGAAGAATCCGCACGCGCTGCGCATCGCCAAGACGGCCTACAAGATGGTCGGCGACATGAGCTGGGAACAGGCGGCCGACTATCTCGGTGCCAAATCGGACCAGCTGCAGTTCGTCGATCCGGAGAAAGGCCGCGCGCAAGGCATGAAGCAGTTCCTCGACGAGAAGAGCTTCAAGCCGGGGCTGGGCGCCTATAAGAGAGAGAAGAAGTAGCCCGCCCCCGTCAATTCGACTCGACCGTCTGCGATGCATCGAATGCCCAGCAGCTGGCCGGCGGCACGGTGATGTCGATTGTGCTGTTCACCGGATGGCGGGCCGTGGTGCCGAGCTCCAGCGCCTCGATCTGCCCGCCCAATGCCTCCAGCGTATAGACCGTGTGCACGCCCTCGAACCGATGGCCGGTGACGCGAGCGGTGAACTGGTTCGGGCAGGCGCCGTCCCTGCCGCAGCGGATGTTCTCGGGACGCAGCGCGATCTTCACCGCCGCCCCGGCACCGCTTCCCGACGGCAGGCGCGCGATCAGCCGGTTGCCCGGCGCCAGCTCGACCGTCCCGAACTCGCCGTTGCGCTCGATCACCCGGCCGTGCAGCGTGTTGGTGGCACCGAGGAATCCAGCGACGAACAGATCGGCGGGATCGTTATAGAGCTCGGCCGCGGGCGCCAGCTGGACCAGCCTGCCGTCGCGCATCACGCCGATGCGATCGCCGAGCACGACGGCCTCGGCCTGATCGTGGGTGACATACAGGGCCGTGATGCCGGTCGCCTTGATGATCCGCCTCAGATCGTCGCGCAGCCGGAGGCGCAGCTTCGCATCGAGGTTGCTGAGCGGCTCGTCGAGCAGCAGCAGCTGCGGCTGGTAGACGATGCTGCGCGCCAGCGCCACGCGCTGCATCTGCCCGCCGGACAGCGATACCACGGGGCGCTCGGCCAAGGCGCGGAGGCCGACCAGCGCGAGCGCCCCGGCGACCTTGCGGTCGATCTCGCTGCCCGACGAGCCGCGGTGGCGCAGCGGATAGGCGACATTCTGGCGCACCGTCATATGCGGCCACACCGCGTAGGACTGGAACACCATGCCGATATTGCGCAGCCGCGGCGGGACCAGCACACCGCCCTCCGGCGCCGAAACGATCGCGCCGCCGATCCGGATCTCGCCCGCGGTCGGATGCTCGAGGCCGGCGATGCAGCGCAGCGTCGTCGTCTTGCCGCAGCCCGAAGGCCCCAGCAAAACGACGATCTCCCCCGCGGCAGCGGTGAAGCTGACATCGTTCACGGCCGGCCTGCCGTGGGCGAAGACCTTGGACAGACGCTCGACGCGCAGCTCAGTGGACATGGAACCGTCCTGCTGCACCCCCCACCCTAACCCTCCCCCGCAAGGGGGGAGGGAACGGAACCGCGACGCATCTGACTCCCTCCCCCTTGAGGGGGGAGGGCTGGGGCGGGGGTGAGTCGCGCACGAGCGGAGGCATTCGTCGCGTCCTACTGCCGATAGCCGTATGTCTTGTTCCATTCCTCCATCCAGGCTGCGTGCAGCTTCTGATACTCCTGGAAATTCGGCACCCACACCTTCACCTTCTTCGGATCGAACCCTTCGGGATAGAGCGGCGCCTTCTTCAGCGACGTGAGGTTGCCGAGGTCCTTGATCATGAAGGCCTGGCCCTCTTCCGACAGGCACCAGTTGAGGAACAGCTTCGCCGCGTTCGGATGCGTCGCGGTCTTCGGGATCCCGCTGGCGTAGGGATTGAGCGGAGCACCCTCGGGCGGAAAGAAGATCTCGACCGGCGCGCCCTCGGTCTTCTTCGTCCAGATGATGTTGTAGAGAAGCGGGGCGATCGCCACTTCGCCGCGCACGACCGCGTCCGACAGCGGAGCTCCCGACGGATAAAGCCGGGGGCTGGTCGCCGCCTGCTTCTTCCAGTAATCGTCCCCCAACACCTGGCGCTCGAACATGATGCGGGTCCATGTCGTCCCGCCGGACGGCCCGATCACCTGGCCGATCAGCCCGTTGCCGTAGTCCGGTTTGGTCAGGTCCATCCAGGATTTCGGCGGGTTCTTCACCAGCTCGGTGTTGTAGGAGATCGACCACGCGAGCGTGGCGCGCGGCCACAGCTTCGGCGAGACGAGCACCTCGGGGAGATAGTCGGCGGCGTTCGGCGGCGCATAATCCTGGAACAGGTCGACCAGCTCGAGCATGAGGCCGCGATCCGAATGATCGACGATGTCGGCGGCGAGCTTGCCGGCGGCGGCTTCGGTCTTCACGCGCGTGATCAGCTGGCCGCCCGGTGCGCGGATCATCTCGACCTTGATGGTCGGGAAGCGCTTGTTGAACGCCTTGATGACTTCCTGCTCGACCTCGAGGAAGTTCGCCGTATAGAACGTGAGCGTCCCCTCTTTTTTGGCGGCGTCGATCAGCTCGGGCGGACCGACCATGTTCTGCTGCGCGCGCCCGGGCGTTCCGCCGAGGGTGACAGCCAGTCCCAGCATCGCCATAGCCAATGCGATTGAACTCTTCATCGTCGTCCTCCCCGTCGCTCTGTTTTACGTCCTGATCCGACGGGCAACGCCGCCGTCGGCGGTCCCTTTGGACATCCATTGCGCAAAGCCGATCAGCACCGCGAGCAGCAGCGTCTGCACGAGGCTGAACGCCGAGGCGATGCTGATATTGCCGCCGTCGTAGTAGTCGAGCAGTTGAACCGCCATCACCATCGAATTGCTGCTGTACAGGAACAGCGACGAGCCGAGCTCGCGTATGGCCAGGATGAACAGGAGCGTCATCGCGGCGAGCACGCCTGGCCGGGCTAGCGGCAGGACGATGCTGCGGATCGTCCCGAGCATGCCGCGGCCGCACAGCCACGACGCCTCCTCAAGCTCGCGATGGATCTGCATCAGCGAGGTCGACAGCGCTTTGACCGTGTCCGGCATGAAGCGGGCGATGAACGCCAGCGCCAGGAGCCAGATCGTACCGTAGAGGCCGCCGGGCAAACCGATCCAGGCCCAAAGATACGCCACGCCGACCACCAGGCCCGGGACCGCGACCGGCAACGTTGACAGCAGGTCGAGCGCTTTACGGCCTGGCACGTCGGTGCGGGTCACCGTGTAGCCGATCGCGAACGCCAGCGCCCCGCCGACTACCGCGGTGATCAGTCCCACTTCCATGGTGTTGATGATCGAGCGGATCGTCAGCGGATTGGCGAACAGCCGCTCGAAGTGCACCAGGCTGTACTGGCGGCTATCGAACAGGCTCTCCAGGTTGCGGATAAACAGGAACTTGCGGAACGACGCGACGATCAGCGCCAGGCTCGGCAGGACCACGACGACCGCGAGATAGACGAGCGCCAGCCCGAGCGTCAGGAAGCGCCAGGCGCCCAAATTGAGCGAGCGCGGCCGGAACGCCTTCCCGGCGACCGTGATGAAGGTGCGGCCGGTGAGCACCTTCTGCTGAACCAACACCAGCGCCGCGGTGACCATCATGAGAATGATGGCGACGGAGGCGGCGGTGCCATAGAGCGGCGGCGACCACGCGGTCAAGGTGAAGATGTATGTGGTGAGCAGCGGGATGTTACCGGGCGTGGCGAGCACGGCCGGAATGCCGTAGATGCCCAGCATCACCACGAAGGACAGCAGCATCCCGGAGATGATCGCCGGCGCGATCAGCGGGAACGTGACCGTGAACAGGGTTCGGAACGGCGTCGCCCCGGAGATCTCGGCCGCCTCTTCAAGCGACGGATCCATGTTGCGCAGCGCCGCCGAGGTGAACATGTAGACATACGGCGCGTAATACATGCCGAAGACGAGGACGATGCCCGACATCGAATAGAGGTTGAGTCGCCATTCGACGCCCATCGCTCCCAGCATCGTATTCAGCAGGCCCGATTTCGGCGAGCCCAGAATAGCCCAGGCGACGCCGGCGACGATCGGCGGCACGAACAGCGGCAGCATGCTGGCGGTCGCGATCAGGCCTTTCCACGGCGTATTCGTGCGCACCACGATCCAGGCGAAGGTGAGCCCGATGACCACCGCGATCGCGGTGCCGCCGGCGCAGGCGACCATCGAATTGAACAACGCCAGGTGGACATTGGGATTGCCGAGGACCTCGATGAAATTGGCCATCGAGACGTCGGACATGTGGATGCCTTCGGCGACCGGGTTGACGTTGGTCACCGCCCCCACCAGCAGCATCGCCAGCGGATAGAGCACGAGAAACGTCAGCAGCGCCAAAAGCGCAGCCGACCACAGCCAGCCGGCGGCCTCCGCCTTCGGCTTCGCCTGCGCGCTGGCCGGTGCCAGTGCCGGTATCGCAGTGGCCAATTTGCCTCCCTGGTCTGCGATTTTCGTTAGGCCCAAGTTAATCCAAACGGGGGCCTTAGGCGAGGTATCGAAAGTGTCTGCTGGTTAATTTCGGGGGGCGTTGGCCACCTTCTCCACTTAGTCATGCCTGCGAAGTCAGCGCATCCATCGCGCCGCTGAACCATGGATTCCGGCCAGGTGCTCGCGAAACGCGACACCGGCGCGGGAATGACGCCGGACTAAAAGACGCACGCCGTCTACTGCACCTTCAGCCCCATCAGGTTTGCGATCAGGTTGCGCTGCATTTGCGAGGTGCCGCCGGCGATGGTGGCGGCGCGGGCATCGCGGAAGTGGCGCTGCATGTCGAATTCCATGTTGTAGCCGTAGCCGCCCATGATCTGCATGCCCATGTTCGACACCTTGGCGTAGTTCTCGCCGGCCATCAGCTTGGCCATGGTGATTTCGCGCAGCGCGTCCTTGTTGTTATCGACCAGCCATGCGGCGCGTAGCACCAGCAGCCGCGTCGCGTCGACCTCGGTCTGCATGTCGGCCAGCATGTGAGCGATCGCTTGGAAGGAGCCGATCGGTCGCCCGAATTGCTTGCGCTCCTTGGCGTAAGAGGCGGCGAGATCGACCACGGCCTGCGCGCCGCCGCAGGCTGCGGCGGCCCCGGTGACGCGCTCGATCTGGAGGCCCGCCATGACGACGTCCCACCCCTTGTTCTCGCCGCCGATCAGCCGGTCGGCGGGGACCCGCACGTCCTTGAGGAAGATCTCGTAGGTGCCGGTGCAGCGCCGGCCCAGCATGTCGAGCTTCCTGATCTCCAGCCCCGGCGCCTGGTTGTCGACCAGGAACAGCGACAGCCCCTGGCGGTAATGCGCCGCCGTGTCCGTCTTCACGTACATGTTGATGACATTGTTCTTGGCGCCGGCGCCGGTGGCCCACAGCTTCTGGCCGTTCAGCACGTAGCCGGAATTGCCGTCGCGGCGCGCCGTCGTATGGATATTGCCGACATCAGAGCCGGCATCGGGCTCGGACATCGAGATCGACATCTTGATCTCGCCGGAGAGCAGCTTCGGCAGCCAGTACTTCTTCTGCTCGGGCGACCCTTTGCGCGCGATGTTGAGCCCGGTGAACACGCTCCCGCCATACGCCATCACCAGGTCGGTGCTGCGGCGCGCGATCTCTTCGGCGACGATGGTCATGTCGAGCACGGTGCCGCCGAGGCCGCCGTACTCCTCGGGGAACGGCAGGCTGATCAGCCCCGCCTTCACCCAGGCGTCATAGAGCTCGTACGGGTAAGCCTGCTCGCGGTCCAGCTTGCGCACGTATTCGGGCGGCGCGTGCTTGTCCATCAGCTTGCGCACGCTGTCGCGCAGAATGTTCTGCTCTTCGCTGAAGCCGAAATCCATGCCGGGCGTCTCCCCTTTCCGTCCTGCGTCGTTGGCCATACAGTAGCCACGAAATCAGGGGAGGAACAGTCCATGGATTTGAAGCTCGGCGGGCGAACGGCGCTGGTGACCGGCGCCTCCAAGGGCATCGGGCTCGCGATCGCGCAATGGTTCGCGCGCGAAGGCACCCACGTCGTCATGATCGCCCGGTCGAAGGAGCTGCTGGAGAGCGAAGCGGCCGCGATCCGCAAGGCCTCGCCGGTGACGGTGAAGACGATAGCCGCCGACCTCGCCGACGCCGGATGCCGGGACTCGGTCGTTGCAGCGTTCCCGGACATCGACATCCTGGTCAACAACGCCGGCGCCATTCCTGGCGGCTCGCTCGACGACGTGGATGACAAGGCCTGGCGCACCGGCTGGGAGCTCAAGGTCTTCGGCTACATCAATCTCACCCGCGCCTATCTCGCCAAGATGAAGGCGCGCCGCCGTGGCGTGATCGTCAACATCATCGGCCTCGGCGGCGACAAGGTCGATTACAACTACATCGCGGGTGCTGCCGGCAACGCGTCGCTGATGGGCTTCACCCGCGCCATCGGCGGCAACAGCCCCGAGTTCGGCGTGCGCGTTGTCGGCATCAACCCCGGACCGGTGCTGACCGGGCGCGTCGAATACCTGAACCGCAAGAAGGCCGCCCGGCAATGGGGCGACGAGAACCGCTGGCGCGAGAACTTCGCCAAGATGCCATTCGGCCGGCCGGCGAACCCGGACGAGATCGCGGCAACCGCCGTGTTTGTTGCCTCCGATCTCTGCTCGTACACCAGCGGTACCATCCTCACCATCGACGGCGGCCTGGCCAACCGCAGCCAGGGAGGCTGAGGCGCCATGAGCCGACCCTTCGCGTCCAAGGCGCTCGAGCGCATCACCGTCCTCGATCTGACCCGCGTGCGCGCCGGTCCGACCTGCGTGCGCCAGCTCGGCGACTGGGGCGCCAATGTGATCAAGATCGAAGCGCGCGACGACGCGTCCAAGGGCGCCGATTTCGCGCCGCGCCATGATCCCGATTTCCAGAACCTGCAGCGCAACAAGCGCAGCTTGGCCTTGAACCTCAAATCCGCCGACGGCGTCGCTATTCTGCGGCGCCTCGTCGAGCGGGCCGACGTGCTGGTCGAGAACTTCCGGCCCGACGTCAAGCAGCGCCTCGGCATCGACTACGAGACGCTGAAGGGCGTCAACCCGCGGCTGATCTACGCCAGCATCTCCGGCTTCGGCCAGGACGGCCCGTACCGCGACCGGCCGGGTGTCGACCAGATCGCGCAAGGGCTGTCGGGCCTGATGTCGGTCACTGGCGAGCCCGGCCGCGGGCCGATGCGCGCCGGCATCGCCGTCGCCGACATGTCGGCCGGCCTGTTCGCCGCCCTCGGGGTTCTGGTGGCGCTATACGAGCGCGAGGCGTCGGGGCTCGGCCAATGGGTGCAAACATCGCTGCTGCAGTCGCTGATCTTCATGCTGGACTTCCAGGCGGCCCGCTTTCTGATGAACGGCGAGGTGCCGAAGCAGGTCGGCAACAACCACCCGACCGGGTCGCCCACCGGCACGTTCAGGACCCGCGACGGGTACATCAACATCGCGCCGACGCCGCCGATGTGGAAAAAGTTCTGCGACGCGATCGGCCGCGCCGACATTGCCGAGCATCCGGACTATGCCACGCCGAAAGCCCGGCGCGCCAACCGCGACCGGCTGAATGAGCTCATCGAGGCGGTCACGCGCGAGACGGACAGCGCAGCGTGGATCGAGCGGCTGAACCGCGCCGGCATCCCATGCGGGCCGATCTACTCGATCGACCAGACGTTCGCCGACCCGCAGGTGAAACATCTGGGCATCGCCCAGGCCGTCGCATCACCGCAGCTGGGAACGATCACCCTGGTCGGCCAGCCGGTCAGCTTGAGCCGCACGCCCAGCCGCCTCGCCGCCTCGGCCCCCGAATACGGCGAGCAGTCGGACGAGATCCTGGCCGAGCTCGGCTATGCGAACGACGAGATCGCCGGGTTCCGAGACCGCGGGGTGATTTGAAAAGATGGATCCCCGGGTCGCGCTTGACGCTACGCGTCGGCTTGCCCGGGGATGACGGAGAAGACAAGCCGAAACGGCTTGTCTGTTTTTACAACTCTTCGATCTTGTCGACGCGGTTCGGGTAGAAGGCCAGGTGATCTTTGATCTGGGCCATCGCGGGAAACGGCGTCTCATAACTCCAGACGGCGTTCTCGGCGCTCTTGTCGCCGGCACGCAGCGTGTAATACGACGCGTCGCCCTTGTACGGGCAATGCGTCGAATGGTCGGTGCGCGTGAACAGGCTCATATCGGCGTCCTCGCGCGGGATGTATTGGACGGCGGGATAGGACGCCTCTTTCAAGGTGAGCGCCCGGCTGGTTTCAGCGACGACTTTGCCGCCCAAGGTGACGCGAACCCGGCGTGGGTTGCCGTCGATGGTGATCGGATGATCCGGACCGGGCACTTTCATGGGATATCTCCTCGTAGGCCGCCCCCCGCCTTATCCTGCCAGGAAGGACAGGCTGGGGGAACCTCCAAGGTTCAAGCGGCGGTGTAGGCTTAGGCGTCCTTGGCGCCGCGCAGCAGTTGGGGCAGCCGCAGGACGCCGAGCACCGCCCGGCGGGTCTTCGGCATCGTCCAGTAGGTGGCGCACGCCGCGGCGATGGCAAGCGGAACAGCGCCGGCGAGCCCGGTCAGCGGCGCAGACGTCAGATCCGGCGCCACTTGGCGGAACCCCCACACGACCCCCGCGACCGGCGCCGCGGCGAGCACCGCCGGCCAGATCGTCGCATAGATGTCGCGCTGCCGGACAGGTCCGGTGCGGGTGGCCAAGAAGAAGGCGGTCGGCGTGCGCACGGAGATGCCGATCGTGACCAGCGCCGCCGCCACGCCTACGGTGCCGAACGGCAAGCCGATCGCGATCGACATGATCGTCAAAACCACATCGATGACCGAAGCCCGTAACACGTCACCGGGACGGTTCTGCGACAGATACAGCAGCCCGATGACGATGATCAGAGGCTGATAGGCCAGCGCCACGCCGAAGCACGCCACGAGCGGTGCCGCGGCCATCCATCGGGCTCCGAACAACAGCCCGGTGATCCAATCGGCGGTCAACGCGATGCAAACCGCCGCCGGAATCATCAGCATCGCAAGCTTCTCGATCAGCTCATTGAAGGCCTCCCGATATCTCTGCTCGCTGCCGGTGAGGCGGCTCAGCATCGGCATGCCGACCGAATAGAACGGAACCCAGATGTTATTCTGAGGGACCATCATCAGCCTCGAGGCGCGCTCGTAAAAGCCGAGGGCCACCGGCCCCCATACCCAACCGATCACGATCTGATCGATGCTGCGCGAAAACGTCCCGAGGACGGCGGTGGCGGTCAGCGATCCGCCGTAGATCAACAGTTCGCCGAGCCGCTTCGACCTCGACGGCAGAGCCGGCCGCCAGCGGCAGAGCGTCCAGCATCCGGCGACGAGCAAAGCCGGCGAAACCAGCCGCTGAGCCACCAGCGCCCAATAACCCGCCCCGCCGAGTGCAAGCGCGATCGCGATGCCGAACCCGGCGATTTCGGCGGCGGCCTCGAGCACCGCCACCTCGCCGAACCGCATCTGGCGGCGCAGCAGCGCCCAGTGCTGGGCGCCAAGACCGCCGATGAGAAAACCGAGCGCCAGCCATCGGGTCACCGGCACCAGCTCGCTTTGCCCGTAGAAATGGGCAATGACCGGAGCGGCGAGCCATAAGCTCAGCGCGATGAACGCGCCGACGCCCGTATTGACCCAGAACAACGTGCTGACTTCACGGTGCGTGATATCGGTGCGCTGAATTGTCGCCGACGACAGGCCAAGCTCCTTGAGCGGATCGAGGACCATGTTCATGGCGACGACCATGGCCACCAGGCCGAACGCCGCCGGCGGCAGCCAGCGCGCCAGGATGACGACGGCGCCGAACTGAGCAAACACCTTCACGGCCTGGGCCGCGAACGTCCACGCCCCGCCACGGACAGACCGCCGCCCGATGTCATCGATCAGGTGATCGGTCTGCAGTTCCTGTTCATAGGACGTCGCTACCACTCGCGGCCGGGGCCGGCCGGCCGGACCTGCAGGCTCCGCCGCGACCACCAATTTCGGACGCCAATTGGGCTGAGGCATGTCTCCACGCGCCAGATTTCATGCGCAGGGTGCTGCAGTGACGCGGCTCATGTCATGTGATTGGCGGGGCCGGCACCAGTGACCACGACATGACATGATGTTTTGCCACAGGACTCGCCCGTGCACGCCGCCCAAGAAGGTATCCAACAACCGCTTATGAAGGCAGACAGCGCGCTCCGGATGCGCCAGCTTCAGTCGGCCGGCTGTCCGGGCCTCAGCCTGCGATGGACCAAGCGGGCGCCTTGCCACAATTCAACGCCCGTGCAGTCCGGGTGCTCTTGGAAGATACGGTCGGCCCACTCCAGTCCGGCGTTGTCGTCAGAATGCTGGTCGTCTTCGACGGCAACGATCTTGTTGCCGCCGCCCAAGATGTAGCAGCGGTAGTACGGCATTTACCCCGGCGCCCCCGCGCCGACCTTTTGTTCAGTCGCGGACCTGGGTAACACCGCCCGTCGCTTTGATCCAGTCGTATCAATTCGATACGAGGAGCAAGGACAATGTTCTTAGCACGTATTTGGCGTATAACTTTTATCACGTACAATCTGAAAAGCGCGACACACTCTATCGCACCGCGGACCGGCGCAGAGCCCGCGCCAGGAAGATCCGGCGGGCCGCTTCAGACCGCGACGCCGGCGAGCGCGCTTTTTTCCTGTGGTTCCTGAACGACGACGCGGTTGCGGCCGGCGCGCTTGGCGCGATAGAGCGCCTCATCGCTGCCCGCGATCAACGCCGTCTCGCCTTCGTCGGCGAGCGGCTGCAGCATCGAGACTCCGATGCTGACGCTGACCCGGTCGCTGTCCTGGCCGGGGTAAGGAATGCCGAGTGCCGCCACGCCCTCACGAATGTGGTTGGCGACCGCCAGGGCGCCGGCTTCATTTGTGTCGGGAAGAATGACCGCGAACTCCTCGCCACCGTAGCGCGCCGCGAAGTCGGTCGGCCGGCGGGTGAAACATCCGATGGCCATCGCGACGCGGCAAATACAATCGTCCCCCGCAAGATGCCCGTAGCGATCGTTATAGCCCTTGAACAGGTCGATATCGATCATGAGCAGCGAGATCTTCTCCTTGGCGCGGCGGGCGCGGCGCCACTCGCGATTGAGCGCGACGTTGAAGTGGCGGCGGTTGGCGAGGCCGGTGAGGCCGTCGGTCACCGCCATTTCCTCCAGGCGGTCGTTCAGATGCGCGATCTGCGCGTAGAGCAGCGTCATCTCGCGCAGCATCGCCGCCAGCACGACGCCGGTGGCGAGCAGGCTGATCACCCGCGACAGGTACCATCCGGCTGAATATCGCTGCGGCGCGTAGAGAGTGACGCTCATGTCGAGAAGCGAGGCCAGCACGGCGACGGCGAGCCACACCTGAACCAGGGACCGGCAGCGCAGGCAGAACACGATCAGGAGCAGCGCGGCCAGGTTCAGCGCCCAGGCGACCGGGCCGAGGCCGCTTGTGTAGAGGTCGAGGTAGTTGCGCGTGACCACCAGGGGCGGCAACAGGTCAATGCCCGCGGTCACCAGCACGAACACCGCGGCCGTGACGGCAACGGCCACCGCACTGCACACGCCGATCATGGCCCTGACCTTGCGCGTGGGTGCCGCGATGTTCAGCCAGTCGAGCAGCGCGTAGACGCAGACCGCCGCGGGGAAAAGCACGTGGCAGATCAGCCAGACCCAGATCGAGCTGGCCGGATCGACGTGAAAGAAGTCCTGGCGCAGAAACACCCCGGGAAAGCAGAGCAGGTTCACGACCACCAAAAGGCCGGTGGTGAGATAGGCCGTGGCGAGGATCGCCACCGGCAGGTTGCCCGACAGGAGGAACTGGCCGAAGAGCAGGTAGGCTGTCATCAGGTTGAGGATGATCAGCGCCGCGTCGTAGGCGACCAGAAGCTCCGGGATGTGCGGCAGATCGGTGCGCGCGACGCTCAGGGTCAGAGCGCACGCCACGAGCAGGCTGGCGCCGATCGCGGCGGCGGCCGCAAAGCTATTGCGGCTCGGACGGGCGGTGATGAAGCTCGTGGCGGTCATGACGCCGATGCGCCCGCGTGGGCACAGTCCCTCCCTAAGTTCCGCCGATTATTGAACGGGCCCATTAATCTTCGCTTAAGATTCACGTGACGTACCCTATCCTATCGCCCCTTTGCTACCCCCAGCTGTGACGCAGTTCACAACCCAGGGACGGCCCAGCCCCCCTGCTCAGTGCGATAGAATCTTCGATAGGAACTGCTTGGCGCGGTCGGTCTCAGGCGACGCGAAGAATGCGTCGGTGGGCCGGTCCTCGACGATGCGGCCGGCGTCCATGAACACCACCCGGTCGGCAACCTGGCGCGCGAAGCCCATCTCATGCGTCACCACGATCATGGTCATGCCGTCGGCCGCGAGCCCGACCATGACATCCAGCACCTCGTTGATCATTTCCGGATCGAGCGCCGATGTCGGCTCGTCGAAGAGCATGGCGATCGGGTCCATCGCCAGCGCCCGGGCGATCGCCACCCGCTGCTGCTGGCCGCCGGAGAGATGACCCGGATATTTATGCGCATGGTCGGCCAGGCCGACCCGCGTCAGCAGCGCCATCGCCTTCGCCTCGGCCTCGGCCCGGCTGCGCCTCAGCACCTTCTTCGGCGCCAGGCAGATATTGTCCAGCGCCGTCATGTGCGGATAGAGCTCGAACAGCTGGAACACCATGCCGATCCGCGCCCGCAAGGCGGGCAGATCGGTCTTCCGATCGCCGACCGAGACGCCGTCGACGGTGATCTTTCCCGACTGAAACGGCTCGAGCCCGTTCACGCACTTGATCAGCGTGCTCTTACCCGATCCGGACGGCCCACAGACAACCACCACCTCGCCCTTGGCGACCCGCGTCGAGCAGTCCACCAGCACATGATGCTTGGCGTACCACTTGTTGAGCTTCTCGATCTCGATCATCGCGCCGTCCGGCCCTGAAGCCGCTGCACGCCGAGCGAGCCGGCGAGGCAGACCACCAGATAGACCACGGCGACGAAGCTATAGAGCTCGACGACGCGGTTGTCCCGCCCGGCCACGATGGTGGCCGCGGTCAGGAAGTCGTGCAGGCCCACCACGTAAACCAGCGAGGTGTCCTGGAACAGGATGATGCTCTGGGTCAGCAGGACCGGAACCATGTTGCGGAAGGCCTGCGGCAGGACCACGTAGCGCATCGCCTGGACATAGGTGAGCCCGGTCGCCTGCGCGGCGGCGAGCTGGCCGCCGGCCACGCCCTGGATGCCGGCGCGGATGATCTCGCTGTAATAAGCGGCCTCGAACATGGTGAAGGCGATCAGCGCCGAGGGAAATGCGCCGACCGCGCGGCCGAGCAGGAACGGCACCAGGAAATAGAACCAGAACACCACCAAGATCAGCGGGATCGAGCGCAGCAGGTTGACGTAGCCGGCGGCCAGCTGCGGGAACGGCGGCGGCAGCGACAGGCGCATGAGCGCCAGCACCGTGCCGAGAACGACGCCCCCGGCCATCGCGAGGGCCGTCAGCAGGAAGGTCAGCTGCAGCCCGTCCCAGAGGAACGGCAGTGCGCGCAGGATGACGCCGGTATCGAAATCGCTCACCGTCCCCCCTGCCCCAACATCCCCGGGATGCGAAAGCGATGCTCCAGGCTGCGCATGATGAAGATCACGGTGAGCGTGATCGCCAGGTAGAGCATTGTCGCGGCGGTGAACGCCTCGAAGCCGTGGAACGTGAAGCTCTCGATCTGGCGGCTCTGCGCCGTGAGCTCCGCGGCGCCGATGGTCAGCGCCAGCGACGAGTTCTTGAAGATGGTCAGGAACTCGGAGGTGAAGATCGGAATCAGCAGCCGGTAGGCCAACGGCAGCAGAATGTAGAGATAGGCCCGCGGCAAGCTAAGGCCCGTGGCCAGCGCCGCGTTCAGCATCCCGCGCGACAGCGACTGGATCCCGGCGCGCACCTGCTCGGCCACGCGGCACGCCGTGTAGAACCCCAGTGCCACAACCGCGGTCCAGAATTCGGGGTCCGGCAGGTCGCGTTTCAGCCACCGGCCCCAGTCGCGCGGCACGATCTCGGGGACGACGAAGAACCACAGGAAGAATTGCACGAGCAGCGGCACGCCGCGGAACAGCTCGACATAGACGGTGGCGAGGGCCCGCAACGGGCGGAGGGGCGCCGTGCGCGCGATGCCGAGCAGCGAGCCGAGCGTGAACGCGATCGCCCAGGCGAGCACCGCGATCAGGACCGTCGTGCGCAGGCCGGAGACCAGGAAGCCCAGATACGGCTCCCGGAACAGCAGGCTCCAGTCCCAGTTGTAGTTCATGTTTCCTGGCGGCTGGCCAAGCGGGTCACCCCCCACCCTACCCTCCCCCGCAAGGGGGGAGGGGGAAGATGAGGAGGCGAACGCGGGTCTTCTCTTGTCCGTCATGCCGGACTCGATCCGGCATCCATCGCGCCGCTGCACCATGGACCCCGCATCAAGTGCGGGGTGACGACGTGGAAAAAGGGCGGGACGTTCCGCGGGGAGGAAGGGCGCATGGGATTTTGGTTAAATTGTGGAAAGGGGTTTGTTCACCGAAGGTTAAGCGATTTCCGATTTAGTAAGGGGTCCGG